>OLFV01000144.1_pt1 | contig 83961 bp, 62 predicted proteins | sample 1605551 | NCBI WGS metagenome assembly OLFV01 (sample SAMEA3888922, study PRJEB22519) | human gut metagenome | biome: human gut; feature: human-associated habitat; material: faeces | place: Denmark | collected 2011
GAGACCTTTGACCGCTTCTCATCTCTGCTCCCGATGCCCGTGCGCCTCGCTGTACTCGGCAACGGGCAAGGCCCTTGCGGGGCCGCCGTCCGGTCGGTCCCCCCTCCATGCTGCATTGTCGTGCGGCCGGGGGTTCGCCGCATTCTACGGCAGAGCCAAAAATTTTGTACGTTTTTGCGTATCCGGTTCGTGGGGGAGTTGCCGCAGCGTGCGGCCCGGCACATGCGCGCCGGGCCGGGAGGGGATCAGCGTCTTTCCTGATACATGGGCTCGAGGTTCATGGGAATGCGCAGTTCCACCGCGCCCGCGGGGCATTCCATGACGCAGGCGTTGCAGTGCCAGCATTCGTCAGGGTAGGTGACGGCAGGCACCGTTCCGGGAATGCTTCCGTAGAAGACGTCTGACTGGCAGGCTTCCGCGCAGCGGCAGCATTTCTTGCAGAGATCGGCATGAATGACGGGAGGCATGAAGAACACTCCTTGTTGTGGGGGTGAAGAGGATCGGGCGTGGTCAGCGCTTGCGCACGGCGCGCCATTCCACCTGTGTTTCGCCGTTCTCACGGCGCAGGACGAGCAGCTTGTTCAGGTGCGGGTTGGTGAAGGGAAAATCCTTCCGGATGTGCTTGGCCCGCGTTTCCCTGCGCTCTCTGGCCGCGTGCAGGATGAGAGCGCCCACTTCCAGCAGGTTGAGCACTTCCGCGCAGCGGGCCAGCTCGTGCGGATTGCCCGCGGCCAGAGTGGCGCGGGCGCGGCGGGCGATGCGCTCAAGGTTGTCGGCTCCCGCCTTCAGCATGTTTTCCGAGCGGGGGATGCCTGCATAGTCGCCCATGATCTGCTGGATGGCGCAGTTGGCTTCCTGCCAGGTGGCATGCCGCGTGTCGCGTTCACGGCCGCGAATGGCGCGCAGCAGTTCGAGCGTGAGGCTCTCCGGCTCGGATGCTTCGGGCCGGTTGCCGAGGGCCTTGATGTCCTGAGCCGCGCTTTCCCCGGCGACCCAGCCGAACACCGCCGCACAGGAGATGCCGCCGAAAAATTCGTCGCCCGCCGCGTACAGCCCCTTGAGCGAGGTACGGGCGTTTTCGTCGTACAGGATGCCGCCGCGCGGCGAGAGTTCCCTGTCGTATGAACGGAACTCCACAGGCGTGGAACCGATGTCCAGCCCCTCCTTTTTGAAGAAATCAAGAATGCCGCAGTTGCCCTCGTTTTCCAGCCAGTGGGTCATGTATTCCACGCCTTCGCGGTCCAGGCCGGTGCAGTCCATATACACGGGGCCGCGTGCGGAATCGCGGTAATCCATGAAAATATCCTGATACACGTCCACCACAGGGTCGCCGTACCTGTTGTCCGGTCTGGTAACGAACGGCCCTACCGGAGTGCCCTGCGGATCGCGCAGCACACCGCCCCAGGTGGCCTTGCCCGCGCGGGCGAAGTAAACCGGACCGCAGCGGAACACGGGTATTTCCAGGCTGGCCATGTCCGCCCCGGCGCGGAAGGCCATGGCGCGTCCGTCGCCCACGCAGTTGGGACAGAGCCGCGCATTGAACAGGCAGGAGGGCGTGCAGCCGGGGTAAAGCCGGATGGCCGAGCCGGTGCCGAGCGCCACTCCTCCGGCCCGGAACACATGCACGGCGTCGTCCCGTGTGCTGATGCCGACGGCTCCGCAGACGCGTTCTCCCTCCTTGAGCAGATCGACGCACATGACCCGGTTGATGATGACCGCGCCGCGCCTGCGCGCTTCGTTTTCCAGGATGCGTTTCTGGTGCTTGCCCGCATAGTGCAGATGATTCAGCATGTCGCCGGGCATGCCGTGTCCGGCGAATTCCCAGCGGCCGTCGTATTTCATGGGAATGCCCCAGGCGTCCCACAGTTTGACGATTTCAAAGGAGCGGGACAGCCAGGTTCTGATGAATTTGATGTCGCGGATGGTAGCCTGCTGGCCGGTCTGAAATTCCTCAATCCAGGCATTGAAGTCATCGCCGTGATATTCCGGGATGTAGCACTGGAAGTGATCGTTGCCCGTTGCGCCCGCGCCGCTGTAACGGACATTGCTCTTGTCCGCCACGATGACCTTGAGGCCCAGCTCCGCGGCTCTGATTGCGGTCATAAGCCCGGCTATGCCGCCGCCGATGACCAGCAGATCCGATTCATGATGCACGGTGTTCAGAGTCATGTTGTCCTCCTTGTTGTTGGAACGGTTGGAAATACCGGTACTTGTCGAGCGTGACTCAAGACCGGCGTACAACGCCGTATCCGGGGGCGGTTCCTCTTGAGGCGATGTAACGCCGTCCGTTCGCTGCCCTGATGCTCCGGGGAGATGCTGTTCAGGGCGCGCTGCGGACTTCCTGCTCCAGCCGATCCGGATCGCGGATAATCATGCCTTCCTCCCCGCATTCAATGAGTCCGGCTTCACGCAGACGCGTAACGGCCTTGGTCACGGTGACCCGGTGCAGTCCCAGAAATTCCGCCAGTTCAGCGTGTGATATGCGCACAGGGCCGCCTGTTTCGCCGCTTCTGTGCAGCAGAAAGTCCCCCACCCTTTTTCGGGCGGACATGAAGTTCCACGCTTGCGAATCCTCACTCTGGACGCGCAGCTTGAGCGCCAGAATGCGCATGATGCTGAGTCCCACTTCGGGATGGGCGGGAAGAATTTTTTCCCGCAGGGTCGCGCGGGGAAAGAAAACGGTTTCTCCTTCGTCCTCGCACTCCATGAGATAGATGGCTGCGGAATCCGTAAGCAGGGAAACTTCGCCTATGAGCGAGTGCGCGCGCATGATCCACAATGTACGCTGCTGCCCGGAGCGGCTGAACGCCACGGCCCGGAAACTTCCGGACAGAACAAGGTGCATGCCTCCCGACTTTTCTCCCGGACAGAAAACGGGCATGTGGACATGCCAGAAACGGCGCTCGCCCAGCGGCAGGATATCCTGCCAGAAGGGAAGTTCCCGCTCCGTGACGAAAGGGGAAAGACGCGCGGCCGGGAGTGCAGGCATGGAAGTCTCCTTGGCATGAGGACGGTCGGAGCGCATGTGCCGCGTGACGGTCGGCAATGCGGAGAAGTCCGGCTTCCCATTTGTGATATTTTTAGCGCATTGCGGAGGAACTGTCGGTAGCCTGGGCTACATGACGGGAAAAGACGATGCTGTTGCCGTGGGTTTCGGCACTGTGCTATGGTGGAACCGGGCCGTATGTTGCCGTCCGGCTGAGGGAACAGGGGGAGACGATGCTGACAGGGGATGAAGTGTACTACGGGGTCGGCCCCGTGCCTACCTCCTTTCATCTGGCGGCCCGGAAGGGATGGCTTGAGCAGGCCTTCCGGCGCTGCGGCGCGCGGCTCATCAACCTTGGGGACATTCCCCTGATGCAGGAAAAACACTATACGCACCGTTCTCCCAACCTGATCCGGCTTGGGGGGAATTTTCCGCCGTTCTGGGCCAGAGCCGGCGGCGCGGATACACTGCTGGTCAGCATGAGCTGTCTGCCCATGAGAGTTTCCATGGTGGCGCGTTCCGGTTTTAATATGCGCCGGGGAACTCGCGGCGCGCGTCTTGCCGTTCCCGTGCGCCCCGCCTGGCCGGTTGATTTCTTCCGGCTTGGGGCACGGCTCATGGAAAGGGGGCTGAGCTCCTGGGCCGGGCTGTCGGATACGGGATTTTCCCATGTGCCGGTGGAAGGCTTGTGCGACTACAGCTGGTGGGAAGGCGTAACCATGTTTCTTTCCCGTCCCAGGGCGGACTTTTCCGGCACGCTGGAGGCTGAACGCAAGGCTCTGATGTCCGGCGCGGCGGATATCGTGGTGTTCACCCAGGGGCGGGGCCTTCCCATGCTGAAGAACGGGAAGTTCAAGGAACTTTTCGCCGTGCCGGGGGATGCCCCGTGGCGTTTTCTGCTGACGAACAGCTTTCCCGTGGTGACCACGGTCAGCCGTGATCTGGCGCGGCGAAGGCCGGAACTGGTGGTGTTGTGGATAAAAATGGAGATACTCGCCGCGCGCTGGGCGGCGGCCAACCAGCGGGATTTCCTTGAAACTCTCTCCGGCTGCAACGGAATTCCTCCCGATGCGCTGAAAGATGCCTGCCGTCCTGACATGGCAGCGTACTTCGAGCCCGGATTCTCCGCTGAGAGCCTTGAACTGCTGCGGATGATCCGTGACTTCCTGAGTGAGGAGAAGGTTATCCCGGAGTCCTTCGATCTGGACGGATGGGTGGATACGTCTTTTGGGGAGCAGGCCCTGAACGAACTGAAATGACAACGCTTGCCGCGCCGTCCCGTGACGGCGCGGCGGAGAGGTGGCCGGGCATGAAGAATACGGGCCGTTTCTGGGAATACTGTTTTAACGCGTTTCCCGAAGGGATTCTGGTATTTGATTCCGGGTTCCGCATGGCGTCCGCCAACGAGTGCGCGCTTGAGCTGACCGGCATGAAGGGGGAAGAGGAACATCCCGCGTATGCGGAGCTGTTCCCCGAAGCTCCGGTTATGGACGCCTCCCTTCTGCGCAACATGGATTCGGGTACGGTCATTGAACATATCGTTACTCCTCTGCGCAGAAGATCGGGTGAAAAGATTCCGGTGGCGGCGCGTTTTATTTCCATCCATGCCGAAAGAGACGAGCCTTGCCTGCTGTGCGTGCTTCTGCCCGCCTGCGACACGGGCGCATGGGCCTCCGCCGGGGCTCCGGCGAACCTGAAGCGTTTCGGCATTGTCAGCCGCAGCAAGTCGTTCGCCCATATCCAGCGAGTCATAGGCGACATCGCCCGCAGCAGCGCGCCCGTGCTTATTTTCGGTGAGAGCGGCACCGGCAAGGAACTTCTGGCCAACAGCATTCACCAGCTTTCCGAGCGTTCGCGCGCCCCCATGGTCAAGATCAACTGCGGCGCCATACCGGAAACGCTGCTGGAGGCCGAACTGTTCGGGTACAAGAAAGGGGCCTTTACTGATGCGCGCACGGACAAGGCGGGCCGGTTCAAGCTGGCGGAAGGCGGGACGATATTTCTGGATGAAATAGGGGACATTTCCGCCCAGATGCAGGTCAAGCTGCTGCGCGTGCTGGACAAGCAGGAGTATGACCCGCTCGGTTCCGTGCGCACGGAGCATACGGATGTGCGCGTGGTGGCCGCGACGCACAAGGATCTGTGGGAAATGGTGAAGAACAGGCAATTTAGGCATGACCTCTTTTTCCGGCTCAATGTCATGAGCATTACCATTCCTCCTCTGCGCGAACGCCGGGAAGATATTCCCCTCCTTGCGGATCTGTATATCCGCTCGCACTGCGAACAGGTTCGGGGGAAGGCGCCGAGCCTTTCCCCCGAGGTGCTCCAGATCCTGTACGAACATTCGTTTCCGGGCAATATCAGGGAACTGCACAATATTCTTGAGCATGCCCTTGTGTTGTGCCGGGGCGCGGTGATCACCACGGAACACCTGCCCTCCTATATTTTCAAGGCCATCAAGCTGGAAGACCCCATCCCGGAGGGAAGCCTGCGCGCGCAGGAAGAGGCGTCGATCCGGCGCGCCATGCTGGAGTTCGGCGGCAATGCGGCCAGGGCCGCGTCCTTTCTGGGCATTCATGTGACCACGCTCCGCCGCAAGGCCCGCAAAATGGGGCTTTTTCCCTGGAGGGGATAGGTGAGAACAGCCTTGGCGCATGCCGCTGTCGACCGTACCTGCGGGCAGGACCCGATGTTCCTGCCCGCGGTGTTCACGCCTCCGCTCTCAAACTTCCCCGGCACCGGTCCGGGGAGGAAAGAAGGCGAAAGAGTCTGGTCGTTCCCTCATCTCCGCCGCCTTGTTCGACTGCGTCTTCCAGCAGCGCCGCGATTTCTTCCGTCAGGGGAAGCCATGCGCCCGTCTTTGCCCGCTGCTCCATGACCTGCCGGATATCCTTGAGCAGCAGACGGACGGTGAACCCCGTATCCGGCTCACTGCTCAGCATGCGTTTTCCCTGGTTTTCCAGAACAAAGCCCGCGGCGGAACCTCCGTCGAGCAGGGCTTCGCGCACCCTTGCGGGGTCCGTTCCCGCCGCCTCGCACAGACGGAACGCCTCTCCCACGGCCAGAAGCGAGGCGGAAACGATAAGCTGGTTGCAGGCCTTGGCAATCTGGCCGGAGCCGGAAGGTCCCAGATGGCGGACATGCGTCCCCATGCTTTCCAGTACGGGGCGCGCCCCGGCAAAGGCCGAGGCGTCGCCCCCCGCCCAGATGGCGAGCGTGCCGCTTTCCGCCGCCCGCACACCTCCGGAAACCGGAGCGTCAAGAAAGAATGCGCCGTGCGCCGCGACCCGTTCCGCCAGATTGCGCGCGGCGGAGACGGAGATGGTGCTCATGTCCGCACAGATCAGTCCGGGGCGCGCGCCCCGGCAGACTCCGTCCTCTCCGAGCAGAATATCTTCCACATCCGGCCCGGCGGTGACGCAGGTAAGGAAGATGTCCGCTTCGGCCGCGGCCGCGGCCGGGGAACCGCAGAGAACGGCCCCGGCCTCGACAAGGTGACGCGCTTTTTCCGGCGAACGCGCCCAGATGCGTACCTCGTATCCTTTCTTCAGCAGATTGCGGACGCAGGGACCGCCCATTCTGCCCAGACCGATGAATCCCACACGCTGCATGGTTCGTTCCTTTCCGAATGTCAGTGCATCAGGCCCGGCAGCCAGGTGCTGAGGGGGGGGAAGGCGATAATGAGCGCCAGACACAGATAGAGACCGATAACAAAGGGCAGAATGGCCCGGAACATGAGGGTGAGGGGAATGTCCGCCAGCCCCTTGACCACGAAGAGGCTGATGCCGAAGGGCGGCGTGATGCCGGCCATGTTCTTGAGCAGCACCATGATGACGCCGAACCAGATGAGATCCCAGTGGAAGGCGTTGGCGATGGGCAGAAACATGGGAATGCAGATCAGGATGAGCGGGGTGTTGGGAATGAAGCAGCCCAGGAAGCTCATGACCACGATGATGGCGAACATGACCCAGTATTCGCCCAGGTGCATGGTGGATATCCATGTGGCCAGCTCCAGCGGAATGCGGCTCATGGTGACGAAATAGCCGAAGAGATTCGCGCCGCACAGAATGGCGAAACAGACAATGATGGCCTTGGAAGTGGAAGTCAGAGCCTCGGAAAAACTCTTCCAGGTAAAGCGGCGCAGGGCCAGGGCAAATGCCAGGGTGGCGAATGCGCCGATGCCGCCCCCTTCCGTGGCGGTAAAGAGCCCCGCATAGATACCGCCGATGGCCACCACGAAAATAAGCAGAATCGGCAGCGCCATGATCAGGGATTTCGCTTTTTCCGTGCCGGAAACGGCGGGGCTGGCGGGGCCGAGGGCGGGATTGCGCCATACCCTGTACCAGATGACCAGCATGAAGCAGAGCATGCAGGTGATGCCGGGCAGTACGCCCGCCATGAACAGATCGCCGATGGACTGATCGGCCAGCACGCCGTAGATGATGAAGGACGTGCTGGGCGGAATGAGCGAGCCGATGGTGCCGGAAGCCGCGAGCGTGCCCACGGAAAGGGCGTCGTCGTAGCCGTTGCGGCGCATTTCCGGCAGGGCGATGGTGGTCATGGCCACATTGCAGGCGACATTGTCTCCGACGACCGCGCCGAAGGCCGTGCAGGCCGCCACGCTGCCGTGCGCGAGGCCTCCGCGGGCGTGTCCCATCCAGGCCCGGAAACAGCGGAACAGATCCTGCCCGAACTGGCTGTAGAAACACAGGTAGCCCATGAGCAGGAAGAACATGAGCGGAGACCAGTTGTAACTGGCCACTGTGGTGAACCACGTCTTGCCGAGCAGATTGAACGCGCCGCCGGGGCCGCGCAGGGTGCAGATGAAGATGAAGGCCGCGGCCATGAGCGCGTAGGCGATGGGCATGCCCATGAAGAAGAGGGCGAACATGAATACCAGCCCGAGGATTCCCACCGGAATGGCCTGGGAGAGCGGCGTGCGGTGCATGGCGAAGAGAATGCCGAGCGCAAGAGGGATGAGGGCGAGGCAGAGCATGGCGCACACACCGGCGGCGCTGTCGCGCTCAAGGGCGTCCGCAAGTCTGGTCAGCACGTCGTGCAGCAGCGCAATCACAATGAGCGCGCATCCGGCGGCCGCATACAGAATGAAGGGCAGGAAATGGATATGCCAGGTCGGCGTGACCAGTGTGGAGCTTTTGAAGGCGTAGTCGATCATTGTCTTGATGCAGAACACGACAATGACAAGGCTCCAGAGATCCGTGGCGAAGCCCAGACGGTTTTCTCCCGTTTTCGACAGGCGGGAGGTGATGATGTCCATGTTGACATGCGCGTGGTTCCATTGGGCGTGGGCTACGGAGCCGAAAAACATCACGACCATGAGCAGTTCGGTGATTTCAATGGTTCCGCTGATGGGTCTGTCGATGGTGGTGCGCAGAACCACATCAAGGAAGGTCAGGGCGACCATGCCCAGAAAGACATACATGGAAATGGCGCTGCAGAACGTGCTGAACGGCCGGAAACGTTCAAGGGCCGATGCGGCCGTGCGCAGAATACGCGCGGAGGCCGGGGCGGAATCCGCCGCTGTATGGGTACTCATCGAAAATTCCTTTCTGGTTTGAGACCTCCCCCTGTTCAGGGGGAAAAGAGTGGTTGACAAGACGGCGAAACCGATGAAATCCGTTTGCAACTCCTCCCTTCAGGGAGGGGCAATCCGCACGCCCCCTGTCCGTCGGCCGCTTCAGTCAGTCGGCGGATGGGGCGACTGTGGATTGAAACATCGAAAGAATTTCTTCTGGTTGAAGCGCTTTGCTCTTGAAAATACCTGCCAGTCAGGACCCTGTTTCTGATCCGCAGGTTTCACGCCTCCATCGGAGCAGCCGCAAGTGAATTGCGGCTGCTCCGATGTCGCGGCGGAGTCCGAGCGACTTCACGTTCGTCCGCCGGTTTCGGAGAGGGCAGGGAACAATCCGCCTGTATTCGTCCGCCGAAGCGGGTGGCCTCAGTTCCCCGCAAGTCCGCTGATGGAGGATTCCGCCCAGGGAGCGGTATATGTTTCCTCAAGTTCGCGGAATTTTGCCAGCATGGCTTCGCCGGGCATGTCCGCCCTGTTCATGGCGTCCACCCACAGCTGATCGATGGGTTCAAGCAGTTTGTCCGCCTTCGCATAGTCCTCGTCGGAAAGAACCAGCAGTTCGCCCTTCATTTCCGTGACATAGCGTTTCAGGGAATTATACTGGGTGCCGTTCCAGAAATCGGTGAACAGTTTTCGGGCGAAATCGCCTGAAACATCGTCCACCACTTTCTTGAGATCGTCGGGCAGACTGTCGTAGCTGTCCTGGTTCATGGTCAGATAAAAGAGCGAACCGCGCAGGTTGAGCAGGGTATAGTACTTGACCAGCTCGCCGAGGCGGCGGGCGGTAATGACGTCCGGGTCTCCGATGAATCCCTCTATGACGCCCTTTTCAATGCTCATGTACATGTCCGGCATGTTGATGCCTACCACGGTGATGCCCAGCGCGCGGGCGCGGTCAAGGGCGATGCCTCCGCCGGGAACGCCGAGCTTGAGCCCCCGGAGATCTTCCAGTCTGGTGATTTTTTTGTTGGTGCCGATGCACACGCCCACGGGCATGCCCTCGGTCAGCAGATATCTGGTGCCTTCCCAGTCTCTGGCCGCGGCTTCGGGAAAGGCCTTTTCCATGGCCTCGGCCATGGCTGCGGGGTCTTCCAGGGAACGGCTGGGCCTGACAATGCTGTAAAGCTGTTCATGGAAGAGAAAGCGCCCCACGCCTACCGCATAGGAGGATTCGCCCATGTCCGCAATGCCGTTGCGGACGGATTCCATGACTTCCTGCTGGCTGCTGAGAGCCCCGGCGAAATAGGGTTCGATTTTGATGCGCCCCGCGCTGCGTTTTTCAATTTCTTCGACCCAGGGCTTGATGGCCTGGGTCCATCTCTGGTGGGTGGGGGGAATGGCGAGGTTCAGGGAAAAGGTGAATTCCGGTTCTGCCGCATGGGCGGCCTGACGGAAGGCTCCGGGCAGCAGCATGGTTGCGGCGGTCAGCGCCGCAATAAACAGTCTGGCCATGACAATCTCCTCATTTCCGTTGTGTTGCGCGGAAGTGCCGGATTCGGACTCTCTGCGGAAAGAGTCCTGCCGTTTGCGAGCCGTAAGAGAATGATGGAATCTTAAAGCAAAAAGCAGGCCAACACCGGAAAAAAAACGGAGAGGCGGCGTTCCGGAACGGCCGGTGAACTGCGGAGAGAGGCTTTCGGGAGATTTTCAAATATCGAAATGTGTTGAGAAAAAGACCGGACGGTATGGCAGAAGCGGAGAAAGGACGATTTTTTAAGAAAAAGAGAAGCAATCTGCACCGGCACCAGGTGAGAGAGTGATAGTTAACAAGTTTGAATATCATGAAAAAAGCAAAATGCATCTTAATGATGCAAGATGCTTTTTTCTGTGGGGCAGGATGTTTGACTTCCCTGTCCTGCAGAGGAGGGGAGAGAGCGACGCAGAGGAAATATATTTGTAATACATTGAATTTAAATGTATTTTTATTCATGATTTTCCTTGCTTTTCCGGCTCGGGAGGGTGGCATGGTTTTTGCTTTCAGGGGGCGGGGAAGAAATGCGCGGCTTCCCCGCCTGAACAGAGACTGACTGAGCCGGAAAACGGAATGTCCCGAGCGGAGGGCATGACAAGGAGTTATCATGGGTGAAGCATGTTGTTGTTCCGATCAGGAACTGTTGCTGCGGGAACTCGCGGGCGGCGGAGACAACCCCCACCGGAAGGAGCATCCCCGTCTGTTCGCCATTCTGGACACCTTTGACGGCATGACGCCGGTCATCGACGTGCAGCGCGGACGGCTGTTCACGGAATCCATGAGACGGACAGAGGGGCAGCCCCTGGTGCTGCGCTGGGCAAAGGCGCTGAAGCATATTGCCGAGCACATTACGGTATATGTGGAGCCCATGCAGCTTGTTGTGGGGCGCTGCGGCACCGACGCCGGGCGTTACGGCATTCTGTATCCCGAACTGAACGGCGATTTCATGGACGAATCTCTGCGCTCGCTTGCGCACAGGGAAGCGTCTCCCCTGAACGTGAGCGAGGAGGACGTCCGCATCGCGGCGGAGGAAATAGCGCCCTACTGGAAAGGCAGAACCTTTCATGAGGCTCTGAACAGGAGCCTTCCTCCCGAAGCGCACCGGCTGGCCTACAATGACGAGAAGGGATATTCCACCCGTTTCGTGGTCAGTGAAACGGCATCCTATCGTTCTTCCCTGCAATGGGTTCCTGACTATGCCAAGGTGCTGGGCAGGGGATTTTCCGGCATCAGGGAGGAAGCCGAGGCGCGCCTGGCCGCGCTCAATCCTCTCAGCCCGGTGGACAGGCTGAGGCGCAAGCCGTTTCTTGAAGCGGTGATTCTCACATGTGAGGCAGTGGTGCTGTGGGCGCGCCGGCACGCGGAACTTGCCCGGCGGAAGGCGGAAATCGAGCGTGATCCCGTCCGGCGGGCGGAGCTTGCGCTTATTGCCGAGAACTGCGAGAGAGTTCCCGAGTTTCCGGCCCGGAACTTTTACGAGGCCGTGCAGGCCCATTGGTTTACCCAGGCCTTTTCAAGACTTGAACAGCGCACGGGGAGCATTGTGTCGAATGGCCGCATGGATCAGCTGCTCTGGCCCTATTACCGGAAGGACAGGGAGGAGGGGAGGATTACTCCCGCCCGCGCGCTGGAGATTTTCGACTGTCTGTGGCTCCAGATGGCTCAGTTCACGGATCTTACATTGTCTTCCGGCGCAATGGCCACCAAGGAAGGCTATGCCCACTGGGAGGCCGTGACCATCGGCGGCCAGACGCGGGAAGGTTTCGACGCCACCAACGAACTGAGCTATCTTATTCTGGAGTCGCGCCGCGTTTCCCCCATGCCGTATCCTGATCTGGCCGTCCGCATTCATGCTCGTTCGCCCCAGCGCTTCCTGTGGGAGGTGGCGGAAACCATCAAGGTGGGGCAGGGTTATCCCAAGCTGTTCAATGACGAGGAGATTATTCCGCTGCATCTGGCCAAGGGCGCTCCTGAAAAGGATATCTTTGACTATTCCGCCTCCGGCTGCGCCGAGATCCGCATGCCCAACCGGGATACGCTGACTTCGGCAGGCTGCCAGGTCAACCTTGGTGCTGTGCTGGAAATGACGCTGCGCAACGGACGCATGAAAAAGCACGGGAGCGAGCTGCTGGGGCTGGAAACGGGCGATCCCCGCATGTTTTCGGACTGGGAGGCGTTCTGGAGCGCGTTCGTCGCGCAGTTGAACAACTGCCTCAGTTTCGCCTTTGCCGATACCATGCTGGTGCACAGGCTGCGCGCCGAGCATTTCGCCACGCCGCTGAGTTCTGCCCTGCACGATCTGTGCATGGCGTCATGCAGGGATCTGCATACCAGCGAGAAAATCGAGGGAGGGCTTGATCTCGGATTCAATGACCTCATCGGTTTCGCTACCGTGGTGGATGCTCTGGCGGCAGTGAAGAAGCTGGTCTATGAGGACGGAAAGGTGGGGATGGACGAGCTGATGCAGGCTCTGGATTCCAACTTTGAAGGCATGGAAGCCCTGCGGCGTCTTCTGGAGAGCGCCCCCCGCTTCGGCAACGGCGATCCGTACGCGGATGAAATCGGACGCAGACTTGATCGCGCCGCTCAGGAATACTGTCGCACATGGGCGGGAGAAACCGGCATCCGTCAGGATATACGGACCGTCTCCGTGACCGCCAACGTCCCCCACGGCAAGGAAGTGGGCGCGCTGCCGAACGGCCGCAGAGACTGGATGCCCCTGTCTGACGGCTCTTCTCCGGTACAGGGCGCGGATATGAAGGGGCCCACGGCCTCCCTCATGTCCAGTTACGCGTCAAAGAACCGGGATTACAATGAGCGGGCCGCGCGGCTGCTGAACCTCAAGCTTTCCCCATCCTGCATAGCCGGGGAAGAGGGCACGGCGAATCTGGTGGGGCTGATCCGCACTTTCTGCGACTTGCGGCTGTGGCATGTGCAGTTCAATGTCATTAATCGTGAAACCATGCTGGCGGCCCAGGAAGATCCGCGGAAATACCGGGGACTCATAGTCCGCATTGCGGGGTACAGCGCCTACTTCACCGAATTGTCCCGCGATCTGCAGGACGATCTCATTGCGCGAACCGAGCATTCCCGCATCTAGCGCGTTTTCTTCGGGATTGAGCCCGAACCGGGGTGAGGCGGAATACGGCAGGCCCCGGTTTGAGGGAGTTTTCGCCGTCCAAGCTGCACGAAGGCGCAGGCGAGCCGGCCGTGGATACCTGTTGCCTTATCTCTGCTGTCGCCATTCGCAAGGCTCCTGCGTCGCCTGCTGACTGCCGCTCGCCCGTGTGGAACACGGGCTGCTCTTGCGGCAACGAATGTTGCCGCCCATACCGGAGCAAAACCGCACATCACGCACAGCGCCGTCAACATGGCTCTGCAACAAAGCGATCCGTCGCAGCGGCTTGCCGGAAGGTTCGAAGACTGCCCGCTTTATGGCGCGGCAAAGCCGCGACCTGCCCGCAATTTTTGGGGCTGCTGACAACGTCACCAATCAGGCAGCAAGGAGTTTTTCATGCGCATCATTGATACACGGTTCCGCCCCGGAACGCCGGATACGTTCCGGGGCATCCTGAGCAATCCCTTGTACAAAAGCTTCAGCGAAACCACGAATTTCGCCGCCCGTCCCACAGCTTCGCTTGATGAGGAGGTCGCCATGCTGCGCGGGCTGGGCGTGACGCGGGCGGTGGTCACCGGCCGGGATATCGCCTCCACGGAAGATGTCATGTCCACAAATCCCGGCATGCTGGAAAGCGTCGCGAGATATCCCGATTTTTTCATCGGTCTGTACGGCGTGGACCCTCATCCGCTGATGAAGTCGCTGCGCGCTCTGCGCGCGGAAATCGGAAACGGGGTGCGCGGCATTTCCGTTGACCCCGCCATGAGCCGGCTGTCCGCCGGTGATCCGAAGTATTATCCGTTCTATGCCCTGTGCTGCGAGGAGAACCTTTGCGCGGCCATAACCACCGGGTGTTCCGTCGGAATGCCCGGAGTGACGCTGGAACAGCATGCGCCGTGGCATATTGACAGGGTTGCGGCGGATTTTCCCGATCTGAAAATCATCATCAGCCACGGCGGCTATCCCTGGATTACGGAAACCATGGGTGTGGCGCTGCGGCATGCCAATGTTTACATGGATTTTTCCGCGTGCCTGAGGCTGCCTCAGTTCATGCAGTATGTGGAGGCGGCGAACGGGGCGCTGATGAATAAAATCCTTTTCGCCAGTGCGCATCCGTTCACGCATATACGGGATACCTTAAAACTCTATGAAGAAATGCCCCTTTCCGGCGAAGCCCGTGAACGGATCATGTACGCGAACGCCGCCCGGCTGTTCGGCGTGGAGGAAGTCTGAAATTCCCGGCCCCTTGTTCCCCTTTTCCGCCCCCTTTGCGCGTCATATCTTGTCATTCAGGAGATACATTCATGCGTTCATTCGAGACAATGAAACAGGAAATTGATGCCCATTACCCTTTGTATATCAATGGGGAATGGGTTGAAGGCGAGGGCGGCCGCATGGACGTCGCATGCCCCGCCAACGGAGAAAAGCTGTGCGCCGTTTCCGCCGCCTCTTCCGGCGACGTGGACCGGGCCGTGCGGGCCGCGCGAGCGGCGTTTCCCGCATGGCGGAGCCTGCCGCTGCCGCGCCGCTATGATGCGCTGATGGAAATTCACGGGCGGATCGTGCGGAACATGCACAGACTTTGTGTCGCGGAATCTCTGGAAACCGGACGGCCTCTGCCGGTTTCCGAGAACATGCTGACCATGGGCAGGGAGCATTTTCCCTATTTTGCCGCATTGATCCGTTCCGGCGAGGATGGAACGAACAGTGAATCGTGCGGAATGAGAGTCATGGTCATCCGTGAGCCGATTGGCGTGGTCGGCGCGGTTTGCGCGTGGAATGTGCCCCTGCTGCTCGATTTCTGGAAGCTCGCTCCGGCGCTCGCGGCGGGAAACTGCGTGGTGTTGAAGCCGTCCAGCTTCACGCCCGTGGGAACGATGGAATTCATGAAGCTGATCGACGGAGTGCTGCCTCCCGGGGTGCTCAATGTCGTGAACGGGCGGGGTTCCATAACGGGGCAGGCTCTTCTTGAGCATCCCGGAATAGACAAGCTGACCTTTACCGGCTCCACATCCGTGGGCATGTCGGTGGGGCTTGCCGCCGCACGGCGCGTTATACCCGCGACTCTGGAGCTGGGAGGAAAGTCCGCCGGCATATACTTCGCTGACATGGATGAGCAGGATCTGTCCCGCGCCGTGGATGTCATTGCATCCGGCGCGCTGGTCAACAGCGGACAGGTTTGCGCGATGCAGTCCCGGGTGCTGGTGGAAGATCCGCTGTACGACACTCTGGTGGAACGCGTGGCGGAAAGACTGCGCTCGGCCGGAGTCGGAGCTCCGTGGCGGGAAGGCATGCAGATGGGCCCGGTAGCCAACCGGGAGCAGATGAACAGTATTCTGGAATATGTTTCCATCGGCAGGCAGGAGGGGGCGCGGCTGGTGACGGGCGGCGAAAGACTGACTCAAGGAGAACTGGCCTCAGGATTCTATATTGCTCCCACGCTGTTTGCGGATGTGGATAACGCCATGCGGATTGCTCAGGAGGAAATTTTCGGGCCGGTTCTCAGCTTTATCAGATTCAGGGACGAACAGGATGCGATCCGCATTGCCAATGACAGCAGGTACGGTCTTTCCGGCGGCGTATTCACGGGTGATCTGCGAAAGGCTCTGCGCGTCGCGGAGGCCGTACGCACCGGAACCATGAGAATAAACGGGGCCGCAGGCAGAACCATGGGCGGTTCCGCCTTCGGCGGATACAAGGCTTCCGGAATCGGACGGGAATGCTACAGAACAACGCTGGACGCCTTCAGCCAGCTCAAGACGATCGCCTTCCCGTACTGACGCGGCGGGAAATGTCGTCAGTGAACCGGCGGGCGCCGGGAAATTGATCCGGAACTCCCCTTTGTTTATAGTTTCCTCCCGTTCCGCAGCGGCAGAAACGCCTGCGGGCGGGAGGAAACTGATTTTGCGGGAGAGATGATGCTGCTGGAAATGGGGTTGATTGTCGGCGGAGTGCCGTTCGGCTGGATGGGGCGCAAGTCGGAGCGCGTCATTGCATTGGTGGGGCGCGGCCTGACATGGACGGTGCGTCTGATGCTCTTCCTGCTGGGGCTGTCCCTCGGCGCGGATGAAACTCTGGTGTCCCAGATGCGTACGCTGGGCTTGCGCGCCGCGGTTATCAGCACGCTTTCCGTTCTGGGCTGCGTTGTTGCGGCGTGGGCGCTGGGGCGTTTCGTGCTTTCCGGCGCGGAACGCGGCGGCGCGACCCGTGTTTCCGCCGGGCCGCCTTCCGCCGACGCGGCGGAAGGCGGCATCGGCGGTTCCCTGCTGGTGCTCGCGTTTTTTTTCGCCGGAGCGCTTGCGGGCTGGTGCGGGGTTCTGCCCCTGTGGATCGCCCGCAGCCATGCGTCAACCTGGGTTCTGTATCTGCTGCTGTTCGCGGCGGGCATGTCGGTGGGATTCGATCTCAAGGCGCTGGGCATCATCCGCGAGCTCAAGGGGCGCATTCTGCTCGTGCCTTTCGGTGTCGCGGCGGGGACGCTGTGCGGCAGCGCCCTGGCCTGGCTCATCCTGTCCCGCTGGGTGGAAGGCGGGCTTGCCGAAACCCTCGCCGTAGGCGCGGGCTTCGGTTATTACAGTCTGGCCACGGTCATCATGACGCAGATGGGGGATCCCGCGCTGGGGTCCGTGGCGCTGCTGTCCAACATGATTCATGAGGTGCTGGCGCTCACGCTGCCGCCGCTCATGGTGCGCACTGCCGGAAGGCTGGCTCCGGTCATGGCCGGCGGCGCGGCGGCCATGGACACCTGCCTGCCGGTCATCGCGCGCTACAGCGGGGAACGCTGCGCCATTCTGGCGGTGTTCTCCGGCATGTGCCTCACCCTGCTGGTGCCGCTCATCGTGCCCGCGCTCATGGCGCTGCGCTAGACATGGTGTTTGGAGCATTTCGCCGTTGAAATGCTCTGCTTCAGTCGAGCGGGGCGAGACTGAAGCCGCGACGCCCCCTTCTCCGGTGTCGCCGCAATTCACTTGCGGCGTACATCTCCGGCTTCGGCGTGAAACCTGCGGGCCGGAACACAGGGGCTGGCCCGCAGATATTTTAGCAAAACGCTCTGACAGGCTGTGCCCCATCCATGCCGCATGACCATGCGGCGGGGGCTCGTCATCTCTGCTCCCGATGCCCGCACGCCTCGCTCCGCCCGACAACGGGCACGGCCCCTGCGGGGCCGCCCGGTCGGCCTTCAAGCCCGCTCCTCCGGCAGTCGGGGAGATTTTCGGCGCTATTTCCACAACAAGGCGTTCACCCTGTTTGAATCCGCATTCCCGTTATCCGAACACATGGTCAAGGCACATCATCAGCACAAAGCCCGCCATGAGCCCGGCGCTTGCCGCCCGGCCATTGCCCGAGCCATGGCCCTGCGGAATGACTTCCGACACGACGACGTAGATTATGGCTCCGGCGGCAAGGCTCATGGCATAAGGCAGGAGCGACGTCACCTGTGCCGCCACGGCTGCGCCGATTGCTGTGGTCACGGGTTCCACCAGGCCGGGGGCCTGGCCGATGAGAAAAGCCCTGCGGCGGGAACAGCCGTCTCCGAGCAGAGGCAGGGCCACGGCCATGCCCACGGGCAGATTATGCAGACAGATGCCGCAGGTCAGAAGCGCGGCTCCGGCCAGCCCTCCGGTTTCGGGAGAACTCAGAGCGGCTCCGAAGGCCACGCCGAGCGCCAGTCCCTCTGGAATATTATGCAGGGTGACGGCAAGGAACAGCAGAATATTGCGGGGAAATGCCGGTTCTCCGGGTTCGCGGATTGTCTCCTGCTCATGACGGTGAATGCAGGCATGGGGCAGAACGCGATCCAGCATGTCGAGCAGCAATGCTCCCGCGGCGAGGCTTGCGGCCACGGGCACAAAGTCCATGCGTCCCCAGGTGGTTCCTGCCAGTTCAAGCGCAGGGGAGAGCAGACACCAGAATGAAGCCGCGAGCATCACGCCCGCCGCGAATCCGAGCAGAATGTCAAGGGTGCGCCTGGAACATGCGCGGGGAGTGAATGCAAAAGCCGCTCCTGCGGCGGTGAAGCCCCAGGTGGCCAGCCCCGCCAGCAGCGCGGGAAAGACGGGAGAAGAAATCATGTGCTGTTGCTCCAATGGCGCGTGACGGACGTCATGCGCCGCAGCCGTTGAGCCTAGCACAGGGCGGGAGGAAAGAAAACAGCCGCAACCACGCCTCCCCGGCTCCATGGAGCCGGGGAGGCCGCCGCGTCAGAGGGAGGAGGGATCATGCCGCCTGCTGCGCCATCGCGTTCAACTGCTGCTGCAGGTCGTTGACCTGCGCCTGCAGGACATTCATCTGGCTGGCCTTCACATTTTCCGGCAGGGAACTTGAGGCGATGCTTTGAAGTCTGGCTTCAAGCTGTCTGATTTTTTCCCTGATGCTCTGAATCTGATCTGCTGAGGAACTTCCTCCGCTGCCGGAAGCTCCTGCCGATCCGCCCGCTTCCGCTGCGCCTTGCTGTTCCGCGTTGTCCGCGGCCGGGCCGTTTCCTGCCGGCGCGGCGCTGGACTGCCGCGACTGTTCCTGTTCCTGCCGCCGCTGTTCTTCCTGCTTTTCCAGAAGTATCTTTTCGGACAGCTTCCGGGCTTCTTCGGAGATGCTGACCGTGTCGCTTCCACCCGGGAGTCCGAGGGCACTGCCCTCCTGCCCGTTGTTTTTACCGCGCGCTGCACGGGCGCTTTCTTCCGCTTCCTGTGAGAAAAAAATACTGCCGTAACCGGAAATTTCCATGCTATACCCCCTGCAGGAAGTTTTCCGGCAGAAGATGCCGGATTCATTTCCGCAACGCCTGCCATGCAAAAACAGTGCCGGGGCAAAGGAGGAAAATTTTGCTTTTTTTTGATGCCCGCAACCCGGCTCCATTCTTACATTTTTTGCATGCAATCGTTGCGGCGCAAGGATTCTGATCGAGTTGACGCGCGGGCAGAGGGAAGGGTACACAGGAAGCCGACATGGTTTCACCCCCTCCTCTGAGGGGGGAACGAAGAGGGAATCCGGAATCTTCCGCGCGGTATGTGAGGCGGGGTGGGCCGGAGCTGTCCCCGCAGCTGTGATCGGTGAATTCGCGCCTTTCATGCCACTGCCCCCGTCCGGGTCGGGAAGGCGGCGCGGAGTGAAGACCCGAGAGCCAGAAGACCTGCCATGTCGCGCGTATCGGTTGGGGCGGGGGGTCCTTGCAAGGCGCGTCCTACAAAAAGACCCGGAAGGGCTTTGTCGACGTATCACGTGATTTACCCTCTGTTCATTTGCAATGCCCCCTGCGGGGGGTGAGGGGGCTTTTCGGCCTGATGACGGAACCGGCCCCGGGGTCGTGTTATACTTTGAGAGATCTGAAGATATGTTGAGTTCCCTGAAAAAGCGTGATTCGCGCACCGTGCCGTTCACCCGGGAAAAGATTGCCCGCGCCGTGTTTCGCGCGGCGCAGTCGCAGGGCGGCAGTGATTACGCCATGGCCGAAGATATCGCGGCAAGGGTGAGCGCCGAGCTGGAAATCCGCTATCCTGATGAAGCCGCCGGCATGCCCGATGTGGAAGAAGTGCAGGATCTGGTGGAAAAGACGCTGATTGAGCTGGGACACGCCCGCACTGCAAAGGCATATATTCTTTACCGCAACGAGCGTACCCGCGTGCGTGAGCGCAAGACCCGGCTGATGCGGACCATGCGCGATCTCACCTTCAAGGACGCCAGCGAGAGCGATCTGAAGAGAGAGAACGCCAATATTGACGGCGATACCGCCATGGGCACCATGCTCAAGTACGGCAGCGAGGCTTCCAAGCAGTTCTATGAGATGTACATGCTGAAGCCCGAGCACAGCCAGGCGCACAAGGACGGGGACATCCACATTCACGATCTGGATTTTTTCTCTCTTACCACCACCTGCTGCCAGATTGACATCAAGAAGCTGTTCGAGGGCGGATTCAATACCGGCCACGGCTTCCTGCGCGAGCCGGAGAGCATTCAGAGCTACAGCGCGCTTGCCTGCATCGCCCTTCAGTCCAATCAGAATGACCAGCATGGCGGACAGAGCATTCCCAATTTTGAATACGGCATGGCCAGAGGCGTGGCCAAGAGCTTCATAAGCAAGCTGGCTCTGGTTCTGGATATACGCGGGTATGACGCCGCGCCTGTCAGGGCCGCGCTGCGCGCCTGGCTGAAGGAACATGAATCCATCCTCGGAGAGGAGGGTATGCTCTTCGTCCGTGAGACTCTGGCCTGCCGCCTGCCCGAAATGTCCGCCGCGGAAGCGGAAAACGCCGTGGACAAGGCTCTGGAACTGACGGAAAAGGACACCTACCAGGCCATGGAAGCTCTGGTGCACAACCTGAACACCATGCACAGCCGGGCCGGAGCGCAGATTCCGTTCAGCTCCATCAACTACGGCACGGACACCAGCCCGGAGGGACGCATGGTCATCCGCAACGTGCTGCTGGCTACCGAGGCCGGGCTGGGCAATGGAGAAACGCCGATTTTCCCCATCCATATCTTCAAGGTGAAGGAAGGCGTCAACTACCGCAAGGGAGAGCCGAACTACGATTTGTTCCGCCTTGCCTGCCGGGTGTCCGCCAGGCGTCTGTTCCCGAATTTTTCCTTTATTGATGCGCCGTTCAACAAGGTCTACTACCGGGCGGGACACCCCGAGACGGAAATCGCCTATATGGGATGCCGCACCAGAGTTATCGGCAACGCGCATGATCCCGGGCGTGAAATCGTCAACGGACGCGGCAATCTGAGCTTCACCTCCCTGAATCTGCCCCGGCTGGGTATCCTTGCCCGTGGTGACGTGGACGCCTTTTTTCCGAGTCTGGACGACAGGATTTCCCTGGTGTTCGACCAGCTTCTGGAGCGTCTGGAAACCCAGAGCGTCAAGAAGGTGCGCAACTATCCCTTCCTCATGGGGCAGGGCATCTGGATCGATTCCGACAAGCTCGGACCGGATGACGAGGTGCGTGAAGTCCTCAAGCACGGCACGCTGACCATCGGCTTCATTGGGCTGGCCGAATGTCTCAAGGCCCTGATCGGTCAGCACCATGGCGAATCCGAAGCCGCGCAGGAGCTGGGCAAGCGCATTATCCGGCATATCCGCGACAGGGCGGATGAGAAGATGAGGGAAACCGGGCTGAATTTCTCGGTTATCGCCACGCCTGCCGAAGGGCTGTCCGGACGCTTCGTCCGTCTGGATCAGGAGCGTTTCGGCGTGATTCCCGGCGTGACCGACCGTGAATATTATACCAACTCCTTCCATATACCGGTATATTTCCCGATCAGCGCCTATGACAAGATTCGTCTGGAAGCACCATATCACGCCATGACCAACGGCGGACACATCACCTATGTGGAAGTGGACGGCGATCCTTCCCGCAACATTGACGCCTTTGAGGATATCATCCGGGCCATGAAGGAAATGGGCGTGGGATACGGTTCCATCAATCATCCGGTGGATCGTGATCCGGTGTGCGGCTACACGGGCATCATCAATGATGTGTGCCCCCGCTGCGGACGGCATGAGGGAGAAGGCATTCCGCTGGAAAAATGGAGGCGTCTCAAGGGCTATGCGAAGGACTACCGTTCGCCTGACGAGCGGGCCTCCGCAGGTGACGTCACACCCAACATTACCCTTTAACTTTTCAGCATGGAGCAATTCGTTTTGAAATTGCTCATGGAGTCGAGCAGGGCGAGACTCCACGCGAAACGGAGCATCTGCAGTTCTCTTGCGGAGCAAGGCTCCGGCGTCAGGCATAAGAGCTGCGAGCCAGAACATGGGGTCTTGGCTGGCAGATATTTCAACGACAAAATGTTGCAGACGAGGAAGACATGTACGCAGAACACATTCCGGCCAAGGGCAGCGCTCCCGTGCTTGAACAGAAGCCCGTCCAGATGGTGGGCGAAGGTGTCGGTTTTGAGCGCATCCGCCGTATCACCGGCTATCTGGTGGGTACGGTTGACCGTTTCAACAACGGTAAACGCGCCGAAGAGAGAGATCGCGTCAAACATTGCAGCATGGGATGCTGAAAAGGAAAGGCCGGGAGACCGGCCTTTTTTTGTATCCGGTTTTCGGCCGCTGCGGCGGCAAAGGCTTTCGCCCGGTCCGTATGGAAGCGTATCTCGTGAGTGCCCGGGCAATGATATGTTTTAATGCAGTCTTTTTGTCTTTGTAATGAGTCATGGCAGAGTTTGATCTGGAATAGAACATGGCATGATATTTACATAATGCATGATGAATAGACTAAAAAGATATATATTGATTGCATTAATATATAATAATATGTTGATGTGCAATTTTGATTTCAAGCAGTAAAGAAATTGTGGTGTGATATGAGAGTAAATATTTTGTTTTTATAAACAAAAAGAGTTTATTTTGAAAGTATATAAGCAATTTTAAATTTAAACATGGGCAGGATATAAAAAGAGGATGATGACGCTTTTGGGGCAGGATGCCTCTCTCTTTTGGATTGAGTGGTGTAAAATTAATATGCTATATACAGAAAGGGAGAAGGGATCTGCCGATATGCGGAGAAAATCATTGGTGAGTTGAAGATATATTGTCACGTCGTGGCTCGGGCCGGAGATCAGGAATGAACGTTGATGTTTTGTTCAAGCAGTGACTGGGAGCTGACCACGGAGCCCTATGCCCATCAGCGTGCCGCGGTTGAAAAGCTTTCGCGCCTTAATGTGGGGGCCCTGTTCATGGATATGGGTACGGGCAAGACTCGTACGGCCATTGAACTTGTCTGGCTCCGCAGAAAGCTTATTTCCAAATGCGTATGGTGCTGTCCTGTTTCGCTCAAGGAGACGGTGAAAAGGGAGATATTGCGCCATACTTCCTGCAGGGATGAAGATATTCACGTCTTTGGCTCAAAGACGCGGGAAACGAATATTCCACGGGTCGGCTGGCACATTGTCGGCCTGGAAAGTCTTGGCAGATCCGCCCGCGTGTTTTCCGCGCTCGGCAGGCTGATCGACGGCGGAACATTCCTGATTGTTGATGAATCATCATACATCAAGGGCCATAAGGCCAAAAGAACCAGGCGTCTTACCAGGCTGGGCGTCCGGGCGCCGTACCGTCTGATTCTTACCGGAACCCCGATTACGCAGGGCATTGAAGATCTGTATGCGCAGATGGAGTTCCTGTCGCCCCGGATTCTGGGCTGCCCGTCGTGGCACTCGTTCCGGAACATGTATGCCGCTCTCCCGAATGACGGTGAACGTGTGGAAAGGACAGAGAATTTCAGCGAGGTCTGCCGGAACATTGTGCCGTATGTGTACCAGATCAGCAAGGAAGAGTGCCTGAGCCTGCCTCCCAAGACGTACCGGCGTGTCATATGCAAGTTTTCCGAGGAGCAGACCCGGCTGTATCAGGCGGTGAAGAGCCGTTTTCTGGAAGAAATGTACGGAACATATGATCCGGCGGGCATGGGGATGGCGATTTACCGCCTGTTCAGCGGGCTGCATTCCGTGTCCTGCGGGGTGCTTCCCGCCGGATTTTCCGGAAAAAAGCGCCTGAAAAATATGCGGGTGGAACAGTTGATAGAGTTGTTCCGGAAGGTTAGAATTAGTCATATAATTACATGGGTGAACTATCGCGAGTCTCTTGCCGCGCTGGGCGAGGCCCTGCACGCGGCGTTCCCGGAAATGCCCGTCTGCAGGATTTTCGGCGGACTTTCTCCGGCCGTGCGGACCGCGCAGCTTGATCTCTGGAGAAAGGGCGGCGGGGTGCTGCTGGCGACGCAGGGCACGGGGGGATATGGACTGACACTGACGGAGGCGGATCATGTGTTCTTTTTTTCGGAAAACTGGAAGTACGCGCTCAGGATACAGGCCGAGGACAGATGCCACAGAATAGGGCAGAAGCGCAGCGTCCACTATGTGACGCTGCAGTGCGAGTGCAATCTTGATGAACGCATTCGTTCCGCGCTTTCCCGCAAGGCCGATGCCCTTGAGGAACTGAAAAGGGAAATCAGAAGACTGAACGGAGACTACGGCACCATACGGAAACTTGTGGAGCAGACGGTATGAAACGTTTCCTGGGTATGGATGTGTTTGCCGCGGCGCGGCTGCGGCTTGAGGAGATTTTTGACGCTTTTGAGCGGGTCTATGTTTCCTTCTCCGGAGGAAAGGACTCCGGTCTCGTCGTTCAGTTTGCTCTGGAAGTGGCCCGAGAGAAGGGCCGGTTGCCCCTGGATGTGCTGCATATCGATCTGGAGGCGTGGTACGCGCATACCGATGCCTTTGTCACCCGCATCATGACCAGGCCGGATGTCCGGCCGCACTGGATTTGTCTGCCCCTGCACCTGCGGAATTCCGTGTCCCAGATACAGCCGCACTGGCTGTGCTGGGATCCGGAGGCGCGGGCGCTGTGGGTACGTGAACTTCCCCGGTATCCGGGGGTGATTGCGGCGGAGGGATATTTTCCCTGGTTCAGGCGGGGCATGGAATTTGAGGAATTTTCTCCCCTGTTTGCGGAGCACTTCGCGCAAGGCCGTCCGTGCGCCTGCATCGTGGCCATACGCAGCGATGAATCCCTGAACCGTTTCCGAACCATCGCGTCGGCGACGAAACGGCGCTGGAAGGGGAAGAGCTGGAGTACGGCGACACCTTCCGGCGTTGTCAATATCTACCCGATATACGACTGGCGCACGGAGGATATCTGGACGGCCACAGGCAGAAAGGGGTGGGACTACAACCGGATTTACGACCTCATGCATCTTGCCGGAGTGGGTATCCACCAGATGCGTCTCTGCCAGCCGTACGGGGATGATCAGCGCAAGGGACTCTGGCTTTTCAAGATGCTTGAGCCGGAAACCTGGACCAGGGTTGTCGGGCGGGTGCAGGGGGCGAACTTCGGCAACCGGTATGTGGAGCTTTCCGGAAATGTGTTCGGCAATATCCGTATTCGCCTGCCGGCGGGGCATACATGGCAGAGCTATGCCGAGTTTCTGCTGGATACCATGCCTCCGCCCACGGCGGAACACTATCGGACGAAGATCGGAAAGTTTCTTAAATGGTGGGCCAAACAGGGCGTCGAGGATATCCCGCAGGAAGCTGACGCGAGGCAGGAGGCTCTCCGCAAGGCTCCGAGCTGGCGGCGCATCTGCAAGGTGCTGCTGAAAAACGACTACTGGTGCAAGGGGCTGAGTTTTTCCCAGACCAAGCGGGAGATGGAGCGGCAGGCGCAGATCATCATGAAATATATGGAGCTGTGATGACACTTCTGGAATTCAAGCATGATGGAGATCCGGTGAAGAACCGGGAATTGTTCGGACTGATGGGCGAGTATGCTTCAAGCACGGCCGTCCGCGAGAAGCTCGGCGGCTTCATCAGCTCTGAGCCGGGCCGTCTGTGGTTCATCATGACGGAAGGTGAAAGAAACGGAGTCATGGCGTTCGGATCGGTGCGGATCAGGCGGGCATCGGCCCATATTCTCCACCTGTATGCCCTGGAAGAGGGAGGAGATATTCCCCTGCTGGAACGCTGCATTGAAGCGGCGCGGGAGGCGGGGGTGGAGCGTCTGATAACCACGGACTACTGGACCCGGCGGGATATGTACCTCCAGTATGGATTTCGCGCCGTCCGCAAGCTCGGACGCTTCCTGCGGTTTGAAAAGGAGTTTGAGCATGGACGTGAATGAGGCGCTGGCCGCCCTGGAGCATATTCTGCTGGAGCAGAAGGGTTGTCTGGATGAGAGGGTCGTGGTGTACAACCGTATCGTCGCTCTGGCAGCCGACTATCTGGACATTCCCCATCCGGTGACGCGCCTGCAGCTGGTTCCGGTTGATGATGTCCGGGGCAATGACTACAATCCCAACAAGGTTGCGCCTCCGGAGATGCGGCTGCTCAAGCTGTCGCTCCGGAAAGACGGTTTCACCATGCCCGTGGTCGTTGCCGGAGATGAAAAGGGCTATGTCGTGGTGGACGGCTTTCATCGGAGACAGGTGGCAAAAAATGACGCGCAGGTTCGGGAGAGCCTGGGCGGATATCTGCCGGTGGTCGGCCTGGACAAGGGAATTGAGGATCGCATTACGTCCACTGTGCGCCACAACATGGCCCGGGGCACGCATCAGGTGGAACTGACGGCAAAGCTCGTGACGCTGCTTCGCAAGCATGACTGGACAAATGAACGCATAGGCAAGGAGCTCGGCATGGACCCCGATGAGGTGTTGCGGCTGAAACAGATGCAGGGTCTGGCCGAGGCTTTTGCCGACCGCGAGTTCTCGCAGGCATGGGATGTGGATGTGCGGGAGAGGGCGGAGGAAATGCGGATCTGAGGGAGGAAGAGGACGCAGACCGTGCGGCTGTCCGGGGCTTTTTCGTTTTAACATGCTCCGGAAGTCCGGAAAATGCGGGCGGAAAAGGGCAATGCTCCGCTTGAGCAAGCGAACAATATACTTTAGTATCACTCCGCCCGTCACGGAATATGCGGAGAGACGGCGCGTGTGCCTTGCGGCTGAAAGCGTTCCGTCATGCCTGCGGGCTGAGGTTTCCCTGCCGCGTGCAGTTCCGTTTGACGCGGTGTTTTTTCTCTCTCCGGAGACCGGCTGCGGGGGGAATCCCATGGCGCAAGCTTTTTTATGATAACTTGCTCTACCAGGCGGAGCGGAACATATGGCCTTTGCTGATTTTCAGGAAAAACAGAAACAGAACAAGCAGAAAGCGGTGCTGCGGGATTTCTTCGTCAAGCGTCACGGGCTGCTGCTTGTGCTTTCCGACGATCCCATCTTTGTGCGTCTGCTGCGGACGACTGTCAAGGAACTGGCGCTGGGCAACGAAGCGAGTCTGGTCAATCTTGTCCTGGACCCCACCAAGACGCTGAAGGCCATTACGGATGCCTTCAATGACAACCGCAGACCTGCGCTCTTCATTGAGCGGGTGATGACCAGCACCGGCGACACCAGCCTGCTTATCAAGCAGTACAAGGAAAGTTTTCCCGAACTGCGTATCTTTGTCATGACGACCACGGCCGACAAGGGCAGGATCATGCTGATGTTCGAGGCCGGGGCCGACAACTTTATTCTCAAGCCTATCAGCGGCATTGATCTGGTGGAAAAGATGTCCGCCACACTGCGAGAGCCGAGCCTTGTCCAGCAGTTGCTGGACAAGGCCCGGGGATTCGTGCTGCGCAACTTTGGCGGCGAGGCCATCAAAATCACGAAGAAGATCCTGGAAGCCAAGCCGGACAACGCCGCCGGCTATGTCGTCATGGGCGACGCCCTGCGCGTTTCCGGCAACAGCGAACAGGCCCAGATGGCCTATGAAAGAGCTTCCAAGTTCAATGACAACTATTTGGAGCCGTTGCAGAAACTTGTGGATCTGGCCAGAGAGACGGGAAAGCAGGACATGCAGCTCAAATACCTGAAGCGCCTGGACGAGCTTTCTCCGCTGAATGCCCAGCGCAAGGTGGAGCTGGGGCAGCTTCAGGCCGCCATGGGCAATACCGAAGCGGCCAAACAGCTTTTCGATACCGCGATTTCCCGCGCCTACAAGGACGCCATGAGTCAGGTGGCGGCCATGACGGAACAGATCGCCATGACCCTGCAGGACAGCGATCCCGTGCAGGCGGAAAAATATCTGCGCCAGTGCCTGGAAATCAAGGGCCAGAATCTTTCCGCCGATGACCTTTCCACCTTTAATCAGCTTGGCATCAGTCTGCGCAAGCAGGGGCGCTGGAAGGACGCCATCACGGAATACAAGAAGGCGCTGAAGATTGTTCCCAATTCCGCCGTGCTTTTCTATAATATCGCCCTGGCCCACGCCGAAGGCAAGGAAAACGATCTGGCGGTGAATTCCATGCTCAAGGCGTTGTCGCTGGACGGCGCGCTGCCACGTTCCTCGCCCGTGATCGCCCTTAATATGGGCAAGGTGTTTTCGCGGGGGTATACTCTGGACAAGGCGCTGAAATGTCTTGAGATTGCGCTTGAACTTCAGCCCGGAAACGCCGAGGCGCAGCGTCTGTTGAGCGATATCACCGCCAAGCTCGCCAAGGAAAAGGAAGAAGAGCAGGCCGGGCTTGGCGGTTCGCGTTCTTCCCTTGCCGCCGAGCTGGCGCAGCGTCATGCCGGCGCCCCCGTGGGCGTGCGGCGCAGATAGCGGAGCGCGCGGAAACTTCGTCCTGGAGCATGTGCGACTGGAACAGTCTGCCTGCCGGGGCCTGTGTTCTGCTCCGCAGATTTCACGCCTGAAGCCGGGACCTCATGCCGCAGGTGAAGCGCGGCGATGCCGGAGAGGGAGCGTCGTCCCGGCCGTGAGCGCGTTACGGACAGGGAGAGCAGAGCTGGTCTGGCCTTGCGATTTCGCAGGGCATTTCGCCGTCGGAATGCTCGGATGCTTTCTCTGCGGCGTGTTAACAATCATGGCGTCAGATGCCGTCGAGCCGTATATGTCATGGCAAGGGAGGTAGATGCCATGAGCGGCCTGTCGGAAAAGCTGGAAGATGCGCGCCGCAGCGTGCGTGACAATGTGCGCGGAGCGCTGGAAGACACATTTCGTGAATGGTGCGCGGCGGCGGATATCCGTATCGTCGTGGATGGGGAAGAGAGCGCGGAGCTTCGTCCCTGGGATGTCATGGTGCATGACAGGCGTCTCTTCGGCCGTGTGCTGTCTCATGGCACGCTGGGCCTGGGGGAAGCCTACATGGACGGCTGGTGGGACTGCGGACAGATGGACGTGATGTTCTGCAAGGCGATCCGGGCAGGTGTGGAGCGTCGGATATCAGGCAGTTTTTCGGGCTGGCTGCATGAAGCGGCGTTTCGCTTTCTGAATCTTCAGACCCGTTCCCGTTCCTTCATGGTGGCAAGGCGTCATTATGATGCGGAGCCCGCGCTGTTCAGAGCCATGCTCGACCCGTACATGCAGTATAGCTGCGGTTACTGGGAACAGGCGGGCACTCTTGAAGATGCCCAGCTTGCCAAGATGGAGATGATCTGCCGCAAGCTCAGGCTGAAGCCGGGCATGAGTGTGCTGGATATCGGCTGCGGCTGGGGCGGTTTGTCACGGTATATGGCGGAACATTATCAGGTCAGCGTGACGGGCGTCACGATATCCGGGGAACAGCTTGACGCAGCGCGGGAGAAAGCGGACGGGCTGCCGGTGGAATATCTGCTGCTGGACTATAGGGATTTGCCCGGGGGCGCAAAATTCGGCGAGGATGACGGCGCGGGCGGCAGACGATGGGATCGCGCTGTTTCCGTGGGCATGTTCGAGCATGTCGGGCGCAAAAATTACGGGATATTTCTGAAGACGGTCAGGCGCAGCCTCAAACCGGACGGACTCTTTCTGCTGCACTGCATCGGCAGCAACGGAGGAGGCTGCGGCGCGGATCCGTGGCTGACCCGTTACATCTTCCCCAATGGCGCACTGCCTTCCGCCTCCGCCCTGACCAGGGCCCTTGAAGGCGTCTTTGTGATGGAGGACTGGCACAATTTCGGCGCGTACTACGACAGCACACTCATGGCCTGGCATGCCCGATTCCGCAGAGGCTGCGAAGAGGGGGCCTTTGCCTGCGACGAACGTCTGCGCCGGATGTATGACTATTATCTGCTGAGCTGTGCCGGGGCTTTCCGCTCCCGCTGCATTCAGCTCTGGCAGCTGGCGCTCAGTCCCGAGGGCGTGCCGGGCGGTTATGACTGCCGCCGGGATTGCGCAGGGAGCCGTGAGCAGGTGGAGAGAAGACAAGAGTAGCTGTCCGCTCCCTTGCGGGCGCGTGGATGGGCACCGAATCCTGTTTTTCATCCAGAATGGCGGCTTCAAGTTCCGGCAGCGTTTTGGCCGGATCGAAATGTTCCCGTGCGAATTCAAAGGCATTCCGGCCCATTTTTTCCAGTTCCATGCCCGAGCGTGACAGGACGCTCAGGGTGGCGGCAAGGTGGGCGGGATCGCCGGGGCGCACCAGCCAGCCGGTTTTCCCCGGCCTGATGAACACCTCTTCCGTGCCTGCGGCGATGACCGGGCGCCCCATGCTCATGGCCTCAATGATATCGCGTCCCCAGGGAGAACCTGCTGGGTCCGGACACACAATACAGTGTACCGGACGGACGGCTTCTTCCACATTGTCGGTCCAGTCATGCAGGAAGATGATGTCCCCCAGGCCGTTGCGATCGATTGTGCCCTGCATGCGGCGCTGAAGCGGAGAGGGATTGGCCGCGTTGCCTCCGCAGATATGCACGGCGGCATGCGCCCGGCGCAGAGCCGGGGCCACTGTGGCCGCCGCCCGGATCAGATCCATGAGTCCCCCGGATGCCGCAAGCTGGCCGAAATATCCGAAGCGGACGGGAGCGAGGGGCGGGAAGTCGAGAAAGCGCGGCGCGCGTTCGGCGCTGTTGAAAATGATGCGGCAGGGAATGCCCAGACGTTCGGGCAGTTCCGCTTCCCGCGAGCCGATGGCCACGGCCCGGGTGACATGCCTGCGGATAAACCGGGCGACACTGTCGAAACGGGGCGAACTTTCCTCCACCACTTCTCCGGCAATAAGCACTTTTGGGATATCCGGAGCGAGCGCCGCGAGACTGAGTGCGGGGTAACCGTTGAACAGGAGCAGATCAGCCTCTCCCGCCCATGCCCTGAATTCGGGGATGCGCGGACGCATGACCTCGCAGCGCGCGTCCTGTTCCCGTTCCGGGACGGCGACCCCCTTGTAGCTGATCGGAAGCCGGCCCCACTCAAACAGTCTGACGGGTACTCCCAGTGCGGCATATTCTTCCGCCATGGGGCGATCAGGGCGGGGCGGGAGCAGACTGACAACGGAAAGCTCATGCCGCGCGGCAAGGTGACGGACAAGAATGCGGAGACTGCGGGCGGAACCGCCCCGGTCGATGCTGTGCGTGGCAATGAGGATGCGCATTTCCAATCCTTAAAATTTAAAGTTGCCTTTTTGGGGTACAGTTTCCGGCGGATTTTCCGATTTTCAAAAAAACAACTGAATACAAGGCCCGTGAGGATGCTTTATCGGATCGTCCCGCCTGCCGCAAGCGGCTCCCTCAGGCATATGGCACAGACACGGACATGTGGAATGTTCAGAACAGGAATCTCAAGTTTTCAAATAAGTTCTGAGGCGGTCTACGAGCATGAGCAGCGCTGTTTCCGTTATAATCCCCGTGTTCAATAACTGGGAACTGACCCGGCAGTGCCTGGTCGGCCTGGCGGAAAACAGCCCGCCGGGGCTGGAAGTCGTGGTTGTGGACAACGGCTCCTCCGATGAGACGGCAGAGAACCTTGAATCGTTCGGTCAGGGGCTTTTCAGCGGGCATTTCCGGCGTATCCGGTTCGAGGAAAACCGGAATTTTGCCCCGGCATGCAATGCCGGAGCCAGATCGGCCCGGACGGATTTTCTTTTTTTCCTCAATAACGATACGCTCATTCTGCCGGGATGGCTGCCGCCCCTGCTGGCGGAGTTTTCCCTTTCCTCCCGGCTCGGCGCGGCTGGCCCGCTGCTGATGTACCCGGATAAGACCGTGCAGCATCTGGGCATCGCGTTCTGGCCGGAAGGCATTGCCGGACATATTTATCAAAGCCTGCCGGTGTCGCATAAGCTGGCATCCCGCAAGCGTTTTTTCAGGGCGCTGACCGGCGCTGCGCTTCTGGTTCCCCGCAGTCTGTTTTTGCGCGAGGGCGGTTTTGACGAAGGATATGTCAACGGCTTTGAAGATGTTGATTTCGGACTGAGGCTTGCACGGCATGGTTATCGGCTGTGCAATGCGCCGGAAAGCCGCATCATGCATCTGGAAAGCAGAACTCCCCACCGTTACACATATCACAGCGCCAACAGCAGGCGTCTGCATGCCGCATGGAATCTGTCTGCATGCGCGGATCTTCCCGATATTGTTGCCGAAGATGGATATTCCCTGCGCGTCATGCCGGAACTTCGACTGAAAGTCGCGCTGCCGTCGGAGATGTCAGGCGAGTATCTCCGACGTCTGCGTCCATTCGATGCGGCGACCTGCTTTTCTTTTCTGGAAGAGGAACCTCTGTGGCTTGAAGGCTATGCCTTGTTGGGAGAGTATCTTGAACGGAACGGAGAGTGGGAAATGGCCCTCCAGCTTTATCAGAATGCCGTGAAATACAGCCTGTGCTGTTCTTTTGAGGACTATGAGCGCCTCAAGCGGGTGATGACGGCGCTGGGAAGGGATGTTGCCCCGCTTGCCGCTGCTGTTGAGCCTTCGCTTCGACAGATTTGTGATGAACGGAAGTATGAGGAGAAGCGGCTGATGATCATGCGTCATCTGTCCGAAGGGTCCTCCGCCGGCAGAGGCCTGCTGCCGCTCTACAGAGAGGCGGGCAAACGCGCACGGAAGCTGCGCGAAAGTCTCATGCGGACATGACACATGGATAGGCATATGGTATTAGGTTGCTGATTCTGATAAACAGAGGGTTCCGGCCGGCAGACATTTCCGGGCATCATATGCTCTGGTGACGGAGCGCATGATTTTAGCGCGCTTCTGTCTTGAGGATGATCACGGAGTCGGGCGCAGAGAGATTCCGCCGCGGCGGCGTGAAGCCTGTGCGCCGGAATGCAGGGGGCTGGCTGATGCAGTCAGTCACAAAACGCTCTGATATGGATTTGCATATGAGCATCGATTTTCTTCATGTTCCTCCTCTGCCGACGGTGCTTCTTGCCGCAGGGCTGGGGACGCGTCTGACGCCTGTCACGGAATATCTGCCCAAATGCCTTGTGCCGGTAAACGGCAGACCTCTTCTGGGGTACTGGCTCGACATGTGCCGGAGCCATGGGCTTCCGGCTGTGGTCAATACCCACTATAAGGCGGAAACGGTTGCCGCGTATGTGCATGACAGCCATGCGGGGCAGAATGTGGAAATTTTTCATGAGCCTGAGCTGCTGGGGACGGCAGGCACACTGCTGGCCCTGCAGAATCGGCTGAGCGGCGGCCCGTTCATGGTTGTCCATGCCGATAATCTGAGTTTTTTTTCCCTGCCGGAATTTTGGGCGGCCCACGCGGGGCGACCGCGGGACTGCCTGATGACCATGATGCTTTTCGAGGCGGAAAACCCGCAGTCCTGCGGCATTGTGCGTGTGGATGAGTCCGGTGTTGTGACGGAGTTTTTTGAAAAGGTTCCCAGCCCGCCCGGCAGGCTGGCCAATGCCGCGGTGTATATCATGGAACCCGGTATTTTTTCAGTTTTGCGATCGGCGGACGCCGCCCGGGATATAAGCCTTGATCTGCTGCCGTTGTGCCTTGGCCGCATTTTTACGTTTTTCAACGGCGACTATCATCGTGACATCGGCACTGTGGAAAGCTATGCTCTGGCACAGGCGGAAACGTGGCTCCGGACGCAAGGCAGGTAACGGCATGAGTGAACACGTCTATGTGCTTGGAAGCAATTCTTTTTCCGGGGGACATTTTATCAGGATGCTTCTGGATATGGGCTACAGGGTGACCGGCGTCAGCCGCTCGCCCGAGGCTCATCCCGTGTTCCTTCCCCATCTTGCGGCAAATGGCAGGCACAGAAACGGCTATGACTTTCTCCGGATTGACATCAACAGGGATATGCCGTCCCTGCTGGCACGCATGGAACGCGACAAGCCTGCTTACATCGTCAACTTTGCCGCACAGGGCATGGTCGCTGAAAGCTGGGAACATCCGGAACAGTGGCTGTTGACAAATACGGTGTCTCCTGTTATATTGCATAATAAGTTGCGCCAGTATGACTGGTTGTCCAGATTTGTACAGATATCCACGCCGGAAGTGTATGGTGTAACGCAAGGTATGTTGGTTGAAAACACATGCTATAATCCAAGTACGCCTTATGCTGTTTCAAAGGCTGCCGTGGATATGAGCTTGATGTGTTTTTACAGGGCCTATGATTTCCCAGTAGTTTTTACACGCGCGGCCAATGTCTTCGGTCCTTGCCAGCAACTGTACCGTATTGTGCCGCGTGCTGTTCTTTGCTTTCTTGCTGGCGGCATATTGCAGTTGCATGGCGGAGGCCGTTCCCGAAGATGTTTTATTCATATTGAGGATGTAGCGCGGGCAACGCATGAAATTATGACACGGAGTCGGCCGGGAAGCATTTTTCACATTGCGACCCCCCGGATCATCAGTATCCGAGATCTGGTATTTCTTGTCGCGGATATGGTGGGCGTCAGTCCTGAAAAACATATTACGGTCGCTGAAGAGCGGCTTGGCAAGGATCTTGCCTATACGCTGGACAGCAGCAAACTTCGTGCCGAACTGGACTGGCGTGAGCAGTACAGCCTTGAACAGGGGATCGAGGATGTCATCCGCTGGGTGCGCGACAATCTTTCGGTGCTGCGGGCCATGCCGCAGAATTATGAACACAGGGCCTGATACCAGTGACAAGATGCCGTGCGGTGCGCGGGGCTGGGCCGGCTATGCCGGGGACATCGCCTCTCTGCTGCTGCGGGTGCGGGCAACCGACTCCGGGGGTAAGGAACTTTCCGTTGATGCCGCCGTGCGGCGCTGGGCGGACATGGCGGAAGAACTGCGCGGAAAGAAGGGAGAGATTTCCTTTGTGGGCAACGGGGCCTCTGCCGCCATGTCCAGCCACTGCGCGGCCGATATCCTGAAAAACGGCCGCGTGCGTACCCGTGTCTATACGGACCCTGCGCTTCTTACCGCTACGGGCAATGATGTTTCCTATGAAGCCTCGTTTGCTGTTCCTCTCGCGCTCAGCATGCGTCATGGCGACATGCTGGTGGCCGTCAGCAGTTCCGGGGCGTCGCCGAATATCATCGCTGCCGCGAAGGCAGGGCGGCCTCTGGGGAGCATCGTCACCCTGTCCGCCTTCAGTGTGGAAAATCCCCTGCGGATGCTGGGCGACATAAACTTTTATGTTCCGACTCCGGTGTACGGTTTGGCTGAAACCTGCCACGCGGCCCTGCTGCATTACTGGACGGATTTTGTTGTGGCAGGAGCTCGGGAGCAGTCATGACATCGCTGCAGAGTCTGAGAAATTTTCGCGCGCACAATGCGGGCAGACGCATCAGTTTTGTTTCCGGCAACTTCAAGGTGATACATCCGGGGCATATCCGGCTGCTGCGCTTTGCCCGTGAAATGGCCGACAGGCTTGTGGTGGGAGTTGTTCCCGGCAATCCCTGGAATGCGATGGTGTCGGAGCGGGACAGGCTGGAAAATGTCAATGCGCTGAATATGGTCGACCTTGTATGCCTGCTTGATACTTCTCTGGCCGAGGCCCTTCGCGCGCTCCGGCCGGATTTCGTCGTCAAGGGCAAGGAATACGAAGACGGGGACAACCCGGAAGCCGCCATTCTTGATACCTACAACGGCAAACTCGTGTTCTCGTCCGGCTCAAGCGTCCTTTCCGAAGCGGACGTGATCGACGGCACTTCAGCCCACAGCCTTTCGTTTTCACTGCCCGGCGCATATATGCAGCGGCACGGCATTGTTCCGGAAGATTTGCGCCGCATTCTTGAAGCCATGCGCGACGTCAGAATTACCGTCGTGGGCGACAGCATCGTCGATGAATATATTCACTGCGATCCGCTGGGGATGTCGCAGGAAGACCCCACAATCGTCGTCAGGCAGTCAACCACGCGCCGTTACCTCGGCGGGGCGGGCATTGTGGCCGCCCATGCCGCCAGTCTGGGGGCGCAGGTTCGTTTTGCGACTGTCTGCGGGTATGACGATACGGCGGATTTTGTACGGGAAAAACTGCGGGAATACGGCGTTCATGCCCATATTTTTGAAGACGATACCCGCCCCACAACACTTAAGCAGCGTTTTCGGTGCCGGGGCAAAACCCTGCTGCGCGTGAGCCATCTGCAGCAGCATGACGTGGACAGGCGTCTTGCCAGACGCATGCTCAAGGTTCTGCTTCCCTGCATTGACGATTCCGATCTGCTGATTTTTTCTGATTTCAACTACGGGTGTCTTTCGCCCATGGTGGTGGACTCCCTGACCAGCCATGCGCAGCAGCGGAAGGCCACCATTGTGGCCGACAGTCAGTCTTCTTCCCAGATTGGCGATGTGGGGCGTTTTTGCGGGGCAACGCTGCTTACGCCCACCGAGCGGGAAGCCCGCCTTGCTCTCAAGGATTTCGCTTCGGGTCTTGTGGTTCTGGCGGATAATCTGCTGCACAAGGCCGGAGCGGGCAATGTGATAATGACCCTGGGCGAGGCCGGTATTCTCATCCAGCCTGGCGGAAACGAGGAGACGGATCAGCTGCCCGCCCTGAATCCCATGGCGAAGGATGTGGCCGGAGCGGGCGACTCTCTGCTTGTTGTCGCGGCGCTGGCACTGGCTGCCGGGGGGAACATCTGGCAGGCCGCCTGCCTCGGATCGCTGGGAGCGGCCATACAGGTGAGCCGTGAAGGCAATATTCCGCTGAGCGCCGACGATATGCTGCGCGGCCTTCTCAACAGGTAATGAGCGGACAGGGGAATTTTATGCAGAACTACAATATTGACGGCCACAAGCTGCACCTGCACCCTGAGCGCGTGGCGGACTGGCTTGCCGGAGAGAATATCTATCCTCTCTATATGGAGCTTTCTCCCTCGGGGGCGTGCAACCACCGCTGTGTGTTCTGTTCCATGGATTTCATGGGATACCGGCCCAAGTTTCTCGACACGGATATCATGTGCGAGCGCCTGCGTGAGTGCGGGAAGCTGGGCGTCCGGGCGCTCATGTTCGCGGGCGAGGGGGAACCCCTGCTGCACAGGGATATTGCCATTCTGGCAGAAGCAGCCGGAGCGTCGGGCATTGACGTTGCCTTTACCACCAATGCCGTTTTGCTGCGGCCTGAATTAAGCCGCCGTCTTTTGCCCGTGACTTCATGGATCAAGGTGAGCTGCAATGCCGGAACGCCGGAAAAATATGCCGCCACACACCGTACAGACAGCAGGGATTTTGCGACGGTCATGGAAAACATGGCCGCGGCCGCGTCTATTCGCGAAAAGGAGGGCCTTGCCTGCGCGCTGGGCTTCCAGTGCATTCTGCTGCCCGAAAACGCGGCGGACATGCCGGCTCTGGCCGCGCGCGTGCGTGATCTGGGAGCGGATTATCTCGTCATCAAGCCCTATACGCATCACCCGCAAAGCCCGACCAATGCCTATGGCGACATCAGCTATGCCGACAGTCAGGCCCTGGCGGATCGTCTGAGGGAAGAGGAGCGCGAAAACTTCAGCGTTGTCTATCGCAGCGCGGCCATGCGCCGGTGGGACAGCAAGGCGGCGGCCTTTGAACGCTGTCTGGCGCTGCCCTTCTGGGCATATGTCGATGCCGAGGCGAATGTCTGGGGCTGTTCACGACATCTGCGGGAGGATGCATTCCGTTACGGCAGTCTCGTCGAGCAGAGCTTTGCCGAAATCTGGAATGGGGAGAAGCGGCTGACCAGCCTTGCGGAATGTGAAAAGAACATGGATATCGGCCAGTGTCATGTCACCTGCCGCATGGAGGTTATCAATGAATATCTGTGGCGGCTGCGTCATCCCCAGGCGCATGACAATTTCATCTGATTCGCCTGCCGGGCCGGAAGCGGAGGTTGTGTCATGGAGGATTTGAAAGAAAAGGCGGCTGCCCTGCGCCGCATGATCATAGAACTCTCCTGTCAGACGCGCACGTCACATCTGGGTTCCGCTCTCTCCTGCGCCGATATTCTGCTTGCCGCATACAATGGCGGCTTGCGCATCAGCCCGGAAGAGGCGTCGCATCCCGAAAGGGACAGGCTTGTCTTCAGCAAGGGGCACTGCGCCCTTGCCCTTGTGTGCGCGCTGTCGCAGCGGGGCTTCTGTACGTTTGAGCATCTGCTTGAGAAGTTCAACCGGCCGGGCGGTCTTCAGGAACACCCCGGCTTTCCCTATGTGCCCGGTGTGGAAAACGCTTCCGGCTCTCTTGGGCATGGTTTGCCGCTGGGACTGGGCATGGCCGCCGCCGCGCGCATCGGGCAGATGAACTATCGGGTGTGCGTTGTCATGGGCGACGGCGAGTGCAATGAGGGCAGCGTATGGGAGGCCGCCATGCTGGCCCCCGCTCTCGGGCTGAACAACCTGTGCGTCGTGGTGGATTTCAACCGCTGGCAGGCCACGGGCAGAAGCTGCGAGATCACCCGGCTGGAACCTCTGGCGGAAAAATGGAGCGCTTTCGGCTGGCGGAGCGTGGAATGCGACGGGCATGACCCGGAACGTCTGCGGGATCTGCTGACCGCGTTCGGACAGGAAGACAGGCCCACCGCAATCATTGCGCATACCGTAAAGGGAAAGGGCGTTTCCTTCATGGAAGACGACAATAACTGGCACTACCGCATCCCCAATGCCGAGGAGGCGCAGGCAGCCCTTAAGGAACTGGACCGATGAGAAACGCCTTTGCAGCCGAGCTGTGCGGCCTGGCGGCGCATGATGAACGTATAGCGCTGATTTCAAGCGACATCGGCAATAATCTTTTCAACGAGTTCAGGGAAAGATTTCCTTCCCGTTTCATGAATTGCGGCATTGCCGAAGCGGCCATGACGGGCATTGCCGCGGGCATGGCTCTGTGCGGCCTGAAGCCGGTCACATACACCATTGCGTCATTTAATCCGGGGCGCTGTGTGGAGCAGATACGTCTTGATATCTGCCTGCATAATCTGCCTGTGGTCATCGTGGGGGTGGGGGCCGGACTGTCATACGCCTCACTTGGCCCCACACATCATGCGCTGGAAGATATCGCGTGGCTGCGGGCCATTCCCGGCATGACCATTCTTTGCCCGGCGGATGCCGTTGAAACCCGCTGCGCCCTGCGCGCGGCGCTGGCGCATGACGGGCCGGTGTATTTACGCCTGGGCAAGAAAAACGAACCGGCGGTGCATGCCGGCGAGCCGGATTTTGAAATAGGCAGAAATATCCCGCTGCGCGGAGGGGAGGATGCCTGCATCCTGGCCGTGGGCACTGTGACGCCCATAGCACTTGATGCCGCGCGCCTGCTGGAGGAAAGAAGCATAAGCTGCGCCGTCACGGGCATTCATACCGTCAAGCCGCTGGATACGGACAGCCTGCGCTCCGTTTTCGCCCGCTATCCGGTTGTCATGGTCATGGAAGAGCATGGGCCGGTCGGCGGCACATGGTCGGCCATAGCGGAATGGGCGGCGGAACAGAATGTGGGGACGGGGCGTTTGCTGAGATGCGCCGCGCCGGATCGGTTCTTTTTTGAAGGGGGTGGCCAGAACTGGGCGCGAAAGCGGTTCGGTATTGATGCCGAACATGCGGCGCTGCGCATTGCCGACGCGCTGCGGGCGGTGCGGCCATGATTCTGGGCATTGATTTCGACAATACGCTGGTCTGCTATGACGGGCTGTTCCATGCCGCGGCCCGCGAGCGGGGCCTGATTCCCGAGTCCGTCCCCCGGAGCAAGCAGGGCGTGCGCGATTATCTGCGCGCCGTCGGCCGGGAAGATGATTTTACAGTGCTGCAGGGCTATGTGTACGGCCCCGGCATCAGGAATGCCAGCCCCTTCCCGTACGCCGTGGAAGGCATCAGGGCACTGCTCGCCTCGGGAGCGGAGGTCTGCATCATCAGCCACAAGACCCGCACGCCCATTCTGGGGCCTCGCTACGATCTGCACCAGGCCGCCCTTGACTGGCTGCGGGAGCAGCATTTTTTTGCCGAGGGCATGCTCACCCCCGACAGGGTTTTTCTGGAAGAAAGCAAGGAAGCCAAGGCCGGACGGATTGCGGATATGGGGTGTACGCACTTTGTGGATGATCTGCCGGAGTTTTTCCGCCTGCCGCAGTTTCCGCAAGATACGCGGCGGATGCTGTTTTCTCCTCAGAGCCGGAATGCTGTTTCCGATGAATCGTGGCTGTGCTTCCACTCATGGCGGGCTATCTGCCGGTACTGCATGCGGCACGGCGACTAGCAGGAATGTTCATGCAGGGGCGGCAGGATCCCGCAGAGGCGGGGCGCATTCTTCTGGCAAAGGCGGGGTTGGGCGGCCGGTCTCCGCGTGTAACGCGCTTGTCGCATGGAAAGAACAATCTGACATATCGGCTGGATGCCGAGGGAACAACCTGCCTGCTGAAGCAGTATTTCCGGCATCCCCGCGACATGCGCGACCGCCAGGGGGCGGAACTGGCGTTTCTGTCTTTTTGTCAAAAAAATAACATAGCTTCAGTCCCGATTCCGCTGGCATATGACAGAATCGGGCGCTGGTCGCTTTTTTCATGGCTGGACGGCCGTCCAGCCGCTGCGGAGGATATCACCCGGCGCAATGTGGCGCTGGTGGGAGCCTTTTTGCGGGATCTGGCGGAGGCGAAAAGCCGGTCGGAAGATTTGTGCCTTCAGCCCGCTGCGGAGGCATGTTTTTCCCTCCTGGATCATATAACGCTTGCAAAAAGGCGTGTGGAACGACTTTTGCATGGAGTTTCACGGCAGCGGACGTGCCCTCTGGCGCTGAAAGCGGAAGAGGTGGCGCGGCGCGAACTCCTGCCCGGTCTGGAGAGGGAAGAGGAACGTCTTGCCCGCCGGTACGGGCAGGCCGGTCTGCGCGCCCGGTTCACATGGGAGGAGATGGTTCCTTCTCCGTCCGACATAGGATTTCACAATATCCTGGTCATGACGCAGGGGCTGGGGTTTGTGGATTTTGAGTATGCCGGCATTGACGATGCGGCCAAAATGCTGTGCGATTTTCTCTGCCAGCCGTCCCTGCCCGTTCCTGCTGAGTTTTTGAAGGAAATGCGGCCGCTGTTCGGGGGGGATGCCCGGGCCGGGAGGGAGATATATGCGCGGGCGGAGGATGTGCTTGTTCTGCACCGCATCAAGTGGTGCTGCATTCTGCTCAATGTGTTTGATACGGCAGATGCGGAGAGAAGACTGTTTTCCGGCTCCGCCGCTGAAGTGCGGGCGCTGCGCGAGATGCAGCTGAAAAAGTGCGTCAACTACATATGCAGGTATCTGAAAGGGACTGAACATGGCATACATTGACTTTCTTTCGCCTTTGCACAAGGCGACGAAGCGCGATTATCTGGCGAGGGTCAATGACCCGGAATATCCCAAGGCAAGGGCGGCGGAACTGGCAAAGCAGTGGGGGTATGACTACTGGGACGGCGACAGGCGCATCAATTACGGCGGTTACCGGTTCATGCCCGGCCGCTGGGCGCCCGTGGCGCAAAAGATGATACGTCACTACGGGCTGAAGCCCGGCGACAGGATACTCGATATCGGATGCGGCAAGGGATTTCAGCTGGCGGAATTCAAGTCCGCCATGCCCGGACTTGAACTGTACGGTATTGATATTTCCGAATATGCCGTTGAACATGCCCATGAAAGCGTTGCCGACAGGCTGCGCGTGGGCAGCGCGACCACTCTGCCGTGGCCTGACGGCTATTTTGATTACGTTTTTTCCATCACGACACTGCATAACCTGCATAACTATGATCTGGATAAGGCTCTGCGGGAAATGGAGCGGGTAGGCAGGAAGAACAAGTATCTCTGTGTGGAATCATACAGAAATGAAGAGGAAAAGGCGAATCTTCTTTACTGGCAGGTGACATGCGAAGCCTTCTGCACGCCGGAGGAATGGGAGTGGTGGTTTAAGACAACAGGCTATACCGGAGATTATTCATTTATTTATTTTGAGTGAATAATAAAGAGTCTGCATGAAAAAAACCGGCGTGAAGAAAGCATCATGGTGCAAATCTTCCCCGCATATGACTGCCGCAGGTTTCTTTGAAAGGCATGCTCATCCGCAACAGATGCCAGAGCATTTTTAAATGAAAATGCCTGCGGAGCCGTGTATGTCAAGACGCTGTGGCGTAAGGCCCATGAATTCGGGCATAAGGCCTGCTGTCCGGAAAATGAAATCCGTCTGGCAGATATGTTATCTCAACGTGATCTAATTATGGAGAAAATATGTCTCTCTCTCTCTCTCTCTCCTTCCCCAAGTTTATACAGATTGAAACCGTCAGGGAATGTAATGCACGATGCCGTTTCTGCGCGCATGGAACGGGGCAGTTGCTTGAAAAGGGTTTCATGAGCGAAGAGCTTTTTGACAAGATTGCATCCGAAGTTATTGAACACAAGGACGAAATTTCCCGCGTCCAGTTGAATGAACTTGGGGAGCCTCTTCTGGATAAGAAAATAGCCGAAAGAATCAGACGTTTTAAAGACGGCGGTATTCGTGAAGTCTTGCTTATCACAAACGGCGCATTGCTTGATGAAAGGAAAGCCGTGGAAATTCTCGAGGCAGGTGTCGATATTTTGCGCTGTTCCATTACAACAATAAATCCTGAAAAGTATCCTCTTCTGCGGCGTGGCCTGAATCTTGAAACCGTTCTTGCCAATATCAACCGTTATATTGAGCTTCGAGATGCCATAAACAAGGATTCCAGAATATATATTTCTACGGAAAAGGACCCTCTGCTGACAGATGAAGATATCGAGCAGTGGGAGGCATACTGGAAGAACAGACTGAGCCATAATGATGTATTGAAAATTTCAGAGCTTTTTTCCTTCGGGTTGCAGCTCTCGTCTGTGGACAAGACGCGTGAGCTCGGCATAGAGCTTTCAACGCCCTGCATACCGATGATGCAGACCATATATATTCCATATAACGGAAAGGTTCCCCTTTGCTGCATTGACTTCGGCTGGCAAATCCCTGTGGGAGACGCCAATGTGTCATCATTACAGGAAATATGGCAAAATGACATTTTTTCCGCATACCGCGAGATGCACAGAAATGGGCGGCGCAAGGAAATTCCGCTTTGTCTTCACTGCGACGGATGGGAGCCGAAACAGAATCTGGCTGGAGAAAAATCATAAGCTGTCTGCTTCCCGCGCTGGATATGCGGCATCAGTAGTTGAGGAATAGACCATGAATTGTCCTTTTTGTGCCGGTCAGGGTACGGTATATGCCTCGGAAGATCGGTTCGCGGTGACCAGCGATTCAAAGCTGATTGCTGATGAAAGCACGGTGAGCTACTGCCCGCGCTGCGGCTGTTTTTACAGGGAAAGGCGCGCCGCGCAGCCGGAAAGGATCGAAAAGGTATACAGCGAGTATGATCTGTATGCCCCTTCCGGCAGGGGCGAGGCGCGTGTGGCATTTGACGTTTCTGCCGACGGCATCCCCAAGTCGGTGCGGGAACTGGACTTTCTTTCCCGTTTCGCGGATGTGCCGCAGAAAGGCCGCATTCTTGACTACGGCTGCAATCATGGTCTTTTTCTGCGGGCCTTTCTTGAGCGCTATCCCGAATGGGAAGGGACAGGAGCGGATATAGAGGAACGGTATCGTCAATCTTTTGCCGGACACCTGCCTGCCTCGGCGCGTTACTGCTGTCTGCCTCATGAGGAGCCAGGCTCCGGTTTTGATGTCATCTGCTGTTCCCACGTGCTGGAGCATCTGCCGGAGCCTGCGGCTGCGCTGCGCGATATGGCTTCGCGTCTTGCGCCCGGCGGCATATTGTTCATTCAGGCGGTGAATCCGCTGCTGAATCCGTTCTTCCACGTCATTTTTGAACAGCATCATCATTTTACTCCGGCGGGGCTGCGCCATGTGCTGGAACTCTGCGGCCTGCACTTGCGCTGCATCAATACGGACTGGATAGGAAAGGAAATCGCCGTGATAGCCGCGCGCGGCCCGGCGGCCGGCGATGCCTGCTCCGGGCTGGATATGGAGGCGACCGCGCTGCAGGTCGGAAGACATGCGGAGTCGGTGCGGGCCGTCATGGCCGCGCTGGCGCGCATTGCCGGGAGCGGAACGCCCGTGGGCATTTTTGGCGCTTCCATTATGGGAACATGGATGGCAAGCCGGCTGGAAGGGCTGGTGCAATGCTTTGTGGATGAGAACACAGCCCTTCAGGGCGGCAGGCATCTTGGCCTGCCTGTCGTTCCGCCGGATAAGGCCCCGGCGGGGTTGCCGCTGCTGTGCGCCATGCCCGAACACATGGCCCGTAAACTTTTGCGCCGTCTGGGGGAGGTCTGCCCCGGGGTACTGATTGCGCCGCCGTTCAGTTCCACCCCTCTCGGCGGTTCAGAGGGAACCTCGCATGAAGACTGAAATGCCCTGGTGGCGTGTTGATTTTGGAGAGGCGGCTGCCCGCGCGGCTTTTGATGCCGTGGAGGGGCGGTTCATGACGCTTGGCCCCATAACGCGGCAGTTCGAGGAACGCATGGCGCACCTGCTCGGCGTGCCGCACGTCATTGCCACATCCAACGGGACGGCAGCCCTGACGCTGGCCCTGCTTGAGGCGGGCATCGGCCCCGGAGATGAGGTCATCGTGCCGGACAGAACGTGGATAGCCACGGCTCATGCCGTTTTGCTTCTGGGGGCGACGCCGGTTTTCGCCGATGTGGAGGCGGATCGTCCCGTTCTTGATGTGGAGGCGTTCAAGGCGGCGGCCGGGCCGCGCACCAGAGCCGTGCTGCCGGTACATCTCAACGGGCGGGCGGTTGATATGCCAGCCCTGCGCCGTGAGGCGGAGCAGAGGGGCATTCTCGTCATTGAGGATGCGTGCCAGGCGCTTTTTTCACGCTCTCAGGAAGGCGGTTACCTCGGGTGTCACAGCCGCTGCGGCTGTTTTTCCCTTTCCATCGGCAAGGCGATCAGTTCAGGACAGGGGGGCTTCGTGACGACCCATGACGGAGAAATTGCCCGTCGGCTTGTCATGGCGCGGACTCACGGCACTTCCGACATTACCATGGCGCACTGGGAAATGCCGGGCGGCAACTTCCGCATGTGGGATCTGCCCGCCGCGATTGCCCTGACCCAGCTTGATCTGCTGGAAAAGCGCACGGCGGATCTGCACCGTGTGTATCAGCGTTACCAGCAGGCGCTGCGCCGGTTTGCCTTTCTTGAACTGCTGCCGGTCCGCACGGAGCTGGGCGAACTTCCGCTTTACGTGGAATGTATGAGCAGAGAGCGCGCGAGGATCGTTGAACATCTTGCCGCGGCGGGCATTCAGGCCAGACCGTATTATGCCAATCTGGACACGGCGCCCCAGTTTTCGCGGCGCGCGGGCGTGAGCTATGCCCGTTCGCAGAAATATGCGGACGAGTGTTTTGTGCTTCCCTGCGGGCCGGATCGCGGCGATGACGAAATCGACAGAGTGATCGAGGTGCTGTCAACGTTTCCGGGCAGTGATGAAGCATGAAAAACTATCGTGTGGAATCCGCCGCCGTTCTGTACAGTGCAGAACAGACGCCGAGAGTTTGCCTGCAGGATGCGCGCATGCTCATGCGGGCTCTGGAAGAAAACCGTGACCTGCGCTCGATGCGCCTGTGTACGCATAAAGACGCCGCTGCGCCGCTGCACCAGATGTTCATTGTCCAGCGGCGGGGCGCATACATTCGCCCCCACAGGCACAGAGCGCGTGAGATGATGATTACCCTCTTTGCCGGGGAGATGAGCGTCATGATATTTTCCGATGACGGCGCGGTGGAAGACGTTGTTCCCATGGGCGATTTTGCCTCCGGGAAGAGTTTTTACTGCCGCATTCCGGAGGGGAAGTATTATACGCAGATTATCGAAAGCGGGCAGGCATTTTTCGGCGAAGTCCTGCTTGGCCCGTTCCAGTCCACGAACGTGCTTTATGCCGATTTTGCGCCGGAGGCGGATTCCGGCAGTGCTGCGGCCTATCTTGCCATGATGACGGAGAAATCCCGGCAATGGCGTGCAGGCGGGGCGTAAGGGCCAAGGGACAGGCGGATTTTTCAGATACAGAACCTTTCAGGTTCCGGAGAAGACTTCGGGACAGACGCAATCCGGCGGAAGGCCGGTCGAAGGCGGCGGACATGGACAGGAAGATTCAGAGTAAAGCGGCAATTCTGGTGCGTTCTCGCGAACCTCTGGTGGTGGACGAGTTTACCTTGCCTGAGCGGCTGGAGTGCGGTCAGGTGCTTGTTAAAATCCTGTACTCCACCATTTGCGGCTCGCAGTTGGGCGAGATAGACGCCAAGAAAGGAGAAGACAGGTTTCTGCCGCATATGCTCGGGCACGAGGCGTCGGCGCGTGTGCTGGAGTGCGGGCCGGGAGTCCGCCATGTGAAAGAGGGCGATCTGGTGGTGCTGCACTGGCGCAAAGGTCTGGGCATTGATGCCGCGACGCCCGTTTACACATGGCGGGGGCAGCGCCTTAATGCCGGGTGGGTTGCCACGTTCGCGACACATGCGGTTATCTCTGAAAACCGCATGACCAGAGTGCCGGCCGACAGTCCGGTGGAGCTGCTTCCCCTTCTGGGGTGCGCCGTGACCACCGGTTTCGGCGTCGTCGTCAATGACGCCGGAATCCGCATTGGTGAATCCGTTGTGGTTTTCGGTGCCGGAGGGGTCGGGCTGAATGTGATACAGGGGGCGGCCCTTGCGGGGGCTTTTCCCATTATTGCCGTTGATCTTTTTGACAATCGCCTGGAACTTGCCGGCAGGTTCGGGGCCACGCACATGGTCAACAGCAGCACATGCGACAGCACCGCGGCCATCACGGGCATTCTTGCCGAATGCGGCCAGCCTGAAGGCGCTGACGTCTGCATCGACAATACCGGCAATGCCGCCGTTATCGAGCAGGCATACCGGCTGTGCGGCGCGCGGGGCAGGGTGGTCTGCGTCGGAGTGCCCGCCCATGGCGAAAACGTCAGCATTTACACGCTGCCGCTGCATTTCGGCAAAAGGATTACCGGCTCTCACGGCGGCGAGGCAGTGCCCCATGAAGACATTCCCCGTTACCTCCGGCTGTGGCGCGCGGGCAGACTTTCCTTTGACGGGCTGGTTACGGAAACGTATCCTCTTGAACAGATCAATACCGCCATCTCCCGGATGCGTTCAGGGGATGCCGTCGGCAGATGCTGCCTTGACTGCCGCTGATGATGCCCGGTAAGATATTGCGATGAATATTTTCGGCTGCTGAATGCAGGAGTGTGAGGAGGCTTTCATGTCGGCAAGAAAGAATTTCCGTCTGCTTCTCTGGGGGGGCATGGCGATAGCGATGTATATTTCGTTTTTCCCCGATACGGCCCATGCCGGTTATCTTGATCCCGGCTCCGGCAGCACGCTGGCGCAGGTGATCATTGCGGCGGCGGCAGGCATCAGGCGTTTCTGGGCCGGGCTGCTCTCTCCCTTCACCCGTTTTTTCAAAAAATAGCAGAGGCTTCGCATGCTCCTGCAAGATGCCGGTTCCTTCAGGGATATCAGCGGCCATGTCTTTACCGACGGCACAACCGTCCTGCGCACTGTCAACGCCTGTTACCAGGAACAGTGGGAAGCGCTTGAGGCGTCGGGCTTTCTGCAGAGGATGGAGAAAGAGGGGCTGCTTGTGCGCCACACGGAGCGGCCGCCTCTGCCGGGTTCCTGGAAAACTCTTGAGGTGGAGCGCATTCCCTTCATCTCATACCCCTATGAATGGAGTTTCAGCCAGTTGAAGCAGGCTGCGCTGCTGACGCTGCAACTGCAGAAACGCGCGCTGGAAGAGGGGTTCATCCTCAAGGACGCCACAGCATATAATGTGCAGTTTGTCGGTTCCCGTCCGGTATTTATCGATCTGCTCTCTTTCGAGAAGCATGACGGCAAAAGCGCCTGGCAGGCCTACGGGCAGTTTTGCAGGCATTTTGTGGCGCCGCTGGCCCTGATCGCAAAAACCGACTGGCGCTGCGGTCTTCTTTCCCGCCAGTGGATCGACGGCGTGCCCCTTGATCTCGCCTGCAGGCTTCTGCCCTGGCATGCCCGTCTGTCGCCGGGGCTTTACCTGCATCTTTATCTCCATGCAGGTATGCAGAAAAAGTATGAAGACGGACGCAAGGCCGCTGCAAAGGTCAGAAGCGCGACCATGGGGCGCCGGCAGCTTCTTGATCTTGCGGATTCCCTTGAGCGCTGCGTTGCGGGGCTCAGTGCGCCCGAACAGAATACGGAATGGGGCGAGTATTATACCGATACCAATTATACTCCGGCGGGCGCAGAAGAAAAAAGCCGCATTGTCGAGCGGGTGGCGGCGGAGCACGGCGGTGAGCTGGCCGTTGACCTCGGGGCCAATACCGGCGTGTTCAGCCGGATGCTGTGCGGTCATTTCAAAACGGTTCTCGCACCGGATATGGACCCCAGGGCCGTGGAAAAACATGCGGTCTCCCTTGCGGCTTCCGGCAATGCCGCCATATTGCCTCTGGTTCTTGATCTGTCGTCACCTTCGCCGGATTCCGGCTGGGCGTGCCGCGAACGCAGGTCGTTCATGGCGCGGTGCGACGCTGATATGGTCACGGCGCTGGCCCTTTGCCACCATCTGGTAATGGGAGCGGGCATTCCCCTGCCGCATGTCGCCTCTTTCATGGCGTCGCTGGTGCGGCCAGGCGGCATTGTCCTGTTTGAGTTCGTGCCGCGCGAGGATTCGCAGGTGCAGCGTCTGCTGGCCGCCCGTGACGATATTTTCGCCTCCTACACGCTGGAACGGTGTCTGGAGTCCTTTGCCGAGGCGGGCATGCGGGAGGAAGCCTCCTTTTCCATTCGTGACAGCGTACGCACACTGCACTGTTTCAGAAAGGAAAGCCGCTGATGTTCACGGAAGCCCTGACGGCAGGCAGTGTCATTGTCTGCTGTCTGGCGGCATGTCTTGCGCCGCAGCTTGTCTTTATTGGTGTGAACATTACGGATTTCACCGACCGCCAAATCAGGAACTCCATCCTTTTTCTGCTGGCTGTCGGCCTGCTGATCGGAGGAGCGGCGGCTGTCGGCGGGGTTCTGCTGCGGAGCGTGGAATTCCACCTCCCTTTTTTCGGCTCACTCCCGCAGATGCTGGGCTGCGCCGCCGCGTCGGCGCTTTTGCTTGTGTTCGGTGAACGTTCCCTTACGGAGGGCTTTCCCGATGTGAAGAAGCGCCTGGCGGTGCGGGCTGCCCTTGTCGCCGCCATGTTCGGCGCAACGCTGCTGGCCTCCTGCGCCCTGCCCGCCGCACTCTTGCTGATCGCATGCGGATTCGGCTGGCATGACATCAGAAAAAACCGCCGGAAGAACCGTTCCCCCATCCTGCTGGACAGCGCGCCGGAAGAGAATATCCGCCACCCTGAAAAGCTGAGGGGACAAATCCGGTTCCGGATGCGCCCCAATATCTACCTGTTTTATCTGGAAAGCATGCATTCATCGAAAGCGGTCAGGGCGCTCTACGGCATTGACGGCACGGATATCGATCGCTTTCTTGAGAAGAACGGCTTCACGCTCTACCCGGATTTCCTGTCTACCGCCTGCTGGACGGCGGGAACGGCATTTGCCCTGTTTGCCCGGCATCCGCTGTTTGATGCGACCATTCCCGAATACCCCGTAGTTTTTCGCATATTCCGGGAAAACGGCTATGCCGTCCGCCTGGTGGACAAGGCCGCGCAGATTTTCGGGCGCTGGGCATGGCTGGCGGATTACTGCTCCTTTTCCCAGGGCCCTGCGCGCACATGGCTGCTGCGGACGCTGCTGCCCGTCTTTACATCATGCCGCTGGCTGCGCGGACTTTTCGGCATATCCGATCCATTTGATATCACAGTGAGGAAGGAAGAGGATTTCAGCAAAATTCACCGCGCCGTCAAGTCCATGCTCGAGGGATGGAATGACCCCCGCCCGACATTCAGCGTCATCAGATTCGGCGCTGAACATACGGAATTTCCGAATGACTGGGAAGACATCTGGGCGGAAGAGTATCCTCCGCTTTATCAGCAGGCGCGGAACCAGCTTGAAATAATGACAAAGCTCATCATGGAGCATGATCCCGACGCCGTCATCATTGCCGTTGGCGATCATGGCGCGCGCTGGCACGGCCTGCCATGGATGGGCGACATGACCAATCTGCCGCAGGCCGCGGAAAAACGCGGGATTGATCCGCGGCGCCTTGTGCTGTACTTTTTTTCCGTTCTTCTGGCCATCCGCTGGCCGTCCGGGCCTTTTCCGCATCAGATCCATACTCATGTAAACCTGTTTGCGGCCATTTTTGCCGAACTTTCGGGAGACCCCGCCTGTCTTGAGGCCCGGCACGGCGATATCTCCATATTAATGGATTGCTGGCGCGGGCGGCCGGGACACTGGATTGCCGCCGAACGCGGGCATCCCCTGCCCGTCCCCAGGCTCGTCACGCGGGAAGACATGCTGGAAATATTTTCTGCGGACATCAGAATCGATCCATATAATATAAGATATTATTACGGCTGGCTAGATTCTCTTCGCGCGGACGGCCGCGATCCTCTTGCCGGACGGCGGCTTTTTGAAGTCGCAGGCATTTTGTCGGAGCAGTTCGGTGATGACAGGTTGCTGGAGATACTGGAAAAAAGAGGGAACTCCGCCGTCCGGAAGCAGCCGGAAGCCCTGGGCTGTTTTGCTGCGGAGCTTGCGGCACGGCAAAAGGCCCTGAGTGGGAGAGCCGAGGCGGCGCGGGCGCTGCCGCCGGGGCGGCATGCCGCCCCGGCGGCCGAGGAACGGCTTGCCTGGCTGCATGTCATGGCAGGTAATGTGGCTGAGGCAGAGGACGTGTGCCGGCATATTCTGACGAAACGGCCTGATGATGCTGCCATGAGCTGGCTGCTCTGCCTTTTGCTTTCACGGCGGGGGGAGTGGGAGGCTGCATGCGAGATTGCGCGCCGGCGTGAAGACTCGCGGCATCTGGAAGCCATGCTGCTTGTGCGCCATGAACAATGGAAACAGGCTCTGCATCTTCTTCAGCGCAAGTTTGACAGCAAATCTTACGGTGTCTGGGATATCGCCTTATATGCAAAATGCCGGACCCAGTTGGACAAGGACATTTTTAAGTGGCTTGCTGCTTTGTATAACCAGGATGACGGCGGCATGAAGAGGGTGATATCTCTTCAAACAGGAATGTATTCTTATATATATAATATGAAGGATAAGAGTTTTCTGGTTCATAAAAATATGTATCGTGAAGATACACAAAAATGTATATCGATAATCAATTCATCAGGTATATTTGATAAAGATTATTATGGCAAGACAAATGGGCAGGATGGCATAGGGCATATGTCCCCTGTAACTCACTTTTTGCGGTATGGAATGTTCTCTTTGAAAGATCCGTCGCATGATTTTGATATAATGCTGTATCTTTTTTTGAATCATGATGTTTATATGCAGGTATTGAATCCTGTTGTCCACTACATAGAGTTCGGCAAAAGGGAAGGCCGCGCGTGTACACTTGTTCCACACACACACACACACACACACACACACACACGCAGCGCGGCCCGGCGTACAGGGATGACCTTGCCGAATGGATAATATGTGTTTTCTGCTGCGAGAATATGCTGGAGAGAGGTATCGTCAATGTGATATGGTGTTTTTGCGATGCAGCGGGAATGGAGAGGCGCATGCGCTTCGGCGGGCAGGGATTATGCGTGTTTTCACATTGTGGCGGAAAGAAAATGCTTTTGCGCCTGTTCAGATCTGCTTCATATCGGAATTGCAAGGGGCATGAAAGTGTTTTTTTGTGATGAATGCGCAAGATGCCGGACGGTGACGGAAATACGCTTTTTCATTCGGTTTGTCTGACTCCTTCGGAAAGAGACAGTAACTCTGCTTGAGGGTTATCATGCGGTTTTTGTGGCAGTTTGCATCATTTTCAGGTATTATGCTGTTTCTTTCCTGCGTTGCGCCTACTATTGCATTTCTGTCGGTAAATGTTGAGCATTTTACCAACAGGCAGATTCGTAATGCCGTCATGGCAGTCATGGCTTTTGGGCTGATTGCATGGTTTGTTGTCGCATTGATTTCAGAACCAATAAACTCTCTATTGCATTTTTACTGGTTTGGTCTTCAAGTATCAGATATTTTATCATGTTTGCTGTGCGGTATTTTTCTGACTGTTTTTGGAGAACGAACTATATTTGAAAATATTCATAAATTATATTTACGAATTATTACAGTAAGTGCTATTTTTACTGTAGTCATATTGATTTCAATAGTTCTGTCGCATGCTGCTGTTGTAGCAATACTGCTGATTTATCTGCTCTTTTCTCTGTATGACTTGAAAAAGAAATACAAAACAGTACGTTATCCTCTTGTCTCTGACACACACACACACATGAAAGCGGCCGGGACGAGCGGAGCGACATCCCCAGGTTTGCGCGCCGTCCCAACGTGTGGCTGCTGTTTCTGGAAGCCATTCACTCTTTTGAGGCTGCAAAGGAGATTTACGGCATCGACGCCTCTGAAGCGGAAAGTTTTCTGCGGCGGCAGGGCTTCAGAATATATGCGCCTTTTTACTCGACGACGTCATGGACTGTCGGCAGTGCCTGCGCGCTGCTCACGCGGTATCCCTTTTTCGATCAGTTTTTGCCGGAGTATCCCATAGTGCTGCGCACATTCAGGGACAACGGTTACAGAATGCAGGTCTTTGATTCGGGCGCGTATGTTTTCGGGCGCTGGGAATGGCTTATGGACTATGCGTCGTTTGCCCTGCGCGGTGCAGGCAGGAAGCTGTTCCGCAGCTTCCTGCCCCTGTTCGCCCAGTCGTCGCTGCTGCGCAAGGCTATTGGCATATCTGATCCCTATACTTCCGACGTGCATACGGAAGCCGCCTACACGGATATCCTGAACAAGGTGCGCCTGCATGGTTTCGTACAGGATTCCTCGGCCCGCCCTGTGTTCAATATTGTCCGCTTTGGTGCAAAACATACTGAAAACTCAAGTACATGGGAAGAGAATAAAAAGTCGTGGCCCGGAGAATACCGGGCCTGTTATGGCCGCACCATGGAGCAGCTTCAGGAAATGGCTTCGTTGATAGTGGAGCGTGATCCGGAAGCGCTTGTCGCTGTTGTAGCCGATCATGGCGGCAAGGAAATGGGTTTTCAATGGATTGCCGCATCTTCCGATTTAAATGCAGCGTTGAAAGAAAACGGCATGACGATGCCGGCGATCTGCCGTGATTATTTTGACGTTCTCTGTGCAATACGCTGGGGATCTGCTTCCATTGAATATGATATTAAAACGCAGATAAATCTTTTTGGCTATATTTTTTCGCATCTTTCTGATGATAATGTGCTGCCGAAGAATCTTCAGGAAGAAGTATCGGTGTGCACTGATCATATTCGTGGGCCAAACTGGATTTTTGCCGAAAACGCACATCCCCTGAACAGGGCTGTTCCCTATTCTCTCAGAAAACAGCAATCTGTTTTGCAGCGAGCCGTTGCAATAGATCCATGGAACCTGAAGATAAAAAATATTTTCAGAACAGCCGATGTTGTTCCCTGCCCGAGGGCTGATTCCCTTGACAGTCTGCGTGCGGCGTTATGCGGCGGCGAAAACGAAGAGGCTGCGCTTGCAATGAACAGGCTGAGGCGTCAGGTTCAGACCGCTCCTTCCGCGGAGGTCTTGCTGGACTGGGGGTGGCGGTGCGCCGCGATGGGACGGCTGGCAGACGCCGAAAAAAGCTGTCTGGAATCGCTGAAAACGGCTCCGGAAAATACGCGGGGGCTTTGGCTGCTCTGCCTGCTGCAGGCAGAGCGCAATGCCGGAGCTGAGGCGGCCGCGACCGCGCTGCGCCTGTGCATGGCTCTTGCGGACAGGGGTGGCTCTCCAGACGGGGAAAAAGAGGGGCCTGATGTCGTCGCGGGCTTCCGCATACTGGTTTTGTCGCTGATCCATGCCCGCATGTGGGAGGATGCCGGCTCCGTTCTTGCCGAACACGGTATTCCGCACGGCAGCTCTCTGGGCGTATGGGGCGTTTTCTGCCGCGCCCTCTGCGAAGAACGTCTCGGCAATCCGCGCGGAGCGCTTGAAGTTCTGCTGGCCGCGCAGAGTGACTATGCTGCTGACCCGGCATGTCTGGCCCGTATCCAGGAACGGATCGGGCTGCTCGCTCTTTCCTGCAGGTGGAAAGAGCCGGAGTTCCGTCCCGTCCGGCAGCAGGTTTCGCTGGTCATGCGTGAAATGATGGCATGTGTGGAATCTTCGGGCCGTTTCGACGCCGATTTTTATCACAAGACATATCTGGAGCCGCAGGGCGTCAGCATGCGTCCTTTGACCCACTTTTTCTATCATGGGGTTTTTGAAGGGCTGAATCCGTCTCCCGGATTCAACACATTTTTTTATCTGGCACGGTATGGCGATGTCTTCCGTCAGGGCGAAAATCCGTTTGTTCATTATCTTGCGCACGGCGCCGGGGAAGGGCGGCAGGGGTCGCTCCATCTTCAGGAAGCCGCCCCGGAGAGACGGGGATACGCCGTCCGGGCGTTCCCGCGGGATCCGGCGGGAACATGCGGGTGCGGAAAAACGCATGACTCCGGTTCAGCCGCAAATATTCAGGACTGACCGGGGCGTTCAGCCGCAGCATGCATCAAAGGCCCATGTCCGGCGGGCAACGCCGATGGAGGGGGAATATGCGTTCTGAAACAGAAAAGATGCTCAGTGAAGGGCTGTATTCAGGCAGCGCATGGAAAGAGTGCGCGGAGCGCCTTGCCGGAATGGCGTTGCCGGATGATGAGCGTCTTGCCTTTGCCTGTCTGCGCTTTGCCTGCGGCGAACGTGATGCCCTTGCGCCGGAAGTCGCGGAGCTGAACGCGCCGTCCCTGCCGAAAGAGGCCGCAGGCTTGCTGTATGCGTTGAGACTGCGTATTGCCGGCTTTCCTGCAACGGGGGAGCTTCCCCCCGCCGGGGAAGCGGCGCTTCCCCGCTGGGTGACTGCCTTGCGCAGGACGGGCATGGACATGGACTATCCCTTCAGCCCTGTTGTTGATTCCCTTGTCAGCCACGAAGGGCGGCCCGTCATGCTGCTGAGGGATGTCTGCCCCGCGTGCCGGAAGGAAAGCAGGATCGCCGTCACCAGCCCCCTGTTTCCGCGGGAGGATCGCGGAGTCTGGTACTGTCCGCACTGTCTCGCACGGCGGGAGTGGGACAAGGGCGCGGTGCGGCAAACCCTCTGGTCATGGTACAGGGCGTTTCTGGCGTCACAGGCACATGGGGAGGACGGCACGCTCTGCGACGAGGCTGCGCGGATAGCCGTCTATGCCGCGCTGGCTCTTTTTCCTCTGGCCCCGGTGCGTTTCGGTCGTCTGTTCACGGAAAACATCGGACACCTGATCCAGAATACCTGGCTGTATGTCATGTACAAGGGGGCAAGGCTGCTTCCGGCCTCGCTTGACATTATCGGGCTTGACCCTGAAATGCCGGTAGCAAACACCTATATGGCCGAAAAATGGGGGGATGTTCTGGAGCTTTCGCCCGTCGGCCCGCAGTTGTACAGGCTGGCCGAGGGGTCTGCCGCGGCGATGCACGAGTTCAGCAAGGCCAATCCCCGGTTCTACTGTGATCCGGCTTCCCGCATGTCCAGGGGGCGTCCCGCCTTTTCCTTTTCTTTTCAGGAGCAGTGCAGGGCGGGGAATGAACTGGAAAAGATGGGCATCCCGGCCGATGCGAAGTTTGCATGCCTGCATGTGCGCGACTCGGGCTACGGGGAACAGCATCATCCGAAGGAAACACTTTCGTGGACCCGGCTGCGCAACGGAAATATTGATGATTACCGCAAGACAGCTCAGTATCTGGTGGAAAGGGGATATTACGTCATCAGGACAGGCAGGGACATGGAGAGGGAAATAGACTGGGGTGACGGCATTATTGACTACGCAAGCCGTTTCCGGTCAGACTTCATGGACATATGGCTTTTTTCAAACTGCGATTTGTGCATATCGACAAGTTCCGGGCCTGACGTCCTTTCCCTGATGTTCAGCCGCCCGACGGTGTACGTCGATTACTGCGTGCCCCTGGATGGGGAATTTGCCCATTATGATGTGCTCTATCTTCCGAAGGTGTTTTTCCATCCATCGGGCGAAAGGATAACCATGCGGGAAAGTTTCAGGATGCGGCTTCACAGACGCCTGCCGGAAGATATCCTTCAAAGCGGCATTACCTACCGGCACTGCACGCCCGACGAAATCCTCGCCGCGACAAGGGAACGGCTTTCCATGCTTGACGGCTCATGGCATACGACGCCGCAGGTGGAGCGGCATCAGGATCAGGTCACCGAGCTTGTCGTTTCCGCCTCATTTTATCCTGAAGAGGAGAAAAAGAGGATTTGCGGGGAACAGAAGGCCGTCAGAAAATGGGCGCGCCGGGGGCGTGTGGCGCAGGTATATCTGCGGGCGGATATGGAACAGGAAGCCCGCATCCTGAGAGCTTTTCGTGACTGAAAGTGCGCGCCGGCCGGAACGCGGGAGTCCGGCCGGCAGGTTTCACGCCGCCGGAGCCTGCGCTGCCGCTCGTGTCTGCAGCCCGCAGGCGAACTGCGGCGGAGCTTCGCCCTGCTCGACTGCGGGCTTTTTCAAAGCGAAAGAGCGCAGAACGGTCATGAGATATCCGCCGGAACGTCGAAGTTTACCCTGAACCTGAAATCGTCTTCCCAGAGCAGCATGGTGTTGATCTGGCGGGGTACAGATAAAGAAGGGCGGAAAAGGCACGTTCCCTGTCCGTCTGGGGGCGGCAGTGCATCTGAAGGAGAATGTCGTGGCCCAGCCCCTGCATTTCCCATGGCTCGTAGCGATAAAACGTCAGAACATCATGGTTCAGTTCAACGTAATTCAGATGGTGGGAAGCCTGCGCCGTCACCATGAAGATGTCCTTGCCGCGGGTCGGCGTTTCAATATAGCCGCGCTTTGCAATACGCATGAGTTCCCTGCATGCCTGCGCGGGATCGGGAGAATGCTCAAGAACGTGGGAGCAGTAGACAAAGTCGAATTCCTTGTCCCTGAACGGCGTATGCTCCACAGGGCATTCATAGACGGGTTTCCCCTCCTGATAGCGGAAGGGAATGCCGTTTCGTCCGACGCTTCCGTCCCTGATCGCGAGATCGGCAAGATGGGTGGCCAGAGGAAACGGCAGATGTCCGCTGCCTATATCCAGCACCTTGTCTCCCGGCTGGATGCCGAAATCGAAAGTCCGTTTCTGGTACAGATCGTAGCGGCTGGCATTTTCCATGGAGTGATAGACTTTTTCCGCAGCGACCAGAAAGGGAAGGGCCTGATGCGGAAAACGCTCGACCGCTTCCGCAATGGCGTCAAAAAGACGCAGTTTTTCATTGTTGTTAAGAAAAATATTGATGACGCGAGCCGCTTCATCGGGGCTTTTAAATCCGAAAGGCTCTGGAGTCCGCGGAGAAAGCAGTCCCATTATATGCTCCTGGAAGGTTTCAGTCACAGCCGCCCCTCTCCGTCTGCGGCGGAGTCAGCCGGCGGACGGGGGGCATGCGGATGGCCCCTCCCTGACAGGGAAGGGATGCGAAAAAGGATTTCACCGGCCCTGCCGTCTTGTCAAGGACGCTCTCTTTTCTGGATGACGGCTCAGCCGGGCAAATTGTCATGGACAATTTTCATGAACCGTTTCACGGTGTCATCCATGGAATGTTCGGCAAGGCATCTCCGCCGGCCTGCTTCCGCCACTGCGGAGCATTCGGACTCATGTGCCAGATAATGGAGCGTCCTGGCGACGAGTTCCGGCACATCTTTCCATACGGCGACTTCTTTTCCCGGCTCAAAGTAACGACGTACTCCCGGCAGGGCCTCCGTGAGCAGCAGGGCTCCGCTTCCCGTTGCCTCGAACATGCGCATGTTGATGGTGTCTTCTCCTCCCAGATCGATTTTCTTGCTGCCGTCGGGCATGATGACGCCGTGTTTTGCGCGGTCATCCGCCACAATGCGCGAAGCGGCAAGGGCCTGCATCATGGCGAGGCCGAAGACGGGGGGGCGCAGCCAGGGCCGCATGGCCGGAGTCGCCATGCGAGGGTCGCAGTTCAGGTGCAGGGCGAGGGAAAAACCGTGTTCCGACGCGGCCCGGGCCAGGGCGTCAAGCATGGAGATGCGCCGTGTATGCTGAGAGGGGGAAACACTGCCGACAAAACAGACATCCACGGTCTTCGGCGTGTCCGCCACAGCGTCGGCAAGCCAGCGGGGCATGCCGGGGCGGAACATGACGCCGCGCCCCGCGCCCCGCGTTTCCGCAAAGCGCAGAAGTTTCGGCAGGCCGGACAGGATGGCGTCGTATCCATGGAAGTCGGCGTTGAACGGCACATCCGCTCCCTTCCAGCCCAGGACAAGGCGCGGCCTGAACGGCAGCGTCGCCAGAAAACGGCCGTCAAAACGCACAGGATCGGCCATATACAGCACATCTGGGCGGAACGACTCCACCCTGCGGCGGATCATTTCCCCCTGCCAGTCCGGGTTTTCCGCAGGGAACGTCAGGTTCTGCTCTCTGGCCCATGCCCGCTGCAACGGAAGCGCCTGATGCACGAAATACTCGGTTTCGCATTCGTTCTTCGGGAGGCAGGGAACGACGGCATGGACGGCGCTGAAGCCGTCCTTCAGCAGGGCGTCGATCTGTTCGCGGGAGCTTTTGAGCGTCAGGCCGGGGCATGCGCGGTAAAACGCATCCAGATACCCGGGGTAAAAGTCATCGACCTGCATGACGCGCAGGGGGCGCGGAATTTCCGTGAGTTTCGGGGAGTCCGCCGCGCGCGCTGTCTGCGGTATGGCGGTGACGCCGACGAAACCCTTGGGATCGACCGCGCTGTCATACCATGGAGAAAGAACGTAGCCGGCCGACTCCAGCAGTCCCGCTATTCTGCGCCTGTTCAGCCAGCGGCAGGCGTAGCTCGCCTTGTAGATGGATGCCGGAACATGCTGCACGGTGATCCTGTCGTGATCCGGAAGCATGGGAGTGCGATCCACGATGATCGGCAGTTTCGTTCCGCGCAGCCTTTTGAGCAGACTGTAGGGATCGGGCAGATACTGGAGTACGCTGGAAAGCAGGATGACATTGATGGGGGCGGCGTTGAACGCTTCTTCCGGCGTGGAGTGAAAGTGCAGGGTATCTGTTGAAAACTCGGCTTTTCCCGCCGCGACGAAATGTTCCTGTTCCACAATATGCCAGGTGCATTCTGTCAGCCCGGCCAGGGCCGTCCGGTGCTGCATGCAGGTGCTGCCGAACGCTCCGCCGAAGTCCAGAACATGAAGTCTGCCTCCGTCACGGGCCGCGACGCCAAGCAGGGAGGCCAGCAGCGGCCAGTTCCACTCTTCCTCCCGGAAGAGGACGGAGTCACGTTCCCACAGGGCCTTGCCGTCCCGCACAGCGCGGGCGGCATCCCGGGTCTTTTCAAAAATCGCGCGATCGTCATAGCCTCCGGCCGCCTGTTCCGCGCTTTCCCAGTCCGGGTAGTCACCCACCCAGGAAAGCGCGCCCGCGCGGATGACAGGCCCGCACTGTTTCAGACCTTCGGGAAACTGGGATGAGGCGCAGACCTTGAAATGTTCCGTCAGCGGCAGGATGCAGGGGTAATCTTCGCGGAAGGACTCCGCCATGTCGTTGCGGACGATGACGCACATGTCCGTGGTCAGGCCGGAGGTCTTGAATCCGGCCCGAAAGTCGGGCCTTATTTTTCTGACTTCCGCCAGAGCCGCGTCCAGGGCTTCCAGGTAGGGCACCGCGAAAAGGCGCAGCATGTCGCGCGTGCAGGGGTAATGCAGATCGGTGCACGGCGCAAGACAGCCGGGAGCGATGTATGCGGCGGAGTGATAATGAAAGAACACGGTGGGAGTGCCGTTGACGCGGGGCGCTTCCCCCTGCCCGTCCAGACTGTACCCGGTATAGTTCCAGGGGGCCACGCCGATGCCGGGATTTTGCGCCACGGCAAGGCGCGTTGTGAGCGAAGGGAAGGATTCAAGATATTTCTGATCGCCCATCTTGCCGTCTTCACAGCGGTCATAGCACCACTCGTTGCAGCGTTCCCGCCACCAGTTCAGAACCCTGAGGCCTTCCCCGTCGTTGCGGAAGCTCACCAGCCCCACGTTATACAGGCCGTTGACCGCAAAGGACGCATAGCGGGGGGGGAAATTATGACCGTGAATAAGCACGGACTTTCCTTCCATTTCATCAAACACGGCTTCGGCGGAGGAAAAGAAGAGCATGTCCGCATCCACATAGGTGAGGCTCTCCCCTTTTTCCATGTCTTTCAGAAAACGCAGCAGCACAGTGGGGGTCAGCGTCCAGTAGTACTCGACCCGCGATCGGTTGGCCCTGGCCGCCGCCAGAGCCTCGTCGCCCGCTTCCAGCACGGCGAGGCGAACCGGAATCAGCCCCGGAATGTCAAGCCGGGCAAGCAGGCGGAACGTATCGTCATCAAGACATACCACCCTGACGGAACTGCCCGGATCACTGGCGAGCAGGGAGCGGATCATGGCGACCCCCTTGACCAGGTAATTTACGTCGAAATAGGTGGCATAGGCGTGGGGCATGATTAACTCCGGCTGTAGAGGATATCGAGACTTTGCAGAACCGCGCGCCGCGTGTGGGGATTCAGCGGGAGATCCGTGACGGCGAACCCGGCGTCGGAAAGGGCGCGGCGGAAGGCGGAACCCGGGAGATCTCGCAGCAGCAGCGCCCCAAGATTGACATAGGCCGCCTTGCCTTGGCGGGCCATGCCTTCAAGCTGTTCCACCCGTTCGCGCTGACGGCGCAGGTCGTCGGGGCTGGTGCTTGCGCCCTCGATGCCGTGTCCCCAGAGATTGCAGATTCCACGCGCCGCCAGACAGCGCCAGCCGCGGCTGACGCACAGTTTTTCCAGCTCGCGCTCGGAAAAGGAATAGGCATAGTTGCCTGGTTCTTCCTCAAACCAGTGGAACGGCTTGCTGCGCGTTCCATAGATGGCGCTGGAGAGAAATCCGTGATCAAAAGGCTCGATGAGGAAGACGCCCTTCCTGGCGACGCGCATCATTTCATACAGGGCCTGCCATGGCGCCAGGCAGTGGTGCAGGCTGTCCTTGCAGCAGACAAAATCAAAGGACTTGTCGGGAAAGGACAGCTTTTCCATGTCTTCCACACGATAGTCTTTAATGAGGCCAAGCTGTTTTGTTTCTTCCAGAAGAGTCGGGTCCAGATTGGTGGGAAGAGCCTTTGCCCCGTGCCGCATGAGAAAGCGGGCTTCAAAGGCGTGTCTGCCGTCACCCACGGTGAGCCAGTGAGCGCCGGGAAAATGCCGCAGAACGGGCAGACATTTTTCCATCTGCTGGGCGTGAAAAAGATACGCCACGGTATGCTCGTCGAGCAGCAGCCGTGCGCCGTCTGACCGTGATTCGCTGCGATCCCGCGCATATTCCCGGAAGTCATTGGCTCCGAGAAAACGATACAGCGCCGCCTGATCGTCGAAGTCGAGGCCGAATTCCCGTTCGGCCCTTGCCCGCGCCTCTTTCCAGCGGACGGCCCGCGCCAGGGCCTGCTTTCCCTTTTCCTCCAGACCGCAGGCAAGAAACATGCGGCCGAAAAACTGTTCCGCCGCGACGGGATCGGCATCGGCAACGTTGAGCTTCACGGCTTCGGCTATCTGCTCCGCCAGGGCCGGCCGTTCCTGCTCGGGGCACGTTGTCAGAAGCGGGGCAAGGCTCAGCCACGCCCTGTTGGCGTCCCCCTCCAGAAGCCGGGAACGGACGATATGAAGATTCAGCTCCATTTCAGCGGGGTCCTCCGGCCAGAACAGCGCGCACCGCATCGCAGACGGCGGTGATGTCGGTATCGGAGATATGGGCATGCATGGGCAGGGAAAGTATGCGGCCGCACAGATCTTCCGTACAGGGCAGGCCCGCGGGATCGGCGCTTGTCCGGCCCGCGTAGGCAGGCTGAAGGTGAACGGGAACGGGATAGTGCACGGCGGAGGCAATTCCCCGTTCGGCCAGCGCCTCGGCAAGAGCGTCACGACACCCCCGCGGCGTTCTGACGACAAACAGATGCCAGACCGGGGAGCAGTCCGGCGCAATGACGGGAAGTTCCAGCCCGGGGATATCCGCCAGCCCGGCAAGATAACGTCCGGCCGCCCGCCGCCGGTGGGCATTGTCCGCGTCAAGGCGGGCAAGGCGCACGCGCAGCAGCGCGGCCTGAAGCTCGTCAAGGCGGGAGTTGAAGCCCGGTTCCTCGCTGATATAGCGCCGCCTCCAGCCGTACTGGCGCAATTCGCGCACCCGTGATTCCGCTTCTCTGTCCGGAACAAGGACGGCTCCGCCGTCGCCGAACGCGCCGAGATTCTTGGTCGGATAGAAACTGAAGGCCGCCGCATCGCCGAATGTTCCCGCCTTTTTCCCATGCAGAAGCGAGCCGTGGGCCTGGGCGCAGTCTTCCACCACCTTGCAGCCGTGCGCGCGGGCAAGACGCAGAATGGAATCCATATCCGCGCACTGGCCGTAAAGATGGACAGGCAGAACCGCTCTGATGTCATGATTTTCGAGGATGCGTTCAAGGCTGGCCGGACTCATGGTAAAGCGATCCGGCTCAACATCCGCCAGAACGGGAACGGCTCCCATGCGTTCAATGGCCGCCACTGTCGCCACGGCGGTATGGGAAACCGTGGCGACGGCATCTCCCGGCCCCACGCCGACCGCGCGAAGCGCCAGCTCGACGGCGTCCGTTCCGCTGGCGACTCCCGCGCAGTACGCCGCGCCGCACCATTCCGCAAATTCGCGTTCAAAGGCTTCCGCTTCCCGGCCGAGGATATACCAGCCGCTTTCCATGACGCGCCGGAATGCCGCGTCCAGATCGCCGCGCTGGGCGTCATACAGTATTTTCAGATCGCAGAAAGGCACGTTCATCAAAAATTCCTTTGTGGTTTGAAACCTCCCCTGCAGGGGAAAAGAGAAGCTGACAAAACGGCGGAGCCGATGAAATTCTCTTCCGTAACCAATCCCCTCAGGGAGGGGCAGTCCGCACGCCCCCTGTCCGTCTCTTGCGGAGTCATCCGGCGGATGGGGCGACTATGGATTGGAACATGCACAATACTCCTGCCAGCAGGGGCGGAAGTATTCCAGAGTGTCCGCCAGCGCGTCGCGCAGCGGGGTCGTCGGCTTCCAGCCCAGTTCCCGTTCGATTTTGGATGCGTCGGAATAATAGTCCCCGATGTCGATTTTCTTCCGTTCCTCGGGAAATTCCCGGATAACGTATTCTCCCTGTCCTGCCACATCCACCAGCAGGCGGGCAAGCTCCTCAAGGGAGACGACCTCCCTCCCGCCCAGGTTGTAGATCGCCCCCGCAGAAGCAGGATGGACGGCGGCGCGGACAAGGGCGTCCACACAGTCGCTCACATAGGTGAAGTCGCGCAACTGCGCCCCTCCCCATACTTCAATCGGACGCCCCTCAAGGATGTTGCGGATCCAGATGCCCACAAAGGTCTGCCGCGCGTCGCGGATACGCATGCGCGGGCCTATGGTATTGGTCAGGCGCAGGGCGCATGCGCGTATGCCGTAAACATTGTTATACAGAATGTGATACCATTCTCCGGCCATTTTGTTGATGCCGTTGACATCCGTGGGGCGGACGGGGTGTTTTTCATCCACGGGCAGATAATCCGGCCTGCCGTAGATCTGGCGGGTACTGGCAAAGACCACGGAAAGCCCCGGATTGACCTCGCGGCAGCATTCAAGCAGGGCCAGCTGGGATTTGCAGTTAATGTCAAGGTCGGTGAACGGATCGCGCATGGAGTCCATATGGCTGGTCTGTCCGGCCAGATTGAACAGATAGTCCTGCCCTTTCAGGAGCCAGCGCATGCCGTGCACGTCGCGCACGTCGCAGATATTGACGCGGATCCTGTCTTCCAGCCCCCGGATATTAAGGAGAGAACCCCCGTATTCCGGAACCAGACTGTCCAGCAGAGTGACGTCAGCCCCTTCGGAAACAAGCCGGCAGGCGAGATTGGATCCGATAAAGCCGAGGCCTCCCGTGATGATGACTCGCGCTCCACGGAATTGGCAGCTCATGATATGTTCTCCTTCTGGACAACCGGTGGGTCTGTCAGTATTGAAAAGGCAATGCGGGAATATTTTGACATGCAGGATATATTATGCAAGTTATATGCCATTATCGGCGGGGCATGGGCGCCGCGTTCCGCGCTTCGCCGCGGCGGAGCTTTGTCTGAGCCTCTGGACGGAAAGCGTCTTCCATCTGTGTGAAGTTCAGGTTTATCGATGGAATGCCCGGATGATGCGGCACGGCGGAAGAGCCGCCGTCCCTGCCGTTCCCGGGCACAAGGGGAGTTGTCATGTGCGTGCTGGGCAATATTCTGTGGTTCATTCTCGGCGGTTTTGTCATGGGGCTGGCGTGGTGGTTCTTCGGTGCGCTGGCGTTCATCTCCATCATCGGCATCCCCTGGGCGCGGGCCTGCTTTGTGCTGGGTTCCTTCGCCTTTTTCCCCTTCGGCAAGGATGTCGTCCGGCGCGACATGCTGACCGGCCGGGACGATATCGGTACGGGAGCCTTCGGCACGGCGGGCAATATCATCTGGCTGCTGCTGGCGGGCATCTGGCTGGCTATCGGACATCTGGCCTCGGCGGCAGCCTGTGCCGTGACCATTATCGGTCTGCCCTTTGCCTGGCAGCATGTCAAGCTGGCAAGCCTTGCCCTGTGGCCCATAGGGCGCGCGGTGGTATCCGCCGATCTGGCCGCCGCCGCGCGGCAGGCCCACGCGCGGGAAGAACTGCGCCGCGCGCGTGGGGGGAGATAGACGCCGTATGAAATGGATTACGCATCAGGTTGTGGGGGCGGGGGCCGCGCTGCTGGCCGGGCTGCCTCCGCTGGCTGTCGGGGCGGCATGGATGGGGAGCATCGCGCCGGATGTCATTGACCAGAAAATCGCCGGGCTTTTTCCCAACGAGCGCAAGGCATTCTACAAGATTCACCGCCGGACGACGCACTGGCTGGGGTGGTGGCTGGCAATCTGGATTGCCGCTTTCGCCGCGCCCGGACTGGCCCGTCTGGTTCCCGGCCTGACGGAACTGCCCGTGCTGCTGGCCGGGCTCGGGCTGGGAGGCATGGCGCATGTTCTGCTGGATATGTGTACGCCCTCGGGCGTGCCGCTGATGCCCTTTTCCCGCACTCCGCGCTTTTCTCTCAATCTGTGCCGCACCGGGAGCCTTGGGGAGTATGTCTTTCTTGCCGTCGCCCTTGGAGTGATGTGGCTGGTGAAGGGAGACGAGCTGCGTCCTCTGCTGAACAGCGCCCTGCGCGGCCTGCGTCATCTGGCGGGATAAGACGCCCCGACCCGCCTCGGATTCCGTTCGGAGCGGCAGAGAAAGAACGGGGATGGCGGCATGTCATCGCGTTTTTCCGGAAGGTTCCTGCGGCGGACAAGGGCCGGTTTGCAGCGCGTGGGCCATGGGGGATTCGTTTGAGTACAGAAGGCAGGCGTGCAGCTCTTTATAGCTTTCTTCATCAAACTCCGGAGAGGTCAGGCGCGTATCAGAACGGGCAAGCAGCGGCAGCAGGCCGTAACCGAAAATATGGGGACAGTTGCCGAGATAAAAGCGAGTGTCGAACAGAGGGTTGGGACTGGTGAGGTCAAGCAGCGTGCGCGTAAGGTAGTGGCTCAGAGGCGGCTGCGCTCCGGGGCCGTGGTGCGGGGTACGGCTGTAGCGCGCGGCATACCACTTGCCGGAAAAACATCCGGTGTGCAATACGGAGGCTCCCGTCTCCGCGAGCCAGGAATCGGCAGCCCGCGTCCGCGCGGGGTCGAGCGGCAGATTGCCCGCCCTCGCAAGACAGCATGCCTGTCCGAACAGAGCGGGAGAAGCGCTCATGGAGCCATGAAATATCTTCATGAGTTCCTCCATGCCCGGGAAGTCTCCGGCCTGGAGCCTCCCGTCCATCAGCAGAAAGGCAAGGCCGAACAGGTAAGGCGCGCGCTGCAGCAGCGGCCATGCGCGCTCTTCCGCTCCGGGGCGATCCCCGGCCGCCAGGCGCTGTATGATGATCTGCAGTTCCATGGGAAGGAACAGCGGATCCTGTTCGGAGAGGGCATTCATCTGGTGCAGCAGCCAGGAGCAGGGTTCTTCCCCGCGCCGCTCCATTGCCAGAGTGAGCAGGCAGGAAACCTGCAGCTTGAACCGGACCGGGGTCTGCGTGCCGGATTCCCACAGCCGGAGCAGCGTATCTTCCGCCTGATCCGGTCGGCCGCACAGCCATGATGCGCGTGCCATTTCATACAGAAATTGCGGGCTGGAAGAGGAAGGCGCGCCGTCCGACATTTCCAGAGCATCCTCGGGCCGCTTCAGCGCAATCAGCAGACGCGCCAGTCTCAGTTTCAGCTCTTCGCTGCGCGGGTTGCGGGCAAGTTCGTCACGCATGAGGGCAAGCCCCTTTTCCCGGCGATCCGAGGCCATGAAAATGGCCGCTGCATCCGGCGCGTTGTTCCGGAGTTCGGCATGCGGCATCCGTTCCAGCTTTTCAACAAGGCTTTCCGCAAGAGGGAAGTCCTTGCGGCTCCACGCCAGACGGATTTGCGTCATGGTCTCGCGCAGCGGCGTTTCCGGCCTGATAAGGGTAAAGAGACTGGTGGGGGAAGACGACTCTTCCCATCTCTCCCAGGGAGAGACGGGTTTGCCGGAACGCGCCAGGACATATTGATCGGCCAGCAGAGAGATATCCGGCTCATCCTGCCCTGAGGGAGAGGAATGCCCTTCCAGCGCGGCACAGATATGCCGGAAGACATTGACATGGCTGTGCGGCATACGGGCTGGCCTGGAAACCTGCCCCCAGCGGACGGCGAACAGAACGGAAAAGAAGTCGTAAGGCAGCAGGCCGGGGTCAAGGCCATGCAGGCGGACATTGCTTTCAGGGTCCGAAGGACCGTTGAAGGAGCCTCGAAAACGGAGAGCTCCATGATCGCCTATGGCGACGATAAGGGGATTTCGTCCGGCGGCCCGGGCGGAATGCATGATGAGAGACACTATCTCCCGTATCTGTTCAGCTCCACGGATATAGGCAGCCCGATATACGTTAGCAGGATTCCGTAAATCATACCACTGCCCACTGAAGTGTCTGGCGCCGAAGTGGAGAATATGAAAGCCGGGGGAATCGTCGGGTGTGGAGAGATGCCGTTCAAACGCGCCTTTCATGTCCTCGAACGTGATGGGGGATTCCGTTGTGGCAAAGGGGTCCCTGCCGCCCGCGAAGACACGCAGCCAGCGCGACTGGGCGAAAAGCGGCCCGGCGAAACGATACAGGGCGATATGGCGGGGCTGAAGCCCCGCGTTTTCCGTATCAAGGAATTCCGAGTACCGGGAGGAAAGGAATGCAATGGTATCAAAGAAAAATACCTTATAGCCGTTATCGCGGAAGCGATACAGGGTCTCCGGAGGAGCATCGAAGTCGAGGGTCTGGGAAAGCAGTGCGGCAAGAGACAGTTCTGTATTATGCTTGTTGCTGAATATGTCGTCATATATCGTAAACCCGTTTTGACGCAGAAAGCTTTCCGTATCCTGATCATCACAGGAATACAGAAGGTCAAGCGCCTTTCGGGAATGGAAGGATTCAAGAAGAAGCAGAAAGACATCCGGTTTTTCCGTGAAGCTCTTGGAACCAGAGGAATGTCGTTTCTGAAAATTGTGAAATGTTGCGCGCTTAGGGATATTCCAGTTTCTCCGCAAATCATAGAGGGAAAGCAGCGCAAACAGTATCAGAAAGAAGAGCAGCGGCCATAATCCGGCAAATGGCGTCAAGCCGGAGAAGGTGAGGAATACTCCCGAAACGGTGAAAAGGCGCATCCGCTTATGCGGCAGGAGTTCCACAATCATCCGTTCGCAAAGAAGCATGAAGCAGCCGAGAGCGGCAGTGGAAATGACATACGGAGGAAGTGAGGGAAAGAGAGAGAACACACAGCCTGCGGCAATGCCGGACACTCCCGAAATGAGGAGGGAATGGACAATCTGGCTTCTGGTAAAGAACTGTGTGTTGTTGGCACAGAAGAACAGCGTTGGACTGATAAAGGCAAAAAGGAAGACAGAGATAGTTTCACAGGAGAAAGCTGTCATGGAAAATACCCGTATTTTTTGACCTTATTGGAAATATTGACGGAAAAATCGGTGAATTGGGCTTTTTCGCAAGATTTTGTCCGGCAGACTTGCGCCCAACATGTTCTCCCGAAGGAAAAATATAGACAATATTAAGCAATGTCCATAAATCGCGCGTTTCCCAACGCCTCATTATATTCGTCCTACGCTGAATGGCTGTATATCTCCCGTTTTGGCACGGTCTTCGCATAGCACTTCACGCGAAGGAGTTTTCAGTGTTGCCTTCACGGTGAAATTTCATATAACCTTGTGTATTTACAAGTATTTTTATCAGGAGTGCAATGTCATGATCATGACGCGCCGCCCCGGTTTCACATCCAGGATTCTTGTCGTCTTCAGCGTGCTGAGCATCGCGCTGCCACTTGTACTGCCCGGCACTGCCGAGGCAGTGCGCATCAAGGATATCGCCACGTTTTCCGGCGTGCGCAGCAACCAGCTTGTCGGATACGGGCTTGTGGTGGGGCTGGGCAACACCGGCGACACCAAGGACAACTTCACCAAGGACAGCCTGATTAACATGATGGAGCGCATGGGCGTCGCCGTGGACAGCCGCAACCTGAAGGCGGGCAACGTGGCTTCGGTCATGGTTACTGCCAGTCTGCCGGTGTCGGCCAAGGCGGGGTCGAATGTCGATGTGACGGTATCCAGCATCGGCAGCGCCACCAGTCTTCAGGGCGGCGTGCTGCTCCAGACGCCGCTCAAGGGCGTGGACGGCAAGATCTACGCGCTGGCCCAGGGGGCGATCATCGTGGGGGGATACTCCGCCACGGGGGCGGCGGCCCGGACACAGAAGAACAGCACCACGGTGGCGAGCATTCCCGGCGGGGCCATTGTGGAGCGCGAAGTGCCCTTCAGCTTCAACTCCCAGGAAGAACTTACCCTGAATATGCAGATTGCCGATTTTTCCACCACCCAGCAGGTGGTGGAACGGCTGAACAAGAGCATGGGCGGCCAGTATGCCAGCGCGCCGGATATCAGCACAGTGCGGATCAAGGTTCCTTCCGCCTATCAGGGCAATCTTGTGCCGCTGCTGGCCACGGTGGAGAATCTGGAGGTCACGCCCGAATCACGCGCCAAGGTGGTGGTGGATGAAAAAACCGGCACCATCGTCATCGGGCGCGACGTGCGTATCGCCCGCGTGGCGGTGGCTCACGGCAATCTGCAGGTGACGGTGCAGGAGAGCGCCCAGGTGTCCCAGCCCGGCCCGTTCAGCAACGGCACCACCGTGGTGACGCCCACCACGGATCTGCAGACCCGTGAGGAAAACCGTCATCTCAATCTGGTGGAAGGCGCCACGCTTCAGGAGCTTGTGGACGGGCTGAACGCCATAGGAGCGGCCCCGCGCGATCTCATTTCCATTCTGAAGAATCTCAAGGCTTCCGGTTCCCTGTACGCGGATTTGGAGGTTATTTAATATGGAAAACGGCATGGACCCCCGTCTCGCCCTCGGCGCGGCGGAACAGCAGGAGCTCGCCGCCCGGCGCGGCATGGCGGAAAATCTGGCGCAGGGCGGAGCCGACGATGAGGCCAGGCGCGCGAAGATGCGCCAGGCCTGCGAAGGCTTTGAATCAATCTTCATTCAGAAGATGTGGGAACAGATGCGCGCCACCCTTCCCAAGGAAGGGCTGATGAAGAGCAAGGAAGAAGAGTTCTGGATGTCCATGTATGATCAGGAACTCGCCAGGAGCGTCACCAGCGCCGGCGGCATCGGCCTGGCGGATATGATGATGCGTCAGATGAGCCGCAATGAGGCCAATATCGGTGAAGCCTCGCGGATCAGTCCCTCACGCCGCCCGGAGCTGAATGTTGAACCCGCGCCGCTGCTGCCGTCTTCCGGCAGCGGCGTCCGTTCCGGAAGGGATGCCGCTGCTGCCGCCTCCGTGGAATCTTCCCCTGCGGGAGCGTTCACCCGTGCTGCCGAAAGACGGTCTTCCCCGGCGAATCCCGCCATACCGTCCATTTATGATGGTGAGGCTCCGGCAGAAGGAGTCGGAGACGCGCCGGCGGAGAACACTGCGGCAACGCTCCCCGGAGCGTTGCCTGCACGCGCGGAAACTTCTTCCGCGGCCGGACGCGCGGGAGAAATTTCGTCCGCAGCGGCGTCCCGTTCTGCCGTCGGAAATACGGAGAGAGGAGCGGAAGAAGAGGCGCCGGTTCCGGCATCCGGCATTTCAGCGAATGATCCCGTCCGTCAAACTCTTGACGAACTCCGGAACACGGTGGCGGCATCCGCTCCCGCGGCCCCGGCCCGGCCGGAACGGTCCGCAGGCCGCAGAGATGTCCATGTGTCTCTGGCATCCGCATCGAATCCCCGTCTTGCTCTTCAGCAGATGAAAGGCGAGGCGCCCGTGCATGGAGCCGCGCCCGGTTCCGTATCCGGCAGGCCGGAGAATCCGCGCGCGCAAAACGCCGCAGCATCCGGCACGGCCGAAGCGCCCGCCGCCGAAGCGCAGCCCGCCCCCACGGTCATCCGGGTGAGGTATCAAACCAATCTGCCTCCCAATCAGCGCAGCGCCAGCGCGGAAAAAATGCTTCAGGCCATGCGTGAGGCCCAGCGTCCCGTTCCCCCCCGCGCCATTTCCAGCGGAAGCCCCTATGAGGCGGAGCCGGCGCGTACCGCCGCGCCCGCGGCTCAGCCCGTTTCCATGCCTGTTCCGGAGAGCGTGCCTGCTCCGGAAAGAGCGGAGGCAAAGACTCCGGCTGATCCTCTGGCGGGCATTCAGCCGCGTTTCGTTCCTTCGCGCTTCAGCAATCCCCTCTATGCGTCCCGCTCCGAAGCGGCCAACTTTGCCGTATCCATGACCGGGGCTGTTCGTCCCTCCCTCGCGTCGGTGAATACGACCATGACGGCACTGGCCGAAGCGTATCCTGTTTCCTCCGGACTGCCGGACATGGCCGTCCCCGTGCAGTCCGGCGGTCCCGCGCTGTCCGCGCCGGAAGCGGTGCGCGGGGCCGTGGCGCTGGGCAATCCCGCTCCGGCCCGGGGCAGCCTGGAAGCTCCCGTGTCCGGGGATATCAGCTCCGGTTTCGGCTGGCGGGCCGATCCCTTTACCGGACGGCGCTCATGGCATGCGGGGGTGGATATCAAGGCCGAGCCGGGAGAAGCGGTGCGCGCCGCACGAGGCGGTGTGGTAAGTTTTGCGGGGGAACATCCTGAACTCGGCAATCTGGTGGTGGTGGAGCATGGGGACGGACTGCGCACCTTTTACGGGCATAACCGTTCCATCGAAGTGCGGGCAGGACAGACCGTCAGTACAGGCACGGAACTTGCAAGGGCAGGGGCGAGCGGCCGCGCTTCCGGCACGCATGTCCATTTTGAAGTTCGCCGGGGCGACCTGGCCCTGAACCCTGAACCCCTGATTCGACAGGCAGATACGCTGCTTGCCGACGCCCGGTAGCTCCGGAAAGGGATACGCGATGTACGATATCATACTCGGCAATCTTGACCGTCAGGCCAGAGCCCTGAAGCTGCTTTCCTCTCTGCTGGAGGAAGAATTTTCCCTCCTTGTGAGCAGGGATACCAATGCGATTATGGCTCAGGAATTTTCCATTCATGAACTGCTGCGCCAGCTTGCGGTGGAAAAGGAAAATACCGTGCGCCGTCTGGGCGGAGGAAAGGTGCGGGACTATGCGGATCTGCTGGAGCAGAGCGACGCGGGAGAAAGCGGAGAAGGCCCCTGCAAGGCCGCCGCGCTGCGCGGGCTGTGGGAAGTCATTGATGAGCTGGAGCAGTCCTGCGCCCGCCAGGCCACGCGGAACACCCAGCTTTCCCTCGGACTCATGGATCAGAGCAAGGAACTGATGGATTATCTGCACAAGCGGCTGCTGCCCCCCCAGCGCCAGACCTATGATCGCGGGGGTGCATACGCTCAGGTACGGCCGGACGCGGCCCTGCTCAATGCCCGTCTGTAGAGCGTCATGCTCTGGAGCATTTCGCGCCTGAAATGCTCCGCGGAGTCGGGCGGGGCATCCGCCGCGGCACCCCTTCATCGGTGTCGCCGCAATACACTTGCGGCGTGAAGTTCCGGCGGAGGCGTGAAACTTGCGAGTCGGAACACGGGGTATGGGCAGGTATTTTCAGGAGCAAAATGTTCTGGAATGCCTTTGAGCTGTTTTGGGGTTGAAATTTTGCGGTCGGCGGGCAGCCGGACGCGATAGCAAAGTTTTTCGAGGTCAAGCATGGCAGTCAACACTCTTCTCGGTATCGGCAACAGCGCTCTTTTCGCCAATCAGACGGCCCTCAGCGTCACGGGCAACAATGTCGCCAACGTGGACACCGAGGGGTACAGCAGGCAGAGCGTCCGTTTTGATGATCTGCGTCCGCAGGACGCCCGTCCCGGGCAGATCGGCCAGGGAGTGTATGCCGCCGAGGTCTACCGCAATTTCAACCGCTTTGTGGAAAACTCCTTCCTCAACCGCTTTACCCAGCAGCAGCGCTGGTCCGAGCAGTCCACCATTCTCCAGAGCGTGCAGAGCATTTTCAACGAAGCCAATACAGACGGCATCAGCGCTCAGCTCGCCACATTTTTCGCGTCATGGAGCAAGCTGGCCAGCAAGCCGGAAGATGAGGCCACCCGCCAGAATCTGCTGACCCAGGCCGACAATCTCGCCAAACTCCTGCGGAACGCGAACGACACGCTGGCCAACGTTCAGAGCGAGATGGACGACTACATCAACCAGAGCGTTACACAGATTAACACCTATCTGGAAAATCTGCGCAAGATCAACAAGCAGATTGCCTCTTCCTATGTGGAAGGAGTAAATACGCCCAACAGCCTGTATGACGAGCGCGACAAGCTGGTGCGCAAGATTTCGGAACTGATCGACGTGCGCGTGGTGGACAACGGTCCGCGCGATTTTCAACTGTTCACGGCGTCGGGGCAGCCCCTGCTGCAGGGAGATGCCGTGTATTCGCTTCAGGTTGCGGCTCCCTACTATGAAAAGCAGTGCCAGAACTTCGACGGGGAGCTGACCTTTTCCGGTTCCGACTCCCATGAGTACACGCTGGAGATGCTGGAAGGGAACAGGTTCCGCGTTTCGCTGGACGGCGGCAAGAGCTGGCTGCGCGATGAAAACGGCCAGATTGCCACCTTTGATGTGCCGCCCGCCGGCGAGACCGTCAAGGTCAAGAATCTGGAGATTTCCTTCGCCAATGCCGACGGTTCCAGCGCGACGCTCATGCCCGGCGACACGTTTACCATCGTTCCCAAAAGCAATATCCAGTGGTGTTCGCCCACCCGTGAACCGCTGAACATCACGCCTCAGAGTTTTGACAGCGGGGAAGACAACCCCGACCGGATCTGCGGGGGCAAGCTGGCCGCCTATTTCAGCGTGCGCGACTACCATGTGGGGCGCTACCAGGACAAGCTGGACGCTCTGGCCAACACGCTGATCTGGGAAGTCAACGCCCTGCATTCGCAGGGTTCGGGCCTTGAGGCTCTGACCAACATGCAGGGGACCTACGGCGTGGAAGACCCTTCCAAGCCCCTGGGGGATCCCTTTTCCTCCCTGACATACAAGGACAAGCTCACGAGCGGCAGCCTGAGCGTGTACTTCTACAAGGCGGATACCGGGGAAAGCATTCCTGTCAACAATGTTCTGAATTTCAGTGACCCCTATGATCCGGACAATCAGGTCAATTTCGATCCCGCGAAGCATTCGCTGGAAGATGTGGCCCGCGCCATCAACCAGAGTTTTCCGGATCCGGACAATCCGGGCCGTAACCTGCTTACCGCCACCATCCAGGGCGGCAAGCTGCACATTGAGGCCGCGGACGGCGTGAATTTCAAGATGGGGTCGGACTCCACCGGCCTGATGGCTGCCCTGGGGCTGAATACCTTCTTCCAGGGGTCCGAGGCGGGCGACATCAGCCTCAACCCCCTGCTGCTCAAGAATCCGCAGTACGTCAACGCGCACAGCGTGGACGGCATGAGCGAGGGCAACGAAGGCGACGGCATCATCGCCGCGCGCATCGCCCAGCTTTCCACCAAGGAACTGACCATCTCCACCATGTGGGAGAACAGCACCGGCTCCATGACCAGCTATTATGCCTCTCTGGTGGGACTGGTGGGTTCCGAGACGCAGACAGCCATGTTCAACGAATCCTACAATACTTCGCTGGCGGAAGATCTTGACACGCAGTCCGCGTCCATTTCCGGCGTGAACCTGGACGAGGAAATGACCAATCTCATCAAATTCCAGCATTCGTACACTGCCGCCGCCAAGCTGATCACCACCGCCGATCAGATGCTGGAAACCATACTCGGCCTCAAGCAGTAAACAGGCAACAAGGAGACCGCCATGCGCGTAGCCCAACGCTCCATGTACAACAGTTTTGTGAGCAACATGAATCGCACGCTTGCCAATTACATGGAAAGCAATATTCAGAGTTCCTCGCAGAAAAAGGTAAACCGTCCCTCGGATGATCCGGTGGGCATGGTCCGCGTACTCAACTATCGTTCCGCCATCGCGCGCAATGAGCAGTACGAGAGCAACACCAATGACGCGGCGGCCTGGCTGCGCAGCACGGACAGCGCCCTGACCCAGGCGCAGGTGATTCTTTCCTCCCTGCAGGAAAAGGCCGAGGAACTCGCCACGGGCACGCTGACCAGCGAGAACCGCAAGCAGGCCAGTCATGAAATCCGTCAGCTTTTCGAGCAGCTGGTGAATATCGCCAATACCCAGTACGGGGACGAGCATCTGTTTGCCGGGCACAAGACCGGAACCACGCCGTATCAGATCGGACTGGCGGTCACGGCTACCAATGCGACGATAGATCCGGCTGATCCCAACAAGGACAAGGCTCCTGTCTGGGAGGTTTCCGGCTCTTCCGATACCACGGTCATGGTGCGCTTTCCCACCGGCGGCGAACTGGGCACGGATGAAGTGGAATACGAGTATTCCACGGATGGCGGGGAAACCTGGGTGACCAAAACTCTCCCCGCCGGGGGTACGGAGCTGGATCTTGACGGCGTGACTGTCAAGGTTCCGCAGGAACCGCGGGTGACGGTGGAAGCCTATGATCCGGACAAACCCACGGCCCGCGACAACGGCTCCATGCTCTTTATCCGGGAGGCGGCCTATTACAACGGCGATGACAACGACCCCGAACCCAAGGTGGACAGTTACGGCTCCAGTGTGATCACCAGCACTTCGGCCAAGGGAAATTTTGACAAGGATGTGCGCATCCGGCTGGATGAGGACGCCTTTGCCAATACCGACGGAACGGTGAAGTATTCCTACAGCACGGACAACGGGATCACCTGGCAGACGGCCACGGCCACCACCCATGCGGGCGACGGCAAGATCCGTCTTAATGTGCCGGGCGGTTATCTGGATGTCACTCCCGGGGCGGCCGGCACGCTGGCGGCCGGGCAGCAGTTCGTGGTGCGCCCGCAGCGCGCGAATCAGGGGCTGGAAATAGCAGAAGGTGAATTCCTCACCGTGACCAATGCGGGCAAGGATATCTTCGGCGGCCTGTATACGCCTCCGGACGGCCGCGGCCCCGTCGCCGCCATGGACGGCAGCGCCAAAAATATTTTCGAGACGGTTTCCGAGTTCCTGGTATGGGCGGAAACGGGTGTTCAGGCCGGCAGTCAGGAGGCTCTGGCCAATCTCAAGACAGCTTCCGAAGGATTGCTGACCAGCCTTGCCGCCGTGGGCGGCAAGGAACAGCGGGCCGAGCTGAACCTCAATATTCTCGAGGGAAGCCGGTTCGATATGGAAGACCGCATGAGCACCATTGAGGATGTGGATCTGACGGAGCTTGTGACCAAACTCGCCCAGCAGCAGATGGCCTATCAGTCCGTTCTCCAGTCTTCTTCCATGATCATGCAGCTTAATCTCATGAGCTTCCTGTAGAGCATTTCGCTCATGAAATGAGCTGCGGAACCGGGCAGGGGGGAGACTCATCTCCTCTCTCCTTATCCGCAAAAAGCGCGCTGACGGCCAGAGCGCCGCGCCGCCCCTCTTCTCCGGCACCGCCGCAATTGACTTGCGGCGGCAAGCTCCGGTGGAGGCGTGAAATCTGCGGGCCGGAACACAGAAGCCGGCCGGCAGATATTTTCAAATGCAAAACGCTCCAAGACCGCATACTGGAAAAAGCGTGCCCCCCCGGAGAGCGAAAGATCTTCTCCGGGGGGGCGGTTTGATTCGGGCGCGGAGTCCTTGTGCGGCTCGCGCAAAGGCTCAAGCGAGCCGGTCGACGAGAAAATGCTTCGGCAATCCATGAGAAAGCCCCCGGAACAATAACTGTTCCGGGGGCTTTCTCATGGGGTTACATCAGTGTCAGCCGCGAATCTGTTCGCGGTAGTGGGTGTGCAGGAGCTGATGGGCCTTGTGGCCGTTGGGCTCGCCGAGGAATTCCCTGTACAGGGCCTGAACCTCGGGGTTTTCGTGGCTCTTGCGGATGGGCAGGTTGCGGTCGTCGGTGTAGAGCGCTTCCTGACGCTTGACGGGCGTGTCCATTTCCAGACTGATGGGCTGGCCGCCGCCGTTGATGCAGCCGCCGGGGCAGGCCATGATTTCAATGAAGTGCCAGCCATGCGGATTTCCGGCCTTGATGGCTTCGCAAACCTTGCGGGCGTTTGCCAGATTGTGGGCCACCGCCACCTTGACCCTGGTCTTGCCGATGGTCAGCGTGGCTTCCTTGATGCCTTCCATGCCGCGCACCGGCGCAAGTTCCAGCGGATCAAGCCCCTTGCCGGTCAGCAGTTCGTACGCGGTGCGTACGGCCGCTTCCATCACGCCGCCGGTTGTGCCGAAGATGGTGCCCGCGCCCGAACCGACGCCCATGAGCGGATCGAACTGTTCATCGGGCAGAGCCTGGAAGTTCAGACCCGCCTCGCGGATCATCTGGCCCAGTTCCACCGTGGTCAGCACCACATCCACATCGCGGAAGCCGCTGGCCGAGAGTTCGGGGCGCTGGGCCTCGAACTTCTTGGCCGTGCACGGCATGATGGATACGGACACGATTTTGGCCGGGTCAATATTCATCTTCTGCGCGTAGTAGGTTTTCAGCATGGTGCCGAACATGGCCTGCGGACTTTTGGCCGTGGAGAAATGCGGAATGAGTTCGGGATAGAACATTTCCATGTAGTTTACCCAGCCGGGCGAGCAGCTGGTGATCATGGGCATGACGCCGCCGTCCTTGAGGCGGTGGATGAACTCGGTTCCTTCCTCCATGATGGTGAGGTCGGCCGACCAGTTGGTATCGAACACCTTGTCAAAGCCGAGCTGACGCAGGGCCGCGACCATCTTGCCGGTGACGATATCGCCCGGCTTGCCGCCCAGGGCTTCGGAAAGCCCCACGCGGACGGAAGGCGCGGTCTGAACCATGACGATCTTTTCCGGATCGCGCAGAGCCGCCCATACCTTGTCGGTATCGTTGTGGATGGTGATGGCCCCGGTAGGGCAGACCTTGGCGCACTGACCGCAGTAGGTGCAGGTAGCCTTGTCCAGCGGCAGGTCGAAGGCGGGGGAAACGCGGGAATTGATGCCGCGCCATGTGAAGCCGTACACGCCGATGCCCTGCACTTCCGAACACATGCGCACGCAGCGTCCGCACAGAATGCACTTGGCCGGATCGCGCGTGATGGAAGGGTTCCCCTCGTCCTTTTTCATGGGCGGGCGGTTGTAGTTGTAGGGAATCTTGCGGATACCCATGTCCGAGGCGATCTTCTGGAGTTCACAGTTGCCGGAACGCGCGCAGGAGAGACAGTCGCGCGGGTGGTTGGCAAGCAGAAGCTCCACGATGTTCTTGCGCACGGCAAGAACTTCGGGCGTGTGGGTGGAAACCTCCATGCCTTCGGCCACCTTGGTTACGCAGGAGGCAGAAAGATTGCGCGCGCCCTTGACCTTGACCACGCATACCCGGCAGGAGCCTTCGGGACGCAGGGCGGGATGGTGGCAGAGATTGGGGATATTGATGCCTACCTGATGCGCGGCTTCCCAGATGGAATAACCGGCGGGCACGGTGAGAGTCTGGCCATCTATGGTAAGAGTAACGGTTTTACTCATGTTCGTATTCTCCTTGACCGGCTATCGGCGGGTAACGGCCTGCACCTTGCATTTGGTGATGCAGGTGCCGCACTTGATGCACTTTTTGGTGTCAATCACATGGGGCTGGCGCTTTTCGCCGCTGATGGCGTTCACCGGGCAGGCCCGGGCGCACATGCCGCAGCCGATGCACTTTTCCGGATCAATCCAGTATTCCATGAGGTTGGTGCAGGCCTTGGCCGGACACTTCTTGTCATGAATATGCGCTTCATACTCGTGCCGGAAGAAGCGCAGGGTGGAGAGCACGGGGTTGGGCGCGGTCTGGCCGAGTGCGCACAGGGCGGATTGCTGCATGGTGTGCGCCAGACGTTCAAGCTCCTCAATGTCGCCTTCCTTGCCGCGTCCGTCGCAGATGCGTTCCAGAATTTCCAGCATGCGCTTGCTGCCTTCACGGCAGGGTGTGCATTTGCCGCAGCTCTCCGCCTGGGTGAAGGTCAGGAAGAAGCGGGCCAGATCCACCATGCAGGTGTCTTCGTCCACCACTACCAGACCGCCGGACCCCATCATGGCCCCCGCCGCGGTAAGGGAGTCGTAGTCCACCGGGCTGTCCAGAAGGGATTCCGGCAGGCACGCGCCGGAGGGACCGCCGATCTGCACGGCCTTGAATTTCTTTCCGCCCTTGATGCCGGCGCCGATGTCAAAGATGATCTGGCGCATGGAAGTGCCCATGGGCACTTCAACCAGACCGGTATTGGTGACCTTGCCGGTCAGGGCGAAGACCTTGGTGCCGGGTGACTTTTCCGTTCCCAGCGAGGTATAGGCCGCCGCGCCGTCGGTAATGATGCGGGCCACGTTGGCGAAGGTTTCCACATTGTTGAGCACGGTGGGCTTGCCCCACACGCCGGACTGCGCCGGGAAGGGCGGACGCGGACGCGGCATGCCGCGCTTGCCCTCAATGGACTGGAGAAGGGCGGTTTCCTCTCCGCACACGAACGCGCCCGCGCCTTCCTTGATTTTCAGGTGGAAACAGAAGTCAGTGCCCAGAATATTGTCGCCCAGCAGTCCCATTTCCTCGGCCTGCCTCATGGCCACCTGAAGGCGGTGGATGGCCAGCGGATATTCCGCGCGCACATACACATAGCCTTCGGTTGCGCCCACGGCCCACGCGCCGATGAGCATGCCTTCCAGCACGGCATGGGGGTCGCCTTCCAGCACGGAGCGATCCATGAACGCGCCGGGGTCGCCTTCGTCCGCGTTGCAGCACATGTATTTGGGGCTGCCTTCGGCCATGCGGGTGAACTCCCACTTTCGTCCGGTGGGGAAGCCCGCGCCGCCCCGTCCGCGCAGACCGGAAGCCTTCACTTCCTCAAGGGTTTTTTCGGGGCCCATTTCCAGGGCTTTGGCCAGCCCTTCATATCCGCCGCTGGCGATATATTCCTCAATGTCTTCGGGGTCGATGCGTCCGCAGTTGCGCAGCACCAGACGGTTCTGCAGACTGTAGAACGCCATTTCCTTGTAGGTCTTGCGCGGCGTCTTGCCGGTGCGTCCCTGGAAGAGCAGGCGTTCCACCAGCTTGCCTTCCATGACGGTTTTTGTGACGATTTCCTCGCAGTCCTCGGCCTTTACGCGCACATAGAAATTGCCGCCGGGGTAGACGATGACCAGGGGGCCGAGTTCGCAGAAGCCGTGACAGCCGGTGGTGACGACTTCGCAGGAATGATCCAGACCGTGCTTTTTGAGCGACTCCTCAAAGGCCGCCCGCACGGACTTGCTGCCCGACGAGGTGCAGCCCGTGCCTCCGCACACGAGAATCTGGAATTTTTTGTCCGAAGGCTGACGGTCATAACGACGCAGAACGATTTTATGCTTGGCGCCTTCCCTGACCTTCCGGAGGTCGGCGGCGGAAGCAAGACGAGCGTATTTGGTCATGGTAACCTCTCTTGCGACGGGAACAGTTTTCTGTTGAAAGTGTTCCTGCGGCCGTAAACGGACGGCCGCCCGCTGCTGGGGTGCCGCGCGACGGCGCGCGCGGACAGCGAAGCAGGCGTGTCTTTTGAGTTGAGCGTTGAGAAAGGGGGAGGCCGGAGCCCGTCAGGACAGATAGCTGTCGAGAATGCCCGGGATGTCAAGCGGATTCAGACGGCCGTGAGTGTTGTCGTCCACCATCATGACGGGGGCAAGCCCGCAGGCGCCAAGGCAGGCCACGGTTTCCAGCGTGAATTCAAGATCGCGCGTGGTTTCGCCGGGTTTGACCTTGAGATGTTCGGAGACGGCTTCAAGAATTTTCGCTCCCCCGCGCACATGGCAGGCGGTTCCCTGACAGACGCGGATAATGTGCTTGCCGCGCGGATTCAGATGGAACTGGGCGTAGAAGGTCACCACGCCGAAAACCTCCGCCGTCGTGAGCCTGAGCTCTCTGGCGATGGTTTCCAGCACGGGTTTCGGCAGATAGCCGTATACGCCCTGGGCCTTTTGCAGCACGGGAATGAGCGCCCCTTTGGGATTGTCTTTGTACTCGCTCAGGATTTCCATGAGCGGCGCAAGATCAAATTCGCCCGTGGCGGAGCATTGACACGCCATACTTGTATCCTCCTCGATACATGACCATTACCTCGACGGGACAGTCCCGTCCGGGCCGCCGCGACGGACGGAGGCCCTGAAACACGCATTTGCCCGGCAGCGCTGACGGATATGCCGCCGGACAGGCGAAAAGCGTTATTCGGCAGAGGTTGCCGGCGTTTCCTCCATGCCGAGTTCTTTCAATATGTTTCCTTCCCGCGCCCATGCTTCGCGCAGGAAGAGGCGGGCCTCTTCACGCCCGCGCAGCGCAGGCGTGACGGAATAGGCGTCCATTGCGCTGCGGAAGGCCTGACTCCGGCTTGCTTCCAGAAAAACCTGTTCCAGCCGGTCAAGCACGGCGTCCGGCGTTCCCGCGGGCGCAAGCAGCAGAAAGGTGGAGTCGCCCCTGCCGGGATCGTCAAAGCCTTTTTCGGAGAGAGAGGGCAGAGCCGGCAGCGCGGGCAGACGTTCGCCGGAGAGGGCCAGCAGCCCGCGCATCTGGCCCTGTTTCACGCGGGCCAGCGCACCGCTGGCAGCTGCTTCAACGTGGCCGCCCAACAGGGCTGCTTCGGCCTCCCCGGGGCCGCTGAAGGGGACAAAACGCCATTTCAGCGAGGAGTCCTTTCTGGCCATCATGGCCAGCGCGATATGCGAGGGGGTACCCAGGCCGGGTACGCCGATGCGCAGCTTGCCGGGATTTTCACGCGTGGCGGCGAGGAAGTCGTCCAGGTCGTTCCAGGGCGCATCCGGAGCCGTTACCAGCAGGGGGGCCGCCTGGCCGAAAGTCAGAATGGGAGTCACGTCCCGCAGAGGATGGTAGGGAACGGCGTTTCTGTGCGGGATGAAGATGAGCGCGTTGGAGACGCAGGCTGTCAGGCGCGAGCCGTCCGGAGCGGCTTTCGTCAGTTTCGCCACGGCAGGCACGCCGCCGCTTCCCGGCGTATTGAGGGCTGTCGCCGGCCGGCCGAGTTCCTTTTCCGCTTCCCGGAGCAGCGCGCGCACGACGGCATCCAGAGCACCTCCGGGCGGGAAGGCGATGGAAATTTCCACCGGACGGGAAGGATAGCCCGGATCGGCAGCGGCTCCCCGCGGGGAAAATGCAGAAAGGATCAGAAAGACGAAAAGGACAGGAAACGCCGTCCGGTGAAGGCGGTCGGGAAAGCGGAAGGAAGAGACGAAGGAAAGGTAACGATCCGGTTTCATGTTACGCACTATGCAGAGCAAGTGTGAATATGGCAAGGAAAAATTTTTTTTCACATGAAACATTGTATTATTTGAATAAACAAACAGTGTTGCAGAGCGCATGACGCGTATGCTGCGAGGGCTGACCGGACGGAATATAAGAGAGTGAAGACTTGCAGTGACAGCCGGTTGAACTGCGCGCTGAAACCAGTCATGGCATTTCATCACTGGAAAAGCATTGCGGAGTCGCGCGGGAAAAGAATCATTTCCTCCGCGAAAAGGCGGGACTCCGCCGTGATGTCCCCTTGTGCCGTGTGGCCGCAATGCATTTGCGGCGTCAGGCTCCGGATTCAGGCGTGAACCCTGTGATCCGGAACACAGGGTATGGCTGGCAGGTATGTTCGGCAAGACGTTCCGGGGATTCGTGGGCGTATCGCCGCATGAGATGCAGTGACGCCGGCCGTGGATACATGCAGCCTTGTGACATTTGACCGCTCCTCGTCCCCCTTCCATGCCGCATTGCCGTGCGGCGGGGAGCGTCATCTCTGCTCTCGATGCCCGTAAGCCTCGCTCCGCCCGGCAACGGGCACGGCCCCTGCGGGGCCGCCATTCGGTCGGCCTCCATGCTCGCTCCGCTCGCGCCTCCGGCGGTCAGGGTTGTTTTCAACACAATGACAACAGAGCGTAAGCTCTTGACCCCATGACACGGGAATGTCAAAAGAACAGAACAGGCGGGGACGCCCCGCCCCTCTTTAAGAAACCGCTGATTTATTCCGGGAATAAATCAGCCCCATGCCCAAAGAAGCTTTTGCCTCTTTGGGAAAGACACGCCAACTCGTTCATTTAACGGGAAAAGTAAATTTTTCCTATTCACGACTTGCGGGCGGTCTTGCTCCGCAAGACCGCAGGAGACGCTGATTAAACGTTTCCTTACGGGGGGCGATTCCTTTACCGCCTTCCGGCTGCTCTTCCGGGGAGGTTGCATGTTTCACGGAGCCATTACCGCGCTGGTCACGCCGTTCAGAAACGGCGGCATTGATGAGGAAGCCTTTCGCGCCCACATAGAGTGGCAGTTGGAACAGGGGATCCATGCCCTGCTGCCGTGCGGAACCACGGGCGAATCCGCCACCATGACCCATGAGGAGCATGAAAGCGCCATCCGCATCTGCATTGAGCAGGTGAAAGGGCGTGTTCCCGTACTGGCGGGTTCGGGGTCCAACAATACCGCCGAGGCCATCCGTCTGACCGCCTTTGCCAAAAAGGCCGGCGCGGATGCCGCGCTGCTTATTTCCCCGTACTACAACAAGCCGACCCAGGAAGGCATCTTCCGGCATTTCAAGGCCGTGAACGACGCCGTGGCGCTGCCCCTGTTCGTCTATAACGTGCCGGGACGCACAGGCTCCAATATCCTGCCCTCCACAGTGGCCCGCATGTTCCGTGAGCTGGAACATGTGGCGGGCATCAAGGAAGCCACGGGAAATCTGGTGCAGGTTTCCAATATTCTTGAACAGTGCGGGCAGGACTTTCTGCTCTTTTCGGGCGATGATTTCACGCTGCTGCCCAGTCTCAGCCTCGGCGCGCGCGGGGTTATTTCCGTCACGTCCAACATTGCGCCCGCCAGGGTCGCGGCGTTGTGCGAGGCGTGGGAAAAGGGCGACGCGGCACTTGCCCGCAGACTGCATTTTGAACTGGAGCCGCTGAACCGGGCCATGTTCATGGAAAGCAATCCCATCCCGGTGAAAACGGCGCTCGCGCTCATGGGCCGTATGACGGACGAGTTCCGTCTGCCCCTGTGCAGCATGGCCCCCGCCGCCCGGGACAACCTTCGGGCGGAACTGGCCCGGGCCGGGCTGCTGTAACCTTTTTTCCGGAGTCGGTATGGATTCTCCTTCTCGTCTGAAAGAGTTCACCAGATACGTCATTGACTGGGATCTTGCGCCCGAAGATGCTGTGACCCTGTATCTTGAATGGGGCAACAACAACTGGCACGCCGAGCATGCCCCGGTGCGCTCAAAGGAAGATTTCGCCACATATTTTGTAGTGGATGCCTGGCCTTCCTCCCCGGTGGTGCGGCTGGTGCGCCGCAACTCCGAAGAAGCCGTGGATCTGCTCACGCTGGCTCTTCCTCCTGACCTGGAAAAGGCCTTCAAGGAGGAATACGGGAACCTCAAGGGCGTTTTCGCGCCGACCCCGGCGATCAAGGAATGGCTCAGGCACGAAATGTATGCGTGAAAGCCGGGGCGGGGGAAGGGGCTTTTTCAGGCTCCCCTTCTTCTGCGCCCCGTTCCGCAAAACGTTTTGCCGGGGCCGCTGCGCATCTGTCCGGGTGTGAGACGGCCCTTTCTGCAAGC
>OLFV01000147.1_pt1 | contig 83482 bp, 73 predicted proteins | sample 1605551 | NCBI WGS metagenome assembly OLFV01 (sample SAMEA3888922, study PRJEB22519) | human gut metagenome | biome: human gut; feature: human-associated habitat; material: faeces | place: Denmark | collected 2011
TCACAAGAATCGAAAGTCCCTTTCGTTTTCATGGAGCTATTATTTCACAGCCCCTCCCTTTCGTTTTCATGGAGCTATTATTTCACAGCCCCTTTTTTTATTTCACCCCCAGACTCTTCACCCAGTCCTTCACCTGGCTGTCCTGGAGGGTGCCGGTGAAGCAACGACCCTGGAGCCAGCTGCCTTTGCTGCCGGCCATTTTCTTCAGCTGGTCGGCGCTGCTGCCCATGCCGGAGCTGTAAGCGGTGGCAAAGGGAATCACCGTCTTGCCGGTGAAGTCATTGCTCTTCACGAAGGTATCCATGGGCCAGGCGGCAATGCCCCACCAGATGGGATACCCGACGAATACGGTGTCATAGTCCTGCCAGTTGGCGGGTTTGGCGTTCTTCAGAGCCACGTTCCGCAGTCTGGGGTCATCATGTTCCTGGTAGACCCGGGAACTTTTGTTGTTGTAATCCAGGTCTGCGGTCGTATAGGGATTTTCCAGATCCAGCAGGTACAGATCCCCGCCGGTCTCCCCGGCAATGGCCTTGGCCACCTGTTCCGTCCGGTGAGTATTGGTGTAATAGACCACCAGTACCTTTTTGGCCTTGGCAGGCGCTTTTTCCGCAGCCGCCGTACCCGCTGCCTTGCCCCCGCCATTCTGGGCAGCCTGCTGTCCGCCGCAGGCCGTAACCGCCAGCAGAGACAGAGCCATGCAGACGATGGAAATCGCTTTTTTCCATTTCATGTTGTTTTCCTCCTTGTTCCTCTATGATTTTTCCTGCTGTTTTTTCTCCAGATGGTACAGGAGATAATCCACATTGGTGAGTTTTTCCTGCTCCCGGTAGAGCTTTTTCAGGATTTCCTTCCGGTACTGCCGGAGGCACCGGCACTGACACCGTCCGTTTTTTTCCTGGAGGATCTTGTGGATAGCCTCTTTTGGGCATCCTGCCGCCAGGAGTCCTTCCCGGCTCAGGATTTCCGTTTTGTAGGGTTCCGTCCCCTTCTCATTCATTTCCATATACTTCTTTGGCGTACCGGAAGGCCGCCCAGGCTTTGGGCCAGCCGGCGTAGAATCCCAGCTGGGTGATGGCCTGGACCATTTCTTCCCGGGTTACCCCGTTCTTTTTGGCGGTGGCCATGTGGTACTGGAAGGAACTGTCCGTGAGCCCCTGGGCAATGAGCGCCGTCACTGTCACCAGGCTCCGGTCGTGGAGGCTCAGTTTGTCGTTGGCGCTCCACACTTCACCGAACAGGATGTCATCGTTGTAGCGGGCAAAGTCCGGGGCAAAATTCCCCAGCTGATCCCGTCCTGCGGTTTGCACGATTTTGACCGTTTTTTTGTTTCATTTTCCATGGCTGCTGCCTCCCCAAAATGTATGCCCACGCAAGTCGTCATGACCAGGGACAGTGCGAGTCCAGCAAATTGTTTCATGCGTTCGTCCATCATGATTCCTCCTTCGGGTTATCTCCTGGATGTATCATAGCAAATCCGCTCTTTCATATTAAATGTTTATCGTTCATCCATGGCAATAAGTAAAATGTATGAAAAAGGAAGCTTACAAAAGTGCCAGAATATCTTCAGCCGCCAGCTGGGGCGTCAGATGGTTCTCTTCCGCCAGCCTGGCGTAGTCATAGCGGTCATAGAAGGCCTTGGGGATGCCGAAATTCAATATGCGCATATCCGTTTTGCCATAATAGCTGGCGATCTTTTCTCCGAAGCCACCGGCCAGACAGCCATCTTCCATGGTTGCAACGACAGTATGATCTTTCCGCAGCTCTTCCAGGAGCTCTGTATCGAGGCCGGTGAGATAGCGGGGATTGATGACCGTGGCGTCGATACCGCGAGACTGCAGTTCCTTTGCCGTCTGTTCTGCCAGGCCGTAGAAATTGCCGGCACCCAGGAGAGCCACCTGGGAACCTTTATGGGTCACGGCAAAACGGTTCAGCTCCCTGTAATCCTTTTCGGCTTTCACTGGATAGAGGGAACCATTTTCATAGACCGGTACAGGCACCCGGATAGCCACAGGATGGGTTTCCTGTGCGATGGCCCAGCCCAGCATTGCCTTATATTCTTCCAGGGTTGCAGGCGCCAGATACACCAGGTTCGGGATGTTGCTCAGCAGCGGGATATCATAGAAGCACAGATGGGTTACATCATTCATGCTGTACATGGATGCCCCGAATACCAGGAACGTGGCCGGGTTGCGATTTACACACACATCCTGGGACAACTGGTCGTACGTGCGCTGGAAGAATGTGGCATAACTGGCGAAGACGGGATGCATGCCGCCTTTGGCAAGCCCAGAAGCCATGGAGACAGCCTGTTCTTCGGCAATGCCCACATCGATGTACTGGCTGCCTGCTTCTTTCCGGCGTTCCGGCGTAAAGCCCATGACCATGGGTACAGCAGCCGTCATAGCCACCAGTTTCGGGTCCTTTTTCATCTGCTGCAGCAGGAAAGCAGCAGTGGCTTCACCGTACCTGTCCGTGTAGGGTTCCCTGACCTCGCCCGTTGCCAGGTCGAAGGGCATATGCCAGTGCCAGTCTTCTTTGTTCTTTTCTGCCGGGGCATAGCCCTTGCCCTTCTGGGTGACAATGTGCACCACCACAGGATGGTCAATATCCCTGACTTCCTCAAACGCACGGATCAGGGCTTCCACATCATTGCCGTCGGCCACGAAACGGTAGTCCAGCCCGAAGGCACGGAACAGATTGTCCGCTGCCTGCCCGTTGGTTTCCCGGAGTTTCTTGATGCCCTTGTACATGCCGCCGTGATTTTCTGCGATGGACATGTCATTGTCATTGAAGACCACGATGAAATTCGTGCCCAATTCCCCCACGGTATCCAGCCCTTCAAAGGCCATGCCGCCGGAAAGGGAACCGTCGCCGATGACGGCAATGATGTTCTCTTTGCCGCCCTGCAGGTCACGGGCCTTGGCCAGACCGCTGGCCAGGGAAATGGAGGTGGACGTATGGCCCACGTTGAAGAAGTCGTGTTCACTTTCGTCCGGATTCGTATAGCCGGACACATCATTGTAATGGGCCGGGTCCGTATAAGCCTGCATGCGTCCGGTCAGCATCTTGTGGGGATAGGACTGGTGGGACACGTCATAAACGATTTTATCCTTCGGCGAATCGAATACGGTATGCAAAGCAACTGTCGCTTCCACAATGCCCAGGTCCGGGCCCACGTGGCCCATATGGACACTGGCCCGCTCCAGCATCGCCTTCCGCATTTCGTCGATCAGTTCCTGCCGTTCCTGGGGATTCAATTTTTTCAAGTCTTCCGGTCCCTTGATTTTTTCTAACATCAGAATTCTCCTCTCATTTTTCTTTTGCATCGTCGTAATTGTGTACCTTCGTGCCGCCAGCGTATCATTTTTCCTTGATGGTCACGTTGCCTGGCTGTAGCTGTAAAATCTGTTTTTTCTCTCATGTTTTCTCGTTGTACAGGGACGTAACCCGTGGATGCTTTTCATCCCAGCCGCCCAGCCATAGACCTATTGATGGTCTGAGCCATGATTTGTTTCATGTTCCAGTCTCCGTGGATCCCGTCCAGGGAAAGTTCCGTGGGCAGGTCCTCCCCGGTTCCAAAGGGAGCCGCCACATCGATGTGGTCCCGGCTGCGGATATAGGCATTGACCTGGGCAAAAGACTGACGCCAGTTGTCCGCCGTGGGTTCGTCAAAGGCCTTCTGGATGTTGGCCGGATTGAGGGGTGCAGGGTAAGATAGATGGGATGGATGCCCAGTGCTTCCGCCTTTTGCCCTATTTCTTCCAGATCCCGGATCACCTCTTCCGCCGACACCCCGGCACGGAGGCTGTTGGTGCCACCCATGATCAGCAGGTATTTCAGATGGAAGGGACGCACATCCCGGTCGAACCGTTCCACCATCATGGCGCTGGTATCTCCGCTTTCCGACTGAGTGGCTCCCGGATTCCCGGTATAGGCATAGACAGGATACAGCAACAGTGAACCGTTGGTATCCTGCATCCGGCTTCGGGGGACCGATGCATTCCGTTCCACTTTCTGCAGACTGCTCTGAACTGCTACAGCCTGGGAATAATTCCCAAGGGGTCGCCCATCCAGGTCAAAAGCCCGCACCCGGTAATAGAGCACACCGGTGGTCTGTTTCTTCCGGAGTTTCTCCATGGGCAGCAGGGCCTGGGCAGAATAAATCCGACTGTTCCGGTATAGAGCCCCGGCGGCTTCCCGAGCGGAATCCAGATCGAGAGGAATACCATCCAACACTTCCAGTTCATAGCGGACTGCATCCAACTGTTCCGGCCAAGTGAGCAGTCCCAGGTCCGCCCGGTCCACTTCCAATGCTGCCTGCCGGTTCTGAGCCGCCACAGGGGAAAAGCCGACCACCCGACGCACCGTACAGGAGCTGGCCAAAATCACCGGGATAGCCGCCAGAGCCAGAAAGCTCATGCCCAGTGCCTTCTTTTCCAGACTGGTCACTATGTTTTTTGCCATGATGCTTCCTTCTTTCTTTGTTCATCAAGGTCCTTTTATTGTCTTTTCTCCAGATGGTACAGGAGATAATCCACATTGGTGAGTTTTTCCTGCTCCCGGTAGAAATTGGCCAGAAGTTCCTTCCGGTACTGGCGGAGGCAGCGGCACTGGCACCGGTCACTTTTTTCCTGGAGGATCTTCCGGATGGTCTCTTACGGACAGCCGGCCGCCTGGAGCACTTCCTGGCTCAGGGTAGTCTTTTTGAGACTTTCCGTCCCCTTCTCCTTCATTTCAGCCTGCCATATTCTGCCGGATCCACCGCTTCGCACCATTCATTGCTGGTGCCTTCTCCAGGCACTTCCAGAGCCAGATGCTGGAAGGCGGAATCCGGAGCCGCCCCGTGCCAGTGCTTCACTTCCGGAGGAATGTTCACCACATCCCCGGCTTTCAGTTCCTGGGCCGGCTTTCCCCATTCCTGGTAATAGCCCCGTCCGGCGGTGACGATGAGGATCTGTCCGCCTCCGTTGGCTGCATGGTGGATGTGCCAATGATTCCGGCAGCCCGGTTCAAAGGTCACCACCGCTGTGACCACCTGCTGGAGGGTCAGCATGTTCAAATAGCTCTTTCCATCAAAATATTGGGCATACCCTGTATTTTCTTTTCCCAGGGCAAAGGGGCTCGTTTTTTCCAGTTCCTGCAGATCCATATGATCGACTCCTTTCCTGTCATAGTTGTATTGTATTCCATCTTCTTACGGATGTATAATGCTTATAACAAGTAGTTGAAAATACATTTTTCCTATTGCAGGAGGAAATCATGGAAATCCGTACCCTGAAATATTTTCTGGCGGTGGCCCGGGAGCAGAACATGACCGAAGCCGCCAATGTACTGTTCGTCACCCAGCCTACCCTGTCCCGGCAGATGGCAGACCTGGAAAAGGAACTGGGAAAGAAGCTCTTTGTCCGGACCAATCGGAGTACCACCCTGACGGAGGAAGGAATGCACCTGCGCCAGCGGGCGGAAGAGATCCTGGCCCTGGTGGACCAGACCAAAGAAGAGATCCGGGAAGACGACATGGACCTTTCCGGCTGCATACGGATCGGTGCCGGAGAAACCCGGGCCATGCACTGGGTCACCGACACCTTCGCCGAACTCCATCAGGAGTATCCCCATCTGACTATCGAGCTGTTCACTAACAACGCAGACGGAGTCCAGGAGCGCCTGGAACACGGACTGCTGGATTTCGGACTGTTCATCGAACCCTTCAACCCGGAAAACTACAACTTCCTCCGTCTCCCGGAACCGGACCAGGTGGGCATCGTTACCAGCCTCCACAGCCCCTGGGCTCACCTGGAAAAAGTGACCCCCAAAGAGCTCCAGGCCATGCCCCTTCTCATTTCCTCCCGGACCACCCAGAAGACCTTTGATCTTTCCCGCTGGTCCGGTGGCCAGGTAACCCTGGAAACTCTCTGTGTGGCAGGCCGCTTCGACCTGATTGGCAATGCTTCCCTGTTGGTCCGTACCGGTCAGGTAAATGCCCTGGGCCTGGACCATCTGCTGCAGATCGAAACCCAGGGCCTGAAGTTCATCCCTCTGGATCCTCCCCTGTCCGTCGGCAGCCTGGTGGCCTAGAAGAAGTTCCGGCTCCTGTCCCGTTCCAGCCAGGTGTTCCTGGACCAGTTAAAGCAAAAACTTTCTGATTTTTCCCATTGACAAAGGTATATGAAAAGTGTACTATTGAGCTATAAAAAGATATAATTATTATTAAAATAATTTTATTTTTAAGTTGTTCTGTTATAACCTGAAGGAATCTGTCAATCAATTTTCCCAAACAGAGGAGGTACGCGTATGTTATTCACCACCACACAGGAACATGAAGAATTCCGCGCCAAGGTCCGGGGCTTCGCGGAAGCCAAGATCAAACCCATTGCGTTCATGCTGGACAAGGAAAACAAATTCCCTGATGAACAGGTTAAGGAAATGGGCGAACTGGGATGGATGGGCATCCCCTTCCCCAAAGAATATGGCGGTGCCGGGCTGGACTACATCAGCTACGCCATTGCCGTGGAAGAACTGGCCCGGGTGGACGGGGGAGCCGGGGTTATCCTCTCCGCCCATGTGTCCCTGGGCTCCTACCCCATCTTCGCTTTCGGCACGGAAGAACAGAAACGGAAATACCTGGTTCCCCTGGCTTCCGGGAAAAAGATCGGGGCTTTCGGCCTGACCGAACCCAATGCCGGGTCTGACGCCGGGGAAACAGAAACCACCGCGGAATTCGATGGTACCCACTGGATCCTCAACGGGAACAAGATCTTCATCACCAACGCCGGCAAAGCCGACACCTATGTGGTGTTCGCCGTGACGGAACCGGGGAAGGGCACCCGGGGCATCAGCGCCTTCATCGTGGAAAAAGGCATGCCCGGGTTCACCTTCGGGGACCATTATGACAAACTGGGGATCCGCTCCTCCGCCACGGCGGAACTGATCTTCAACAATGTGAAGCTGCCCAAGGAAAACCTGCTGGGCAAACGGGGCCAGGGCTTCAAGATTGCCATGGCCACCCTGGACGGGGGCCGGATCGGCATTGCGGCCCAGGCACTGGGGATTGCCCAGGGTGCCTATGAAGCGGCCCTGAACTATTCCAAGGAACGGATCCAGTTCAACGCCCCCATCTGCCAGAACCAGGGTGTTTCCTTCAAGCTGGCGGATATGGCCACCAAGCTCCGGGCCGCCCGGTTCCTGGTGTACAGCGCTGCAGAACTGAAACAGGAACACCAGGATTACGGCATGGAAAGTGCCATGGCCAAAATGTATGCTTCCGATGCAGCAGTTTCCATCACCAATGATGCCCTGCAGATCTTCGGCGGCACGGGCTACCTGAAGGGCATGGATGTAGAACGGTTCTACCGGGATGCCAAGATCACCACCATCTACGAAGGTACCAACGAAATCCAGCGGGTGGTCATCGCCTCCCACATCACCGACAAGATGTCCGTGGCCAAACACGGCGGCGCTCCCAAGCAGAATGCAGCCATCACCGGTGCCCGGAAGAAACAGATCTTCAAGGACGGCACCCCGGAAGAACAGGTGGCAGCCTTGGTGGATGCCCTGAAGGGTGACGGCTATGACTTCACCGTAGGCATCCCTCTGGATACCCCCATCTCCGATGCGGAACGGGTGGTCAGCGCCGGCAAGGGCATCGGCGAAAAGGCCAACATGAAACTGATCGAAGACCTGGCCCGTCAGGCCGGGGCAGCCGTAGGCTCCTCCCGTCCTGTGGCGGAAACCCTCCAGTATGTTCCCATTGACCGGTATGTGGGCATGTCCGGCCAGAAGTTCAACGGCAACCTGTACATTGCCTGCGGCATCTCCGGTGCAGTACAGCACCTGAAAGGCATCAAGAACGCCACCACCATCGTGGCCATCAACATCAACGCCGGCGCTCCCATCTTCAAGAACTGCGATTACGGTATTGTGGGCGATGTGAAGGTGATCCTGCCGCTTTTGGCCAAGGCCCTGAACAACGGCCAGCCCAAGAAACCCGCTCCTCCCATGGTCAAGATGAAGAGACCTCTGATCCTGAAAGACATGCCGGAAGGCCGTTATGTCTGCAAGGGCTGCGGTTATGAATACAACCCGGATCTGGGCGACCCGGATGCGGATGTGAAACCGGGAACCAAGTTCCAGGATCTGCCGGAAGACTGGGTATGCCCGCTGTGCAACTCCGCCAAGACTGAATTCGTACCCGTAAAGTGAGAAAAGGAGCATAACTATGGAATGTGTAAGAAAATTAACCAATGACTTATACTGGGTGGGGGCGGATGACCGCCGGCTGGCACTGTTCGAAAACATCCATCCCATTCCCCGGGGCGTTTCCTACAACTCCTATCTGCTGCTGGACGAAAAGACCGTGCTGTTCGACACCGCGGACTGGTCCGTGTGCAAGCAGTTCCTGGAAAACGTGGAAGGGGTCCTGAAGGGCCGGAAACTGGACTACCTGATCATCAACCATGTGGAACCGGACCATGCGGCTTCCATCGAGGAAGTGCTGCTCCGTCACCCGGAAACCACCGTGATCAGCAATGAACAGGCCTTCACCCTCATGGACCAGTTCGGCTATCGGGTGGAAGGAGAAAAACAGATTGTGGTGAAGGAAGGCGACACCCAGAAATTCGGGAAACACACCATCGCCTTTGTGGCCGCTCCCATGGTCCACTGGCCGGAAGCCATGGTTTCCTTCGACCTGACCACCGGTACCCTGTTCTCCGCCGATGCCTTCGGTTCCTTCGGAGCCCTGGGCGGCCGTATCTTCAACGATGAAGTGGATTTCGACCGGGACTGGCTGGATGATGCCCGCCGGTACTACACCAACATCGTGGGCAAATACGGTCCCTTCGTCATGGACCTTTTGGGCAAGGCCAGCCAGCTGGACATCAAGATGATCTGCCCGCTCCACGGGCCGGTATGGCGGAACAACATCAAATACATCGTGGATAAGTACATCCACTGGGCCACCTATGAACCGGAAGAAAAAGGCGTGCTGCTGGTCTATGCCTCCATGTACGGCAACACCGAAAGCACTGCTTCCGTGCTGGCAGCCAAGCTGGCGGAAAAGGGCATGACCAATATCGCCATGTACGATGTATCCAAGACGGACATTTCCTACCTGATCTCCGATGCCTTCAAATACAGCCATCTGGTGCTGGCTTCGGTGACCTACAACCTGGGGATCTATCCCAAGATGCTGAACTTCCTGGAAGACATGAAGGCCCTGAACCTGCAGAAACGGATCGTGGGCATCATCGAAAACGGATCCTGGGCCTGCACTGTAGGCGGGCTTATGACGGAATTCCTGGAAAACAACATGAAGGCCATGACCGTCCTTCAGGACGGGGTGACCATCAACTCCCGGATGACCGGAGGCCAGGAACGGAGTATGAACGACCTGGTGGATGGGATTTTGAATTCCATGAAAGAAGCGTAAAAAGAAGGTGCTGCACAAAATGTGCAGCACCTTTTTTGTCAGCTTGCCGTTGACCGGGGCGCGTTCCGCGCCCTCTTTTCTATTCCCCCAACTTCAGGCTGGGGTCGGCGTTCAGGTCCAGTTTGGCGAAGTCGTGATGCAGGTACTGGTAATACCCCCGGACTCCGATCATCACCGCGTTGTCGGTGCACAGGATGGGCGTGGGATGGACCAGCTGGGCCCCCACAGCCTGGGCTCCCCGGGCCAAGGCCTCCTGGAGGCATCGGTTAGCGGATACCCCGCCGGCCAGGACGATTTTCTTCAGTCCCGTGGACTGGAGGGCTTCCTGGCTTTTCTTTACCAGCACATCCACAATGGCCTGCTGGAAGGAAGCCGCCACATCTTCCCGGCGGAACCCGCTTTTCCGCTGTTCTTCCGTATGGATATGGTTGATCACGGCACTTTTCAGGCCGCTGAAGCTGAAATCGAAGCATCCGGGCAGGAGGGGCCGGGGAAATTCCACCGCCTGGGGATTCCCGTTCCGGGCCAGCCGCTCGATTTCCGGTCCGCCAGGATAAGGCAACCCCATGAACCGGGCGATTTTGTCAAAGGCCTCTCCGGCTGCATCGTCCCGGGTCTGGCCCAGGAGACGGAAGGTGTTGTAGTCCTCCACCACCAGCAGGGAGGTATGGCCCCCGCTGACCACCAGGGCCAGGAACGGCGGTTTCAGGTCCGGATCTGCCAGGAAATTGGCGAATACATGGCCTTCCAGATGGTTCACCCCGATGAGCGGCTTGCCGCTGCCCAGTGCCAGTCCTTTGGCTGCAGAAAGGCCCACCAGCAGCGCCCCCACCAGCCCCGGTCCGTAGGTCACCGCAATGGCATCCACGTCCTGGAGGGTCATTTCCGCATCGGTGAGAGCCTTGTGGATCACCGGCATCACATGTTCGATATGCTTCCGGGAAGCGATTTCCGGCACCACCCCGCCGAATTTCCGGTGGACCAGGATCTGAGTGGACACCACATTGGACAGCACATCCCGTCCGTTGCGGATCACCGCGGCAGCGGTTTCATCACAGCTGCTTTCGATTCCCAATATATTGATTGCTTTTTCCGTCATAATCTCCTCGTTTCACAGGTCCCGGCGCATGAGCACCGCCGCTTCCCCGTTGTCTCCGTAATACCCGGGCCGCCGGCCGCATTCCGTAAATCCCAGATGGTCATAGGTCCGCCGGGCCGGGGTGTTCCCCTCCCGGACCTCCAGGGTCATTTCCACGGCCTCCAGCTTCCGGGCTTCCGCCACCATGGCTTCCACCAGGGCCAGCCCCAGCTTTTCTCCCCGCCGCCGGGGATCCACTGCCAGCCTCATCACCTGGGCTTCTCCGGCCACCAGCCAGAAGCCCCCGAAGGCCACCGGCACCCCCATTTCTTCCAGGGCAATATAATGGCTGAGCCGGCCTTCCAGCTCATCCCCCCAGGTGTCTTCCGTCCAGGCTTCCGCAAAAGACCCTGCATCCAGGGGCAGCAGCCAGGACAGATCTTCCCGGACAAGGGGCCTTACCGTCCTTCCGGATGTCTCTTTTCCCATAATTCCTCCGCTTCTGACCGGCGGATGTAGAAGGGGTCCATGCCGAAATAGCTGTGGAGATTCCCGCCGGGCACGTACCGGGCCGCTCCCAGGATGGCCACGGAAGACCCTCTGGGCAGCCGGGCGCTTTCCGGAGCCAGGGTCACCCGGTCACAGGCTTCCGTCCCGGAAACCCGGTGGCATTCTCCCATGAGGATGGCCGGCTGGTCCCCCTCCTGGAGCCGGGCCGCCAGTTCCTTGCCGGGAACGATCTGCACCGGCTCGGTTTCCACCAGATGGTCCCGGTCCCAGACATAGCTGCCCACGTACAGGTTTCCCTTCTGGGCATCCAGCACCGGAGTCAGCCGCACCCCGGCCACCGGCAGGTTGTAGGCGATGACTTCCAGGGTATCCACCGCCGTCAGGGGCAGGTTCAGGGCGTAGGCCATGGCTTCTGCGGTGGCCATGCCGATCCGCAGCCCGGTAAAGGAACCGGGGCCCCGGCTGACGGCGATCAGTTCCAGGTCTTCTTTTTTCACCCGGGCCAGTTTCAGCAGGGTTTCCAGCTGGGGCACCAGCCCTTCTGAATGGGTGAGCCCCACATTCACTTCCAGGCTCCCCAGGATTTTGTTTCCGTCACAGACGGCCACGGAGCATACCCGGGTCGCCGTATCGATTCCCAATGTCAGCACGATTTCAACCTTCCTGGTCCTTCTGGGCCAACAGGGCCCGGACCAACTCTTCATATGGTTTGCCGTGAGGGAGCAGTTCCACCTTGCGGCCTTCTCCTTCACGGGTCAGTTTCAGTTCCAGATTCTCTTCCGGCATGGCATCCGGAAACAGTTCCGCCCATTCGATGAAGGTGACCCCGTCTCCCCCGGCATATTCAGAAAACCCGATGTCTTCCAGTTCTTCCGGCCAGTTGATCCGGTACAGGTCAAAATGCTTCACGTTCAGCGTCTTCCCGTGATACACATTCATCAGAGAAAAAGTGGGAGAGGTCACTTCCTGGGGCGGTACCCCCATGGCCACGGATGCGGCTGTCACCAGACAGGTCTTTCCCGTGCCCAAATCTCCGTTGAGCAGGATCACATCCCCGTTCCGGCACAGGCTCCCCAGTTTCCGTCCCAGGGCTTCCGTAGCCGCTTCATCGGCACAATAGACCGCTTCTGCCATACAAACACCGCCTTCCCGTTCATTGCAATTTATAATTATAGCATAAAAAAGGGTGTGTGAAAAATGCCTTTCACACACCCTTGTCAGCGGTCAGCTGTCAACGGCAATAGTCGTATAAATCGTTCCCGCAGGGGCGACAGGCCCGGTCGCCCGCCAAATCAGCAGCTGACCATGTGTTTTGCGGGGCGCCGGGCCTGCACCCCCTACGGTTTATGCTGTTTCAAAATCAATTGTAAAATTGATTTCCATCGGCAGCTGACAGAAAAAAGAGAGCTGTTGCTCATGCAACAACTCTCTTTTCTCTTTATTCCACCACTGGTCCGGCGGAGGCGATGTCGTCGGTGACTTCGCCCTGGAATTTCTTGAAGTTTTCCTGGAAGAGACGGGCCAGTTTCCGGGCAGTTTCGTCGTAGGCGGCCTTGTCTTCCCAGGTGCTCCGGGGATTCAGCACATTGCTGGGCACGTTGGGGCAGGATTTGGGGATGGAAACCCCGAACATGGGCATGGTGGTCCAGCCTTCCTTGCCCAGTTCCCCGTCCAGAGCCGCATGGATCATGGCCCGGGTATAGGCCAGTTTCATCCGTTTGCCCACCCCGTAAGGGCCGCCGCTCCAGCCGGTGTTCACCAGGTACACATTGGTGTCATGTCTGGCGATCCGTTCACCCAGCAGCTTGGCATAGGTCAGGGGAGGCAGAGGCAGGAAGGGTGCCCCGAAGGCCGTGGAAAAAGTGGCCTGGGGTTCCGTGATGCCCCGTTCCGTACCGGCCACCTTGCTGGTGTACCCGGTCAGGTAATGGTACATGGCCTGTTCCTTGGTGAGTTTGGAGATGGGAGGCAGCACCCCGAAGGCATCAGCGGTCAGGAAGATGATGTTCTTGGGATGGCCGGCCATGCTGGGCAGTTTGGCATTGGGGATGTAATCCAGAGGATAGGCCACCCGGGTGTTTTCCGTAATGCTGCTGTCGGAGAAATCAGGTACCCCGTTCTTGGGATCCACCACCACGTTTTCCATGACGGCACCGAACCGGACAGCCCGGTAGATTTCCGGCTGGCTGTCTTCCGTCAGGTCGATGCACTTGGCATAGCAGCCCCCTTCGATGTTGAATACGCCGTTGTCCCCCCAGCCGTGTTCGTCATCCCCGATCAGGGACCGCTGAGGATCGGCGGACAGAGTGGTCTTGCCGGTACCGGACAGACCGAAGAACAGGGCCACGTCCCCCTTGTTCCCTTCGTTGCAGGAGCAGTGCATGGTCAGGATGTCCTGTCGGGGCAGCAGGTAGTTCATCACGGAGAAAATGGATTTTTTCAGTTCCCCGGCGTACATGCCTCCGCCGATCAGGACCACTTTCTTGTCAAAGTTCAGGATGATGAAGGTTTCCGAGTTGGTGTGGTCCGTGGCCGGATCCGCTTCCACGCTGGGCAGGGAAATGACGGTGAAATCTTCCTGTACCGTGCTGGGTTCATCGGTCTTGATGAACAGCTGGCTGACGAAGACGGTCTGCCAGGCCATTTCGTTGATGAATTTCACCCGGATCTGGTATTTGGGGTCAGCCCCGGCCTTCACATTCTTCACATAGACCTTGTGGGTCTTGATGAATTCTTCGCATTTGGCATACAGCCGGTCGAAGGTTTCCTGGCTGCAGGGCTGGTTGTTGTTCCAGTTCACCACATCATGGGTAAGAGGGGTATCCACAATGAATTTATCCTTGGGAGACCGGCCCGTATGGGTACCGGTGGTGACCCGCAGCGCACCCCGGTCAGAAAAAGTCCCTTCCCCGTTACGGATGGCCTCTTCAATCAATTCACGAACGCTCAAATCTCTTACAGTTTCTTTCGCTTCCGCTAACAATCCGGCACTGATCATTTGTTTTTCTCTCCTATATCCTTCGATTGGACTCCAAATACGGAGGAGCCGCGTTTTGTATTCATTACTCATTATATGATATTTTTTCAGTATTGACAACCGCGGTATTCTGAAAATTGCAGCAGAAAAGGGACTGTGAAAAATGATTTCTCATTTTTCACAGTCCCTTTTTCATCAGTACAAAATCTTGTTGGCGATGACCATCCGCTGGATCTGGTTGGTGCCTTCGTAGATCTGGAGGATCTTGGCATCCCGCATTTTCTTTTCCATGGGATAGTCTTTCATATAGCCGTAGCCGCCCATGATCTGGACTGCATCGGTGGCCACTTCCATGGCCACATCGGAAGCGAAGCATTTGCTCATGGCTGCTTCCTTGCCGAATTCCACCCCCTGGTCCCGCATCCAGCAGGCTTTGTGGACCATCAGCCGGGCCGTTTCCACTTTCATGGCCATATCGGCGATCATGGCCTGGACCATCTGGAAGGAAGCGATGGGTTGGCCGAACTGTCTTCTTTCCCGGGCATAATGGGCAGCGATATCCAGGCAGGACTGGGCCAGACCCACGGCCACAGCCGCCACAAAGGGACGGGCGCTGTCCAGGGTGTTCATGGCGATGCGGAAGCCCTGGCCTTCCCGGCCCACCCGCATGCTTTCAGGAACCACCACGTCTTCCAGGATCAGTTCGCAGGTGTTGGAAGGACGGATCCCCATCTTGTCTTCCTTGCGGCCCACGCTGAAGCCCGGGGTGTCTTTGGGGACGATGAAGGCGGTCAGCCCCCGGATACCGCCGGTTTTCCGGGTGTTGGCGAACACCAGGAAGCTGTCGGCGATGCCCCCGTTGGTGATGAACACTTTGTTGCCGTTCAGTACATAGTGATCCCCGTCTTTTACGGCTTTGGTGGCCACAGCTCCTGCATCGGAACCGGCACTGGGTTCGGTCAGGGCAAAGGCAGCCAGTTTCCCGTCATTGAGCAGGTCGCACTGGTATTTTTTCTGTTCGTCATTGCCGGCCAGCAAAATGGGATAGGATGCCAGGGCGTTGGCGGCAATGGAGGTGGCGATACCGGCGCAGCCCTTGCCCAGTTCTTCATAGATGGTGGCAATGGTAATGCTGTCCAGTCCGGGACCGCCGTATTCTTCCGGAACAACCAGGTTCAGCAGGCCCATGTCTCCTGCTTTTTTGAAGATTTCCGGTCTTGCATGATTTTCCCGGTCCATTTCTTCGGTATAGGGAACGATTTCCTTATCCACGAAATCCTTCACCATCGCCTGCAGTTCCTGTTGCTCTTCGGTTAATGCAAAGTCCATAAGGGTCCTCCTGTATTATGGTTTTCTCTCGATTTTAAGCCTAAATGTATGGATATTTTACCACTTTTTGGGTATTTCGTCAAAATGACCGATGACAAACATGGTACCGGTCACATCGGCCATTTCCTTCCCGGTATGGTCGTAGATCATCACCCGGGTGACGATGGTGGACCGGCCCGCATGGATCAGTGAGGCTTTGGCCCAGACCTTTTCCTTTGCACTGGAATTGCTGATAAAATTGATGGAGCTGGACAGGGTCACCACCTTGCAGCCGATGCTGTAGCCCACAGCCCCCATGGCCGTATCCGCCAGGGTAAAGAGGGCTCCCCCATGGATCACCCCGTACCGGTTGCCGTGTTTGTGGACGGGATCCGCATCCATGCTCAGTTCACAGTAGCCGCATTCCACTTTTTCCAGTTTCACGTCCGCCAGCTTCATGAAGCTGTTTTCTTCAAATTTTTTGACCATCCAATCGGGGATTTCCTTTGCTGTCAGCACCTTGTCCACTCCTTTTCCTGTTCCGTTTCCTGCCGCATTTTACAGTATATACACGCGTACCCGCCGACGGCCCCATTCCAGCGCCTGTCCGCGGTTGTCAAATGCCAGGTCGATCTTGTTGCCCTTGATGGCAGAGCCAATATCGCAGGCAAGTCCTTCGCCATAGCCCATTATATACATTCTTGTACCCAGAGGGATGATTACCGGATCCACGGCCACCACACCCCGGCGCATCATGGCACCGGTATAGGTAACCCCTGTGACCCCGGGATCCTGGGGACTGTACCCCGTGGCTTCCATGATCCAGGTTTTCCGGAAATGACCAAAACTCAGGCCACTCTGTTTGCTCATCAAATTGTAGATGGACCAGGTCACTTCCCCGGTCTGTGGTTTTCGGTTTTTCTGTTGGAATTTTTTAACGGCACTCTGTGTCCCTGTTCCGTACTCTCCATCTATATCGCCATTGTAGTAGTGCAGTCTGGACAACATAGCTTGTACTTCTTCCACCTTCTGGCCCTTGGACCCCAAGACTGCCACCGGTTTCACGGCGGCAGCCTTGCCAGTCAGGGGCATCAGGAAAAGAAGCAGGAGCGCCAGCAGGAGACCATGGGTCTTGCGTTGCACAGCGCGGCAGCCTCCTTTTTTATGACTTACAGGATGTTGTTCTTGTAATCGTTGTACAGTCCTTCCAGTTCTTCCATCTTGGCATCCAGGGTCTTCTGGAGATTGGAGGCCTTGTCGAAGTCATCTGCAGCAAAGGCCTTGGCAATCTGGGTGAACAGGCTGGTGCTGGTATCCGTATCCTTGGCGATCTGCACCCGCAGTTCCTGGACTCTCTGCCACATGCCATCGTCCCAGGCGGTGCTGCTTTCGCTGGCAACCGGTTTCATGGACACTACCTTGGCTCTGTAATCCGGGATGATGTGCTTCAGCAATTCGGTCTGCCAACGGATCAGGGCACCGGTTTCGAAGGATTTCAAGTAAACCGGTTTGATGATGTCACCGGCGGTCAGCACGGCCACCTTTTCCGGATAGGCATCGAAAGCCTTGCAGTTTTCCCAAACGGTGGCAGGGGGAGCGCCGAAGAACTTGCTCCGTTCTTCATCGGTGTAGTCTTCGAACACATCGTTTTCAGACCGATACTGTCTGTCTTTTTCCAGATAGAACCCTTCTTCGCCCGGTTTCTTGGACAGTTCCGCACACAGTTCATCGCAGCTCTTGCCGGAGCCCAGAGCAGCTTTGATGCCGTCCAGAGCGGCCATGTAGAACCCTGCCAGGGCCATGTAGGTGTTGGTGAAGGGGTTGGGAGCCCGCATTTCGAAACGGGTGGCCTTGGGGTTATCCAGGTCACGGATCAGGCCGGCCAGGATGGTCCGGTTCCGGGAAGGCACATCCGGAGCGATGCCCAGGGAGGTTACGATGCAGATGGGTGCTTCGAACCCGGGTTTCAGCCGTTTGAAGGCATCGGTGGTGCAGGAAACGATGGGATTCAGCACTTCATAGTTCTTCAGGATGCCCATCAGAGCGCCAAAGCCCACGGCGGACAGGAAGTCCTTAGTCATGTCAGCAGGGCTCATCAGGTTGTAGAACTTGCCGTCCTTGGTGATGCACCCCAGACCCACATGGGTGTGTTCGCCGCTGCCGGCAACCCCTACGATGGGTTTGGCCAGGAAGGAAACTTCCAGCCCGTTGGCACGGAACACTTCCTTCACGATGGTGCGGACCAGAATTTCATTGTCTGCCGCCTGGAGACCATTGGAATACTTCCAGTCGATTTCCAGCTGTTCGTTCACGTGAGTCATGTTGCCGTTGGCATCCAGCTGGCCCCGGACGCCGCCCACTTCTTTGTGGCCCATTTCCGGTTCCAGACCATAGTAGCCCAGGATTTCCACAGCCTGTTCCAGAGCGGTCCGGACGTTGCCCCGGGTACGGGCCCAGTACTGTTCCTGCATGATCTGGGAAGAAGACAGGGCTTCGGTGGAAACGTCTTCCGTGGGGGTCTTGACCCAGAATTCCAGTTCCGTTGCGGAAGTGGAGGTGATCTTTTCCACATCTTCCGGAGCAAAGGCCAGACCGGGGACTTTGCCTTCGGCCTTCATGGCCTTCAGGATTTCATCCCCCACATAACGCAGGGTTTCTTTCAGCAGATAACGGGAATCCACGAATTCCCCGTTGTGTTTCAGGAAGCAGGGAACACGCAGGGTCCCCACCATCTTTCCGGTTTCCGGATCGATGTGGTCCATGTTGTAGTCCACGAACCAGTTCACGGACAGGTCGGCCACCATATCCACACGGGCGTCGTTCAGAGAAGCAACCCCGGGCAGCACCACGGAAGATCCGTCGGTCTGGGCCGTATGGCTGTAGAGCATGGTATCCATATCGTTCAGCAGAGCGCTGATGGGTACTTTTTCATCGGTGTCGTTCCCGGCAAAGTCAATGCCCATAAAGGACACAAATTTGATTTCAGGATGCTGAGTGAGTAATACGCGTAAGGTTTCCGGTGTTAATTCGCTGGGTTTAATGACGTAAAGCAAATCTTTTTCGTACATAATCATGTACCCCTTTCCCCTCGATAGCTCTTTTTGAATACCTGGCTTTGACTGGGACAGAGTCTCTGCTGCATCCGGGACGCTGTTCCGATTCAATCTTGCCTGACCAAAACCTGTATCCTTTGTTCTTTGATTACGTGCTTTATTATAGCACAAAAGATTCCCATCGCCTAGAGGAAAATGGAATTTTCTCGAATGTTTTTATTTTATTTTATTCTATCGTTCGAATTTATTTCTTTTCAAGAGAACTTTTTCAGGATTTTCAGGGGAAAAATAGTCGTTGGAGGGATATTTCCGAACTTTAGCAGGGTAAAAAGGCGTCCCTGACTGTTGCCGGTTTATGCGTCGGGCAGGGCGCCGGGCCTGCGCCCCCTACGGTTTCTGCTGTTGCAAAATCAATTGCAGCATTGATTTCCACCGGCAGCTGACAGCTGACCGTTGACTCCAGACTTGAACTGCTATGCGGCTCTACGACTAGGGGGTGTTGCACAGGACGTGCAACACCCCCTATTGCCCCACAATCTGCCGATAATGCTGCCGGGCATCCCGGTAGGCGGCCAGGATGGCTTTGCCGGAGGATCCGTAATACCGCTGGCTCACTTCCTGCTCCAGGAACTGGGATTCGCTGAGGATGGAGTGGTTCAGGAACAGCTTCCGGATAAAGTTCCGGGTCAGCTCCAGGGTGGCGTTGCAGTCCACTTCCACGATTTCTCCCGTCTGCTCCACCACTTCAAACGCCATGTAGAACACGCCGTAGATCTTGGTGATGGCATTGTCCATATTGGTCCGGGCTTCCCCGGTGATGTAAAGGGTCCGTTTGTCCATGTTCCTGTGCTCCTTTGGGTTGTATAAGGGGGCTGTTGCATTGAGCAACAGCCCCGTCAACGGTCAGCGGACCGTTGACCGTTGACAAAAACAATGAGAGGGCGGCACCTCCGTGCCGCCCTCTCATTATACCAGTCACGCCATCATTTTCAAAATATATCCGCAGATCAGTCCGGCGAAGTTCCCTACGGCTGCCCCCAGGACCCCCATCAGGACCCCGATGCCGGCGTAGGATTCGTTGTAGGCCGAAGCCACGATGGGTGCGGAAGCCGCCCCGCCGATGTTGGCCAGGGATGCCGTGGACACCATGCACAGATCCCAGTGGAAGATCTTGGACAGGATGTACATGCCGATCACATGGACCACCAGGATAAAGAACCCGTAGACCACCCACATGGGAGCGCTCAGGAGATCCGTCACCGATGCGGTGGAAGCCAGCAGGGACACCACAGCATACAGGTATACGCTGGACAGTTCTTCCACGGCAGGCACCTTGCCCAGGGGGCTCATGGCGCACACCAGGCCCAGGACGGTGACGAACACGGTGGTCATGGTGCCTTTGTCGAACATGGCCAGGCCCACGCCCTTCAGCATGGTGTTGAGGGAAGCCCCCACACTCTGGGAAATGGCGGAAACCAGCAGGGATACGCCGATCAGGAAAATCCAGTCAGCCGCCGTTGCCTTTTTCTTTTCCTTGGCCACTTCCGCTGCAGCGGCATCTGCCACCGCCTGGAGCTTGGAGGTATCTGCCTGGACGGAGTTGTTCCATTTGTCCGCATGCTTCACCATCAGGAGCAAGAGGGCAATCCACACGGAATAGCAAACCGTATCCAGGGCCAGGGCGCAGCTGTAGGCCCCGGCATCCACCGGCAGAGCCGCCTGCATGGCCGCCATGTTGGCGGAGCCGCCCACCCAGGAAGCATACAGGGCCGCCACGGCACCCCAGGTGTCATGGCCCAGGAAACCCTTGAAAATGGGATAGCCGATCACGAAGCCAATGAACAGGGTCACGGATCAGCCCAGGAAAATGGCCACCATCCGTCCGCCCAGTTTGGCCAGTTTCCGGAAGTCGCAGCGCAGCAGCATCACAAAGATCATGGCATACAGCAGGTTGTTCTTCAAAGCCTTATAGGCTGCGGACACTTCCTTGGAATGATACAGGCCCATGGTGCAGAAGATCATGTTCAGCACATAGATCCACACCAGAGGCGGAACCAGGTTGAAGATCTTCCACTTGGTGTATTTTTCCAGTGCCAGCAGGACCCCTGCCAGGCACATCAGGAACGCAATGTAGGTAAAGCCGTTGGTGATGACCATATTGAATCTCCCCTTTCTTCTTCCCGTCCGGCCGGTCAGTCATCCAGATAGCGGATGCCCTGGATGCCGGTGACACCCAGGCCCGGCACATCGCTTACCGTGATTTCCTTTTCATTAAACACGGCGCCGCCTTCCACCGGATCCTCCGAACACAGCACCGGCCCATCCAGGTCCACCCGGGTGATGATCTTCCGGGCGCAGGCCAGATGCACCGCCGCATTGACGCTGACCTTGGCTTCCAGCATGCAGCCGATCATGCATTCCACCCCGCACACTTCCGCCAGGGTGGCAATCTTCAGGGCATTGGTGAGCCCTCCGCATTTCATCAGCTTGATGTTGATCAGATCCGCCGCCTGCATCTGGACGATCTTCAGGGCATCCTCCACAGAGAACACCGCCTCATCGGCCAGCACCGGCACATAGGACCGTTCCGTCACGTATTTCAGGCCCTCGTAATCGTGGGCCTTCACCGGCTGTTCCACCAGTTCGATGTCCAGTCCCTTGTCCTGCATCTGGTTCAGCAGGCGCACTGCCTGTTTGGGGCTCCAGGCCTGGTTGGCGTCGATGCGGATCCGCACCTCCGGTCCCACCGCCTGCCGGATGGCAGCCAGCCGGGCCACATCCAGGGAGGGATCGATGCCCACCTTCACCTTCAGGGTATCATAACCCCGCCGGATGGCGTCCACCGCATCCCGGGCCATTTCTTCCGGAGGATTCACGCTGATGGTGATATCCGTGATGATCTTGTTCCGGGCTCCCCCCAGCATCTTGTACACCGGGATCCCGTACTTCTTCCCGTACAGATCCCACAGGGCCATGTCCGCCGCCGCCTTGGCGCTGGAATTCTTCACGATGCAGTCCTGGACTGCCCGGGTGATGTCCTCGAAATCGTCCACATCCCGGCCCACCAGGGTCTTGCTGATATGGTCCTGGAAGGCGCCGATGATGGCACCAGTGGTATCTCCGGTGATGACTCCGGTGGGCGGAGCTTCCCCGAACCCTACCTCACCGCTGTCCGTGTGGATCTCCACAATGATGTCCTCCACACTGTTGACCTGCCGCAGAGCAGTTTTGAACGGCACCCGAAGAGGTACGGAAATCCGACCCAGGCGCACTTTTGTGATTTTCATCAGCATTCCCTCCTTAATTTCACAACCTGCTTCCTTCATTCAGAGCCAGCCAGGCTTCCATCGGCCGCTGACCGTTGACAGCCTTTTTTACTTCGCCAGCCGGTACAGGGCCTCCGCATAGATTTTGGCGTTGAGCACCAGTTTGTCGATTTCCCAGTATTCATTGGGCAGATGTTCCCGTACCGCATCCCCGGGGAAAATGGGGCCGAAGGCCACGATGTTGGGGATGGACTTGGCGTAGGTGCCGCCGCCAATGCAGATGGTCTTGGGTTCGAACTCCGTCAGTTCCCCGTACACCTGGAGCAGGGTCTGGATGTAGTCGGTTTTGGGGTCCACGTACAGTGCCTTCTTGTGAGCTTCGGACACCTTCCGGAAGCCGGCCTCCCCGAACTGGGCATCCAGTCTGGGTGCACAGTCTTCATAGCTTTTGGTCACCGGATACCGGTAGTTGATCTTCAGGGTCAGCTTCCCTTCATCTCCGGCAATAACCCCCATGTTGAAGGACAGTTTTCCGGAATCCGGATCTTCCAGGCAGATGCCCAGGGATTCCCCATGGACTTCCGTCCCGATTTTCTGCCCCAGGAAGGCCAGGGCCTGATGGAGATCAGCAGCAAAGGGCAGATCCCCCAGGGCGGCCAGGAGCCGTCCAATGGCATTTTCCCCTTTTTCCGGAGACGCCGCATGGGCCTGTACCCCTTCCGCAGTGACTTTCAGCCCTTCCGGGATCACTTCCCACCGGACCTTGGGATCTTTTTCCCCGTACTGTTCCAGGATCCGGGTGGCTTCCGCCGGTGCGCACAGCAGGGTGGCCGAAGCCAGGGCCGGCACCACGTTAAAAGCGGATCCCCCTTTGATTTCCTTCAGCACCAGACCGCCCTCCTGGGTGTATTCCCGTTCGAAGGTCACGTTGATGATGCCTTTTTCCCCGTTGATCACTGGATATTCCCCATCGGGGGTAAAACCGCACACGGGGATTTCCCCGCCTTTTTCCAGGTAATGCTTCATGTCCTGGCTGCCGGTTTCCTCATTGGTCCCGAACAGGATCCGGATCCGGCGTTTCAGGGGCACCCCGCTGTCCTTCAGGGCCTTCAGGGCATAAAGGGCGGCGGTGGTGGGGCCTTTGTCATCCATGGTGCCCCGGCCGTAGACATTCTCTCCGTCCGCTTCCCCGCTGTAGGGATCCCTGGTCCAGCCATCCCCTTCTGGCACCACGTCCAGGTGTCCCAGGACGGCCACCATTTCCGGGCCTTCCCCATATTCACACCAGCCCATGTAATTGTCCACATTCTGGGTCCGGAAGCCCATTTTTTCCGCTTCTTCCAGCATATAGGCCAGGCACCGGGCCGGACCTTCTCCAAAAGGCTTGCCGGGAACGGCCGGTTCCTGCACACTCTTGATCCGTACCGCTTCCTGCAGGGTCTTTACCATTGCTTCCCGATTGCTGTCTACCAGTTTTGCCAAATCCATTGTACGACCTCCTGTTGATGATTCCCCCGGGAATGGTCCGGGTGCAAAAAAGCCCAGCAAAGGCGCAGCAAAACAACTCTGCCCCCGTGCTGGGTCTCACAATGCTCCCTGAGCTATTGGCCATAGCCCACACAAAATGAAACAGCATTCCTCATGGGTCTTACAGCTTTAGTCTACCGTATTTTCCCGGCTGCTGTCAATGAATTATTCCGATTTCTTAACATTATAAAGTATGCTGTATACATGTTGACCATTATTTTGTTCACCGGTATAATGGGAACTGACAGTGACGGAAAAGACTGATTTTTCCGCCGCTTATCCGGAACTGTTCAAAGGAGGTCTTTTTATGAAAACGAAGCACCATCTGCAATGGATGGCAGCCCTGGGACTGTGCGCTGCCGTCCTGCTGCCCGCCCAGGGAGTCCTGGCCAAAAAAGCCATGGCGCCCCAGAAAGCCAGGGACCTTTCCACCCGGCTGGACGCCATGGTGGGCCATGACGGGACCCATGTGCCCGGGCTGGGGGTGGAAGTATACAAAAACGGAAAGAAAGTCTACACCCATTTTGCCGGCCACCGGTATTTTGCGGAAAAGCCCGGCCAGAAAGACCTGCCGGTTACAGCGGACACCCGTTTCCGGGCCGCTTCGGTTTCCAAGATGTTCACCGGGTTCACCATCATGCAGCTGGTGGATGATGGGAAGATCCGTCTGGACCAGGATGTAAGCGAGATCCTGGGGTTCCCCCTGCGGAATCCCAACTATCCGGATACCCCCATTACCGTCCGGATGCTCCTGAGCCACACCTCCAGTCTCCGGGATGGGAAGCTTTACGCCATTCCCCCGGAATACTCCGTCCGGGAATTCTTTGTGAAGGACGGGAAATTCTATGAAAACGGGGACCATTTCGCCCCTGCCGGCCAGGCGCCCCGGGAATATTTCAAGTATTCCAACATCAACTACGGCCTCCTGGGCACCATCATCGAGAAAGTCACCGGGGAACGGTTCGACTTGTACCAGAAGAAGCACATCCTGAAAGACCTGGACATCAAAGCCGATTACACGGTAGGGAACCTGTCCAAAAGCGCCTTCCGGGACCTGGGGGTGATCTATCAGAAGAACAATAACGGAAAATGGGACGAAAAGGGTCCCTGGATCCCCCAGATCGACGATTACCAGGGCAAACAGCCGCCCAAAGACCAGGTAAAGGTCCAGAATCCAGACCACCGGGACCTGGATGCCTTCTACAGCCTGAAGGATTACCAGCCCGGCACCAACGCCACCTTCTTCTCCCCCCAGGGCGGCCTGCGGATTTCCTATGACGAACTGGGCCATGCCCTTCAGATGATCCTGAACAACGGGAAATACAAAGGAAAACAGGTGCTCCGGCCCGGTGCCCTGCGGGAAATGATGACCCCCCAGTGGGTCTATGACCCGGCCAAAGAGAACGGTTCCACCTACGGAGGCACCATTGAAGCCTACGGCCTGGCCCTGTTCCCCATCAAAGGGAACAGCACCTCCCGGGTGGTGAAGGAGCATGAACTGAACCTGTGGGGGCACACCGGCGAAGCCTACGGCCTGCTGTCCGGCCTGTTCATGGTCCCCGGCACCAGGGACGGGTTCATTTACATGATGAACGGGGAAGCCGTGGCCGAAGACGAGGATCCCCGGAGCGCCGGGAATTTCAGCGGCAACTATGTATGGGAAGAAAATGTGATGAATGCCATCTGTGACGAGGCGTTTTTCTGAAAAAAAGGGAAGCTGCGCGTGTGCAGCTTCCCTTTTTTGTCAGCGGTCAACGGTCAGCAGTCAGCGGCCGCTGGAAATCAATTCCCCCTCATACTCCTCCAGCACCTCTTCAAAGGCCTCTTTGGTCAGGCACTGGTTGATGGCGTTCCGGTAGTGGGCGCTGTGCGGGAGGCCGGTGAAATAGCAGGCCCCGTGGTGGCGCATTTCCCGGATGGCCACCTTTTCTCCCTTGAAGGCCGTCAGATCCCGAAGATGGCGCCGGACCATGGCAAACCGTTCCTCCAGTGTCACCGGGGGGATGGTTTTCCCGGCCAGGACCGCCTGGACTTCCCGGAAGATCCAGGGATTCCCCTGGGCGCCCCGGGCGATCATGACCCCGTCACAATGGGTGGCTGCCAGTAGATCCAGGGCATCCTGGGCGGTGAACACGTCCCCGTTCCCCAGCACCGGGATGGATACCGCCTCCTTCACCTGGCGGATGATGTCCCAGTCCGCTTTTCCGCTGTAGAACTGGCCCCGGGTGCGGCCATGGACGGCCACTGCCGCCACCCCGGCCTTTTCCGCCAGGCGGGCGATTTCCACCGCATTCCGGTGGTCCTCATCCCAGCCGGCCCGGAACTTCACCGTCACCGGCCGGTCCACCGCATCCACCAGGGCCGCCAGGCAGGCATAGGCCCGTTCCGGATCCTTCATCAGGGCGGAGCCTTCTCCGTTGGCCACGATTTTGTGCACCGGGCACCCCATGTTGAAGTCGATGATGTCCGCTCCGTGTTCCGCCACGATTTTGGCCCCTTTGGCCAGTTCTTCCGGCACGGAGCCGAACAGCTGGATGGCCACCGGATGCTCCCGGGGATCCACTTCCAGCATGGCGAAGGTCTTGGGGTTCTTGAACAAGAGAGCCTTGGCGCTGACCATCTCCGATACCGTATAATCCGCCCCCAGCTCCCGGCAGATCACCCGGAAAGGCAGATCCGTAACCCCCGCCATAGGGGCAAGGGCGATGGGAAGCTGGGTAGGAAGGATGGCGTGCAGCGGGCTGTTGGTTTGGATTGTCATGTGGAAGTGCTCCTTTACTGATTGTCAATGGTCCATTGTCAGCTGTCAACGGTCAACTGCCTAATGAAAGCAGGAAGCAGCAATTCACTGCTTCCTGCTTTTGAATCTGTTCCTTGTTCGACCATCAATCAATCATTGAGTTTTATTGAAGTCTGTATGCCAATTGGTCAATTTATTTCGTATTTCTAGACAACGGGCCATTCCATAAGTTATTGATAAGAATACTGCAATCCATTCACCTGCTTTAGTCCATTTACTACTCTGGCATCTACAGGAACAGTTATTCTGTTTTCCTATTTTTGAAGCCAACATAAGTTGGCTTCCTTCGGCCGCTGACCGTTGACAGATGACCGCTGACCGCTTTTATCGGTTCATCTCATGCAGAATGCGCAGGCCTTCCAGGGTCAGGAAGGGTTCTACCACGTCCACCTGGTCGGATTCGCTGGCCATGAGCTTGCCGAAACCGCCGGTGGCCACTACGAAGGCCTGGCCGCCCAGTTCTTTTTTCATCCGGCTGATCAGTCCGTCCATCTGGCCCACGAAGCCAAAGATCACGCCGGACCGCATGGCGTGGATGGTGTCCCGGCAGATGGCCTTGGGGGGTTTGATCAGTTCGATCCGAGGCAGCTTGGCCGCTTTCTGGAACAGGGCTTCCGTGGAAATGCCGATGCCCGGGGCAATGGCGCCCCCCAGGTATTCCCCTTCCGGCGTCAGGGCACAGAAGGTGGTGGCGGTGCCGAAGTCGATGATGATCAGGTTCCCTTTGTCCCCGTACAGGTTATGGGCTGCCACTGCATTGACGATCCGGTCCGCCCCGATCTGGGAGGGATCGTCGTAATCCAGTTTCAGTCCCGTGTTGATCTCGCTGGTCACCACAAAGGGGGTAATGCTGAAGAACCGCTTGCACATATTGCACAGAGGCACCAGGAGCGGAGGAACCACCGTGGAAATGATGATGTTTTCAATATCCTTCATATCCATGCCGCTGTAGGCAAACATGCTGCCCAGGATGATGCCGAATTCATCGGAAGTCCGGGACCGGCTGCTGGAAATCCTCCAGTGTGCCTGCCAGCTTTTGCCGTCGTGTACGCCAACTACGATGTTGGTGTTGCCAACATCCATTACCATTAACATGGTGAACCCTCCATATCGGTTTCTAAAATAATGACCGGCCTGGGAATCCGCAGGAACCTCCCGCAATGAGATTCCCCGTATTCTCGTCCGTTCAGGTCCGGTCCATAAACGACTTTATTATAGGGGGAACAGGGGGAGTTGTCAAGGAAAAGGGGCTGTTGCAGGAGCAACAGCCCCTTACTCCCACATTCCCCCTGCCTTCAGAGCCCGGCGGATGCGGATGCCCAAGAAGGCGGTTACGAAGGCTTTTACGATGTCCAGGGGCAGGAACGGGGCCACGGAAAGAGCCAGTGTCTTTTCCCAGGTCATGGGTTTGTGGAGAAAGAAGGCGAAGCTCAGCCGGAACCCGATGGCGCCGATGATATAGCATACCACCGTCACTCCGGCCAGGGCCAGGAAGTTCTTCCACAGGCTGTCCCCGGCCCACCGGCTGTGGCTGGTCCTGCCGGCCAGCCAGGCCACCGCCAGGAAGCTGAGGATGAAGCCCCCGGTGGGGCCGGCCAGCATCACGATGCCCGCCTGGCCCTGGTTGAACACCGGCAGCCCCACACAGCCCAGGATCATCCACACCAGCACACTCACCGGTCCCCACACCGGCCCCAACAGGAACCCGGCCAGCTGGGCCATGAGAGTCTGGAGGGTCACAGGCACCGGGCCCACGGGAATGGTCACATAGGAGCTCATGATCATCAGGGCGGTGAACAGGGCCGCTCCCATCATATTCCTTGTGCGTTTCATGCGTATTTCCCCTTTCCCTGGGCCGGACGGATGGATACGTCCCCGGCCAGGACCGTTTCCACGGTGCCGTCTTCCTTTTTCACCTGGAGCGCCCCGGTTTCATCGATGTCCAGGGCCGTGCCCACATAGGTCTTGTCCGGAGCGATCACCTTCACCTGTTTTCCCAGGGTGATGGAATAGTCCCGCCACTGGTCCAGGATGGGGCAGAAACCTTCCCGGCAGGCAATGTCGTAGTAGTATTCCAGATAATCCAGCACCTTGGCCAGGAGGGCCACCCGGTCCACCTTCCCTTCCACCGCATCGGCAATGGAAATGGCCGCCGGCCGCAGTTCTTCCGGCACCATGTCATGGGGCACGCACACATTGATGCCGATGCCCACCACCAGATAATTGATGTGGCCGAATTCCGCGCTCATTTCCGTCAGGATCCCCACCAGTTTCTTCCCGTTCAGCAGTACATCATTGGGCCACTTGATCCGGGCTTCCACCTGGCACACTTCCCGGATGGCCCGGACCACCGCCACCGCACTGAGGAGGGTCATCTTGGGGGCTTCCTGAGGCAGGAAAGAGGGTTTCAGCAGCAGGGAGAACCACAGGCCTTTCCCTTTGGGGCTGAACCAGCCCCGGGCCAGCCGGCCCTTGCCCCCGGTCTGTTCCTCGGCCACGCAGACCGTGCCGTCGGCGGCATTTTTATCCGCCAGTTTTTTCAGCACCTCGTTGGAACTGGTGACGCTTTCTTCATAGCAGATGGCGCGGCCCACGAACCGGGTATGGAGATGGGCCATGATTTCCGAAGGCAGCAGTTTATCCGGAACGGAAGTCAGGGCGTAGCCTTTTTTGGTATAGGCCTCGATGCCGTAGCCTTCTTTTTTCAGGGTCTGGATGTGTTTCCAGATGGCCGTGCGGGTAATCCCCAGCTGTTTGGCCAGTTCCTCTCCGGAAACCGGTTCCGGAGCCTTGTCACGAAGGATCTTCAGGATTTCATTGCGCATGACAGTCTTCCTTTCGTTCCCTGTTGGGAAAAGTGTGTTAACGTAAGAGTCTGGAAAAAGGGGTGCTGCAGAAGCAGCACCCCGGATTTCGAGTCGCGGGTCGCGGGTCGCGAGCCTGGCCCTGATGGAACTTTTCTTCTTTTTCTTGTCCATACACCAGAAAAGATCCATCATCCGATTATAAGGCAGCAGCTTTCGCAATACACCGAACAAGCCCGCGACTCGAGCCTCAAAGCCCGTGACCCAGTCTGCCGCCTGGCGGCAGACTCCTTACCCCTCCGGCACCTCTTTGGGTACCGGTGCCATGACCGGGGCCTCGGCCGGTTCTTCTGCGGGCAGGGGGCCCACGGGAGCCGGTGTGCCGTCGGCCGGTTTCTCAGGTTCTTCCTGGGGAGGCACTTCGCCTTTTTCCAGGATGTGGCCGTATTTCAGCAGTTCTTCGATTTCATGGCCTTCCAGGGTTTCCCGTTCCATCAGATTCTTGGCAATCAGGTGGAGTTTGTCCATGTTGTCGGTGAGCAGCTTCACCGTGCCTTCGTAGGCTTCGTCAATGAACCGGCGGATTTCCCCGTCGATCTGGGCGGCCACTTTTTCGCTGTAGTCATTCTGCCGGCCGATATCCCGTCCCAGGAACACCTGTTCCTGCCGGTGGCCGAAGGTCACCGCCCCCAGCACATCGCTCATGCCGTATTCGCAGGTCATCCGCCGGGCCAGTTCCGTGGCCCGCTGGAGATCGCTGCTGGCCCCGCTGGAGATTTCATGGAGCACCAGGGCTTCCGCCACACGGCCCCCCAGGAGCACTTTCAGCTGATCCAGCATTTCACTGCGGGTGGCATAATACCGGTCTTCCGTAGGCAGGCTCAGGGTGTAGCCCCCGGCCCGTCCCCGGGGGATGATGGTGACTTTGTGCACCGGATCCGTATGATCCAGCAGCATGCCCACCAGGGTATGTCCCCCTTCGTGGTAGGCCGTCAGTCTCTTTTCCTCGTCGGTGATCACCCGGCTCTTCCGTTCCGGTCCCATCATCACCCGTTCCGCCGCCTCTTCCAGGTCGCTCATGGTGATGGTCACCTGGTTGTGCCGGGCAGCCAGCAGGGCCCCTTCGTTCACCAGGTTGGCCAGGTCAGCCCCGGTAAAGCCCGGGGTCTGCCGGGCAATGACTCCCAGGTCCACAGAAGGATCCATGGGTTTGCCCTTGGTGTGGACCCGCAGGATGGACCGGCGTCCCCGGATATCCGGCTTGTCCACCACAATCTGCCGGTCGAACCGGCCCGGCCGCAGAAGCGCCGGATCCAGGATGTCCGGACGGTTGGTGGCAGCGATCATGATGATCCCTTCGTTGGCGCCAAAGCCGTCCATTTCTACCAGCAGCTGGTTCAGTGTCTGTTCCCGTTCATCGTGGCCGCCCCCCAGACCGGCGCCTCTCTGCCGGCCCACCGCATCGATTTCATCGATGAACACAATGCAGGGCGCGTTTTTCTTGGCCTGGTCGAACAGGTCCCGGACACGGGAAGCCCCCACGCCCACGAACATTTCCACAAAGTCGGACCCGGAGATGCTGAAGAAAGGCACCCCCGCTTCCCCGGCCACGGCTTTGGCCAGCAGGGTCTTCCCGGTGCCGGGAGGCCCGTAGAGCAGCACCCCTTTGGGGATCTTGGCTCCCAGCTGGTTGTATTTCTGGGGCGCCTTCAGGAATTCCACCACTTCTTCCAGTTCCTGTTTGGCTTCATCCGCCCCGGCCACATCCTTGAAGGTGACCCGGCTCTTGCCGTCCCCATAGAGCTTGGCCTTGCTTTTGCCGAAGCTCATGACCCGGCTGCCGCCGCCCTGGGCGTTGTTCATCATGAAGAACCAGAGAATCACGATCACCACCATGGGCAGCAGGGAGGTGAGGATGTTGCTGAGCATGGAAGGCTGGGGCGGCAGTTCCGCCCGGATTTCCACGTCCCGGGCCCGGAGGGTGTCCACCAGTTTTTCATCCCGGGGAGCGATGGTGGTGAATTCCGCACCATTTTTCAGCTTTCCTTTGATTACGGAGTTGTCCACAATGGTCACGCTCTTCACTTCGTCCTGTTGGACTTCCTTGACGAAGTTGCTGTAGCTCATTTCATTTTTGGGCGTGCTGGAGGCATTGTAATAGTCATAGATCCAGACCCCTACGATGACGATGAGCAGGTAAAACACAAGATTGCGGATAAACTTACTCACACTAGGGCTCCTTTCCTGTCCGTATCCGTCCCCAAAAGGCCGGCAGACATGGAATTATTTTTCATAGACGGAACGCTTCATAATGCCGATATAGGGCAGATTCCGGTATTCTTCATCATAGTCCAGGCCAAAGCCCACCACGAATTCATCGGGGATCTCGAACCCGGCGTAATCCGGCAGCACCTTTACCAGACGGCGTTCCTTCTTGTCCAGCATGGCGGCCACCTTCAGGCTCTTGGGGTTCCGGTTCCGGAACAGTTCTCCCACGGCTTTCAGGGTCAGGCCGGTGTCGATTACATCGTCCACCAGCAGGACGTTTTTCCCGGCGATGTTCCGGGAAGTGTCATAATCAATGTCCACCTTGCCGGAAGTCGTGGTGCCGGAACCATAGGAAGAGGCCTTGATGAAGTCGATCCGTACCGGCACGGTGATATGCTGGGTCAGTTCCGTCAGGAAGTAGGCGGCCCCTTTTAAAAGGCCGATGACCACCAGTTCTTCTCCGGCGTAATCCCGGCTGATTTGGGCGCCCATTTCTGCAATGCGGGCTTTCAGGGTTTTCTCATCGATGAGGATTCTTTCAAGATTTTCGTTCATTTCTCTGACGCTCCTTTTGTGCCAACTTGGCGGCCCGTTCTTCTTCCCGGGACCGCTGATTTTTTCCCACCATCAACCGGCCGTTGAGATAGATCAGCCGGACATTTCCAGGGACATCCAGGGATTTGTTCCCCACGCCCCGGGCAATCATGTCCAGGATTTTCCGGACATGGTCATAACTCAGTTCTGCGCCCCCTACGTTCCGGACCAGGATCCGGATCACCCGGCTCTGGAGGGCCAGGGGCAGGGCGGCGAAATCTTTCTCCACCTTGATGTCCCAGGTGTCGAACACTTCCCGGCCATAGGCATCGATGTACCGGCCTGCCAGTTTTTCCAGATAGGCCTCGTCACTGGCAGCCAGGGCGGCTGCCTGGGCCAGCTGTTTCCGGATCTGGGGATTCTGGGTTTCCAGAAGGGGCAGCAGGGTCTTCCGGACCCAGTTCCGCTTCAGGCTCTGGTCCTCGTTGGTGCTGTCCTGGCACCAGGTGAGCCCCATTTCCTCACAGTAGGCTTCCGTGTCCCGCCGGGTGATCCCCAGGAAGGGCCGGGCCAGATACCCGTTTACCGGCAGCATGCCCCGCAGGCCCCGGGTACCGGCGCCCCGGACCAGGTTCAGCAGCACCGTTTCCGCCTGGTCATCCTGATGATGGGCCAGGAAGATGGCCTCCGCACCGGCTTCCTGCCGGCAGGTTTCCAGTGCTTCATAGCGCAGCCGCCGAGCCGCATCTTCCAGGGAAAGCCCCTCTTTTTCCGCCAGGGACCGGGCATCCACATCCACCCGGCGGAAGGCCAGGCCCCGGTTCCTGCAGTAGTCTTCCACCTGCCGGGCATCCTGTTCCGCTTCTTCGCCCCGGAGATGGTGCTGGACATGGACCGCCAGCACATCCACTCCGTCTTCTTCCCCCTGTGCCGCCATCACATCGGCCAGGCACAGGGAATCCGCACCGCCGCTTAAGGCGGCGATGACCTTCGTCCCCGGCTTCCACAGAGGGGACGCCGCCACCAGCTGCCGCAGGCTGTTTTCCAAAATACTCACATTTTCACCTTCTAATTAAAAAAGGTACTTCCGAGGAAGTACCTTTTGTGTTCATCAATCTCCTCTGCGAGCACCACGGCCGCCCCGTTTGGATTCCGTATTCCGTTTCAGATCCAGCAGCCGATCATCGCTTTCCTTCAGGAACCGGGAAAGCTTGTCTTCAAAGCTCATGGGACCCTGGGCCCGGGGAGCGCCATGGAACGGCTTGCTCTCGAACCGTTTCTTCCCTTCGAACCGCTTGTTTTCGAAGTGCTTGTTTTCAAAATGTCTGTTTTCCCCTGCCGGTTTCCGTTCCAGAGCAGGAGCAGGAGGCATCAGGGCTTTCAGGGACAGGCCGATTTTCCCCTTGTCGTCAATGGAAACCACCTTGACGGTAACCTTATCCTTTACCTTGAGGAAATCATGTACATCTTTGACGAAGACATTGGAAACCTCAGAAATGTGAATCAGACCAACCTTATTTTCGGGCAATGACACAAAAGCACCAAAATTCGTAATCCCGGTGACAATACCATCAACAACTGCGCCTTTTTCCAAAGCCATAAGTCAAAGACATCCTCCTTTTTCAGTGGGTATTACGTTAACCATTATACCGTTGTTAACGATTTTTCGTCAAGGGGGAAAAGGGGCTGCCGCGAAAGCGGCAGCCCTTGCGATTCCGATTGCCGCATTCAAAAAATTGGCCTGCAAATTTTATCATTCGGCCGTTGACAGTTGACCGCTGACAATCTTTATGCCTCCATCCCCTCATACTCGTACCCCGCCTTCAGGATGGCGCTTTTGATGTCGTTTTCTGGTACTTGGCGGGTTTCGGTCACTTTTACGGTGCCGGTAGTATGATCCGGCTGGGCGCTGGTGATGCCTTCCAGGCCTTCCAGGGCCTTTTTCACCCGGCCTTCGCAGTGGGCGCACATCATGCCCTTCACTTTCAGGGTCACAGTGGTGCCCTCCGCTGCCTGGGCTGCCGGCTGAGTGGCTCCGGTCACTTCATAGCCGGCTTTGGCCACTGCCTGCTGCACCTGGGCATAGTCCAGGGGTTTCAACACCGTGGCCACCACAGTCCCGGCGGTGTGGTCCGCTTTGGCGCTGACCACTCCGTCCAGCCCTTCCAAAGCTTTCTTCACCCGGCCTTCACAGTGGGCGCACATCATGCCCTTCACCTGATAGGTCACCTGGGTGCCGGCAGCTTCCGGTACCGGACAGCCGGCGGGCTGGGGTGCCAGGTCGGCTTTTTCCACCACAGCCGCTGCGGGATTCTTCCGCTTTTTGTCCTGGCCGGCATCATGGAGTTTGAACAGGTTCAGCCGCAGGGCATTCATGCACACGGTGAAGCTGGAAATGCTCATGGCCGCCGCCCCCACCATGGGGTTCATCTTGTAGCTGAACAGGCCGGCTGCCAGAGGGATGCAGATTACATTGTAGAAGAAGGCCCAGAACAGGTTTTCGTGGATGTTGGTCACCGTCCCTCGGCTCAGCCGCACCGCCGCCGACACATCCGTCAGCCGGCTGTTCATCAGCACGATATCCGCAGAATCGATGGCCACGTCGGCACCGGCTCCGATGGCGATGCCGATGTCCGCCCGGGTGAGCGCCGGCGCATCATTGATGCCGTCCCCCACCATGGCCACCAAGCCGCCGGCCTTCTGGAGTTCCCGGATCACCGTTTCCTTGCCTTCCGGCAGCACCCCGGCCACCACCTTGTCCACCCCGGCCTGCCGGCCGATGGCTTCTGCAGTCCGCTGGTTATCCCCGGTGACCATTACCACTTCGATCCCCATGTTCTGGAGTTCTTTGATGGCTTTGGCGGAATCTTCCTTGATCACGTCCGCCACGGCGATCATCCCGGCCAGTTTTCCGTCTTTGGCAAACACCAGGGGAGTCTTTCCCTGTCCGGCCAGTTCCCCGGCCTTGGCTTCCAGGGCACTGTCCACAGCTCCCAGGCTCTTCAGGAAGTTCAGGCTGCCCCCGATGAGTTTTTCTCCGTTCCGGGCCACCTGGAGCCCGTTCCCGGGCAGGGCCTGGAAATCATCCACCGGTTCCGCCTGGAGCCCTTTGGCTGCTTCTTCCACCACAGCCCGGGCCAGAGGATGTTCGGATTTCTGTTCCAGGTCATAGGCCAGCTGGAGCAGGCTTTCCCGGGTATACCCTTCCGCCGGCACCACATCCGTCACCTTGGGCTGGCCTTTGGTGATGGTCCCGGTTTTGTCCAGGGCCACCACCGCCACCTTCCCGGCGTTTTCCAGGGAAGAGGAGGTCTTGAACAGGATGCCGTTCTTGGCGCCCACTCCGCTGCCCACCATGATGGCCACCGGCGTAGCCAGCCCCAGGGCGCAGGGGCATGCGATGACCAGTACGGCGATGCCCCGGGCGATGGCGGACCCCAGAGGTGCCCCGGCCAGGAGCCAGCCCAGGGTGGTGACCACCGCAATGGTGATGATGGCGGGTACGAACACGGCGGACACTTTATCCGCGATCCGGGCAATGGGGGCCTTGGTGGCCGCCGCATCGCTGACCAGTTTGATGATCTGGCTCAGGGTGGTGTCTTCTCCTACCCGGGTGGCTTCACATTCCAGATACCCGGACTGGTTGATGGTGGCGGTAGAGACCTTGTCCCCGGGCTTCTTGTCCACCGGCAGGCTTTCCCCGGTGAGGGCGCTTTCATTGACGGCGGAATTCCCTTTCACCACCACCCCGTCCACCGGGATGTTTTCCCCGGGACGGACGGCGAAGATATCCCCTTTCTGCACATCATCGATGGAAACGGTGACTTCCTTCCCGTCCCGGATCAGCACGGCGGTTTTGGGAGCCAGTTTCATGAGCCCTTTCAGGGCATCAGTGGTCCGGCCCTTGCTCATGGCTTCCAGCATCTTCCCCAGGGTGATCAGGGAAGGGATCATGGCTGCCGTTTCAAAATACAGGTCGTGCATATACAGTTGATGGAGTTCGGCGAAAGGCGTCCCATGAACGGTAAGATAGGTGATTTCATAGAACACCGCCAGGCTCCACAGGAAGGAAACGGAAGACCCCAGGGCCACCAGGGTATCCATGTTGGGAGCCCCGTGGAACAGAGTCTTGAATCCGCTGGTGTAGAAATCCCGGTTGATGGCCATGACGATCAGGGCCAGGAGCAGCTGGGTGAGCATCAGCCCCAGATGGTTCCCGTCCAGCAGGGCCGGCACCGGCCAGTCCAGCATATTGTGGCCCATGGTGAGATACATGAGCACGAACAGGAAGCCCAGGGAGCTGAGCAGACGCCGGCGGAGCCGGGGCGTTTCATGGTCCTTCAGGGCTTCTTCATCAGCGGCCAGTTTTTCCGCCAGTCCCTGTCTGGCCTGGGCGGCCCCTTTCACGGAAGCGCCGTAGCCCGCATCCTCCACGGCCTTGATGATGGCCTGATCCGATGCCGTCCCTTCCACCCCCATGCTGTTGGTGAGCAGGGAAACCGACACACCGGTGACACCGGGAACCCCGGCCACCGCTTTTTCCACATGAGCCTGGCAGGAAGCGCAGGTCATGCCGGTGACGATATATTGTTTCATAACCGATCCTCTCTTTCCAATACCCTACCAGGGTATCCATTCTTTATGGTCATATCATACCCCCTTGGGGTAGGTTTGTCAAGAGAAAAAAAGGGGGGCACATTCTGTGCCCTCCCTTTGTCAGCTGTCAACGGTCAGCGGTCAGCAGCCGATGGAAATCAATTTTTGCAAATTGATTTTGAAACAGCATAAACCGTAGGGGGCGCAGGCCCGGCGCCCCGCAAGCCACATGGTCAACTGCTGATTTGGCGGGCCGCCCGGCATGCGGCCCCTACGGATTCAGTTTACACAGCAAAAATTTGCCTGCAAATTTTTCATTCGGCCGCTGACAGTTGACAGCTGACCGGGCTCTTAAATCTGCCCCAGCGCTTTCAGGATCACTTCGGCGATGATGGCGGAACCCAGGTAGGTCCCTACGAAGATCACGCAGGCCAGGACCACGATCCGCCAGCCTGTTTTCTTGAAGGCGTCCATGTCCTTGCCGATGGAAATCCCTGCATAGGCCAGGATCGGGGTGCACAGGGACAGGAATCCCACTTTCTTCATATACATATTGACGATTTCCGAACCGGGGAACCCGGGATAGGTCAGGATGCAGCCCAAGGTGGTGATGTAGGCCACTGCAGGGATCCCGCCGGGGAGCACCCGGGCGGCCACGATCCCGGCCAGGGAAATGACAATCAGAATCACCATGCCGGGCACCGCATCCAGAAACGGGATGTTGCTGGACAGGGCATTGGCCACCAGGGACAGGACGGCGGTGATGAGCAGCACCAGTGTAGTTTCAGGCAGGGTAAACGATCTCATTTTCCTTCCTCCTCCTTGGTCAGCACATGGCCGTATTTAATGATGCAGCATTTCTTGTAGAGCCATTCCGTCAGGGGCAGGGCCAAAAACACGGCCATGTACACCCCGTCCAGACCGGACAGCATGTTGGAGGCCGTGGCGAAAGCCGCCAGCTGGTCCGCCATTTCCGGATACATCACCGTCAGGGTCCCCAGGGAAGCGGACATCATGCTGGCGCTCCCCACCCCGGAAGCCATGGCCAGGGAATAGGGATGGAAGATCTTCAGGGCCGCCAGGAAGGAGGCCATGATTCCGAAGAAAATGGTGCCGCAGACGGTACCGGCGATGTATACGCTCATGACCCCCCGGCCTTCCGGCGTATCCAGGCCGTACTTTTCACCGATCAGGGCCACGTTGGGTTCCCGGGCGATGGAATGGGCCGCCCCGATGGTTTCCCGTTTCAGACCGAAAGCCACCGCCAGGGGCACGCCCAAAAATACCGTACCCAGGTTCCCGAATTCCTGGAGGATCAGGGCCGGGCTGGCGCTGATGATCTTCGGCAGGGTGGGCCCCACCAGGGTGCCGTACCGGGCCATCAGCAGCATCAGGGTAATCCCCACCAGGGATCCGGCGTCTTCCATGTCTTTCTGTTTGGTCAGTTTGAAGAAGTGGGGGGTGGTCAAAATCCCCAGGATCAGGGCATAAAGCATGGGGACGAAAACCACTTTCCCGGGCCCCAGGCTGAAGGATTTGATGCCGATCAGTTCGGCGATGACCACCAGGGCCAGGGCCGTAATATGCAGTCTCCAGTTAATCATGGTCGGGTTCCTCCTCACTGAAATAGCCGTCCAGTTTGGCAATGTACTGTTCCCTGGTGAGCGCCGGCTTGAAAGCCGCCAGGATCTTTCTGGCCTCTTTGGCATCGTCGCTCAGCAGGTCGATGACCATGCCGGCAAAGGCCTTGCCCGGCAGCAGAGCCGCCGCCTTGAAGTCCACCACCTTGAAATCCGGTCCGTGGAGCAGTCCGTCCACCCCACCGATGAAGGGATGGATGGCCGGCATCAGGTGGGACACATCCCCCATGTCCGTGGAAGCGCTGAAATGACCGGCATTGGTGATTTCCACCGCCGGGAAGGCTTCCTGGGCATTGTGGACGAACAGCTCGTTCATTTCCTGGTTGCAGATGAGCGGCAGCTGGCCAGGCAGGGTATCGATGTTCACCTTGGCTCCGATGGCCGCGCCCCCGGCCCGGAGGGCCGCATCCACCTTGGCGTTGGTCCGGTCGATGGCGTCCATGGTCTTGGCCCGCACATAGGTTTCGATCCGCACATCGTCAGGCACATTGTTCACCAGATCCCCGCCCTTGGTGATGATGGGATGGACCCGGATGGCATCGTCATCCCGGAAGGTTTCCCGCAGGGCATTGATACCCATGATCCCCAGCATGGCGGCATTCAGGGCGTTGATGCCCTGGTCCGGCGCATCGGCGGCATGGGCGGCCTTCCCCACATACTGGATGGTCTTGCCGATGAATCCGTTGCTGCTGGTGCCGATGGCCACCACCGGTCCGGGGGTCCGTTTCTGGGAATGGATCATCATGGCCATGTCGATGTCATCGAATTCCCCTTCGTAGATCAGTTCTCCTTTCCCGTGGAGGAAATGGAGCTTCCCTTCCTTCCGGAGTTTTTTCCGGTAGGCGATCTGGACATATTCCTCCGCCGGCACCCCGAAGAACACCACGTTCCCGCACAGGTCCTTCATGACCCCGGTTTTGGCCAGTCCGTAGGCCGCTGCCAGCATGGAGGACTGCTGCATGTGATGGCCGCAGGCATGGGCGGCCCCGGTATCCGGATCCGCTTTGGGATGTTCCGGACAGCCGATGGCATCCAGTTCCCCCAAAATGGCGATGGTGGGACCGGGCTTGCCCCCTTTCAGTACCCCTTTGACGGCGGTGATGGCCATCCCTTTCCGATAGGGGATCCCCAGTTTGTCGAACTGGGCCGCCAGTTTGGCAGATGTTTTGAATTCCTTGAAACCGAATTCCGGTTCCGAGGCCACATCCGCAGCATAGGCCTGGAGCTCCTGGGCAGAATCATCAATCATCCTGAACACTTTTTCCTTCATTGTTTTCGTATCCGTAATCTCCACTCCCCTAATGAAAAATTATTGTACGCACTTATAATACTCTCATTCTTGCTTTTTATCAACTGATTTATATTATTTTACATAAGAGGCTGTTTTTGTTACATAGCAGGTGTAAAAGAGAGGGTGTGAAAAAATTCACACCCCGGTCTCGGGCCGCGAGTCACAGGTCGCGAGCCTGGACGTTTAAGTCGTTTATTCTTTTTCTATAGAATGACAAGAAAAAATCAGTTGAGATTTGTAAAATTGAATCTTCGGTCTGCACCAACAAGCCCGCGACCCAAGGCTCGAGACCCGAGTGCTGCACAGGACGTGCAGCCCCCCCCCTTCTCACCCGATCAGCAGCACGCTCAGGTCGTTCACGTTGGTCCCGGTGGCTCCGGTGATCAGGAGACCTCCTGTCTTTTCCAGGGCGTGGTAGGCGTCGTTTTTATCCAGCACATCGGAAATGGCCAGCCCCTGCTCCAGGAGTTTTTCCTTCGTATGTCCGTCTCCGTAGCCCCCGGCTGCATCCGTGGGGCCGTCGGTGCCGTCGCTGCCAAAGGAGAACACCGCCACATTGTCCAGTCCTGCAATGCCGTCGGCAGCCGAAAGGGCGATTTCCTGGTTCCGGCCTCCCTTGCCCCGGCCATGGAGGTGGACCACCGTCTCGCCCCCGGCCAGTACCGCCATCTTTTTCCCGCTGGCAGCATACTGCCGTCCGATGGCCGCCAGGAAACTGCCCGCTTCCTTGGCCTGGCAGTTCAGGCTTGTGGTCAGGAGCCAGGGTTCGTACCCCAGTTCCTCCGCCGCCTGCTGCCCGGCCGCCGCCAGTTCCGTCACGCTGCCGGTGATCACCGTTTCCACATTGTCCAGGGTCTTGGGGGTTTCTTCCCTCAGGGCCTTTTCCGCATCCTCCGGCAGCATGATCTTGAACTTCCGGATCACTTCCATGGCTTCCTCACAGGTGGAGGAATCCGGATAAGCCGGACCGGAAGCGATCATGTCCAGGGGATCCCCGATAATGTCGCTGAGGACGATGGCATACACATGGGCCGGCGCACAGAGCCGGGCAAACTTCCCGCCCTTGACGCTGCTCAGCCGTTTCCGCACCGTGTTCATGGACACGATGTCCGCCCCGCTGGCCAAAAGGTCCGAGGTGATGTCCTGGAGTTCCTTCAGGGAAATCAGGGGCTTTTCAAACAGGGCCGATCCCCCGCCGCTGATCAAAAACAGTACCGTATCCCGCTCCGTCAGATCCCGGACCAGTTCGATGGCCCGCTGGGTGGCCTTCAGGGAATTCTCGTCCGGCACCGGATGGCCGGCTTCCCAGATTTCCAGCGGTGCCAGTTCCCCCTTGCTGTGACCGTACTTGGTGATCACGATCCCGGCGGAAATCCTTCCATCCAGGATTCCCACCGCTGTTTTGGCCATCTGCCAGGCCGCCTTGCCGATGGCCACCACCACGATCTTCCCGGTGCCGAATTCCTTGTGTTCCAAAGCCTTTGCCACAGCCGCATCGGGCAGAGAAGCCCGGATGGCTTTCTGCATGATGGTTTCTGCATCTTCTCGCAACGTCATGAAGTTTCCCCCTCACCTGAATCACAATTTCCTTCATTATAGCATATTCTTGCACCCGCCGCCGGGAGAATGGTACAATGGGAGCAAATCCTCTCATAAAGGAGCATTCCCATGACTCTCTATCATGATTTCCTGGCCTGGGTGCCGGCCCTGGTGATTCTGGCCTTCACCATCCTGTTCTACATCGGCTTCCGGATCGTCAGCATCCGGGTCATCCGCTTCATCCTGGACAAACTGCCCTTCGACGCCGACGAAAACATCGCCGCTGCGGTGTACCGGCCCGGCCGGATGGCCATTGCCGTTTTCGGGGGCTATTCGGCCCTGGCCAATTCCCCCTGGGAATGGCTGGCCCGGACGGCCTTCCTGTCCAACACCATGGCCTCCCTGCTGTTCATCGCCTTTTACTGGAGCCTGTACAATTTCAGTTCCACCACCAACGTGATTTTCAACCACTTTTTCACCAAATCCGGAAAGAAGCTGGATCCCGCCATCAGCGGCCTGTTTTCCTCCTTCTTCCATGCCCTGATCGTCTTCTTCGCCCTGGCCACGGTGCTGAGCACCTGGGGTTTCAACATCAGCGGGTTCATCGCCGGGCTGTCCATCGGAGGCCTGGCCGTATCCCTGGCGGCCAAGGATTCCCTGGCCAACATCTTCGCCTGCCTGGTGATTCTCATGGACCAGCCCTTCCATGTGGGGGACTGGATCATCTGCAACAATGTGGAAGGGATCGTGGAATCCATTTCCTTCCGAAGCACCAATGTGCGGACCTTTACCCAGGCCCTGGTGTACATCCCCAATTCCCTGATCATCAGCACCCCCATCCAGAACTTCACCAACCGGCACATGCGGCGGCTGGAAATGACCCTGGGAGTCACTTATGACAGCACCCGGGAACAGATGCAGGAACTGGTCCGGAAGATCACGGAATTCCTGAAGGAAGACCCGGACATCGTGGACGAAGGGATCACCGTGGCCTTTTCTGAAATGGGGGCCAGCAGCCTGGACATCAGCATCGTGTGCTACTGCCGGCACACCGGCTACGACAAATACATGAAAAGCAAGGAACGGATCAACCTGGAACTGATGAAACTCCTGGAAGAAACTGGCACCAGCGCCGCATTTCCCAGTACCAGTGTGTATATTGAAAAAACGGGAGTGTGAAAAATCACGCTCCCGTTTTTTAGTGGTTGGTGGTTGGTGGTCGGCTGTACACCAATCCGAGGACTTCCAGTCTTTCAGATCCCCAGCTTCCTGATCAGGTCGATGATGTACTTTGTGGTTTTGTCGAAATCTTCGTCCACAGGAATGGCATAATCACAATATTTCAGGTACAGGGGCATCCGTTCCCTGTACAGCTGGGTCAGCCGGTCTTCTGCGGAATTCAGCAGGGGCCGGCTCACTTTGTCCACGCACCCGGCGATGGCTGCCAGGTCCCGGTTCAGGAAGAAGATCTTCCCCGTTTCCTGGAGATAGGCCATATTTTCCGGGCGCTTCACCACGCCGCCCCCGCAGGAGATGATGATGCCATCTTTGGCGGCCAGGCTGCGGATGGCTGCCGTCTCCGCGTCCCGGAATACATTCTCTCCTTCCTGGAACAGGCTCTTGATGGTCCGTCCGGTCTGCTGCACCACCACATCGTCCGCATCTATGACCGGACGCCCAAGCACCTTGCTGAGTTTCTTTCCAATGGTGGTCTTGCCCGCCCCGGGCATGCCGATCAGTACAATATTAGCCATGAAATGAAGCCTCCAGTTGTTTCATGATTTCCGGAATCAGATCCGGATCCAGTTTCCTCTGCTGCCAGATTTCCTCTGAAGCCACAGCCTGGGCCACCAGCATGTACAGTCCATTGCAGGTCTTCGCCCCATTTTTGCGGGCGTCAGCCAGGAACTGGGGTTCCCTGGGATTGTAGATGATGTCCACTGCCGCTTCGGCGCCCACTGTAAAGTCTGCCGGCACCGGGCTCACTCCCACCTTGGGGAACATACCCACCGGAGTGGTGTTGATGACCACCTGGCTGCCGGGCTGTGCTTCGGCATAAAGCCGTACCCGTGCATCCGGCCGCTGGGCCAGGAAATGCTGCAGGCTCTCTTTCGCCTGCTGGGGGTGACGGGACAGGATCTGGACCGTCTCCGCCTTCCGGTCGGCCACCACCTGCAGCACGGCCTTGGCCGCACCTCCATTGCCCAGCACGGTTACACGTTTCCCGGTCAGGGAAATGCCGGCCGCCTGGAGCATCCGGTCGAAGCCCATATAGTCCGTATTGTAGCCTTTCACCCCTTCCGGCGTGAAAAACAGGGTATTCACCGCTCCGATCTTTTCTGCTTCCGGTGCAATGTCCTTCAGATAGGAAATGACAGTTTCTTTGTAAGGAATGGTCACATTGCTGCCGGTAAGCCCCTCCCGGTTTTCCCGTACAAAGGCTGCCACCTGGTCCGGCTCCCGTTCCAACAGGGTATAGGTATCCTGGCTGCCCAGGGCCCGGAAGATGGCTGCATGGATTTGGGGCGACAGGCTGTGCCCCAGTACCCGTCCTAACAATCCGAATTTCATGGTCTGGCTTCCTTTCCGTGATCCGCCCGGTAGTTCCCCAGGATCTTACAGTCCGTGGTATCCTCCGGCAGGTCCGCCAGGGCATTCTGCACGGCCTGATCCGTCAGATGGCCGGTGATATCCATATGGAAATAATATTCCCAGGGCCGCCCGGGGATGGGGCGGGATTCAATGTTGGTCATGTTGATCTGATACCGGGCGAAATGGGACAGGACCCGGTACAGGGACCCGGGCTGGTGTTTCAAGCTGACGATCAGGGTAATCTTGTCCGCATCTGCGGCCAGTTCCTGCTGCCGGCTGATGATGATGAACCGGGTGTAGTTGCTCTGGTTGGTATTGATGCCCCGGGCCAGGATGGTAAGGCTATAGGGTCCGGCCGCCTGAGCCCCGGCCACAGCCGCCTTATGGATGTCCTTTTTCCGGGCCACCATTTCCGCCGCCTTGGCCGTATTGAAATAATTGAACTGCTGCATGGCCGGATGTGCCTTGAAAAAGGCCTGGCACTGGGAAAAGCCCTGGGGATGGGAATAGACTTCTGTAATATCCTCCAGCTTCGCTCCGGGCAGGCCCAGCAGGCAGTGTTCCACTTTCACGATTTTCTCGCCCACGATGCTGGCCCCATACCGGCGCACCAGGTCATAGACCTCCGTAATGCCGCCGGTGGAGGAATTCTCGATGGGCAGCACCCCATACCGGACAGTACCGTCCATGACTGCCGTCACCACATCTTCAAAAAGCATGAAGTTCCGGGCTTCCACCGGCTGACCAGAGAAGTACTGCTGCAGGGCCAGGTGGCTGTAGGCCCCCGGCACCCCCATATAGCCTACAAGGATGGATTCCTGTGTCATATGCCTACCCCCGTTCCGCCATATAGAACAGATCCAGCAGGGTCCAGGCCGTTACGGCCTCCACCACCGGGATGGCCCGGGGCAGGATGCAGGGATCATGACGACCGGTGACTTCCAGGGTGGTGTCTTCGCGGGTCACCACGTTCACCGTATGCTGGGTCTTGCCGATGGAAGGGGTGGGTTTGATCACCAGCGTGAAAACCAGAGGCATGCCGTTGGTGATGCCCCCGGTGACACCGCCGTTGTGGTTGGTGGTACACACCACCCTGTCGTCCCGGTACTGCATGGGATCATTGGATTCACTGCCCCGCATCTCCGCCAGGCCGAAACCGTCCCCGAAAGCAATGCCCTTCACCGCAGGTACGGAGAACAGGGCGTGGCTCAACCGGCTTTCCACAGAGTCGAAATAGGGTTCCCCCAATCCCACAGGCAGGCCGATGGCCATACATTCGATAAGCCCGCCCACGGAGTCTTTTTCCTTCTGGGCAGCAGTCACAGCCTGGGCCATGGTTTCCCGCACGTCTGGATTCAGCACCGGCAGGGTCTCTTCCCCCATGGAGCGCAGGGTCTCCGCCGTTTCTCCCAGGGGATTGAACCGGTCATCCCTGATCCCGGCCAAGGCCGCCACATGGGCCCCCACGGTCACACCCTTTTTCGCCAGCAGCTGCTTGGCCACGGCGCCGGCAAACACCAGGGGTGCCGTCAGGCGACCGGAAAAACTGCCGCCGCCCCGGTAATCGTTGCAACCGTGGAATTTCACATAGCCCGGGTAATCCCCGTGGCCCGGCCGCATGATTTCCTTCATTTTGCTGTAATCCCTGGAATGGGCATTGGTATTCACGATCCGGGCGCACAGGGCCATGCCCGTGGTCTTTCCGTTGAAGAACCCGCTTTCGATGGTGAAGCTGTCCGGTTCCTTCCGGGGCGTAGCCAGCTTGCTGCTGCCCGGTGCCCGCCGTTTCATTTCTTTCTCAATGGCCGCCAGATCCAGTTCCACCCCGGCCGGCAGACCGTCCATGACCACTCCGATGGAGGGCCCGTGAGATTCTCCGAAAATGGTCAGCTTGACCCGCTCACCCATTACACTGCTCATATTGTCCTCCTAAGGTCTTGAAATCCTGCCAGAATTCCGGATAGGATTTGGAAACGCATTCGGCCCCCATCAGGGTCAGGGGTTCCCGGCACAGGATGCTGGCCACCGCCAGGCTCATGGCGATCCGGTGGTCGTTCCAGCAGTCCACGGTGCCCCCGGACAGTTCTTCCACCCCGTCGATGGAAAGGCCGTCCGGTTTTTCCGTGATCCGGGCCCCCAGTTTGTTCAGTTCCGTGGCCATGGCCTTCAGCCGGTCACATTCCTTCAGCCGCAGCCGCTCCGCATGGATGATTTCCGTGTGGCCCTGGCTGAGGGCTGCCGCCACCGTCAGCACCGGAATGATGTCCGGACAGTCGGCAGCATCGATGGTGGTGCCGATGGGCGTGCCCGGCCGGCTCACCAGTCTGTCCCCTTCAAAGACCACCTGTCCTCCCATTTTCTGGAGGATGGGGATGATGGCTTTATCCCCCTGGAGGGAATCCGGATCCATGCCCAGAAGGCTGATGGTCCGGCCCAGCATCCCGGCGGTGAGCCAGAAGGCGGCCTGGGAATAGTCCCCTTCCACGGCCCCTTCCCGGGGCTGGTACTGCTGGTTCCCGGGGATCCGGTACCGTCGGTAGTTTTCGTGTTCGATGGTGATGCCGTATTTCTGCAGGGCGGAAAGGGTCAGGGCGATGTAGCTCTGGCTTTCCAGTTTCCCGGTGATTTCCAGGGTGGATTCCCCTTCCAGCAGGGGCAGGGCAAACAGCAGCCCGCTGATGAACTGGCTGCTCACATCCCCGGGCAGGGTAAAATGCCCGGGCCGGAGCGGACCCTGGACCGTCAGGGGAAAATTGTCCCTGGCGCTCCCTTTTCGGAACACCAGGCCCTGCTGGCGGAAAATGACTTCATAGGGTTCCAGGGGCCGACTGCCGAGTTTCCCGGATCCCTGGAAGGTAAAGGCATCCCCGGTAAGAGCCGCCAGAGGGATCAGGAACCGGAGGGTGGACCCGGATTCCCCGCAGTCCATTTCCGTCCCCACCTGGTGAGGACGCGTGCCTTCCACGGTGAAAGCCGTCCGGCCCCCCGTCTCTTCCCGGCTGGTGATGACGGCCCCCAGCTGCCGGAGACAGTCACAGGTGGCCAGGATATCCCGACTGACGCTGACTCCCTCCACCTGGCTGGAGCCCTGGGCCAGGGCCGCACAGACGAGGGCCCGGTGCCCCATGCTCTTGGAGGAAGGCACCCGGAGAGTCCCGGTCAGGGACCGGGGTTCGATACGCAGTGTGGTCATGATCTCATCCTTTCACATAGGGCCGCAGATCGGCAAAATCCACCTTTTTCAGCATCCGCTTCCCGATGGCCGGTACGATCACCAGGGTGATCTGATTGCCCCGCTTCTTTTTGTCCATGGTGATCCCTGCCAGCACATCCTCATCGCTGATGGGATCTTCCGTGGGAATGTCATACTTCTGGAGCAGCCGCCGGATCCGGTCCGCGGTTCCGGGTTCCGTCAGCCCCATTTTTTCCGTATTCCGGGTCAGCCGCACCATGCCGATGGCCACCCCTTCCCCGTGGGTGTATTTTTCATAGTGGTAATACCGTTCCACCGCATGACCGATGGTGTGGCCGAAGTTCAGCACCATCCGGGCTCCCACGTCCCGTTCATCCTCTTCCACCACCTTCACCTTGATCCGGCAGCAGGCGGCACTGATTTCCGCCGCATGGGCCAGGACGTCCTCATCCCCGGAAAAATCCTCCAGGGCTGCGAACAGGTCCGGATCCCCGAAGGCCGCGCATTTGATCACTTCCGCCAGGCCATCGTGGAGATACCGGCGGTCCAGGCTCCGGAGCAGGACCGGATCCATCAGCACCCCTTTGGGCTGGTAGAAGGCTCCCACCAGGTTCTTCCCTTCCGGCAGGTCCACTGCCACCTTGCCTCCCACGCTGCTGTCGATCTGGGCCAGCAGGGTGGTGGGCACCTGGATGAAATCCACCCCCCGGAGGAAGCTGGCTGCCGCAAAGCCCCCCAGGTCACCGGGAACGCCTCCCCCCAGGGTGATCACCAGATCGCTGCGGGTCATGCCGAAATCCGCACAGGCCCGGACCATCTTCCCAAAGGTGTCCAGGTTCTTGTGGTCTTCCCCGGGTTCCATCACCAGCCGGCGCACCTGGAACCCTTCCGCCCGGAGCTGCTGTTCCAGATCCGCCCCGTACAGGCCGTCCACCGTCCGGTCCGTGATCACCGCCGCCTTGTCCCCTCGGGACAGAGCCCGGATCTTTTTCCCGAATCCGGACCAGGAATGGGGTTCGATTGCAATGGTATAGGATTCTTTGCCCAGATCAACGAAGATTTTTTCCATAAAACATGTCCCTTCTTTTCTTTTTCGCCTTGTCCATCATCTGTTCCAGTTCTTCCCGGTCATCCTGCTGGAGGGCGCTTTTCCAGTGTTCCAGTTCCTGTTCCAGTTTGTTGATTTCCTGGATCACCGGGCCCTTGTTCAGCAGGAACAGGTCGCTCCACAATTTGGCGTTGATGTCCGCCACCCGGGTGGCGTCCCGGAAGGACCCCGCCACGAAATATTTGGTGTTTTCCTGCATGGAATCACTGTTGATCAGGGAAACCGCCATCACATGGGGCAGATCGCTGGTGTAGGCGATGATGCTGTCGTGTTCCTCCACCGTCAGCTCCACCACCCGGGCACAGCCCAGTTCATAGGCCATGTTCCGGAGCCAGTCCCGGTGTTCGGGCCGGTTCCCTTCCCGGTGGATCAGGATGAAATTGGCCCCCTGGAAAATCTGGGAGGTACTCTGGCTGTAGCCCTTTCCTTCCCGTCCCGCCATGGGATGGGTTGGTACAAAATCCATCTCCGGTCCCAGCAGAGCATCCACCTGATCCGGAATGGATCCCTTGATCCCCATCACGTCCGTAAGCAGCACATCTTTTTTGAAGTACTTCACATGGTCCCGGACAAAGGGGACAAAGGCGCCAGGGTACATGCAGCAGATGATCACATCCGCCTCCCGGAGCCGTTCCGGATCTTCATCCGCCAGTTCCGTCACATACCCTTCGTCCAGGGCCATCAGGGAAACGATGTGGTTCCGGTCCATGCCGATGATCCGTTTCACCTTCTGGCTTTTCAGGGCTTTGGCATAGGATCCGCCGATCAGGCCCAGTCCCACAATGGCAACAACCGTATCCTGCAGTTTCTTCATGACTGTCCTTTCCCGCTTTCCGCCTTACAGTTCCCGACCCACTGCAGGGGCCAGGACCTTCAGGTCCTTCATCAGCTGAGCGAATTCCGGCAGGGACAGGCTCTGGGCCCCATCGCACCAGGCATGCTGGGGATCGTTGTGGGTCTCGATGATGAGCCCGTCCGCCCCGGCGGCAATGGCCGCCTTGCTCATGGTGGGCACCATCCAGGCCTTCCCGGTGGCATGGCTGGGATCCACGATCACCGGCAGATGGCTCAGCCGCTTCACTGCCTGGACTGCCGACAGATCCAGGGTATTCCGGGTGTAGGTTTCAAAGGTCCGGATGCCCCGTTCGCAGAGGATGACGTTTTCATTCCCTTCGGACATGATGTATTCCGCACTCATGAGCCATTCCTCGATGGTGGCGGACAGACCCCGCTTCAGCAGGATGGGTTTCTTCAGTTTCCCCAGTTCCTTCAGCAGGGTGAAGTTCTGCATGTTCCGGGCTCCCACCTGGATCAGATCCACCTTTTCCACGAATTCATCGATCTTGTCCGCAGACATGATTTCCGTCACAATGGGCAGATGGTTGGCATTCCCCGCCTGACGGATCAGATCCAGCCCCTTGTCTCCCAGGCCCTGGAAAGAGTAGGGAGAGGTACGGGGTTTGAAGGCTCCGCCCCGGAGCATGTCCGCGCCGCTGGCCCTGACGGAAGCAGCAATGGTGTCCATCTGTTCCTGGCCTTCCACCGAGCAGGGTCCGGCGATCACCACCAGCTTTTTGCCCCCCACCTTGACCCCGCTCACATCGATGACGGAATCGTCCGGATGGAACATCCGGTTGGCCCGCTTGAAGGGTTCCTGGACCCGCATGGCCTTGTCCACCCAGGGGTTCACCATGAAATCTTCCGGATCCAGGATGCTGGTGTCCCCGACGATTCCCAGCACTTCCTGATTTTCCCCGATGCTGTCATGGATGGTGAAGCCCCGCTGCTCCAGGCTCTGTTTCAGTTTCTCCGTAACTTCTTTGGGTGCCCCTTTTTTCATTACAATGATCATGATAATTCCTCCTGTCCTACTTTCCTACTGTTCTGCTTTTTTCCGGCGGGAAGAGCCATTCCACAAAAAAAGCAGACTCGCAAGGAGTCTGCTTCAGGGTTTCCTGCTGATGAAACCTCCGGAACGGCCGGATGTTCAGTCTCTCTTTACGGTGGAGAAGGTATGCAGTTCATGGCAGCCAAAATAACCAAAGCCAAAATAATAGCTCTGGGTAAAAGGAAAGCCATATGCAGTTCCTTCGATCCATCTGGAAAGAGCCATCTGTCAACCCGCCTTTACTACTGTTGGAATGAATCTATAATACCCCTGTTTACACAATCCGTCAACGGGGAAATGATTTGCAAAAAATTGAAACGGAAATGTGTAACGGGTGTTACAGGATACTGCTGACATCCCTGTTATCTCTCCAACGCCACATCCAGGTCTTCCAGGGCGTGGCCGGTGGCATCGGAGAAGCGGACTCTGAGGTTCCCGTACCGGGGCAGCTTCTTTGCCGGGATGGTCACCACATGTTCCTCGCTGAGAGCTTCGCTGCCGTCATTCTGGGTACCGGTGGGGTCCTGGACTGCCAGGGTCACATTCAGCAGCCGGCCGAACAGTTCCGCCTTGGTGATGGCCAGCTTCCCGTTCTGTCCGTTGGTGTTCATGGCCGCATAGAGCACCAGCTGGTTGGCATAGGCGGCTCCCCCATACCGCTGCCGGGCCTGCCGGATCTTTTCCTGCTGGCTGGTCAGCTTCTTGATGCTGGCCAGTTCCGGTCCTTCCTGCCCCTCTCCGGAAGGGAGAAATGCGGTGCACACCAGGCCCTGTACAGCCTTTTCACTGTCATGCTCCCAGTCCGTATGGGCATCCGCCGCCTGATAAAGGACCTTTCCGTCCCGGACGATCCGTTCCGATACAAACAGCTCCCCATCCGCCAGTTTCGGCCGTTCCGCCGCATATCCCGGCACGGCAAAAAGCCCCGCCAAAAGGGCCACCGCCAATGTTTTTTTCCATTCCATATCCTTCACTCCTTGTGGGTGCCCCGCACCCGGATTTTTCTCTCCCTATTATACACTGTTTTGACCAGAGAGTCAGCGGGAGTTTTAAGTGATTAAGTGGTTGGGTGGTTGAATCCGTAGGGGCGGCAGGCCCGGCCGCCCGCTCTGCACGAATTTTCCACCGGACAAAGCTGACGTCTGACGTCTTACTATAGTGTAACCCGATTGCATTCAGTTGGATTTTTCTCTATAATAAGGGCAGGTTGACAAACTGTTTTCTTTGAGGGAGGTTTTTTCAATGAGCGAATGTGATCACTGCGATCATTCCCACTGCTCCGGCTGTGAATCCAATCCGAAGCAGAATCCCCAGGATACGGCCATTGCCGATTTCCTGGCCCATGTGAAACATAAAATCGTCGTCATGAGCGGCAAAGGGGGCGTGGGCAAAAGCACGGTTTCCGTGGACCTGGCCCTGCTGCTCAGCCAGCGGGGCTATCAGGTGGGCCTGATGGACGTGGATCTCCACGGCCCCAGCGTGGCCGGCATGCTGGGCTTCATGGACAAACATGTCCAGGTGGAAGGGGAAAAACTGGTGCCCTTCCGCTACAGCGACCATCTGGAATTCCTGTCCGCCCAGGGCTTCCTGGCCCAGCAGGACGATGCCCTGATCTGGCGGGGTCCCCTGAAGGTGGGGGCCATCCGGCAGTTCATGAGCGATACCAAATGGGATCCCCTGGATTACCTGATCATCGACTGCCCGCCGGGCACCGGGGATGAACCCCTGACCGTGGTCCAGACCATCAAGGATGCGGAAGCCATCATCGTCACCACCCCCCAGAAAGTGGCTCTGGCGGATGTGCGGAAATCCCTCAGCTTCTGCCAGCTGGGCCAGATCCCGGTCCGGGGCATCATCGAGAACATGAGCGGGTTCGTCTGCCCCCACTGCGGCCAGGAAGTGGATATCTTCAAAGCCGGCGGCGGCAAGGCCCTGGCGGAAGAAAAAGGACTGCCTTTCCTGGGCCGGATCCCCATCGATCCCCAGGTGGTGGCTGCCGAAGACGAAGGCAACCCCCTGGCCAACATCAGCGAAGCCAGCCGCAAGGCCCTGAATGCCATTGTGGATAAGGTTGTGGAACAGGATCAGTAAGAGAAAAAGGCACATCCGAGTCAGTATCATACAATGAAAAGCAGCCGCAGCCCGGCTGCTTTCCTTTGTCCAGTGACCAGTGACAAGAGACCAAGTGACAGGGGGTGAATTTTTCACACCCCCTTTTTTGTCAGCGGTCAACGGCCGATGGAAATCAATTTTGCAAATTGATTTTGAAACAGCATAAACCGTAGGGGGCGCAGGCCCGGCGCCCCGCACAACACACAAATAATCAGCAATCTGGCGGACCGCCCGGCGTGAGGCCCCTACGGCACCGGGGTCTATGGGTCTCCTGCAAATCCAGAAACGGGATTGACGGAGAAGGCCGTTTTCTGGACCATTATCCCGTTTGTCCGCCGAATACGCCGTAGGGGTGAGCCGGTCAGGCCCGCCCTTCCGTAGCCACCGGTTTTACAAATTCAGAAGCATCTGCCCGGCAGATGCTTTCCTTTGGCCGCTGACAAAAAAGACGGGTGTGCTGCACGTTCCGTGCAGCACACCCGTCTTTTCACTTCTTCACCATAAACAGCGGGATCTCGTTCTTTCCCACCATATTATGCTCGTCGCGGGCGACTTTTTCTATATACCGGATATCGCCCAGGTTTTCCTTTTCCTGTGCCAGGGCGTCGTTTTCCGCTTTCAGCTGCTGGACTTTCTTTTCTGTCCGCACGCTTTCCTGATGGATCCGGAAGATCCGGTATCCCTGATGGACCGCGCTGCCCAATAAGGGCAGACAGCATACCAGGACCAGTACCAGGAAACGTCTGTTGGTTTTGCGTCTGGAATCCATTGTCCTGCCTTTCCATCCTTCCCCGGCACCCTTCCTGCCGGGATAAAAAAGCAACCCGACACCGGAGGCATCAGGTTGCTGGATCTGCCACTTATTTGTTTACGGCATCCTTGAAAGCCTTCCCGGCTTTGAAAGCAGGAACATTGGCTTCTGCAATTTCAATGGTTTCACCAGTGCGAGGATTCTTGCCGCTGCGGGCATTACGAACGCGAGCTTCGAAAGTACCGAAACCGATCAGTTGTACTTTATCTTTGTTGGCTACGGCTTCCTTTACGGTATCGATGAAAGCGTTCACAGCCTTTTCAGCATCTTTTTTGGGCAGCGCGGTTTTGGACGCAACTTCAGCAATCAATTCACTTTTGTTCATAAGAAAAATCCTCCTAAATAGGTATTGCGCCTGCGTGGGCGGCGCCTGACTATGGTCATATTAGCACAACCGCAGGAAAAATGCACGCATTTTTTGGGAAAATCATGAAAACGCGGGGGGTGTGAAAGGATTCATACCCGCGGCCCCCAGTTTGTCAGCCGTCAAGCCCCCGTCTCCTTCTTCGCCTCCTGCCACCGGGTTTCCAGGTCATCCAGGGTCAGGTCCTTCCAGTCCTTTCCCTCTGCCTTGATCCGGGCTTCCAGATGTTCGAACCGGTGCTGGAATTTGTTGTTGGCCCGGTTCAGAGTGGTTTCCGGCTCCAGGTCCAGTTTCCGGGCGTAGACGGCCAGGGCAAAGAACAGGTCCCCCAGTTCCTCCTCGGTCCGGTCCCTGTCACAGGCTTCCACGGCCTCCTGGAGCTCTTTTTCCTCTTCCTGCACCTTCTCCCATGCGGAAGGGGCATCCGGCCATTCAAAACCGGTTTTGGCCGCCCTGGCGCTGAGTTTGTAGGCCCGCATCAGGGCCGGCAGTCCCTTGGCGATGCCGTCCAGGGCATGGGTCCGTTCGGTCTTTTCCTGGGCCTTCAGGGTTTCCCAGTTGGCCATCACTTCCCCGGCGCCGCTGACCCGGGTGCTGCCAAACACATGGGGATGCCGGTGGACCAGTTTCTTCACCACATCGTCGATCACATCCTGCATGGCAAAGAGTCCCTCTTCTTCTGCCAGCCGGGCGTGGAACACCACCTGGAGGAGCACATCCCCCATTTCTTCCCGCATGCCGGCCACATTGCCGTCATCGATGGCTTCCAGCATTTCATAGACTTCTTCCACCAGTTCCCGGCGCATGGACTGGTGGGTCTGGACCCGGTCCCAGGGACAGCCGCCCGGTTCCCGGAGTACCCGGACCAGTTCCATCAGGGGCCGCAGGTCCAGGACCCCCGGCTGGTGGATGCCTTTTTCATGGAGTGTTTTCATGGTGTTCCCCTCATTTCTTCTTTTTCAGATCCCGGAGTTTCAGTTCTCCGGTGGCCAGCAGGCACAGTCCGTACACCAGGGCCCCGGCGCAGATTTCCACCGCCAGACGGAGTACCAGTCCGGGCAGCAGCCGGGCGGCAGCAGGAGCCCCGGCCCACAGGACCAGTCCCATCACCGCCGCTGAAAACCCGATCCGCAGACAGTTTTTCCCGGGCAGGGACAGTCGGTCGCTGTGGTACATCCACAGCAGGTTTCCCAGGCCGGCCATGGCCAGGTTGGCATCGGTGGCCCAGGCCGCCCCCTGGATGTTCCAGAGGGGATTGGCGGTAAGGACCCACAGGAGCCCCACTTTCACCAGGAGGCTCAGGAGCATGTTCATCATGGGCACCCGGGTATGGCCCAGTCCCTGGAGGATGGCGGTGGACACCTGGTGGAGCCCCAGGAAGAAAATGGCCGGAGCCAGGGCGGTGATCACCGGTCCCGCATGGACGGTGCCGTAGAGCACCTGGGAAATGGGTGTCCCCAGAAGGCCCACCCCCACTGCCGCCGGCACGTTCAGCAGCAGGAAGAACCGGAAGGCCCGGCGGGTTTTGCTTCCCATCAGGTCCCGGCGGCCCAGAGCTTTGGCTTCCGCCACCGCCGGCACCACCGAAGCCGCCAGGGAATTGGTGGGAATGGTCCCCATGTTCACCAAAGGCATGGCCATGCCGGACAGGTACCCCAGGGCCCGGGTGGAAGCGGCCACGGTAAAGTCTGCCGCCAGCAGCCGGTCCGGCACCAGAATCATCTCGATGCCGCTGACCACGGGCACCATCAGGTTGGCGCAGGTCACCGGCAGGGCCAGGGATACCAGCTGCCAGGCGGTACGGGAAAGAGAAGGCCGTTCTCCCGCTCCGGCAGGGGCCGCCGGTTCCCGTTTCCACCGTTTCTGCTGCCGGCGGACGAACCACAGCAGGCTCCCCAGGCTGACCACCGCTCCAGGCACGGCACCGAAGGCCGCTCCCGCCGCCCCCCAGTCCAGTCCCCGGGGCAGCAGGATCCAGGCCAGGAGCACCATGGTCACCACTCGGGTGAACTGTTCCAGGATCTGGGACACCGCCGTGGGGGTCATTTCCTGGAAGCCCTGGAAATACCCCCGGAGACAGGCGGCGGGAATGGACAGACCGATGGCCGGCACCAGGGCCAGCATGGCCAGCCGGGCCCGTCCGTCCTTCACGATGCCCCCGTCGATGAGCCAGGGCACCAGGGCCCAGGCCAGCCCGGCAAAAGCCACCCCGGCCAGGGCCATGAGCCCGGCGGAAATCCCCAGAATCCCCCGGGCTCCCTGCCGGTCTCCGGCGGCGGCCCGGCGGGAGATCAGGATGGACATGGCCGCCGGGATCCCCGCCGAAGACAGGGCCACCAGCAGCAGGTACAGGGGATAGGCGATCTGGTACAGGCCGATGCCCTCCCCGCCCAGGAGACGGGACAGAAGGATCCGGTTCACGGATCCCAGGATTTTTACCATGAGCCCTGCCGCCGTCAGAATCAGGGTCCCTTTCATAAACCGGTCTGCCATTTCTGCCTCCTTTTTGCCGGGCCCAGGGTGTTTTTCAGCGGGGCGCCGGGCCTGCGCCCCCTACGGGATTGGGTTATTCACAAAAGATTATAGCATGCGGGGCAGGTTCTTTTCCAGCCAGGAAAGGGGCTGTTCCTCCATGCCTTTGGTTTTCAGCACGAACTGGGGCTGGGGCCCCATCTTCAGTGTGGCCCGGGGCACGTATTCCCGGATCAGGGCCTGAAGCACATCGGGATTGGCCTTGCTGTGGGGATCGAAGGCGAGCCGGATTTCTCCCGGCCGCACCGCCACGCTGATGATCCGGAGCTTCCGGCACACATCCCGGAGAGCCGCCACCCGCCACAGGTTCTCCACCTGGGTGGGGGGCGTGCCGAACCGGTCGATGATCTCATCCATCAGATCGTTCCTGTCCTCATACTTCATGTCTCCCAGACGGTGGTACAGTTCCAGCTTGTACCGGGGATTGTCGATATAATCGTCCGGGATGTAGGCATCCAGCTTCATTTCGATCACCGGATCCGGCGGAACGGGTTCATCCGGGTTTCCGCCGTTCTGGAGGGTGTTGATGGTCTTTTCCAGCAGCCGGCAGTACAGGTCGAAGCCCACCCCGGTGATCTGTCCGTGCTGTTCGGCCCCCAGCAGGTTCCCGGCCCCCCGGATCTCCAGGTCCCGCATGGCGATCTTGAAGCCGGCCCCCAGTTCCGTAAAGTCCCGGATGGCCTGGAGCCGTTTCTGGGCCACTTCACTGAGCACCCGGTCCTTTTTGTACAGGAAATAGGCATAGGCCAGCCGGGAGGACCGGCCCACCCGTCCCCGCATCTGGTACAGCTGGGACAGTCCGAAGTTTTCCGCCCCGTCGATGATGATGGTGTTGGCCAGGGGCACGTCCAGGCCGTTTTCGATGATGGTGGTGCTCAGGAGCACGTCGAAGTCCCCCTGGTAGAACCCCAGCATCACATCTTCCAGTTCGTCCTCAGTCATCCGTCCATGGGCCAGACCGATGGTAATCCCAGGGACCAGTTCCCGGAGATGGGCAGCGATCCGGCTCAGCCCCTCGATCCGGTTGTGGACATAGTAGATCCGTCCGCCCCGGCGGATTTCCCGTTCCAGGGCTTCCCGGACCATCCCGTCATCATATTCGGCCACATAGGTTTCCACCGGCAGCCGGTCTTCCGGAGGGGATTCGATGATGCTCATGTCCCGTCCCTTCACCAGGGCCAGGTGGAGGGTACGGGGAATGGGGGTGGCGGAGAGGGTCAGCACGTCGATGCCGGCGCTGCGCTGCTTGATTTTTTCTTTCTGGGCCACCCCGAACCGCTGTTCCTCATCGATGATCAACAGTCCCAGGTCGTGGAATTCCACATCCGGGTTCAGGATCCGGTGGGTGCCGATAAGCACGTCAATCTTGCCTTCCGCCACCCGTTCCATGATCTCCCGCTGCTGTTTGGGGGTCCGGAACCGGCTGAGCATCTCCACCCGCACCCCGAAGGAGCCCATCCGCTGGGTAAAGGTCAGCAGGTGCTGCTGGGCCAGGACGGTGGTGGGAGCCAGTACTGCCACCTGTTTGCCGTCCATGACGGCCTTGAAGGCGGCCCGGATGGCCACTTCGGTCTTGCCGTAGCCCACGTCCCCGCACAGGAGCCGTTCCATGGGTACGGGCTTTTCCATGTCCGCCTTGATCTCAGCAATGGCCTTCAGCTGGTCCGGGGTTTCCTCAAAGGGGAAGCTGTCCTCGAATTCTTTCTGCCAGTGGGTATCCGGGGCAAAGGCATGGCCCGGGGTGATCTTCCGCTGGGCGTAGAGCCGAAGCAGTTCCGTGGCCAGGATGGTGATGGCCTTCTGGGCTTTCCGGGTGGCTTTCTGCCAGTCCTTCCGGCCCATGTTGGACAATTTGGGCGGCGTCCCCTCGTTGCCCACGTATTTGTGGAGGAGGCCCACCTGTTCCACCGGCACATGGAGCTTGTCCCCGCCGGCGTACTGGAGCTGGAGGTAATCCCGGTGGACCCCGTTCACTTCGATGGTTTCCACCCCCATGTACCGCCCGATGCCCTGGACGTCATGAACCACATAATCCCCGGCCTTGATGTCGGAGAAATAGTTCAGGGCCGGTCCTTTGCCCTTTGTTTTGGTGAGCCGGCGCTTCTTCTGGGCCCCGAAGATGTCGCTTTCCGTCAGCAGCAGCCATTTTTCATCCCAGAAATAGAAGCCGTTGGTCAGGCTGCCGGCAAAGACCTGGCCCCCGGTTTCCGGTACGCCCTGGAACTGGCCGGCAAAGGCCATGGGCAGACCGGCTCCTTTCAGGCTTTCTGCCAGGCCTGCGGCCTTGTCCCGGGTCCCCATCATGATCAGGGGATGGATGCCCTGGTCCAGCCAGCCCTTCAGGTCTTTCTGGAGCAGGTCGGTGTTTTTATTGTAGGGAGCCATGGCCCGGACCTGCACATGGATACGGGGAGCCTGGGGAAAATAGGGATGGCCCAGGTCGCTGACCGTCAGCAGATGGGTTTCCCCGGCCTGCTGGATCATGGTTTCCTGGTCCAGGAGCTGGTCGGCGAATTCCCGATTGTCTCCCCAGCTTTTTTTGCATTCTTCAAAGAAGGCTACAGGTTCATCCAGTACCGCCAGCTGGTCCGCCGACAGGTACTGGAACAGGGAGGCACTGATTTCCTGGTTTGGGACCGCCAGTGGCATGATCCCCACCTGGGAGATGGTCCCGATGCTCCGCTGGGTGTCAAGGTCGAACCGTTTCATGGCATCGATGGTGTTGTCGAACCATTCGATCCGCACCGGATCTTTCCCGTTGATGGGGAACACGTCCAGGATATCCCCCCGGACCGCCACCTGACCCAGGGTATCCACCTGTTCCGTCCGTTCGTAGCCGGCCTTCACCAGTTTTTCCACCACCAGGGACTGTTCGATCTCCTGCCCCACCGCCAGTTTCAGGTTTTCCCGGACCAGGGATTCCGGCTGGGGCAGTTTCTGGATGGCGGCTTCCGCGGTGGCGAAGATGATTCCCGGCTCCTTCCGGACGATCATTTCCAGGGCCGCTGCCCGTTCCGCCATCACCTGTTCGTTCCGGGTATCCACCTGGCCGTGGATCAGGCTGGCCGGGTACAGTTCCCGCATGGCCAGGTCCGGATAGAAATGGGCCAGTTCCCGGCGCTGGGCCCGGATGCTCTCCCGGTTCACCGTAAGGATCACCAGGGGCTGGGCCGCCTGGACCGTTTCCTGGAGGGCGCACAAAAAGCCGGCTTTCACAGAGCCTGTGAGGCCGGTCAGCTGCAGGGGACCGGGGGTCTTTTGCCAGAGATCTGCCCCTTCCCGGACATTTTTCTCCTGCTGCAACAGTTTCGTCAGTGTATTTGTCATAAAATTCTCTCTTTACAGGAACAGGGAAAGAGGGGTGTTGCTGGGCAACACCCCTCTTGCTGACGGGGCTGTTGCTTCTGCAACAGCCCCTTTTCAATTACAGTTTAATGTTGATGTTGTTCCGGTCGAAGGTGTGGACGCCGTCCACGAACCGGACCGTGCCGGTGGCATACCGCATGGAAATGGTATGGGTACGGGCACCGTTGCCGAAGTAGTTGACTCCCCGGAGCATATCGCAGTTGGTGATGGCGGTGGCGGTGAACATGCAGTCATCGCCCTTGACCAGATCATCAATGGTCAGGATCTTCTTGGTGTCTTCGATGCCCATCTTCCGGCAGCGTTCCACCTGGTCTTCGTTTTCCGGAACCAGACGGGCCTGCATGTCGCCGCCCAGGCATTTCAGCCCGCAGGCAGCCAGTACGCCTTCCGGAGCGCCGCCCCGGCCGATGTACATATGCACGCCGGTGCCTTCGATACCGGCATCAATGATGGGATCCACATCCCCGTCACTGATCAGACGGATCCGGGCCCCAACGGCACGGACTTCTTCAATGATTTTCCGGTGACGGGGACGGTCCAGGGCCACAACGGTCAGATCGTTCACGTTCCGGTTCAGGGCCTTGGCCACCCGCTGGAGGTTGACGCTCACCGGATCATCGATGTTGATGCAGCCTTTGGCCCGGGGACCTACGGCGATCTTGTCCATGTACATGTCAGGTGCGTGGAGCAGGCAGCCTTTGGGGGCAATGGCGATAACGGCAATGGCGCCGTTCTGGCCTTTGGCCACCAGGTTGGTCCCTTCCACCGGGTCAACGGCGATGTCCACTTCCGGACCGCCGGCCCCTACTTCTTCACCGATGTACAGCATGGGGGCTTCGTCCATTTCCCCTTCACCAATGACCACCGTCCCGTTGATGTGGACGGTATCAAACATTTTCCGCATGGCATCCACGGCCAGCTGGTCGATGCCATTCTTGTCGCCCCGGCCAACACCACGGGCACTGGCAATCGCTGCGGCTTCCGTTACTCGGATAAATTCCATGGATAATTCTCTGTTCATTCCATACGCCTCCCAGATTCGTTGGGCAATTTTCCTTGCCCTTTCATTGTATCCGCTATTGCTGCAGAAATCAATGGTTATGATACTTCAACGCGGCTGCGATGAAGGCCTTGAACAAAGGATGGGGATTGGTGGGACGGGATTTCAGTTCCGGATGGAACTGGGCCCCCAGGTACCAGGGATGGACATCCGTGGGCAGTTCCACCATTTCCACCAGTTTCCCGTTGGGCAGGGTGCCGCCCAGCACCAGACCGTGGCTGAACAGTTCATCCCGCAGTTCGTTGTTCACTTCGTAGCGGTGACGGTGCCGTTCGCTGATGCTTTCAGTGCCGTAGGCCTTTTCCGCCAGGGTGCCGGGATACAGCTTGCAGGGATAAGCCCCCAGCCGCATGGTGCCGCCCTTGATTTCCACGCTCATCTGTTCCGGCATCAGATAGATTACCGGATACGGGGTGTTTTCGTCGAATTCCGTGGAGTTGGCCTTGGCCATGCCGCAGACGTTCCGGGCATATTCGATGACCAGACACTGCATCCCCAGGCAGATGCCGAAGAAGGGGATCTTGTTTTCCCGGGCATACTGGGCAGCCCGGATCATCCCTTCGATGCCCCGGTCGCCGAAGCCGCCGGGCACCAGGATCCCATCCACGCCTTTGAAGATCTGAGCGAAGTCCGCCTTGGGGTCTTCCAGATCCACGGCGTTGATGTATTCGATGTCCACATCTGCGTCATGGAAATAGCTGGCGTGTTTCAGGGCTTCCACGATGCTGATGTAGGCATCGGGCAGTTCCACGTATTTGCCCACCACAGCAATGGTGGATTTCTGGGCATGGGGGGCCAGGATCTTCTTCACCATGGCATGCCAGGCATCCATGTCCTTGGGTTTATCTTCCATGTCCAGTTTCCGCAGCACCACTTTGTCCATACCCTGGTCTTCCAGCAGCATGGGCACTTCGTAGATGCTGGGAGCGGTGATGGACTGGAACACGGCGTCCGCATCCACGTCACAGAACATGGAAATCTTTTCCCGCATTTCCTTGCTGATTTCCTTTTCGCTCCGGCACACCAGGATATCCGGGGTGATGCCGATGCTCCGCAGTTCCTTTACGCTGTGCTGGGTGGGTTTGGTCTTCAGTTCCCCGGCAGCGGCGATGTAGGGCACCAGGGTCACATGGATGTAGAGCACATCGTTCCGGCCCACATCCTTCTTCACCTGCCGGATGGCTTCCATAAAGGGTTCGGATTCGATATCCCCTACGGTGCCGCCGATTTCGGTGATCACGAAGTCAGCATTTTCTTCCCGGCCCACCCGGTAGACCCGTTCCTTGATTTCGTTGGTGATGTGAGGAATGACCTGTACCGTACGGCCCAGATAATCCCCCCGGCGTTCCTTGTTGATCACGGACTGGTAAATCCGGCCGGCGGTCACGTTGGAATTCCGGGACAGGTTGATGTCAATGAACCGTTCGTAATGGCCCAGATCCAGGTCCGTTTCCGCCCCGTCATCGGTGACGAATACTTCCCCGTGCTGGTACGGGCTCATGGTACCAGGATCGATGTTGATGTAGGGATCGAACTTCTGGATGGTCACCTTGTACCCTCTGCTCTTGAGCAGACGGCCCAGGGACGCTGCCGTGATTCCTTTCCCTAAAGAAGACACCACACCGCCCGTTACAAAAATATACTTGGTCATTTTCTTCCTCCCTTTTTCTGGCTTTCGCCCAACTTTACATATGGTCCGGTGCACTGACACCCAGGATCTTCAAACCGTGGCGCAGGGTATTGCCCACAGCTGTAATCAACGCCAGACGGGCCTGCTGCACCGCAGGATCCACGCCCAGGACACGGCACTGGTTGTAGAACGAATGGAACAGCCCGGCCAGATCGTACACATAGTGGGCGATCTTGTGGGGGGCCCGTTCTGCAGCTGCCGTTTCAATCAGTTCCTCATAATCATTCAGCTTCTTGATCAGGTCCACTTCAATGGGTTCCTTCAGCACGGAAAGGTCGCAGTCCTTCCGGAGGGCGATCTTTTCTTCTTCCATCTGCCGCAGGATGCTGCAGATCCGGGCATGGGCATACTGGACATAGTACACCGGGTTGTCATTGGAATGTTCCGTGGCCAGAGTCAGATCGAAATCCAGCTGGCTGTCCATGCTCCGCATGATGAAGAAGAACCGGGCCGCATCGGTCCCCACTTCCTCGATCAGTTCATTGAGGGTCACGCTCTTGCCGGTGCGCTTGCTCATCTTCACCAGTTCCCCGTTCCGGTACAGGGCCACCATCTGGAGGATCAGCACTTCCAGCCGGCTGGGATCATAGCCCAGGGCCTCCATGGCCGCCTTCACCCGGGGAATGTACCCGTGATGGTCGGCGCCCCACAGGTTGATCACCCGGTCGAAGCCCCGCTGGAATTTGTTCTGGTGGTAGGCGATATCCGCGGCAAAGTAGGTGGATACCCCGTTGTCACGGATCACCACCCGGTCTTTATCATCTCCGAAAGCCGTGGATCTGAACCACTTGGCTCCGTCTTTCTCATACACATAGCCTTTTTCCTGGAGCTCGTCCACCACTTGGTGGATCTTGTCCGCATCGTGGAGACTCTGTTCGCTGAACCACACGTCGAATTCACAGTTGAAGGCTTCCAGGTCTTCCTTCAGGGCCGCCAGTTTTTCTTCCTTGGCCAGGGTCTGGAACTGTTCCAGCCGTTCTTCTTCCGGCATATGGATGAACTTGTCCCCGTATTTGGCCTTGATCCGCCGGGCGGTCACTTTGATGTCTTCCCCATGGTATCCGTTTTCCGGAAACTGGCAGGGAATGTCGAAGAGTTCCAGGTACCGGGCGTTCACAGAAAGGGCCAGGTTGTGCATCTGGTTCCCGGCATCGTTGATGTAGTATTCCCGGGTCACGTCATAACCGGCGGCCTTCATCAGGCTGGCCAGAGCGCTGCCCACTGCCGCGCCCCGTCCGTGGCCCACATGGAGCGGACCGGTGGGGTTGGCGCTTACGTATTCGATCTGGATCTTTTCCCCGTTCTTGGGGGGCAGGTTTCCGTAATTCTCCCCTTTGTCCAGGATGGCCCGGAGGGATTCTCCCAGCCAGTCTTCCTTCAGGTAGAAGTTCAAAAATCCGGGACCTGCGATTTCCACTTTGTCCACGCTGGGGCAGTCCAGGTATTCCTGCACCGCAGCGGCGATCACCCGGGGGGCACAGTGGAAATTCCGGGCCGCCTGCAGGGCGAAGTTGGTGGCAAAATCACCAAAGGCTTTCTGGGGCGGTACGGTCAGGACCACCGGGGCCATTTCCCCCTGGGACAGTTTCCCTGCCTCAATGGCCTTCCGGACGGCGTCGGCTACGGCCTCCGCCAGTACTTTCTTCATGTCCACGCTTTTCTTCCTCCTCGATCTCGATTTGCAAACGAATGCTTCCATTGGGCTGGCTGTCCATTTCCAGGTCGAAGAAGACCCGGAGCTGCCAGGCACGGTCCCGGCGGCTGATGGCCAGTTCCCGGGTAAAGACCGTCATGGGAACAGTAAAATACGGGGTCCTGTACTGAAACGAACTGTTCCGGCCCCGTTCATACTGCTGCCGATGTTCATAACGGCCATGCCGGATTACCGTCAGGGTGTCCTCCGTCCATTTCAGGGTGGTGCGGGTCCCTTCCATGCCGGTCACTTCCGATTCGTCGTACCGGACATAGACGGTCCCGTCCTTTTCCGTCAGCTGCCCGAAGGCCACCAGGGTGGCGGGATCTGCATCCCCGGCCCCTACGGTTTCACTATGGATGGTAATCTTTACAGGTGTCATGGACTCTCTCCACAATAAGAGAGGGTTGCCCCTGTGCAAGCCAGCACCATCAGCGCGGCGAAGGAGCAAGCCCTCTTTCGGATTCGTTATGTAGTATCTGTCAGCAAAAAAATTGTATTGTCTTGCCTATTCTTGTTTATTTTATATTAAAGCCGTCCAAAAGGCAAGGGGTGGATGGGGAAAATCCCGGGAAGGGATTGGATTGCACCGATCCCCATTCTATTATATAATGGACCTTATGCAAAAATAAAAGAAAGGATGTGTGTTTATGCATGTTGCATTAAGCACGGTGGTGGCTCTGGTCCTGTATTTTGCCGTTTTGATCGGGATCGGGCTGATCACGTATAAAAAAGATGATGATATGGAAGGCTACGCCCTGGGGGGACGGGCGCTGGGTCCCTGGGTCACGTCCATGAGCGCGGAGGCTTCCGACATGAGCGGCTGGATGCTCATGGGCCTGCCGGGGTACGCCTACATGGCCGGCATCAGCGCCTTCTGGATTGCCCTGGGACTGATCATCGGCACCTGGGTCAACTGGGTGCTGGTGGCCAAGCGGCTGCGGATCTTCACCTCCGTCATGGGCAACGCCATTACCCTGCCAGAGTACTTTGACAACCGGTTCTCCGACAAGCACCGGAAGCTGCGGATTGCCTCCGCCTTCTTCATTTTCATTTTCTTCCTGATCTACACTTCCTCCAGCTTCGTGGCCGGGGGCAAGCTGTTCAACACGGCCTTTGGTCTGGATTACCGCTATTCCCTGTTCCTCACCGCCGGCATCGTGGTGTTCTACACCCTGATGGGGGGCTTTGCCGCCGTGTGCTGGACGGACCTGTTCCAGGGCTTCCTGATGTTTTTCTCCATCCTGGTGGTGCCGGTGACCGCCATGTACTACATCGGCGGGGTGGATGCCACCATGGCCCGGCTGAACGCCATCAGCCCCCACTATTTCGATATGATCCGGGGGGCCGACGGCAGCGTCCTGAGCCTGACCGCCATCATTTCCCTGCTGGCCTGGGGCCTGGGATATTTCGGACAGCCCCACATTCTGGTCCGGTTCATGGCCATCCGTGATCCCAAGAGCATCCGGCAGGCCACCCACATTGCCGTCACCTGGGTGGTGATCTCCCTGGCCATGGCCGTACTGGTGGGTCTCACCGGCCGGGTATACCTGGGGGATGTGCTGAAAGGCGGGGCAGCGGAAACCGTCTTCATCCAGCTGAGCGGGAAATTCTACCATCCCTTCTTCGCCGGAATCATCACCTCCGGGATCCTGGGGGCCATCATGAGCACCTCCGACAGCCAGCTGCTGGTGGCCGCTTCTTCCTTTACCACGGACTTCTACAAGATCCTGATCAACCCCAAGGCCACGGCCGCGGAACTGGTACGGATGAGCCGGATGATGATCATCGTGGTATCCGCCCTTTCCCTGGTACTGGCCATGAACCCGGACAGCATGATCCTGAACATCGTTTCCTACGCCTGGGCCGGTTTCGGGGCCGCCTTCGGGCCCCTGGTGCTGTTCTCCCTGTTCTGGCGCCGGATGACCACTGACGGGGCCTTCGCGGGCATCGTAGTGGGCGGTTCCACGGTGCTGATCTGGAAGAACTTCTTCGCCTTCACCGGCGTCTACGAAATCATCCCCGGGTTCATCCTGTCCTGCCTGGCCATCGTCATCGTCAGCCTGATGGACAGCGAACCGGAGCCGGAAGTGGTGGCCCGGTACGACGAGGCGGTTGCCAAGTTGAAAGAGGAATGAAAAAAGGGGCCTGGAAAAAATGATTCCTCATTTTTTCCAGGCCCCCTTTTGGTCGCGGGTCGCGAGCTACAGGTCGCGAGCTAGGACGTTTAAGCCATTTGTTTCTTTTTCTATATGATGATAAGAAAAAATCGGTTGGAATCTGCAAAACTGAAACTTCGGTCCGTACCAACAAGCCCGCGACCCACGACTCGTGACCAAAAAGGTGGGCTGTGAAGAAATGAAAAAAGCATCTCTTCACAGCCCACCTTTTCTTACTGTATATACTTCCCGTCCCGTTTCAGCGGCTCCGACAGATCCTGCCCTCCCAGAACCGTTACCGGCTTGCCTTTTACGGTGAACCTTACTTTCTGGATTTCCGGGAATTCGGTGAGGGTGTCCACCACCGCATACAGCATCAGCAGAGTGTCGTGGTCCCCCCGCCGGGTCTGGAATTCCCGGCTGAAATCAATGGTGGCCACCTTGTCCTTTACGGTGACTTTGTTCACCCTGACCCCTTTGGGGAAGGTGGTGTCCCCCTGGGGACGCTTTTCCACCAGTTCCTTCAGCACCAGCAGGGGCAGCTTGTCCCGGCTGCCGGAAAGCTTCACGGTCTGGGCCTGGAGCTTCCCGTTCTTCCCCACCCGGTACAGGGTCCGGGACGAAGCCTGGGCTCCCTTCTGCCCGGCCTTGGCATCCGCCGCAGCCGTTTCCTTTTTCGTGTCAGGGTTCACGGTGGTGTTCTGGGGACTGCAGCCTCCCAAAAAAGTCAGGCTCCCCAGCAGTAGTGCTGCCGCCGTCCAGCGGGTCAGTCTTTTGTCCATGGGCTCAGCCTCCTTGATGCTGGTTGTAGAAGTCTTCGATACCGTCAGCAATGGCATTGGCCACCTTGTTCTGGAACCAGTCGGAGATCAGCAGCTTTTCTTCCCTTTTGTTGGTCAGGAACAGACATTCCACCAATGCCCCGGGCATGGTGCTCCGCTTGTTCACGTAGAAGTTGGCGTACCGTACCCCCAGGTCATCCACATCGGCGGTCTTCATCAGCCGGTCCTGGATGCACTGGGCTACCTGGATATCGTACTTGGTCTTGGGATGGTAGTAGGTGGAGAACCCGCCCACGCTGGTGTTTTCACTGGCGTTGATGTGGATGCTGATGAACATGTCGGAATGGCTGTTCTCCGCCACATCCACCCGGGCCTGGAGCTCTTCCGCATCGGTGGCGTCCGGTCCGTACACATCCACGTCGGTGGTCCGGGTCATGTAGACGATGGCCCCTTTCTTTTCCAGCAGGGCCTTCACCTTTTTGGAAATGGGCAGGGTCACGTCCTTTTCATAGGTGCCGGTAACCAGTCCGTGGGTTCCCGGGTCCGTGCCCCCATGGCCCGGATCCAGGGTGATCCGCTTGCCTCTGATGCCTCCCACCACGGAATAGGTGTTGCCAAAACTGGGTTTGGGCCGGGTGGGCTGCCAGGGAGAGCTGGAAGGCCTGCTGGGCCGCTTGGGAGTGAAGGTCTTCTGGGGCGGCGCCGCGATCACATCCACCACCACCCGGGTGGGCCGCTTGGCCACTTTGTCTTCCTTCAGGCTGAACACGTTGAACATCCCCTTCTGGAGGGGTCTCTTCATCATCACATGGACCACCGTGGCATTGATTTTCCGTTCCAGATACACCTTGGAAACATAGGTGGCCTTTTTGGGGGTAGTGACCCGGGGAATGGACGATTTCAGGTTGCCGTAGACGGTGACCCGCAGTTCATTGTCCAGCATTTCCGTTTTGTATTTCGTGGCCTGGTTGGTATCCAGGACAATCCGCAGCCGTCCGTTGGGATTGACCCCGTACACCACATCCTGGATCTTGGACGCCGCCTGGGCATTTCCCGTTCCCAGGCATGCCACCAGGCAGAAAAAGAATAACAGCAGTTTTTTGAACACGTTGAACCTCCTCTTGGGACGCAGCAGGCTGTCTTCTGCCTCCCGGACTACCCGGCCATTGTAACACTTTCCCAGGTTCCATGCAAATCAGGCCGGCTGACCGCCCCGGCGGGCCGGCCATCTTTTATCTCTTTTTCACTTTGTCCAGGGCTGCAGGCAGGTGGGTCACCAGATCCCCGGCCGCAAGACCGATCTTTCCGCCTTCCGCCGCCAGATCCCCGGCCAGCCCCTGGAGATAGACCCCGCAGCAGGCGGCCTGGCCCAGGTCCAGTCCCTGTCCCAAAAGGGCGGCAATGGTCCCGGTGAGCACGTCTCCGCAGCCCCCGGTGGCCATGCCTTCATTGCCGGTGGTATTGATGAACACCTGTCCGTTGGGCAGGGCCACCACCACCGGCGTGCATTTCAGCACCACTACCGCCTGCCATCTGGCCGCCCCTTCCAGGGCCGCCCGGACCGGATCCTGGAGGATCTCCCCGGTGGATTTCCCCAGCAGCCGGGCCATTTCTCCCGGATGGGGGGTAAAGATTTTTTTCTGGAGGGACTGCAGCAGGGCATCATCCCCAGCCAGGGCATTGAGGCCGTCCGCATCCAGCACCAGGGGCTGGGACAGCTGGGGCAGCAGTTCCCGGAGGTACTGGACGGTTTCCGGGGCTTTCCCTGCTCCGGGACCGGCAGCCACCACGTCAAAGCTCCGGAAGGCCTTCAGGCTGGCTTCCGTCACCGGCCGCACCATCACCTCCGTGGATTTGATGATCAGGGGCTGGAGCACTTCCGGCTGGGTGTACAACGTCACCAGACCGGCCCCGGCCCGGACCGCCGCCTTGGAACAAAGTTCCGCCGCTCCGGCATACCCCAGGCTCCCGGCCAGGATCCCCACCCGGCCGTTCATGCCCTTGTGGGCATTGGGGGGCCGTTTGGGCAGCACGTGCCGGACCAGGTCTTCCGTCAGGAGCTCCGCATTGCTTTCCGCTTCCAGCACCAGGGAGGGCGGGGTATTCAGATCCGCCAGGATGATCTTCCCGGTGTACCCGGCTCCGGGATACAGGTACAGCCCCGGTTTGGGGGCGATCATGGTCACTGTGGCCCGGGCGTGGAGGGCCAGGTCCGTATACCCATGATCCGCTTCCACCCCACTGGGGATGTCCACCGCCAGCACCGGTACCGGCACCATCTGGAGGGTTTCCAGGAGGGACCGGATGGGTTCCCGGACTTTACCATGGAAGCTGGTCCCCAGCAGGGCGTCGATGAACAGATCCGCCTGGGCACAGGCCTGGAGCACTTCATTCTGGTCCTTTTCCCACCGGAGGATGGTAAAAGGGAAGCTCTGGCAGATCTTGTACTGTAGCGCCGCTCCCGGGCCGAAGCTTTCCGGGGCTTCCGCCAGCACCAGGGTCACCAGAGCCCCCCGTTTCAGCAGGAACCGGGCGGCGGCCAGGCCGTCTCCCCCGTTGTTTCCTTTCCCGATCAGCAGGATCACCCGTTTTTCCCGGGGATTCCCCATCAGGTCCGCCGCCACATCGGCCACGGCCCGTCCGGCGTTCTCGATGAGGACGGCCTCCGGGATCCCCATTTCCCCGATGGCCTTGGCATCCACTTTTTTCATGGCTTCACTTGCAATGAGTTTCATCTTATCCCTCCAACAGTACTTGGGCAATGGCATTTTCCGCCGTATGGCTCAGGCTTACATGGATCCGTTCCACGCCCCGCACCAGAGCGGCCACCCGCAGCTGGCCCATGAGATGGAGCCGGGGCGCCCCGGTCTTTTCCTCGTTCAGCACTTCCACCTGCTGGAGCTGTCCCGGAGTCAGGCCGGTACCCAGGGCCTTGCCCAGGGCTTCCTTGGCCGCAAACCGGGCCGCGTAGGATTCGCTGCTGTGAGCGCCCTTGCTTTCACAGTACTCGATTTCGTCCCGGGTAAAGGTCTTTTCTTTGAACCCGGCCTGTTTCAGGGCCCGTTCCATCCGGCCCACTTCCAGGATATCCACACCCATGCCAAGAATCATATCCAATTCCTTCTTTCACGCTTTTCTATCTTATTGAAACAATGTTACAAAACTATGGCAAAACTGTGCTCTTTCTTTTCCATTTACATCCCATGCTGTTTTTTCCAGTCCTTGATCTGCCGGAGCCGTTCCTTGTACCGGGCTTCCAGCCCCTGTTCCGTGGGATGGTAATAGCTCCGGTCCTTCAGCCCGTCGGGCAGGCACTGCATGGCGGCCATTTTCTCTTTGGTGTCATGGGCATACTGGTACCCTTTGCCGTAGCCCAGCTCTCCCATCAGCCGGGTGGGAGCGTTCCGGATCTGGAGGGGCACCGGTTCGTTGAGATGCTGCCGGGCATCGTCCCTGGCCTCGTTGTAGGCCAGTTCCATGGCGTTGGATTTGGGCGCCATGGAAAGGTAGATCACCGCATGGGTCAGGTTCACGGAACATTCCGGCATACCGAGGAAATGACAGGCCTGGTAGGCTGCCACCGCGATCTCCAGCCCCCGGGAATCCGCAAGGCCCACGTCTTCGCTGGCGAACCGGACCACCCGCCGGGCAATGTAAAGGGGATCCTCCCCCGCTTCCAGCATCCGGGCCAGCCAGTACACCGCCGCATCCGGATCGGAATTCCGCATGGATTTGTGGAGGGCGGAAATCAGGTTGTAGTGTTCCTCCCCGGTTTTGTCATACAGGAGAGCCTTTTTCCCGGTACACTGTTCAATCAGCTCCCGGGACACATGGATGCCGTCCGGTTTCCGTTCCCCGTTGAGCACCACCATTTCCAGGGTGGCCAGGGCGGACCGGGCATCGCCGTTGGAGAGCCGGGCCAGGAAGGTCAGGTCTTCCTCCGCCAGATGGACGGTTTCTTTCCCGAATCCCCGGGGATCGGTGAGGGCCCGTTTCAGGATCCCTTTGATGGCCTTTTCATCCAGGGCCTTCAGCACAAAGACCTTGCACCGGCTCAGAAGAGCCCCGTTCACCTCAAAGGAAGGATTTTCCGTGGTGGCGCCGATCAGGATGATGGCGCCTTTTTCCACAAAGGGCAGGAACGCATCCTGCTGGGCCCGGTTGAACCGGTGGATTTCGTCCACGAACACGATGGTCCGGGCCCCGAACCGCCGGTTCTCATCGGCCCGCTGCATCACCGTGCGGATTTCCTTGATGCCGCTGGTCACGGCGGAAAAATTAATGAAATTGGCCCGGGTGGTGTGGGCGATGATCTGGGCCAGGGTGGTCTTCCCCACCCCCGGCGGCCCCCAGAAGATCATGGAGGAGATCCGGTCTTCCTCGATCAGGTTCCAGAGGATCTTCCCCGGTCCCAGCAGCTGCTCCTGGCCCACGAATTCGTCCAGGGTACGGGGCCGCAGCCGGGCCGCCAGAGGCTCATCCGCCGGCGCCGCAAACAGACTGTCTTCTTCCAAGGATATCACCTCCCGTATACTCTAAATTTTATTATACCATGAAAAAGGGGACTGTTGCCATGCAACAGTCCCCTTTGGTCACGGGCCACGGGTCGCGGGCCTGGACGTTTAAGCCGTTTGTTTATCTTCTATAGGATGATACAGCAAAATCAATCAGAATCTGCAAAATCAGATTTTCGATTTGCACTAACAAGCCCGCGACTCATGGCTCGCGACCCGCGACCAGGGGGCGAATCCCTTCGCCCCCTACTCCCCCGTCTTCGTCTTGAACAGCTCATTCAGCTGATGGAGACGGGCGTGGTTGGGGATGAGATAGACGTAATCTCCGCCCAGCAGGACGGTATCGGCCTGGGGGATCATGTCCTGATCCCCCCGCCGGACGCAGACCACCAGGGCCCGGCCGGGCAGGCGGATTTCCTGGAGGGTCTTCCCTTCCACCCGGGCTCCCCCTTCCACGGCGATTTCCACCAGCATCTGCTCTTCCGGAGCCTCCAGGATATTCTTCACCTTGGGGTTGTCCTTCAGCGACCGTTCCAGCATGGCGTCGAAAATGGGCGTATCATGGACGATTTCCCCGGCCGCATAGGCAAACAGGGTCACAATGCCCAAAGGTACCAGATGGTAGAACCGGCCGGTCATTTCCAAAAGCAGCAGGATGGCCGTCACCGGTGCCCGGACGGAGCCGGCAAACAGGCCGGCCATGCCGAAGACCACCATATTCAGCCGGTAGGCTTCCGGCAGGAGCCCCAGCTGCACCAGCAGGTTCCCGTACAGGCTCCCCACCAGGGACCCCAGCACCAGCATGGGCTGCAGGCTGCCCCCGGGAGCGCCGGACCCGGTACTGAAAATGGTGAAGAAGAATTTCCCCAGAAGGATCACCAGCACCATCCCCAGGGTCCCTTCCAGGTCCACCATGGCTTCGATGATGTTGTCCCCGGCCCCCAGGATCTGGGGCAGCAGGTAGGTGAGGGGAATGGTCAGCAGCAGGGGAAAGGCGATCTTCATCCAGGGTTTCCGGAACACCGGCAGGCTGTAGAACCGGCTGATGTTCAGGGACCCCTTGTTGAAGGCCACCCCGATGAGCCCGGACACCAGGCCCAGGACGATCACCTGGGGCAGCAGTTCCACCGGCAGGATGGGCATCTTGGGAATGGTCAGCACCGTTTCCACCCCGAACACCCAGTGGACCAGCACTGTGGTGGTCATGCAGGCCATCAGGGTGGGTGCCATGACAATGGCGGACAGATTCTTGTGGATGGCTTCCATGGTGAACATCACCCCGGCCATGGGTGCGTTGAAGGCCGCCGCCAGCCCGGCTCCGGCACCGCTGCTGATCAGGGCCCGTTTTTCCAGGTTGGTGTTGTTCAGGGCGTTCCCCACCCCCTGGCCGGTCATGGCCCCGATCTGGACCGAAGGTCCTTCCCGGCCCATGGAAAGGCCGGCCCCGATGCCCAGGGAAGTATCCAGCAGTTTCACCAGGATCACCCGGGCCCAGTGGGTGCTTTTCTCCAGGCCCAGCACAATGCCCCGGACCTGGGGGATGCCGCTGCCCCCGGCAATGGGAGCCCACCGGACCAGGGCCGCGATCACCATGGCAATCAGAAGCAGGGCCCCCACCCACAGCAGGGTATAGGCGGGAGGCACATTCTGGAGAAAATCCACCATCTTCGCCCGGTTCCGGGCCACAAAGCCCAGACACAGCCGCAGCACCGTAATGCACAGGCCGGTGGTGATCCCTACCAGGATCCCTTCAAAAGCCAGCTTCAGTTTCAGGTTGGGAACATGGAGCATCCCCTGGAGGGTCTTCTCCCTTTCCTGCCCTTCCATCTTACAGATCCTTGAACAGGCCGGTAAAGTCCAGCGTGGCGAAGTAGTCCTTCTCCGTTTCTGCCCGGCGCAGCAGTTCCACACTGCCGTCTTCCTTCAGCAGCAGTTCGGCACACCACAGCTTGGCGTTGTAGTTGTAGCCCATGGCAGACCCGTGAGCCCCGGTATCATGGATGAAGAGGTAATCCCCTTTGTCGATTTTCGGCAGTTTCCGGTCGATGGCGAATTTGTCGTTGTTTTCGCAGAGGCCGCCGGTCACATCATAAGTATGGTCGCAGGGTTCGTTTTCCTTCCCCAGTACCGTAATGTGATGGTAGGCCCCGTACATGGCCGGCCGCATCAGGTTGGCGGCGCAGGCATCCACCCCCACGTATTCCTTGTAGATGTGTTTGAAATGGAGGACCTTGGTGACCAGACCCCCGTAAGGACCGGTGACGAAGCGGCCCATTTCCGTAAACAGGGCCACATTGCCCATGCCTGCCGGCGTCAGCACTTCTTCATAGACCTTCCGGACTCCTTCCCCGATGGCGGCAATGTCATTGGGGGTCTGTTCCGGACGGTAGGGGATGCCCACCCCGCCGGACAGGTTGATGAAGTCCACGGCCACACCGGTTTCCTTCTTCATGTCCACAGCCAGCTGGAACAGCTGACGGGCCAGTTCCGGATAATATCCGTTGGTCACGGTGTTGCTGGCCAGGAAGGCATGGATGCCGAAATGCTTCACGCCCTTGGCTTTCAGGATTTTGAAGGCTTCCCGGAGCTGGTCCCGGGTCATGCCGTATTTGGAATCCCCCGGGTTGTCCATGATGTCGTTGCCCAGGGCGAACACGCCCCCGGGATTGAACCGGCAGCAGATGGTTTCCGGAATGGCCGCCACCTGTTCCAGGAAATCGATCATGGTGAAATCGTCCAGGTTGATGATGGCCCCCAGCTTGTAGGCTTCCTGCATGTCTTTCACAGGGGTATCGTTGGAAGAGAACATGATGTCATGGCCCTTGAAGCCGCACACATCGGAGAGCAGCAGTTCCGGATAGGAAGAGCAGTCCGTGCCGCAGCCTTCTTCCTTCATGATCTTCAGGATCCCCGGCAGGGGCGTGGCCTTCACGGCAAAATATTCCTTGAAGCCCTTGTTCCAGGCAAAAGCCTTGTTGATGCTGCGCACCGTATTCCGGATGCCCTTTTCATCGTAGATATGGAACGGCGTGGGATAGGTTTCCGCCAGTTTTTCCACCTGTTCTTTGGTTACGAATGGAACTTTTTTCATAATTGGTTATTCCCCCTCAATTTGGCTCATGTTTCAGCTGAGCATCATACGGTCATTGTCCAGTGCAGAGCCGGACGCTTTTTCAAACAGGGCCAGCAGATCCGGAATGGTCAGTTTGGCCTTTTCTTCTGCATTCACATCCACCACGATCCGGCCGGCGTTCATCATGATCAGCCGGTTGCCAAAGCGCAGGGCATCTCTCATATTATGCGTAATCATGAGAGATGTCAAATGGTCCCGCCCAATGACTTTTTGCGTCATGGTCAGCACCTTTTCCGCCGTCTTGGGATCCAGGGCGGCGGTGTGTTCATCCAGCAGCAGGATCCGGGGCTTGTTCATGGCCGCCATCAGCAGGGTCAGGGCCTGCCGCTGGCCGCCGGAGAGCAGCCCCACCCGGCTGGTGAGCCGGTTTTCCAGGCCCAGGTCCAGTTCTTTCAGCATTTCCCGGAACTTTTCCCGGTCCCCGTCCTTCAGGGCCCAGGAGAGCCCCGGCGTTTTGCCCCGGCGGGAGGCAATGGCCAGGTTCTCTTCGATCATCATCCCGGCGGCGGTGCCCATCATGGGATCCTGGAACACCCGGCCGATATACCGGGCCCGTTTGTGTTCCGGCATTTTGCTCACATCCACCCCGTCGATGAGAATCTGGCCCGCATCAATGGGGAAGACCCCTGCAATGGAGTTCAGCAGGGTGGATTTCCCGGCCCCGTTGCCCCCGATGATGGTGATGAAATCTCCCGGTTCCATATGCAGGTTCACATCGGTCAGGGCTTTCTTTTCGTTGACCGTTCCCGGAAAGAAGGTTTTGGATAAATGTTTGATGTCCAGCATCAGATTCCCGCCTTTCTGCTTTGGAACTTCCCTTTGACCATGGGCAGGCTCAGGGCAATGGCCACCAGCACCGCCGTAAACAGTTTCAGATCATTGGGAGGCATCCCCATCTGGAGCACAATGGCGATGACCAGACGGTAGACGATGGACCCCAGGATCACGGAGATCAGGGAGTTCTTGAAGCTGCGGGTGCCGAAAAGCACTTCTCCGATGATTACGGAGGCCAGACCGATGACGATGGTCCCCACCCCCATGCCCACGTCAGCAAAGCCGTTGCTCTGGGCCACCAGGGCGCCGGCCACGGCCACCAGGGCGTTGCTGAAGAACAGGCCGATCAGCAGCATGATGTTGGTATCCACCCCCTGGGCCCGGATCATCTGGGGATTGTACCCGGTGGCCCGGATGGCGGCCCCGATTTCCGTCCCGAAGAACCAGTACATGAGCACGGAGAACAGCAGGCAGGACAGGATGCCCACCAGAAGCACCGCCTGGGAATAGGCCACCCCCAGGGTGCTTTCCACCAGGGTAAAGGCGGTTTCCTTCCCCAGAAGGGACACGTTGGCCTTGCCCATGATCCGCAGGTTCACGGAATACAGGGCGATCATGGTGAGGATCCCTGCCAGGAGAGCAGGGATTCGCAGTTTGGTGTGGAGCAGTCCGGTGACCACCCCGGCCAGTCCCCCGGCCAGAGCGGCGGCCAGGATGGCCGTCACCGGGTTCACGTCCTTCACCAGCAGAGTAACGGCCACCGAGGCCCCCAGGGGGAAGGACCCTTCCACGGTCAGGTCCGCAATGTCCAGGACCCGGAAGGTGATGTAGACGCCCAGGGCCAGGAGGGACCACAGCAGGCCCTGGGAAACAGTTGGCAATAACAGATCGATCATGGATTATTTGGCTCCTTTGGCTTCTTTCAGAATATCATCCGGGACAGTCAGTCCCAGTTTCTTGATCTGGGCTTCGTTCAGGGTCACCGTAAAGGTCTTCTGGGCCTGGATGGCCATGTTCTGGGGTTTGGCTTTGCCGCTCAGGATGTCCGCTGCCATTTCCCCGGTCTGGAAGCCCAGTTTGTAGTAATCGATGCCCAGGGTGGCCACACCGCCGGCCTTGGTCATCCCGGCTTCCCCGCAGAATACGGGGATCCTGGCTTCATCGGTGATCTTGATCAGGTTGGGCATGGCGGAGGCCAGCACATTGTCCGTAGGCACGTACAGGGCATCGGCCTTGCCCACCAGGCTCTGGGCAGCCTGCTGGATGTCGTTGACGCTGGAAACCGTGGCTTCCACCGTCTTCAGGCCCCGGGCGGCTGCCGCCTTTTTGGCCAGGTCGATCTGGAGCTGGGAGTTCACTTCACTGGAATTGTAAATGAAGCCCACGGTCCTGGCTTTGGGCATGATCTTCACCAGCAGGTCGATCTGGGCTTCCACCGGGTTCATGTCCGTGGTGCCGGTGACGTTGGTACCCGGCTGGCTGTTGTCCTTCACCAGTTTGGCCACTTTGTAATCGGTAATGGCCGTCCCCACAATGGGGATGTCTTTGGTGGCATTGGCCATGGTCTGGGCTGCCGGGGTGGCAATGGCGCACACCAGGTTCACCTTGTTGCTGACGAAACGCTGGGCGATGGTCTGGAGATTGGACTGGTCTCCCTGGGCATTCTGCCGGTCGAATTTGATGTTCTTCCCTTCTTCAAAGCCCTTGGACTTCAGGCCGTCCACAAACCCCTTGTTGGCCGCATCCAGGGCCGGATGTTCCACCAGCTGCAAAATCCCCACATTGCAGGTCTTGTCTTTTCCGGCCTGCTTGGTGTCGCCGCCGCAGCCTGCCACCCCCACCAGCATGGCCAGCATGGCCAGGACTGCCGCCGCTTTTGCGCTTTTCTTCATGATGCATCCCCTCCTGCTTTACTTCACGATGCTGGCACCCTTCAGGACATCTTCCGGAAGAGTGAGGCCCAGTGCCTTGGCCGTTGCTTCATTCACCGTCACCTTCATGTCCTTCTGCTTTTCAATGGGCATGGTCTGGGGTTTGGCTTCCCCTTTCAGGATCTTGGCCGCCATGAGTCCGGTCTGGTAGCCCAGTTTGTAGTAGTCGATGCCGATGGTGGCCAGGGCCCCGCTCTTGACCACCCCTTCTTCCCCGCAGATCACCGGGATCTTCGCCGGGTTGGTGATCTTGGCCAGCACCGGCATGGCGGAAGCGATCACGTTGTCCGTGGGCACGTAGATGGCGTCCACCTGGCCCACCAGGCTCTGGGCGGACTGCTGGATGTCGTTGACGCTGGAAACCGTGGCTTCCCGTACGGTGAGGCCTTTGGCTTCCGCCAGTTCCTTCATTTTCTTCACCTGGATCTGGGAGTTGATTTCACTGGAATTGTACAGGATGCCGATGGTCCTGGCCTTGGGCACGATTTTCAGCAGCAGATCCAGCTGCTTGTCGATGGGGTTCATGTCCGTGGTGCCGGTGACGTTGGTGCCGGGCTTTTCCGGATCCTTCACCAGCTTGGCTTCCTTGTAGTCGGTGATGGCCGTGCCCACAATGGGGATGTCACGGGTCACATTGGCCATGGTCTGGGCTGCCGGCGTGGCAATGGCGCAGATCAGGTCCTCCTTGTTGTTGGCGAACCGCTGGGCGATGGTCTGGAGATTGGACTGGTCCGCCTGGGCATTCTGCCGGTCCAGGGTCAGATTCTGCCCTTCCTTGAACCCTCCGGCAGCCAGGCCGTCCACGAACCCCTTGTTGGCCGCATCCAGGGCCTGGTGTTCCACCAGCTGGACCACGCCCACCTTCACGTTCTTCTTTTCCCCGGTCTTCTGGGTGCTCCCGCAGCCTGCCGTCAGTCCCACAGCCAGTGCCGCCATAAGGAGAACCCCTTTCTTCCACATTTTCATCTCTGCTTTCCTTCTTTCCTTCCTGATTCCTGTGAACGTTTCTGAGATCACGGGTTGGTCTATTGTTTCATTCTAACATATCCCGGCCCCGGGAGCAACGAAACGGGGCATTTTGCCCCGTTTTTTTCTGCCGTTCATTTTGTTTTGTAACATGGAAAGGAGTTTTTACAAAGTCACGAAAAAATTAATCTCCCAGCAGGGAACATAAGGATGGCGGCGGAGATGGATCCTGTACTCCGGCACCAGGTTCCACACCTCCAGGGGGATTTCCCACAGATCGTCATCGTGGTGGTAGCCTGCAAGGAGCATTTTGGGCCGGCAGCGGCGGATCACCCGGGCCCCTCCGGCCAGGGCTTCCTTCTCCACCCCTTCCACGTCCATTTTCACGCAGGTCAGGGGCCGGTCCCCCACCAGATCGTCCAGGCAGGTGACCTTCACCTCTTTTTTTCCCCCCTGTTCCAGGGAAGACATCCGGCCGCCCCGGGCCGCAAAGGGCAGCGCCGCCGACTGGGCCCAGATGCCGTCAGGGACCAGGGTGCAGCGGCCCAGCTGTTCTTCTTCCACGAACTTCTGGAGCTTGGCGAAATTCTTCGGATCCGGTTCCACCCCGTACAGATGGTCATAATGGCCTCCGGTCAGCTCCAGGAATTCCCGGAGGGTATCCCCGTTGTAGGCCCCCAGATCCCCGTAACTTTCCTCTTCCCCAAAGGAAAACAGGGTTTCCAGATCCTGCCGCCGGTCCGAGGTCCGGGCCAGGTACTCCAGTTTCCCGGTGAGCTTGTACCGGAGGATGTCCTCCATCACCTGCCGGCTGGCATCATCCGCCAGCTTCTCATAGACCCGTTCCAGCACCCCCCGGTTTTCCCGGATCCAGCCGGGAGTCACCACCCGGCTATCCCCGAACAGGGGCAGATGGGGGGCGTAGGTTTCCTGTTCCCGGGCCAGGTGGAAGAAACGCCGGAGAATTTCCGGCCGTTCGCTGGCAAAGGCGATAAGGATCACAAAGGACCCCAGTTCCGCCTTCATTTCCTTGTAGGTCTTCACTTTGTACCCCCGGAATTCCTGGCCCCGGACGAATTCGTCGCTGGCAAAGACCCCGGCCACCGGGATGCCCAGTGCGGCGCAGCGGTCCAGGATGGCATCCGCTCCGTTGCCCATGCCATAAAGGACGATGGGCTTTTCCACCCTGGGCAGATAGTCCCAGAGAAAGGGTTCCTGTTCCAGTGCTTCAATGGTTGTCATGGTTGCTTCCTTTCTTTCCGGCAGCCGGTACGGCCGCCGGGGTTCCTTTGGGTACCGGCTGCTGCCGGGCGATTTTCGCCCAGTCCTGGAGCCGGCCGGCGATTTTCAAGGCCAGTTCCCCGGTGTTCCCGGTTGCCTGGTTGTCCTGGGGATAGACCCGGAGCACCCGGATGTCTTCATAATAAATGTCGCTCCACCGTTCCCCGTCCACGGTCATGAAATGGGATTCATCCAGGTTCCCCCGTTTCCAGGCCAGGTACAGGGCTCCGGCCATGAGCTGTGCCCGGTATTCCGGTTTGTCGTAGCCGGCGGTTTCCGTAAGGGGGAACGACCAGCTGCCCAGGCTCACAACGGCGGTGCCGTCCGGTTTCACCGTGACTTTTTCCGGGATGGCCAGGGGTTCCGTCCATTTCAGGGCCTTGGCCATCCGGACTTCCGGTTCCGGGTGGGAGGCGAAGAGCCCATACCCCGGGTTCCCCATATCTTTACTCATGTCTTCCAGTTTGGCCATGGTCACATAGGAGCCGTAGGGATTGTACCCGGCCAGGGTGGACAGCCGGAAGCCCTCCTGGTCCGCCTCCCGCTCGTCCTTCCGGCTGTAACCGGCCATCAGGGCCTGACTGGCAGTGGAAGCCAGCACCATCCCGGCTCCCGGGTCCCCGGAGGCCACCCCCGCCAGCAGGGTCAGGAGGGACAGGGCCATCTGCTGTTCCATCTGGTGGACCGTATGGCGTTTTTCGATGTGGCCGATTTCGTGGCCCAGCACCGCCGCCAGTTCGTCGTCGCTGGTCATGTAGTCCAGGAGCCCCTTGTACACATAGATGAAGCCCCCGGGGCAGGCCAGGGCGTTCACATCCGGCGTGTTCAGCACCTTGAAGGAATAGGCCAGATCCGGCCGGGTGCCGTGCTGGAGCAGTTTCTTCCCGATCCGGTCCACCCGGTCCTGGATCTCGTCATCCTGGACCAGGCCGTACTGGTTCTCCAGCTTCCGGGCCACCTGCTGGCCCATTTCCACCTCCTGTTTCTGGCTGATCATGGCCGCCTGCCCCTGGGGCACCGGCAGCACCATCAAAAGACAGAACAAAAAGATTCCAAACAGTTTCCGCATAGCAATCCCTCCTGCATCCATATCTAGTTATTATACATGATGGAAGGGAGAAGGGGCTGTGAAAAAATAAAGAATCATTTTTTACAGCCCGGTCACTGGTCGAAGGAAGGCAGCCGGGGCTGCAGCCCCTACAGCATCGCAATGGGGCAGTTGATTTTCATCGTCCAAGCTCTGCACTCTTCACTCTGCACTCCCCTTCGTGTTATGATGATAGCAACGACTTGAACGAAAGCGAGGCATTGCTGTGCGATTCTTACATACTTCTGACTGGCATCTGGGCCGGATTTTCCATGGTCTCCATCTGCTGGAGGACCAGCGGGCGGCTCTGGACCAGATCCTGGACCTGGCCCGGGAATACCGGGTGGATGCCCTGCTGGTGGCCGGGGATGTCTATGACCGGGCCGTCCCCCCCACGGAAGCGGTGAACCTGCTGGATGAGACCCTCCGCCGTCTGGTGCTGGATCTGAAGATCCCCGCCCTGCTCATTGCCGGGAACCACGACAATCCGGACCGGCTGAACTTCGGCCAGGCCCTGTTTGCCGCCCGGCAGCTGTACATTACGGGGCCTGTGGACCCGGCCGCCCATCCGGTGGTGCTGGAAGATGCCGACGGCCCGGTGTACTTTGCCCCCCTGCCCTACTGCGAACCCCTGACCGCCACGGAACTCAGCGGGGAAAAGAAGCCCACCCACGAAGCGGCCCTCCAGTGGCAGGTGGAGACCATCCTCCGGCAGATTCCCTCCCGGGCCCGGAAAGTGGCCCTGGCCCATGTATTCCTCACCGGCGCCCGGACCACCCCGGACAGCGAACGGCCCCTGGCCGCCGGCGGGGCCACCACCGTGAGCATGGACTGCTTCAGGGACTTCCACTACACCGCCCTGGGCCATCTCCATGCCTGCCAGAACAACAGTCCCCGGATCCGGTACTGCGGCTCCCTGCTGAAATATTCCTTTGCGGAAGCCAGCCAGAAAAAGGCCGTCCATATTGTGGACCTGGACGCCAAAGGGGATGTTTCCGTGGAAACCGTCCCCCTGACCGCCCCCCACGAACTGGCGGTGCTGAAGGGGGAATTCCGGGATCTTCTGGAAAATCCCCGTACCGACCATCTCCAGGACTATCTCCAGATCCAGCTGACGGACGGCGTGCCCATCCTGGATGCCAAGCACCGGCTGGAACAGGTGTACCCCCAGATCCTCCAGCTGGGCTATGAACGGCTCCAGCCCCTGGAAAAGGAAGAAACCGCCACCGCCCAGCGGAAGGGTCTTTCCACCGACGACCTGTTCCAGGCCTTTTTCCGGGAAGTCCAGGGCCGGGACCTGACGGAAGGGGAAAAAGCCCTGTTCCACCAGATCGCCGATGAAGTGAGCCAGGAAGGGAGGAATGCCTGATGCGTCCCCTGGAACTTGTAATGAACGCCTTCGGCCCCTACGCCGGGGAGGAAACCATTGATTTCACCCGGCTGGGGGAGAACCGGTTTTTCCTGATCACCGGCCCCACCGGCAGCGGCAAGACCACCATCCTGGATGCCATCACCTTTGCCCTGTACGGCACCGCCAGCGGGGATCTCCGGGACAACCGGTCCCTGCGCAGCGACTACGCCACCCCGGACCGGAAGACGGAAGTCCGGTTCACCTTCCGGAACCAGGACCGGACCTACGAAGTGACCCGGACCCCGGAACAGGTGCTGAACAAACAGCGGGGCGAAGGGACCCGGACGGTGCCGGCGGGGGCTTCCCTGGTGGAGATCCTGCCGGAGGGCGAACGGAAAGTCCTGGGCACCTCCAACAGCGCCGTGACCCGGGCGGTGGAACAGCTCCTGGGCTTCCAGGCCCGGCAGTTCCGGCAGCTGATGGTGCTGCCCCAGGGAGAATTCCGCCGGTTCCTGGTGGCTGATTCCAAGGAGCGGAAGACCATCCTGGAAACCCTGTTCAAGACCGGCCAGTACAGTGCCCTGGAAGATGCCCTGGATGCCCGGGCCAAAGTCCTGAAAAAGCAGCACGAGGAATGCCGGCAGAAATATCAGCTGCTCCTGGAAAGTGCCGGCACCGACAGCCCTGCCGCCCTGAAACAGCGGATCCAGGAAGAGCAGCAGCAGGCCAAAGACCTGGAAGCCCAGGCAGCCCAGGCCCAGAAAGCCGCTTCCGCCGCCCTGGAAGCCCTCCAGCAGGGACAGCAGCTGGCTTACACCTTCCAGCGCTGGCAGGAAGGCCAGAAACGGAAAGAGGCCCTGGCCGCCCAGGCGGACACCATCCGGGATCTGCAGCAGAAGATCCGGTGGCTGGACGAAGCCCTGAAGCTCCATCCCATTTACGACCGGACCCGGAAAGCCAAGGCCCAGCTGGATACCGCCCAGGCCCTGCTCCAGAAAGCCCGGGAAGACCTCCAGGCCGCCCAGGAGCGGCTCCGGCAGCAGCTGGCCTCTGCCACGGAAACCAACACCCACGCCCTCCAGGAACAGATGGTCCGGGTCCGGGAACAGCTGGCCCGGATGACCGCCGTTTCCGGGGAAACGGTGCGGCTGGCCCAGACCCTGGTTCCCGGTGAGCCTTGCCCGGTGTGCGGATCCCCGGACCATCCCCAGCCTGCCACCCAGACCCGGAAGGCCCAGGAGGAACTGGCCCGGAAGACCCGGGCCATGGAAGAGGAAATCGCCCGGCTGAACCGGAAGCAGAAGGCTCTGGAAAAAGCCCAGAAAGAAGCGGACCAGGCCGCCGGCTCCTGCAAAACCGCCGAAGAGAACCTGGCTGCCGCCCAGAAGGCCTTTGAAGCAGACCGGGAGGCCTACAAGACCGCCCTGGACCAGTCCCCCTTCCCGGACCAGCACACCTTCGTGGCGGCCCACAAGGCCCTGACCAGCAAACCCCTGTGGCAGGAACAGGTGGACCGGTACCGGCAGCAGGCGGACAGTCTCCAGGGAGAACTGAAGATCCTGGCCGACCAGCTGAAGGACAAGACCCCTCCGGACCTGGCTCCCCTCCAGGAAGCCGTCCGGCAGACCGGCAGCACCGCCCACACCCTGGCCACCCGGACCGGTGCCCTCCAGGAAACCCTCCGCCGGGAAGAAGCGGCCCTGAAGCAGCTGGAAAAACTGGAAAAGGAACTGGACCGGCTCCAGGAAGCCTATGGGCCCATCGGTCTCCTGGCCTCCACCGCCAAAGGGGACAACAGCCGGAAACTGACCTTCTCCTCCTTTGTGCTCCAGGCCGTCCTGGACGATGTGCTCCAGACCGCCAACCTGCGGCTGAGCAAGATCAGCCAGGGCCGCTACAGCCTGTACCGGAGCCAGGACATTGTGGATGCCCGGAAGGAACAGGGACTGGGGCTGGAAATCATGGACGCCTTCACCGGCCAGGCCCGGGCGGTGACCACCCTGTCCGGCGGGGAGATCTTCTTTACCTCCCTCTCCCTGGCCCTGGGGCTGTCCGATGTGCTGGAATCCTACGCCGGAGGCCTGCACCTGGATACCATCCTGGTGGATGAAGGGTTCGGTTCCCTGGATCCGGAAACCCTGGACAGCGCCATCAGCGCCCTGCTGGAACTCCAGAAAGGAGGACGGCTGGTGGGGATCATCTCCCACGTGGCCGAACTGAAAGAAAGGATCTCCGCCCAGCTGGAAATCATTCCCACCAATCAGGGAAGCACCACCCGGTTCAGGGTGTAAAAAACGGGTTTCTGCACAAAATGTGCAGAAACCCGTTTTGGTCAGCGGTCAGCTGTCAACTGTCAACGGCCAAAGGAAGCCAGCAAAGCTGGCTTTGGACAACGGCAACCGTTATATAAATCGTTTCCGTAGGGGCGGCAGGCCCGGCCGCCCGCCAAATCAGCAGTTGACCATGTGTTTTGCGGG
>OLFV01000152.1_pt1 | contig 82047 bp, 66 predicted proteins | sample 1605551 | NCBI WGS metagenome assembly OLFV01 (sample SAMEA3888922, study PRJEB22519) | human gut metagenome | biome: human gut; feature: human-associated habitat; material: faeces | place: Denmark | collected 2011
AACGCCCAGAATTGGGCCAAGGCCAAGGGCATTTCCGACGGCGCGAACCCCAACGCCGCCATCAACCGCGCCCAGATGGTGACGATGCTGTGGCGGGCCGTGGGCCAGCCTGCGGCGGGCGGTGCGGCAAGCTTTACCGATGTTTCCGCTGACACTTACTACGCGGGCGCGGTGTCCTGGGCTGTGGAGAACGGCATCACCACCGGCGTGGGCAACGGAAAGTTCAATCCCACCGGCACCTGCACGAGAGCCCAGATCGCCGCGTTCCTGGCACGCTCCATGAAGTGACGCAAAAAACAGCTCCGGTCCCTTTCACAGGGGACCGGGGCTGTTTGCTGTGAACTGCTGCTGTTTTTGTAAAATGCGGGACACATTTTGCACCGCTGAAACCAATGATGGCCACCCGGCCTCAGAGTAAGCGCCTCATAATCCACCGTCTGGCAAGATCAAAGTAGAGATAAGATAATTGAGACCGAGGTATCAAAAGCCCCATCGGTACCAAAAGTCTCAAGGAGGTCTCAGGAATGCCGGACGAGTTTCAAACCCTGAAAAAAGAGAGATGTATCGAAATCATAAAAGCGTACAACGGAAGCGGTATGCCAAAGCGGCAATGGTGCCGGGAGCATGGGATCAGCTACAGCACGTTCATACGTTGGCAGAGGAGCCTGCGAAATGAGCTTGCGGAAGAGATCATGGTTACACAGGCAGTGGTTGTCTGCTCATTCGATTCAAAACCGCAGACAGAACTATATGTATTGCAATCATATACCGTAAAGGAAATCGACCAATATCTCTGGCAATTAGGAAAGGCGAATTTTCCCAAGAAATACTGACGGTTCGTGTATGGCAAGCGTAAAAAGAGGGCAAAGCGCCTAAGCGGGGGAGACGTTCACTTTGTCAAAACAACTGTCACCCCCCCCTCCCTGGCTCGCCCTTCCCTTAATTGAACAAAAATATCATTTTGTTCAATTAGATTTTCCTCCCCACGATGACCTGCCAGGTTATTTTGACAAAGTGAGCTTCCCCTTTTTGGCCATTTTTTACGGCTTAGGGGTGAACTTCTCTTTGTCAATTTGATTGTGTCATGATAGGATAATCTTGGCCACATTCTGCGGAAAGTGGAGCAGGACGGCTTTTGGGAGGACATCGTGGTCACGCCCGACGGCGAGAACACATGGCGCATCATCAGCGGACACCGCCGGGTGATGGCCGCCGAGCTGCCCCCGCCTCCGCCCAAGCCCGCCCCGGCCGCCAATCCTCTGCGGACGGTGGATTCCTTTGGCCGGGCCGTCCGGCGCTCCACCGCACAGCTGAAGGCGCTGGATCTCTCCGCCGACGTGGACCGCACCACCGCCCGGAAAAAGCTGGACACCTGCCTTGCCAATCTGGAAGAGCTGCGGCGGACGGTGGAGGCCCTGAAAGCCGGTCTGGACAGCTGATCCCCTCCCCTGCCCCGCGCCGCGCAAAACGCGTACGCCGCTCTGCAAAACCTCATAGGAAACAACGGTAACGGGACGCATGCGCGTTCCGTTACCGTCATATTGGCCGTCTTTCCACCCATTCGGCAAATCATTTTTACAAAGGCCGCAAGGAGTGTATCATGCAAATTTTTGTTGAAAAAATTGAAAACCCAAACCAGGAGTTTTGGATCTGGAAGAAGGAAATCACAAACAGACAGACGGAAGGCATCTACCCGTCAGCGATTTCAAATGTCGGCTCCGGCATCAGTGCAGCGATTTACCAAAAGGATGAGGCTGGTCATGTTACTCAAATCGCGCAGCTACAGCTCCCTGATTACGAAAAGCTGGTCGAGTACTATTCTGCCGGAAAAGAGATCAATTTAAATTATACATATATCGATGACTTCGCATGGCTTGGGGATGAACTGCCTTATGAGGTGGAATCACTTCCCTATACGGAACGTGAAGGCTTTTCCGCGCGGTGCGCCCTGCTGAACAATCATGGGGAACCGGCTCACTTCCACATCATGCAGTCAAAGCTGAAAAAGGGTGATATGGATTTTTCCTATTCGGGCTTTTTCAACCTCAATCTGGATCTTTGCAATTTAAGCGTTGAACAGGGAAATCTTGTATTCGATTTTGCACGCTTTGATCATTCCAATATTTCTGTTGGAATGATTGCGTGCGGAGGAAATCCGTACTTTTCTCCGGAAATTTCTTTTCGCTATATAAAAGCGGATACCGTAAAAATAGATACGATGCTGATGTCGCAAAGCCTTTCCCTGGATTTCTTATGCGCCAAAACCAGCAACACGACTATTTCATTAGATCCTCTTCCCACTACATTTAAAGAGATCTGCTTTGTGAAAGCTGCGGCAAATACCGTCACGATAACAAATGCGGAAATCGACACCGTGGATATCAGAGAGGCACATATTGATTTCTTAACGTTTCAGCGGTGTAAATTTCTCGAGTATGCTGAGATCGGCGGCCATATACAGGAGCTCCACATAGATGACTGCATAAACGCGGCTGTATGGAAGCTCTCTGTGCCGCAAGCCCAAACCCTCACCCTTTCCGGGACGATCAATACGGGAAGGATCTGCTTCACGGATTTTGTATCCGCAATTCCACCGCTTACCGCCGCATCCTCCGGCGATCCCGCGCAGCTGCTCATGTTAAAAGAGAATTTCAGGCAAACCGGCGAGTATGAGAATGAGGACATCTGCCATCTCTATTTTCAGAGATCTAAAACGAAATGTGAGCGGAATCGTCTGAAAAAGGCAGGGCGATATATGCTCGATGGCATAAGCGGCTATGGGACCAAACCATTCAGAATGCTGTTGGTGATCCTTGCGGTGATCGTGCTGTTTGGTACGCTATATTATTGCGCGCCCTTTCTGTCCTTCCATGGCGCAAGCACGTGGCCTGAGCATATTTACGCGAGCGGGATAACCTTTTTCGCTGTTGGCTACGGCGATTTATTTCCGCTGAATACCATTACAAAAATGGTGTCTCTGGCAGAAGCTTTCCTTGGCGTCACGTCCACAAGTTACTTCTTGGTACTGCTGTCGCGGAAGGTCATACGCTGAGAACCATCACCAGACCATACCCGTCAAGCCGGAGCTGCCGCGCTCCTTGCGCGCGCCGCCGGGCGGAGCTGAATAGCCTCCACGCAGTCATTTCAATTGAAACGGCCTTGTTCTCTCGCCTTTTTATCGCTATACTGTAAAAAAGGAGAGGTATTATGGACTTTTGGAACGCTATGTCTTTTGGCGCCGCAGTCGGGGACGCGCTTGGCTTCAACGCCAGCCAGAAAGCCGCTTTGCAGCTCATGGCCATGCAGCCGGACAAAGTCCCGCAAAAAAACAATTCCGTGCGGGTCGAGATTGAAATAGACCCGGAGATTGCCGAAGCATCGGAAGTACTCCAAGGCCTTTCAGAGGACTTTTGAATATCGTTCGGCGCATTCTCGTGTCTTCAGTCATGAGTAAGCCGGCCGAATGGAACAGGAGCTATCATGGATGATGACATGATCTATTACGCGAAATCTCCAAATCCGCAGGGGTATCGGCAGACGGTAAAAGAGCACTTACTGGCAGTTGCGGAGCTTGCCCAGAAGTTTGGAGCCGATATAGGACTGGAGGCTGCCGCGGAGCTGGCGGGACAGACGCACGATTTCGGAAAGTACTCTCAGGCGTTTCAGGAGCTGCTCAACGGAACCCGGTCAGGGATCGACCACGCCATGGGCGGCGCGTGCTATTTGGAGGCCATTTACAGGGGCAGCGTTGGTGCCCGCCCGGTCATCGAGGCGGTCAACGGCCATCATAACGGTCTTGTGGCTTACAACGAGATCCGTAGCGAACTGCACGCCGTTGCCGATCCGCGCAAAAGGCCCTGCGGAAACGGCGGAAAGACGCCTGCCATCGAAGATAAAGAGCAGCTGCAAGCGGCAAGCACCGCATTCAGGAAAGACTTTCCTTCCTTTAAACCGCCGATGCTTTCCGCTCCGCCCATTGCTAAATTGGGGTCCATGCTGTATACCCGGATGCTGTTTTCCTGTCTGGTGGACGCAGACTATACGGCCTCTGCCTTGAATAATGACAGCACCTATTTGGATCGTGCGGAAAACAACAGCTTTGATCCGCAGGCGCTTTTGAAAAAGCTGACTGAATACCGGGACGGCATCCGGCAGTCATCCACGGCGGATGGGCGCCTGAATACATATCGGGATCGGGTATTTGAGCAGTGCGGGAAAATGGGCAATGAGCCGGAAGGGCTTTACACATTGACGGCGCCTACCGGAACCGGAAAGACGCTTGCTCTGCTGCATTTTGCCTTGCGGCACTGTCAGGAGCACGGAAAGCAGCGCATCATCGTGGTCCTTCCCTTTTTGACCCTGGCGGAGCAAAGCGCGGAGGTCTATTCAAAAATAATCCCCGATGTTCTGATCGACCACAGCCAGAGCGATCTGCCGGAGGACGCATGGGAACTGGCTGCCAGATGGAGCGCGCCGGTCATCATCACAACGTCCGTCCGCTTTTTTGAATCGCTGTTTTCAGACCAGCCTGCTGCCTGCCGCAAGCTCCACAACATTGCAAACAGCGTCGTACTGTTTGATGAAGCGCAGAGCCTGCCTGCCGATTTGACCTCGGTTACACTGCAGGCAGTAAATGAATTGTGCAGCCGATACCACATGACAATGGTATTTTCTACGGCAACGCAGCCGGATTTCTCCGTGCGAAAAGGCCTGACCTGGAAGCCGAGAGAAATTCTGCCGGAGTCCGGGGAGATGTTCCGCGCCCTGCAGCGGGTGAAGGTGGAGTGGCGGCTTGGAGAAGACACACCGCTGGAAACCATTGCGGAGGAGATGTCCGGACAGGACAGTGTCTGCGCCATTGTCAATCTGCGCCGCCACGCGCGGCAGATCGCCGGCAGGCTTTCTGAGCTCTGCCCCAAGGATACCGTCTTTTACCTTACCACGGATCTGTGCCCCGCTCATCGGAGCAAGCAGATCAAGCGCATCCGGGAGCGGCTGAAAAACAATCTTCCGTGCCGGGTGGTGGCGACCCAATGCATCGAAGCGGGTGTAGACTTGGATTTTCGGACGATGTACCGGGCCTTGGCTCCGCTGGACGCCATCATTCAGGCTGCCGGGCGGTGCAACCGAAACGGCGGGGCGATGGGACGCGTGACGGTTTTCTGCCCGGCTGACCCGCGGATGCCCTATCCGGATCAATGGTACAGCAATGCCGCCGTCACGGTGCAGGAGATGGGGCCGCCGTTTTCCATCCATGACCCGGAGAATGTCCGGGAATACTACCGGCGGCTGTTTCACGGCAAAAAAGACAAGCAGAAGCTGCGGGCTGCCATTGACAGCCGCTCCTTTGCGCAAACCGCCGCGGAATACCGGCTGATCGACAACGCCGGTGCTCAAGTGATCGTCCCTTACAGCGGCGCCGATGGGTCTTATGCAAGCATTGCCAAGCGGATGCGGGATGAGGGCGTTACCAATGCGTTATTAAAGGAAGCGGCCCCCATTACAGTGACCTGCTTTGCGAAGAATTTGAAGATTTACGCGGAGGAGATCCCCTTTGCTGGTCACGGGAAAACACAGACTGCGGGCAGCGGCGTCTTTCTGCTTTGCCCGCAGTATACCGATTTGTATTCCGACGAGCTTGGCTTACATCTGCCGCAGGAAGAAAGCTTCGAGTCAATATTCTGAAATGTTTACGCCATAGCACACTATGTGTCCTTTTTATCGGACACATAGCGTGCTATTGTGATTTATGTACATAAAAGAGGAGGTTTTTCTTTGACTTTCTTGTGTATTATTTTATACTATACATGACAGCTAAATAGCTGATGAGTAGAAATATATAGAGTATGATTTGACCGCCCTGCCTGGAAAACGGGACGGGGCGCGCAAATCACGGAGGTGAATTCTATTTGAAGGAAGTTGTTATCGAGGTTTAGGGGGACTTTGCCTGCTTCACCATGCCGCAGGCGAAGGTGGAACGGTTGACTTACCCCTTCCCTCCTCCGTCGGCTGCCAGAGGCATTCTTTCCGCGATCTACATGAAGCCGAAGGAATTCCTGTGGAGAGTCCATCGCATCGAGGTGCTGGAGCCGATTCGCTATATCAGCTTCAAGCGCAACGAGATCAAATGCACCGTCAGTTCAACGCCGGTCTCCGCGGAGGAGGAACGGACTCAGCGGCAGACGACCGCCCTCCAGAACGTGCGCTATCGCATCGCCGCGTCGATCATACCGCGCCCGGCCTTTGTGGGGCGTGAAACGCAGTTGTACGAACAGGCCCTGCGGCGTATTCGCGGCGGAAAATGCTATTTTCAGCCGTCCTTGGGCTTGCGGGAATTTACCTGCTACTTTGAGGAGAGCGACGGCACTCGGCCTCCCATTCAGGAATCTCTGGATGCCGGACTGATGGTCTATGATCTGTTTACCCCGGAAGATGTGGAGGTCACCAAAAAAACAAAAATTCAGATGTCTCTGTTCCATGCGGTGATGGAAAACGGCGTCATTTCCGTTCCGCCTTATGAGAGCCCGGAGGTTTTGAAAGGAGGGGCGATCCATGCTGAAGGCGCTGTATGATTATGGGCTCCGCCGACAGTTGACGCTGCCCCCCGGTTTCATTGAGAAAACCGTCAAGGCATATATCTCCCTTTCAGAGGACAACGACCGTGTCAGCATCTATCTGGGCGATGATGAGCAGCTGCTCTGCCCGGACATGGGGAGCCTTGCGCAGGGCAGGGACAAATGCAACGTTCTGGTGGAAAAACGGTCCATTGTGATTCCTGACGCACCGGCGGATGGGGCCAAACCCGCCGCCAAGAGCGCTTTCTTTCTGGAAACGCTCCGCGACGCGTCGGAGGAGGAGCCGCTGTTGAAGACCTGCGTCCGCGCGTTGGAAACCCCCGAAATTGCGGAGGCCATCCGGGCAGAGCTGGATCGCATGAAGATAAAGCCGGGTGACAGGATCTCCTTTCGGGTCAACGGAAACTCCATGGTGGAGTCCGAACAGATCCGCCGTTGGTGGCGGGAGTACCGAAAGAGGTTTGCCAAGGGGGATGCGTCCCCGACAGAGCTGTGCCTGATCACCGGCGAGCCCACGGTTCCCATGATGATGACCACCTCCATTCAGGGCCTGCACGCCGTGGGAGGGCACCCCAAAGGAGATGCTCTGATCTGCTTTGATAAGTCGGCATTTTGCTCCTACAATCAGAAACAAGCGGTCAACGCGCCCGTTTCCGAGGAGGCGTTCGGCGTGGTGAAATCGGCACTGGACGATCTGCTGAAGGATGCGCCGATCCTTGCGGGCATGAAGTTTGTGCACTGGTTCGACCGGGAGATCGCCCAGGAGGAAGACCCGTTCTGTACCCTTGACTTTGGCTTTGACAGGCCAGAGCAGGCGCCGGAAACGGTTCCCGTCAATCCGGCCACTAAGCGGAACATGGCAGACCATGTCCCCGAAAGCGTCTATTCCGGTCAGGCGGCTCCGGATCTGGACGGCACATCCTATTACATCTTGCTTCTTTCCGGCGTAAACAGCCGCGTTATGATCCGCAGATTTGAGCGGGGCAGCTATGCTGACCTACGGCAAAATCTGCGGCAATGGTATGACGATCTGGCATTGACCAATCAATCCGGCACAGGGAACATCAAACCGGTAAAGCTGACCGCGCGCCTGCTGCGCCTGCTGAAATTCCAGAAGGGCGACACCCGCCCGCTGGACAGACTGTCCAAGGAGCTGGCCGGATTGACCCCGGCGGTGATTCAGGCCGTTCTTTCCAACGGAGCTCTGCCGGACGCCGTCGCGGCAAAGGCGCTGGCCTATATCCGTTCAGAACTGCTGAGCAGTGACGACAGTGACAAGCAAAGCGCGCAAAGTCCTCTGCCCAACAGTCTGGCCTGCCAATGGCTCAAGGTCTGGCTTCTGCGAAAAAATCGAATGAATCATCAGGAGGTACCGATTTTGGAAGAATATAATTTCAACCTTCCCAGCACCGCCTATCACTGCGGCGGTTTGATGGCCGTTTACGCGGCAATTCAAAAGGCGGCGATGCCTGATGTCAATACCGGCATTGTGGAGCGCTACTATGCCTCCGCCATTCAGATGCCCGCGCTGGTCATCGGCCAGCTCAGCAGCCGTTCCAACCACCATCTGGAAAAAATGGAGAACAAGTGGCTTGCCAATCAATATCAGGAAAAGCTGCGGCAGGTATCCGTCGCGCTGGGGACGTCCATTCCCGCCACACTGAACCTGGAGCAGCAGTCCTATTTCGCGCTGGGATACTACCAGATGGGAGCAAAGCTCAGTCAGGAGAAAAAAGAACGTTCCGCTGCCGGTGAAAAAGCGGCAGCCGAAGAATAAGGGGGAGGCTTTACCATGGCTATTCAGAATCGATATGAATTCATCTACTATGTGGCATGTTCCAACTGCAACCCGAACGGCGATCCGGATATGGGAAATATGCCCCGCATTGACCCGCAGACGATGCAGGGCTTTATCACTGACGGCGCTACCAAGCGCCGCATCCGCAATTATGTAGAACTGGCCTACCAGGACAAGCCCGGAATGGGCATTATCATTCAGCAGGCGACCAATATCAACCGCCACATTGCTGAAGCCAAGCGAGCTGCCGGCGTGGAGGATTGCGCGAAAGCCAAGGAGGCTGTTTATGCCGGCAGAAAAAAGGCCTGCGAGCTTTTCTACGATGTGCGCGCGTTTGGTGCGGTCATGTCCACAGGCCCCAATGCCGGGCAGGTGCGCGGGCCGGTACAGATCACCTTCGGTAAGAGCCTGGACCCGGTGCTGCCGCTGGATATTTCCATTACCCGCATGGCGGTTGCGGACAAGGTGAAAGATGGCGCTGTTGTAGAGGACTACATGGCTTGGGAGGAAGCCCAGTCGGAGGACAAACTCCGCACCATGGGCCGCAAGCAGATCATCCCCTTCGGCCTGTATGAGGTTCGCGGCTTTGTCAGCGCGAATCTGGCAGAGGAAACGGGCTTTGACGAAGAAGATCTGGATATTCTCTTTGAATCTATTTTGAATATGTACGAGCATGACCGCTCCGCCAGCAAGGGCGAGATGGCGGTGGTTTCTCCGCTGATCATTTTCAAACACGTTGGCACGGACAGCGATGCCGAGCAGAGAGTGCGGCAGGCGAAGCTGGGCTGCGCGCCGGCTCATAAGCTGTTCGATTTGGTCAAGGTCACAAAAAAGGCCGCGGTGGCGTATCCCCGCAGCTATCGGGATTACGACGCCGTGGTGAAACTGGACAAGGTGCCCAGCGGCGTGCGGATTGGCTTTAAGCCGGATCCCTTCTCCCCGATCGTCTGGGACGCGCTTCCCGACGGAGAGGACTGGTTTTGCCGTGGATGACTGGGAGCCGATCCCCCTTTCACGGCTGTCACACGCCGGTTTCTGCCTGCGGCGTGCTGCACCGGTGTGTGCGCCCCCTATTCTGGGGCGTGAGTAGAAATTGGTACATCCAGCGCCAGGCCTGCGCCTCCTGGCTCGTCGCCCCCCACGCGGGGCGTGAGTAGAAATTTTTCACCGCTGGCGATCTTTTCACACCAATTCGGTCGCCCCCCCATGCGGGGGCGTGAGTAGAAATCGTAGATATTCCGTAGGTTTCAAGAGGATACGCGTCGCCCCTCTCGCGGGGGCGTGAGTAGAAATCAGTGCTGGAAGTGCCAGAGCGGGAAAGGCTTTGCGTCGCCCCCCACGCGGGGGCGTGAGTAGAAATATGCTCCGGATCCGGTCGGCAATGGTAACGGGCCACGTCGCCCCCCACGCGGGGGCGTGAGTAGAAATGTAGTATATATAAAGGGCATTTGTAGCAAAAATGTGTCGCCCCCCACGCGGGGGCGTGAGTAGAAATTGGGCGGGCATCGTCCCCGTCTCCACATGGTCCCGTCACCCCCCACGCGGGGGCGAGCAGAAACAGCGTCGATGGAAAGGGAGAGAGACGATCAGTCCTCCCCCCTTTCTACGAAAAATTTTCACCCGAGGATCTCTGATGATACGAGACCCTCGGGCATCTTTTTGACCGAATGATTATTGAGCACCTACAGCTTTCCGTCTGTTTTCAATGCTCCAGCCGTTTATTTCACACACAGCGTCCACCCCTCGCCGCCACAGGCGGACGCAAGCGCCTCCGTCACCTGCGCAAGCGAACTTGTCGGGGCAAGCCGCAAGAGCAGGACCGGATGCGTATCATCCACCAAGATATCTAAGCGCGTTTTTTCCCTGAGTGCGGAGACGGTCATCTCCGTGTCCATATGTTCCAACACGCTGTACTGTGCGTAAACTTCCTCTCCGCACCCATGCTCCGCCATCCACCAGTAAACGTCCTGCAGGAACGAACCCGGCATTTCAGGAAACACGAACGCACAGCAGTCCTTCCACTCGCCCATTTCTTCCAAAACCGTGCCGCCACTGTCCAACGCCAGCTGCTTGAAGCGCGCCTTTTGCCGTGCCCAGTTATCCGAACGGGAAAGATCCTCGATGAGCACCATTGCGGGCGCGCTTTGCAGCATCCGCTCCGTCAGGCCATAGACGAGTCGGTAAAACCGATCCTGACAGGACCGTTCTCCCGGTGGGCAGACCGCCTCTGCCGAGCAGCCGCAAAGGCCATAGTACCCTTGCCCGCTTCGGTCAGCCTGCCACTCCCGAAATGCTCCCCGCACCAGCCAGAATTCTTTCTCAGCCGGAAATGTCCGTTCATCGGTTTCCGATGCGCTCTTTTTTCGCCTCAACTTCCACATGACTATTCTCCGATCTCCGTAATGTCGACCACCCATTTTCTAAAGAATAGCACCGTACGTCCCGGCGTTCAAGCCGTTTCCGCCCCGGTTCGCAGGCCTCCTTCCACGGCGGCGCACGATACTGTCCTTCTTATGGGACACCTCACAGCGCATACTGTCCGTAAACCAAGGGCTGATCGCAAACGTGAAGACAACATTTTTTCATAAAAAACCGCGAACCTGTTCATATGGGAGGTGCCTTATGTGCTGCATCGTATTAGATCTGGAATGGAACCAGCCGTTTTCCATGCGCTCTATGGTCACAACACCGGTACAGCTTCCCGGGGAGATCATCCAGATCGGTGCTGTCAAGCTGAATGAACGGCTGGAGATCGTTGATACATTCAAAGTAATGGTGAAGCCCAAATACTACCCGCATATGCATCGAAAGATCGCCCGGCTCACCCAAATATCCAACGCGGATCTTGCGTACGGCTTTCCTTTTAAGCAGGCCCTTGCGTACTTCACTGCCTGGTGTCCCGAGGACGCGGTGTTTCTGACCTGGGGAAACGAGGACTTCAAGATCCTGCACTCGAATATATCCGTTCATAAGATCAAAGGGTATCATCTGCCGAAGGCGTATGACGTTCAGCGGGCGTTCAGCCGGCAAATCGTGAAAGAGCGCCGCCAGTACTCACTGATACAGGCGATGGATATGATCCAGGAGCCTGCCTGCACCGCTCATGACGCGCTCCATGACGCGATGAACACCGTGCAGATCCTGCGGCATCTGGGTCTGCCTTCCCTGCTGAATGACGATCACCCGGACACTCCATACAGTCAGGAAAACGGTCTGCAGGAGATGAACGAGGATCTCTTTGACACGAAACCGGAGGCCTTCGCCGCCATGACGCGGCGTGCTTGGAGCTGCCCCGGGTGTTTGCGTCCGGTGATGTTTGACAACTGGATCAGCCAGAACTCGGACAAGCAGATCGCCACTGCCGCCTGTGACTGCGGCTGCGCCTACTTTGCCAGAATTCACAGCCGCAAGAACGCGGACAAGTATCGCTGTCATCGGATCGTCTATCCATTGACAGATGCTCACATTTCATTCTACAATGAACGCAAAGACATTGTGCGATACAAGGCAGAACGCCATGCTGAATACGAAGCAATCCGGTTGCAGGTTCACGCCTGCTGATCCGGGCGCAGAAAGTCGGAGCGTTCCAAAGCCAGCGACACGGAAAACCACTGGCGCAAAACGTCCGGCGCTCAACGAAACAATCGAAACGAGGATCCCCTGATACCAAAAACGGTATCTGGGGGTCCTCTCTTTTTTTTAATTCTTTTCATTTCTCTTCGACAGCTCAATTCCTTGTGTTGCAAGGCTTTGCAGTCACTTGACGCATAGTTTCAAATCAAAAATAAAAAATTTTTTGGAGAGAGGGTGTTCAGAAGGTGCCATTTTTCTACATTTATTACGAGAAGTGTGTGAAGGGTGTTTTATCCCCCAACAACTGTATTAAGCCGGCCTAGCTAAGAAAGTCCGGAGATAACCGGCACAGCTCCGGGGCAGTATCGAACAACTGCCCCGGAGCTGATTTTTCAAAAAGTAAGGAGAACAACAAATATGAAACAGTTTTTGACGATCAATGACAATGGAGACATGCTCAATATTGACATGATTGCCGCCATCACCCCCACCCGCAATGGCTGCACCATCCTCACCAAGGATGGGCGCGAATTCCACAGTGTCTTCAATCTTGCTAAAGGACTTGAAGATGATGCCGAAATCCGTGCCGTGGTTCCCTGCCACGGTGTTGCCGCACTCTACTACCTCGGCGACAACCAGACGGAAATCAGGCCCTGCCCGCTGGTGTATCTCCTGTCCGACGGTTCTCTTGAGCCGGTCGAGTTTGCCAGTGCGTATGACATTGAAGAATGTGCGTCCGCAAACAGAGTCGGCTTTGTCGGCTTCGTGCCGGCACTGTGAGAATACGAATGGCCGCTGCGTTTGCAGCGGCCATTTACTAAAGTGCGCCGTAAAACCCGGCTTTCAACCGTAATCATTATTGTAGGAGGGAAAAGGTGATGGAAATTCACAGCACGATTCAGTTCAGGCTTATTCTTCCGCACATTCCCGGCTTTCAGCAGATGCCGCTGCCGACGCCTGTTTGCAGCCATTCTCGGGAGTGTAACGGCTGTCCTTATCCCCGCCACGGTTTTCTCTGTTGGAGCACGGACGGGACCTGCCTGCGGACACGGATGAACAAAATCAACAAACTGGAGAAAAAGCCAACTGCTGCAAGCACTTTTGAGTAACCCAGCCACGCGGAATATGGCGCGGTGACCACTCCGTTCCCCATCCCCCACGGTCCCATTGGGGAAGTGTAACAGGGAGAAACACACTGTGCCAAATAGGGAAAAGGAAATGAGAGTACATCAACAGTGATACATTTTCATTTTCTTTTATGTAGTTTGGAGCTTCAAATAGCCAAATCGTTCCGGAAAATCGATAGTTGAAAAATCTATCTTTTTGGCCTTGTAAGTTAGTTCTTCATATATCGGGGCAGTAAGATCTTTCCTATATACTGCAATCACTCGCAACGTTTTTGCAGTAAGCTCACGGATATCTTCCTTCACAACGGTATTCGGTACATATTGCTGCATATCCTGATCCAGAACAAATCCGATACAGGCGTTCGTGCTTCCAGCAACCTTTTCTGTGTATAGGCGTGGCTTAATGGAATCATAGTTACCAATCATCTTGGCCTGCAAGTTTTTAGAGATAACGGTCGGCAGCACATCCAACTTCATGTGTGTTGTTCCATCTTCTGCAAAATCAAAATCCGTTGGACTCAGCTTATGATCCAAACATTTCTGGTAAAAATCATTTGCAAATAATTCGACTGCAATATCCCCGTTTTCGCTCTTAGGTGCCTTCAGGCCAGTTAAGTGCAGGTAATTATTTCCGTAGAACGATAGTTCAATAGGGATCGTCTTTTTATGCTTATCCGTGCAGATAAAGAGCAAATTCTTTCCGTCCAATTCCTGCTTGTATGTCTGTGCGCATCGGACAACAATGCCGATTGCTTCAGCCTTTGTATATTTTCTCGTCATTAAGATATCATTCCTTAAACAGCAAAAAAAGAGAAGACTGCGACACCGCAGTGTCACGCGCCTTCTCTTCATGACTGGTTTTTCTGTCGTCCGCCGACGCTCAGTTCCATCTGGTCAAAGACCATTCTACTGCATCTATATCGGGTTTTTCTGTTACCCGCCAACGCTCCGGCCCAAAGTCCGGCATCTATTTCGGATTTTAGGTGCCAGTCGCACCAGAGGGATGACGCCCTCTATCCATTTTTATTATATGTAGATTTGTCAAAAATGTCAATAGAATATAATGGAATCCAATTTGAGTTTAATCGCATTTTTCTGAGCTCAGAATAGCATTTTATGATATTTCTGTCTACTTTGAGCCAGCGAATATCCACGACAGCAAAACTGAAGGTTGTAAAGCAACGGGGTATGTGACCCTCTTTGTGGCGTTTCACTCCGCCTGCTATCTATCAGGCTATTATGTATATCCGGACAGTGCTTCGCTTTGGTCGGAACTGCTAGAAGCCATAGGTTCTCAAACGCGTCAACATTCTTCTCTCGACGAACAGGCAGTTTCCTGCTATACTGGTGAAAAAGAAGTAACGCGGGAGGGCGAATGCAATGAAAAAGATACTCTTTGTGTGTCACGGCATTATTTGCAGAAGCCTTTAAAATCCCCTGTAATATCAAGGTCTTTCAGACTTGAAACTCTCAAAAGAACGTTCAGGAAAGAATGTTGAAGTTACAATTATTGGGAGTTTCAAACAAAGAAAGTCTGTAATCCGTGGGGACGATCCTGTATTTAACGCAACCCCTGTTTTTCTTCCCGTTATTCCAGTTTTTGTGGTTACAAAGGGCAAACACTGGTTTTGGACTGGCGGAAGGGGCAGCAGAATTTCTGGCGGGTACGATTATTGTCGGTGGTCTTGCCATCCTTGTGCATAGCCAGCCCGGCCGCGCAGACCGGTATTGGCGTCCGGCATCATGTCATCTGACATGATGCCGGTTTTTTATGAGCGCAGCCGCGTCAAAGTGAAGCGTTTTTCTTGACGATTACAAAAATCTTGATCTCTGCGCAAAAGCCGAAAATCAGAAGCGCACGGAGCAAATTTTCTACCGCACAGCCAAAATGTCGGCGGCAAGCAAAAGGTGTCATGATCATGCGTTTTTTAAAGCATATTTTGTGGAAAGGCGGTTGCTTCAAGGCGGAAAATATGATATTATATCCAAAGTAAAGAACTGCCGCCCACTCCCCTGGTACGCGCAGAGGATACGGGCGGCAATTTTTTCCGCGTTCCCAAAAAACAGCGTCAATCATTCCGTCTTGTTTTTTTCACGCATTTGTGATATACTCGTTTCCACCGAAAAATCATTTTCAGAAGCAGGTGATTTTATGGCTTATAATTTTGATTTTTCTTATCTGAGGAATGGTGCTCCTGCAGTAACGCTGAGCTCCTTCGGCATCGCCTTCAACAAGGGCGCGATCGAATCGCTTGGCACACCAGATCAGGTGATCATCGGTTACGATCCGGATCAGCAGGCCATCGGCGTCCGCGCCAGAGGCGATGACACCACTTCACCGTGCTACGATTTTGCGCCGCGTGTGAAAAACGACTGGATCCGTATCGGCGCCAAAGACTTTATGAAGCACCTCTCCAGAACCAGCAAGATCGACTTCCTGACCAAGGCGAAGCAGTTCATTGCCGAGTATGACGAGGAAACGCAAACGTTGATCGTCGTAATTGATGAGGCGCATCTCAAATAAGTACAACTCAGGAAATGAAAAGAGCGACATCCAACGAGTACCAGTCGTCGGATGCCACTCTCCTGTGTTTGACGTATAGACCAGTCGAAACTGATACAGTCGCCGTATTGCTTACACGGTAAGATTATATCACGTTTCGGGTGGTCTGGCAATCCTGCACATCTTGTGCTCATAGCATGACTATGGGCACAAGATGCAGGTACAAGCCGGGCTTTTTCTGTTTGTAAATATTGTATTCGGAGCGTGATCTAATGACCATTATCTGCAAACGTATCATTAACCCGCAGCGCTACCTCTATGCGCTGCACCCCGGCGATAAATTCTATATCGCCGTACCGCTGGCGGAGGAAGATTACCCGCGTCTTCAGTTTTACGGCCTGCTTCCTGACTCTCCGGCGCGGATCCCGATCCCGCGGAGGGCTGCAACGACCCTGAACGCCAACGGCAAATGGAAGGTCCTCAGAGATCTGCCGAAAGAGAAACGGTCCTTTGAGCATGACTACCACATTGTGGATTGGCATGGAAATGACCATTACGGAACCTGTTGGCAGAGTCGTTGGTGTTATCAGCGCGAGCTGGTCCCGCCCACAGAGCTTGCCTTCATCATCGAAAACGGCGTCCTTTACTCCCCGCTGTTGCTGAACACCGACAGCAGCTTTACCATCATCAAGGCAGCTATGAACATTGCGTTGGAGATGCTAGGCCGTTGTGAGGTCTGGACTGCCGAACGCGCTCCCGCGGTGCCGCCTGTCAAACAAACAGAGGTCCCTTGGGAGATCCTCCGTCCGGGAACCAGCCTTCAGAATGACTGGGAAGCGTATATCGACAAGATCGTAGAGCGCAAACCCAAAGGACAGCAGACTGTTATCCGCCAGCGTCACGAACATCTGTGGCACATGGCTCCCGACTTCTGCGTCCTTGGCTCTCAGAACTTCTGGGGCTATGTGGTCTACGGCTTTACGGCGCTGAACCTGTACGTCTTTGAATGCAACGAGGTCAATAATGCCACCTATGTCTTCAACGGAGATTGGAAGTCGGCATCTCAGCTCACCAAAACAGAGGTGCTCTGCGGTCACGTTCAGGAGGCAAGGATCTACCATACTGAGAAGTGGTATGAGCGCACAGGCAAATTGATCTCCCGCGCTGGTAAGCGGGTTGCATAAGGAGCTTTTACACAGGCCGGGACCCGTTCCATTTCCCTGAAACATTTGTCTGGCCAGAACGCCGAAGTCACGGTTCTTGGCCGCAGCGGCACACGCCGCACAAAGATTCCTGCGACAGTGATCCATTTCCTCATCCGAAAATGAAACAGAGCAGCGACATCATGGCTGGTACACATGGTGTCGCTGCTTTTTCATGCTGTTTGGATACGATCAATGATAACCCGCCATGCCAAATGGTGATGTTAAAATTAGGGGCACGCCGCTGAATCTAACGGTCCCTTTCGTTCAAGAGGTTCTGATCTCAGGGTGCCGGCAAACGGCATCTCAGCACAAGACAGCTTCTGTTGCACTCTCCGCGCACAGGTTGGAAATATATAGATTTCCGCAGCACTCGGATAAACCACGACACAGAGCAGAGTTGTCTGTGTTGCAGAAATACCCAAAAATACAAAGCGATTCCGTATCTGGACAAGTTTGATATTGAGGAGATATCCCCCACTTCACCCCTCCCGCTCCAGGAAACAGCTCAGGCTATGCCCGCCAGCCCCTCGTTTTATATGCGTTTGGATTGCCGGTTCCGATAGGAGAGCATCCCCAGCAGCATCCAGAAATACGGCGCAGTCATACAGCTGCTCATCCCGAAGAACGCCTGAATGCAGTAGCACAGTATGGAACAGCCGCATATGGTGATCTGCGTGTCCCTGACGCCGTTCTTCACCCATTCTGCCGCCAATGCAGCGAGGGCGGTCAGATAGGCGGCCAACGCGAGGATCCCCTGATTTGCCCAGATATTTAAATACTCATTATGGGCCGCGTCAATGACTGTTGTAATCTGAGCCTGCACGGTCCGGTCATATCCGGTGAAGCCCTTTCCCCATAAGGAAAGGGTATCCGGACCGCTGCCGAAAAGAGGGCGCTCCCGGATCACTTCCCATACCTGCCGCCAGATCGCAATGCGCTGCGACCCGTATTCTCCCGAAATATGTCCATTCAGAATCTCATGCAATTCGTGTAAAAAACCGCCGGAAAGATCGAACTTCCTCAAAAAGACAAGCAGGCAAACCAGCGCCGCCAAGATTAAAAACACGGATAGTTTCTGTGCGGATTTATGCTCTCCCAGCAAAACCGGGATGCTCAGCACCACGCCGCCGCACAGCGCGCAGAAGACTGCCAGAACGCCCATTTTTATTGTCACAACTGAGCACAGCGCAAGAGGCACGAGAAGGAAGAACAGCCAGGGATCCTCCTTTTGCAGAAAAATATAGAGCAGATACAGCGGGATAAACAGGCTCATCGCGGCGGCCGCAAGATCTACGTTTCCGATGGTGCCTAAGTATTCCCACATATAGTCCGTTCCGGAGCCATAGTAATTCATTCCGTTCGGATACAGGGCCAGCGGATTCCGCCCGTCAAACTGCAAAAGCGCGATCAGGCAGAATACGGTCATGGAGCCCCCGGACAGGTAAGCCGCCAGCCTGAGGGAAAAGCCGTAACTGCTGAACAGCAGGAAAATCGCAAAATAGACGAGCAACGTGACCAAGCCCTCTTTTCGGGAGCTTCCCAAAATGGACGCTTTCCAGAACGGCGACAGCACAGCGGAAACGATCGAAGCCGCGGCAAACAGGAGCATGGATCTGTGCGGCAGCGTGAACCACTCTTTTGCCGGAAATTTCCATGAGCCAAGGAAGGGAAAGGCCGCGAAAAGCACAGCCGTCAATCCCATCAGTGAGATGTACTTATTGGTCAGGATGCAGGCGTAACCGCCCGGACCGGCAAAAAGCAGGTGGAATGTCAACAGGGCAACCCCGTATCCAGTCACAGCTTTGTGCATCAAATCATTTGTTTTTAAGCATTTTCGTTCCATCATTTTTAAGAATGAGGCGCATCTGAACCGGATGCGCCTCATTTGTCCTTTTATGCGGTTACTTTTTCAGTCGGATCAGAGCCGCTCTCCAAGCCGGGTTCTTGCGGCCCGCTCTCCTCAGCAGGTTTTTTTTCGGGTTTTTCTTCCGGCTGCTTAGAGGGGGCTTCTTCATCCGGAGATGCTGCCGATTCGCCGTCTTCCGGCGGTGCCGCGAGGCCCTTTACAGCTTCCGGAGCCTTCCGGGATTCTTTCGGCGTCTCTGCGGCTTGCTGGTTTTCTGCGGCAGAATTTTCCGTGACGGTTCCTTCGACCGTCCCCTCATCCGTGATGGTACCGTCAACGTTTGATAAGGTACCGCCCTCGTTGATTTGAATGGTGCCACGATTCAAAATAGTTCCGGAGTTTACCACCGAACCCAGAGCCTGGATCTTTAAGGTTCCGTCATTTGTAATACGGCCTTCGTTGTTTAAACGCGCATTGTTATTGATATACAGAGAACTTTCCCAGCTAATACAGATCTCACCCCGATTTGTAAGGCTTCCAATGACCTCATAATAGGCGTTTTCGCTCCTAAGCTCTATTTTCTCATCTCGGGGAATCTCAATGTGTCCAAGCTGGTGAACGACGTCACCGCAAGCAATATATCCCCCTCTATTTAATACCGAAAGGTCACCGTCTTCTACCCGCTCGCTGTGCCATTGGATCTGCATTGACTCTCCAAATGTCGTCTCTTCTGTAAAAGTGATTTCCCCGCCTACCAGATCGATCATTCCGTTAATTTGAGCAGCAGCCCAACTGCAGGTCCAGTCACTCACCCTGATGCAGCTACCTGCCTCTGTTGTCAAAGCTCGGTCAAACGATGCAGATGGAGAATCAAGCGTCCCATACAGATGCAGCCCTCCGCCAAATTGTATACTTGCCCCTTTCACCGCGGCATCCTTGCCGATCGTCACAGGTTCTCTAAAATAGACATGGCGGGAACCGAAATCCAAATCATGGTCAATCACATAGTCGGTCGCGGAAGCGGCTGCTGAACGGCATTGTACAGAAACGGATTCAGCTATGTCATGATCCGCAAGCAGCGTCTCAAGTTCCTTCAACGAATAGACACGGAGGATCATCTCTTTTCTTACGGTTCCGGGAATGGAATCTGCCCAGGAGAAGTCTGGCATAGAGGAATAATCATAAGTTCCATTTATGGTGATTTTGCCTTCATTGACAATCGTACCGGCAATATCAGCCTCCTGAAGCCCCCGCAGACGTGCTCCCTCGTTTATTTGTAATGTGCCGCCGGGTTGGATGCTGAGCCGGCTGATCTCAGTATCACCAGATCGTTGTTCGACTCTGCCTCCCTCGATATTGAGGGTATCGCACCTCCAGAACGCCGATGCAGTCAAAGTGACTCCCTCCGGGACGGTCAGTTCAGAAAACCTAACCATCGGTTCCACATTTTGGCCAGTTGGAAGCTCGAGATCAGCGGTCAAAGTCATCGGAGCAGTCACAGCAATATTTGTTGCACCTGCTTTGAGGGCTGCACGCAGATCCTCTTCTGTAGCGGCATAGGCCGTCATGTACTCCTTTGCTTCAATCGGTTCATCAGATATGATCCTGGAAGTAAAGATCCTGCCGCCATAGGAGCACGAATACAGCTGGACAGAATATTCACAGTAGAAACCATTTTCCTGCGGAGTTGTGGAATTCACCGGGCCGTGAACTTCCAGCAGCGCTCCACGATCCAGACGGATATTGCCATAACAGGCGAAATATGCGGCTTCATCATGGACTAACCGACTGTGCTCGCCCTCCAGACGGACGTCAGACTTGCTGGCAGCAGTCAGCTTTCCGTGATTCAAAAAGGCTGTGTCTCTGCCTTCCTCGTATTCTCCGGTTTCCTCATTAAAATAAGAGCTATCCCGGATTTCCAGATTATTGCACGTTACAGTCCCGTCATTTTTGAAAAGGCCGCCGTCCTGTACACTCAGCTCGTCTGCAGACAAGTAGCCGCCGTTCTGAACGGAGACCGTACCGCCCTCGTACACACTCATCCATTTGTCAACCGTTAGGCTGTAACCTTCGGGGACAATGAGGGTGCTGTCATCCCGGACATCAACTTGATGAACCCGCAGGGATCGCGGCAGCTCAACCGTTTCTTTATCTACAATGCATAAATGTACTTCATCGTAAGATTTTCCGGCTGCCAGATAATTGTTCAATCCCTTGCCCCCTACCACCATGGCAGATGCGGTGTTTTTTACAGCTGCTCCGCCAGTTACAATTACCTCAGCGGGATTTTCATCAATCGCGCCGTCACTCCAATACGAGTCATGGCTTTTGATCGTGACGCAAATGGGGGCGGGAATATTCAATAAAGATCCATGTCCCTGGTTAACGGTCAAGGTATTATTACACACATCAATGGTACCCCGGTTATCGAGCGTTCCGTCCCACAGGGCAAGCCGTGACGTTCCTCCGTCATGTGACAGATCCAGCGTTCCGTAATTGATGAGCCGCCCTTCCTCACTGATTTGCAGATCCGGCCCAACGATGGTGCCCTGATTTTCTACTACGCCGCCCTCTATGTCGAGATCAGCAGTGAGGGTTGTGTTTTCCGCAATGGTCAGACTGGCTCCCTCGCAAACCTCCAGCCGGTTAAGCGTCACATTTTGATTCAGAATAATATGATTATTTTCCGGAGCTTCCGGGTCGCGGCAGACATGGATATTTTTGTATTCGATTCCGGATGCCAACGCATTTTCAAGTGCAGTCTGTCCGTAGATGTATGCGCAGCGATAGCCAAAACTGCTGATATCCGCATTTCCGGTAATGGTAACGGAGTCTTCCTCTTTTTCTACGGAACCGTCAGCATAGTAATAATCAGTGTTGCCTCCACACACATAAACCTTCGCTCCGTCCATTCCGAAGGCGGCAGAGTCTGGGAACATATCAGTAGTTCTAACATGGTAAGCGCCTTGATTGCGTATAGTGCCGTGACTTTGAACGCTGACATGCGGCGCACGAAGCGTATTGCCCGCGGAGATCTCCAACGTTCCGCAGACATCAAGCACTCCCGGAGCAGCTGTTCCATTTGAGACGCGCGCCGTTACACCGTCGCCGATGAACGTCAGCCACTCAGGGCCTGTATATTTCGGGCTCAACCTCACCGTGTTGTTTTCTTCTTCCTTGTCCGCTATCAGATACAGTCCTTCATAGGCCGTGTCGGATTTGACAGCCTGATCATATCCCGCCTGACCAAACGCAAATGCACTCAGCGTAGTCCCTGACGTGCTCAGCGTGATATTGCGATCGGTCTGAATGTCCGTCGCCCGATCACTCTTGCGGAAGGTTCCGTCCGCATAATAGCAGTCACCGTACACCGCGAAGACCGTAGTTTCGGGCATTCCGATCAAAGAAGAACCGGAGAATGCGTTGATAACGCCGGAATGGCGATGATTCGCTATATAAGTCCCTTCATTTTTCAAGGCGCCGTAGATGTACCAGACGCCATTATTCCGGGCCTTTCCCTTGTTCAAAAAGGCTGCCTGATACCCGATATGAAGACGGCCGGAGGCTTTTGTAGTGATCGTGCCGTGATTCGTCAGAGAATCAAAGAAAATCGCATAGTCAGAAATCAGGACGACCGCGCCGTTTTGAATCGTGACAGGCTTATCACACTGAAAATCATCATTGATCTCCAGTTCTCCGGAAATAGAAATGGCCGTTACCGCCTGATCCGCCGCAGTGGCTTTTAATTGCGCAAAAGAAGTGACGACCGTTCCGGAGTCGCTCCCGCCGGAAGAGGAACCCCCGCTGCTCCCGCCGGAACCGCTCCCGCCGGAAGAGGAACCGCCGCTGCTCCCGCCGGAACCGCTGCCGCCGGAGGAAGAACCGCCGCTGCCACCGGAATTCGCTGCGCTCCCCTGTGAGATCTTGTCATTGAGCTCTTGCTTTTTGGCCGTGCTTCCGCCAACGGTTACGCTGCCCCGGTCCGCCGCCACAATGTGGCCGACCTTCGCGGAATCATCCGCTTCTACCTTGACAGCAGAATTTTTCTTGACCTCCAGGGTTGTGACAGACGCGCCGTCCTTTAAAGAAACGGAGGGGCTCCCCTGCTCGCCGGAGGAGATCACAATATGCGCGGCAGAGCCGGACACATCGACAGCAGCATTGGTCGCCACATTGACCGTTCCCATCTTCGCGTTTTTCCCGACCGTCAGCTCCGCCTTCGCAGCAGATTCTGCTACGATCGTGTTGGCGACGCTGCCGGACTCCACCGTCACATCCGCTCCCGGAGCGCTCACAGACAGCTGCGTGACGCTGGAATTGCGCAGCACCACTTCGTTGGTGCCCTGCACGGCGACATTCTTGAACGTTCCTTCCAGAATGACCGTGTCCTTGCCGTCGTCAACATAGACCATATCGACTCTGGCCCCCTGAGAGGACAGGATGCGAAGGTCGCCGGAAGAAGACTTTGTTACAATAATACTGCCAATATTGCTGTTATTGACGATGCGCAGAGAGTTTTCGCCGCCGCCTCGGACCAGAACACGGCCGCTCACCGTCACATGGTCAAGCGTCACGGTCCCGCTGCCGACGCCGTCGCCAATAATCAGATCTCCGGATATGGACGCGTCCTTTATCGTCACTTCCGGAACATTGACCATAACATTTCCGGCCTCGTCACCGGTGTAAGTGCCTGCGGTATTCACGTATTTCTGAAAAATATTATAGAGGATCTGCGCCATTTGCTCGCGGGTCAGGCTATTTTGCGGCCGAATCGTATTGTCGGCGTAGCCGGAAACATAACCGGACCGCAGCATGGCGGCAACCGCGCCCTTTGCGTAATCCGCGATCTGATCGCTGTCCTGATAATTATCCAAGTTAGAGGTATCCGCTGTATCGAGCTTCAGAGCGCGGGCCAGAACAGCCATGACCTCCTGCCGCTTGATGTCGCGGTTGGGATACAGCATATTGCCATTCCCCTGAAAGGTGCCCATGCAGACGGCCTTTGCCAGATCCGCCGCGAACCAGTCGCCTGCCTTTACATCCTGAAAGGCCGAAATATCCGCCTGTTCCTCAGCGCCAAAGACCCGGTTGATGATCGCGGCCATCTGCGCGCGGGTCAAAGCTCTGTTGGGATATAAATGGTTGTTGTTCCCGTTCAGAATACCGTTCTCTACCGCGCTGTTTAAGGCAGCATAAGACCAGTGGCCCTCTCCGGGCATATCTACAAACCCAGTCTGCTCCGCATGAGCAAAGGGCACTGAGAACAGCATCATGCAGGCTGCCATGATCAGTGCGAAATACCTTCTTGCATACCCTTTCATACGTCTCCTCCTACCCGTTAATCACATCATAAGCAGACAGCCATGCTTGCGCCGCTTTGCAAAATGCACAAACGGCAGGCATGGGCTGCTGCTCTACTGACCATACTATCACTAAAACCATATTTTTACAAGGAACGCGTAAATGTTTCCATTTGATCGGGCAGACGGCTCCCCGTTATTCAGCGTGTCGAAAAAGTCTTTTCGCCCCGCTGAGCCAGTTTTCCGAACTTTATAAAAGTTCGGAAAACCAAGGATTTTAATGGCGCAGGACACCCTTCTTGGGTTTCCCGCGCACACCCTTTACCCGCAAGGGGTATGCGGCATCCGTAAAGCGGCACAGCCGCTAACGGCTGCCCTACCTTACCGTTGCGGAGAATTTACCACTTTATCGGCAGTCTCGACTCTCTTCTGATTTCCGATTGCCAGCCTTACAGCCCACATTATACCGGCCGTCCCCCGGCCTGTCAACAAACCTGCTTACAGGTCCAGTGCCGTGAGGTCCGCGAAGGTCTCCCGGCGGACCGCCTCGTAAATACGGTCCGGGGTCAGCATCACCACGGCAGGGCGGGGCAGACGGTTATAGTTGGAGGCCATGGAGTAGTTGTAAGCGCCGGTGGTGCACACCGCCAGAATATCCCCCCGGCAGGTGTCTCCCGGCAGCTCCACGCCGGGCTGGATGATGTCCCCGCTCTCGCAGCAGCGGCCCACCACATCGAACCGCTCCATCGAACCGGACTTATGGGCGTGATAGACGGTGTAGCGGGACTGGTAGAGCGCGTAGCGGGGGTTGTCCGTCATGCCGCCGTCCACCGCCGCGTACTGCTTATAGCCGGGAATGCGCTTCACGGAGCCAACGGTGTACAGCGTCATCCCCGCGTCCGCCACGATGCTGCGGCCCGGCTCCATCAGGAATCGGGGCATGGGCAGACCCAGCCGTTCCGTTTCCTCCTTCAGATAGGCCGCCAACTCCGCCAGACGGGCGGGAATGTCAATGGCCTCATCCTCCTGAGTGTAACGAACGCCGTAACCGCCGCCAAGGTTCAGGTCCGAAAGCGTCACGCCGGTCTCCTCCCGGATGGATGCCAGGAAGGGCACCATGATATCCAGCGTCCGCTGGTACACATCCTCTCCGAACACCTGCGAGCCTACATGGCAGTGCAGGCCCCGGAGGTCCAGATGGGGCAGCGTCAGAGCCAGCTTCACCAGTTCCATGGCCTGTCCGGTCTCCACCGCCGCACCGAATTTGGAGTCCACCTTTCCGGTACTGACGGCCTCGTAGGTGTGGGGATCGATGCCCGGCGTTACCCGCAGAAGGATCTTCTGGGTGACGTTGGCCTCTGCCGCCGTCTTTTCCAGCGCTAAAAGCTCCTCCTGGTTGTCCGCCACAAAAAAGCCGATGCCCTGACTGACGCCATAGGCAAGATCCGCATCGGTCTTGCAGTTGCCGTGGAAATAGATCCGCTCCGCCGGGAAGCCGGCGCTGAGAGCGGTGTACAGTTCCCCAGAGGATACCACATCTACGCCCATGCCCTCCTCTGCCATGATGCGGTACATCTGCTTAAAGGACGCCGCCTTGCTGGCGTACAGTGGCAGAGAGCCGGGGCCGAAATGGTCACGGAACGCCTGCAGATACATCCGGCAGTTGGCCCGGATGCGCGCCTCGTCCATCAGGTAGAGGGGGGTGCCATACTCCTTGGCCAGTTGGGTCACGTCATATCCGGCGAAGGTCAGGACTCCCTCCGGCGTCCGATCGATGTTGTTGGAAAGCATTTGGACTCCTCCTTAGTGGGAAACCGGCGTTGCCCGTCAGTCCACATTTTTATGGTTTAAATAGTAACACATTTTTTCTTGATAAGGAAGCGGCCTTCTGTTCAATTTTTGACGGATTTTGACCGGCTTTTCCGTGATTTTACCGCTTATGCGGCTCATTTTTTCCACAAAGCCTTAGTGGGGGGACATTCCTGCCGTGTTTGTCTTTTCCACGCGGAATACGTTGGATAGTGCTTCAGCACTTTAGGCTATTCCTCGATTCCGTGCAAAAACCAAGGCCGCCCATAGGACGGCCTTGGTTTTCTGTATATGCGTTAATCCATGGGAGCGCCGCACTTGGGGCAGAACTTGCTGTCAGACTCCGCGCCGCACACCGGGCAAATCTTCATACCCGGCTCCGCCGCAGATACTTCACTGTGCTCCACCTTGATGGCGTTCTTCTGCTCCTCCAGCTCCGCGATGCGGGCCTTGGAAGCGGCAACGGCATCCGCCAGTTCCTGAACGCCCTCGGGCAGTTCTCCCTCATACTCGTTGATGAACCACTCACCGATCAGGCGGCAGTTCTTCTCGATCTCCCGCTGCTCACCGGCGATGGCCACGGAGATCTTGGTCTTTTCCGTGGTCTCCCGGGCCTTATCCGCGGCGACAGCCGCCATGTCCTTGGCCTTGTCAGCCGCCACAGCGGCCACATCCTTCGCCTTACGGCCCAATTCCTCAAAAAACGCCATCGTAAACGCTCCTTTCACGGCCGGTCTATCCAGCCGAATGATTCATGGCTTTAGTATACTTCCCTTTTTTCAAAAACGCAACAGCGTTCACACATTGTTTTCAATCCAACTCCGGGAGCGCTCCACCGCCCGATGCCAGCGGGCCAGATCCGCCAGACACGCTTCCTCTTCCCGCTGGGGACGGAACACGCATTGGCTCCGGCGCAGAGCTGCCAGCTCGTCAAAGCCGTTCCACACGCCAACGGCCAGTCCCGCCAGCGCCGCCGCGCCGAAGGCGGTGGTCTCCACCTGAGCGGGCCGGTCCACCGGCAGCCGCAGCAGATCCGCCTGGATCTGCATGAGAATATCGCTGACGGACGCGCCACCGTCCACCCGCAGTTCCGTCAAGGGACAGGGGGCATCGGCATTCATCACCCGCACCAGATCGGCGGTCTGATAGGCGATGCACTCCAGCACTGCCCGGGCGATATGGGCCTTGGTGCTGCCCCGTGTCAGGCCTACGATGGTGCCCCGGGCGTACATATCCCAATAGGGCGCGCCCAGACCGGTAAAGGCAGGCACCACCACAACGCCGCCGCTGTCCGGCACGCTCTCCGCCAGCCGATCACACTCCGGGGCGCTCTGGATCAGCCCCAGCTCGTCCCGGAGCCACTGGATGGTGCTGCCTGCGTTGAACACGCTGCCCTCCAAGGCGTAGACGGTTTTCTCCGCCACCTGCCAGCCCACGCTGGTCACAAGGCCGCTGCGGGACCGCACCGGCGTATCGCCCACGTTCATCAGGGTAAAGCAGCCGGTCCCGTAGGTGTTCTTCGCCTGACCGGGCGTGAAGCAGGCCTGTCCGAACAGGGCGGACTGCTGATCGCCCGCGCTGCCGCACACCGGGATGCCCGCCAGATCCTCCAATCCCGGCAAGTCGGAAGCCAGATGGCCGTAGACCTCGCTGTTGGACTTCGGCTCCGGCAGCAGGTCCATGGGGATGTCCAGCGCGGCACAGAGCGCCGGGTCCCATTGCAGGGTATGGATATTGAACAGCATGGTACGGCTGGCGTTGGAATAGTCCGTCACATGGGCCTTCCCGCCGGTCAGGTTCCAGATAAGCCAGCTGTCCACCGTCCCGGCGCACAGCTCGCCCCGCTCCGCCCGCTGGCGGACGCCGGGAATGTTGTCCATGATCCACTTCAGCTTCGTACCGGAAAAATAGGCGTCGATCAGCAGGCCGGTCTTTTCCGTCACCGTTTCTCCAAGGCCGTCGGCCTTCAGCCGGTCGCAGATCTCCGCCGTACGGCGGCACTGCCACACAATGGCATTGTACACCGGCTGTCCTGTCCGGCGGTCCCACAGGATCGCCGTCTCCCGCTGGTTGGTGATACCGACGCCGGCAATGGCCTTGGGGTCGATATGGGCGGCGTCCACCGCCTCGGACAGCGCCCGGACCGTGGTGGCCCAGATCTCCATGGGATCGTGCTCCACCCATCCCGGCTGAGGGAAGATCTGCCGGAAGGGATATTGGGCCTTTGATACGATCTCTCCCCGGCTGTTGAACAGAATGGCCCGGGAGGTGGTGGTCCCTTGATCCAGTGCAGCGATATAGGTCTCCATTGGGTTTCCTCCTCTGGTAATTTTCAAAAAAGCGTGTTACACTATGATAAACCGTATTTTATCATACACAGGAGGAAATTTCCATGGTGAAACGTGAATTTACCTTTCCGTCCGCCGACGGTAAAACCGCCATTCACGCCGTGGAGTGGCTGCCGGAGGGCGCGCCCCGGGCCGTCCTGCAAATCGCCCACGGCGTTTCGGAATACGTGCTGCGGTACGAGGACTTCGCCGAGTATCTGACAGAGCGTGGCTTTGCCGTGGTGGGCAATGACCATTTGGGCCACGGCCTGTCAGTCTCTGACGGTGCGCCCCGGCTGTACTTCGGTCCCAAGGGCAGCTGGAACTGGGTGGTGGAGGACATGGAGCAGTTCCGGAAGCTGACCCACCGGCAATTCCCCAACCTACCCTATTTCCTGCTGGGGCACTCCATGGGTTCCTTCCTGACCCGGACTTATCTCATCCGCTATCCCGGCACGGTGGACGGCGCTATTATCATGGGCACCGGCTACATGAGCGCCGCATCCACGGCGGCCAGTCTGGCCGTCATCAACGCCGAATGTCTGCGAAACGGCGAGTCCAGGCCCAGCGCCGTGGCCACAAAAGCCTCCTTCGGCATTTACAACCGCCGCTTCGCCCCCAACCGCACAAGCATGGATTGGCTGTCCCTGAACCCGGACAACGTGGACGCTTACCTGAAGGACCCGCTGTGTCAGGGCAACGCCTCGGCGGGGCTGTTCCGGGAGATGCTCTCCGGTATCCGCTTCGTCTGCAAGGAGGACAACATCCGCAAAATGAACCACCATACCCCCATCCTCTTTATCTCCGGGGCCATGGATATGGTGGGCGACTGCTCCAAGGGCGTGGAGCGGGCCGCTGCCGCGTTCCAGCGGGCCGGGATGCGGGACGTGACAGTGAAGCTCTACCCGGAGCTGCGCCACGAGGTCTTGAAGGAGGATTGCCGGGAGCAGGTCTACGATGACATCGACCGCTGGCTGGAGGGTAAGCTGGCGGGCGTCCGCTGAGGCGCTTCCCTTTCTGTTTTACAAACCGGGCTGTTTTTTGCAGTCCGGTTTTTCATCTCCCTCTTGACATTATCGATATTCGATAGTATGCTGTAAGCAGAAATATCGAATATCGATAGTAGGGAGGCGGGACTGTGGCCCGGGAGAAATTTCAAACACTGACGGAGCAGATGTTCTATGTGCTGCTGACCCTCCGGGAGGAATGCTGCGGCACCGATGTCATGGCCCGTATCTCCAATCTCACCCAGGGCCGGGTGACGGTAGGCCCCGGCACCCTCTACAACCTGCTGGACAGCTTTCAGGCCGCCGGCTGGATCATGGAAACGAAAACTGAGGGCCGCAAGCGGAGCTATCTCATCACCCCCGCTGGGGAACAGGCATTGGCTGAGGAATACCAGCGGCTGCAAGTTCTATCGGAGGATTACCGCAGCTACATGGGCCGGAGAGGAGAGATCGAAGCATGAAGCTTTTTGACAGGCAGAAAAAACAGGAGATCAATCTCTATTCCTACTATGACCACGCCGGGATCGTCCGCCATCTGGAGGACATGGCCCGTCAGGGCTGGCAGTTGGAAAAGGCCGGGTCCGTGTTCTGGACCTACCGGCGGTGCAAGCCGGCAGAGCTGCGCTACGCCGTGGTGTACTTTTCCAAGGCCAGTCAGTTTGACCCGGAGCCGCCGGCGGAGCAGCGGGAGTTCTGGGAGCTGTGCAAAGCTACCGGCTGGGAGCTGGTGACCAACCGCTATCAGATGCAGATCTTCCGCAATCCCGCGCCGGACGCCATCCCTATTGAGACGGACCCTGTGGTGCAGGTGGAAAACGTCCGCGCCGCCATGAAGAAGGGCTCCGTCCGGGGCGACTGGTGGCTGCTGGCCGGTTCCCTGCTTCAGCTCTGGCTGCAATTCCGCTCTGCCTACACCATCCGGGATCTGCTGCTAAGCACTTTTACCCTGTCGGCTATTCTCATCTGGCTGATGCTGGGCATCAAGGCCGTCGTGGAGCTGATCGGCTACTACCGCTGGTGCCGAAAGGCCCGGACCGCCGCCGAGGAAGAAGGCGTTCTGCTCTCGCCCCGGACCCGTAAATGGTGGCAGATTTTGCAGATCCTTGGTCTCCTCGTTATTTTCACCGTTGACCTGCCGCTCCTACTGCTGGGTCCTTCCCTCAGTCCGTCCACCCGTATGGTCATTTTGGTCAGCTTTTTCTGCTACGCAGTACTGCTACTGATCATCTACGGCAGCCGGCAGCTTATGAAGAAAAAGGGCTTCTCCGCCGAAGCCAACATGGGGCTGAATATCCTCATTGCCATTGTAGGCACCTTTGTTCTCATGGGCGGCCTGATCTGGATGAGTTTCCGCGTCGCTGACGATCCCGGCCTCCGGGGCCATGTCAACGCGGAGACCCGCACTTCTCCCGCTTATCCCGCCGGTGACACGGAGCACACCTACACCGTCTACCACGATCCCCTGCCCCTGACGGTGGAGGATCTGGTGGGAGAAACAGTCTACAAGGACTATTCCTGTTACCGGGAGATTCAAGGTTCGCCCCTGCTGACGGAATATACTTACAAGCAGGAAGTGCCCTTCGTGTTCAGCATCTCCGATCAGGATGGCCCAGAGCTGTTTTACAGCGTATACCAAGTCCATCTGGGCTGCCTTTATAAACCGGTGAAAGATAGCTTTTTCCGGGAGGTACAACGGAGGAATCGAAACAGCTATCTGATTTCCTCCTGCGACTGGAAAACGGTGGACGCCGCCCCCTGGGGCGCTCAGGAAGCCTACCAATATGTCTGTGATGGGGAATTGTGGGGCACTTATCTGCTTTGCTATCAAGACCGCATGGTAAAGATCAGCTTTGCTCCCTGGTATGACGGAGGCACGCCCACCACAGAGCAAATGGCGCTGGTGGGGACGGTATTGGGCAGCGGGCCGCTGTCCTGACGAAAATTTGATATATAAAACCAATACCCGGAGCGATCTGCTCCGGGTATTGGTTTTCGTTACGCTTATTGATCGTCCAGCTTTTCCAGGGCGGATTTGGCGGCCATCTGCTCCGATTCCTTCTTGCTGTGGCCGCTGCCCTCGCCGATGGCGGTGCCGTTGAGCCGCACCTCGGTAACGAAGGTCTTGGCGTGGTCGGGGCCTTCCTCCCGCACCATGCAGTAGGTCAGCTCCTGACCGGCCTTCCGCTGGATGTGCTCCTGGAGCAGGGTCTTGTAGTCCCGGCGGCGCTCCTCCACCACCTCTTCCCTCTCCACGTCCAGCAGAACGCGGTGGATCAGCTCCGACGCGGCGGTAATGCCGCCGTCCAGATACACGGCGGCGAACACAGCCTCGGTTGCATCCGCCAGAATGGAGGCCCGATGGCGGCCGCCGCCGGCCTCCTCACCCTTGCCCAGCTTCAGATAGCTGCCCAAATTCAGCTTCTGGGCCACCTCGTGAAGGCTCTGCTCACACACCAGCGCTGCCCGGATCCGGGTCAGATCCCCCTCCGGCAGGTCCGGGTGCCGGGCGAAGAGATACTCCGCCGTCACAAAGCCCAGCACGCTGTCGCCCAAAAACTCCAGCCGTTCGTTGCTGCCAAGCCCCTGGGAGCGATGCTCATTCGCGTAGGAGCTGTGATTCAGCGCCTCCCGCAGCAGTTCTTGGTTCCGGAAGGTATAATTTAATTTTTTCTCCAGTTCCTGCATCCCTGTTCACCTCATAAGGAAGCCCCGCGCATGGCGGGGCCACTCTTTTTTACTTCAGCTTGGAAGCGACAAAATTCACCGCGTCGCCCACGGTCTTGAGTCCGGCCAACTCGTCCTCGTTGGCCTCACCCATATCAAATTCCTCTTCCATGGCCATGACCAGCTCCACCAGGTCCACGGAATCAGCGCCCAGATCCTCCTCGAAGGAAGTATCCATGGTCACCTCCGCAGGCTCCATTGCAAACTGCTCGGACACCAGATCCCGCATGGTCTGAAAGATTTCATCAACTGACATACAAATTCACTCCTATGAGATATTCATAAAATCACGTGCTGATTAGCATGAAGCAATCATACGGCAATCCCATAGCCCTGTCAAGAGGGCAACCCTCTTTTATCCGTTCTTTTCCACCTTCATCACGTCGATGTGGGCCTCCACGTCCGCGATGATCCCGCTCTGGGCGTATTCCACCGCCCGGAACACGGCGTTTCGGATGGCTCGGGCATCAGAGGAGCCGTGGGCCTTCAGCACGGGCTTGCTGATGCCAAGGAAGGGCGTTCCGCCTACCTCGCTGGGGTCCAGCAGCTTTTTCACGTCGCCCAGACTGTCCTTGATCAGCAGGGCGCCCAGCTTGCTTTTCGTGCTGGACAGAAACGCCTTTTTCATCTCGCCCAGCAGCAGCTTAGCGGCGCCCTCCACGGTTTTCAGCAGGATATTGCCGGAATAGCCGTCCGCCACGATGACGTCGGCCCCGCCCAGCAGGGCGGTGTTGGCCTCGATGTTGCCGATGAAGTTCAGACGGCCCTCCCGGCCCGCCTCCTCCAACAGGGCGTAGGTCTCATGGCGGAGGGTATCGCCCTTGGACGGCTCGGCACCGATATTCAGCAGGCCCACCCGGGGCTTCTCCACCCCCATGAGCCGCTGGGCGTAAAAATTACCCAGATACGCGAATTGCAGCAGATATTCCGGCGTACAGTCGGCGTTGGCGCCGCAGTCGCAGAGCAGGGCGCGGCCCGTAGCGGTGGGGAGTACAGGCCCCATGGCCGCCCGGCGAACGCCCCGGATCCGCTTCACCAGCAGGGTGGCCCCCGCCAGCAACGCGCCGGTGGACCCGGCGGAAATGAAGGCGTCGCCCTCGCCGTTTTTCAGCATGGTCAGGCCCACGGTCAGGGAGGAATCCTTTTTGCGCTTGAAGGCAGTGGCGGGATCGTCGCACATTTCCACCACTTCCGTAGCGTTCACGATCTCCACGCCCTCCGGCAGGGGGCCGGTCAGGCAGGCCCGGATGGCCTCCTCACGGCCCACCAGCACGATGTCCGCGCCGCACTGGGTATGGGCCTCCAAAGCGCCCTGTACCACCGCCTGAGGGGCGTTGTCGCCGCCCATGGCGTCCAAAATGATCTTCATTGGCAGGTTCCTCCTTTCAGGGGGACGGCCGCCGTCCGGTTTCCCGGCCGGCGGGTTTATTCTTCTGTGTTGCGGATGGTCAGGCCAGAATGTCGGCCTTCTTCTCTTCCAGGATGGCAAGTGCCCGCTGGGAGATCTCGGCGTTTTTATTTCTCTTGCCCTTGACGAAGTGGTCAAGAGGCGGGATGATGCCAAAGTTGATGTTCATAGGCTGGAACTGGGTCACAGACTCGTTGGAAATGTACAGTGCCAGCGCGCCGATGGCCATTTCCCGGGGAAAATCCACAGGGGGCTGACCCTTCAGGCGGCGGGCCGTTTCAATACCCACCAGAAAGCCGCTGGCTGCGGACTCCACATATCCCTCCACGCCGGTCATCTGTCCGGCAAAGGCGATGCGGGGTTCCTTTTTCAGCCGGTAATACCGGTCCAGCAGCCGGGGGGAATCCAGGAAGGTATTCCGGTGCATGACGCCGTACCGCAGAAATTCCGCGTTCCGCAGGGCGGGGATCATGGAAAACACCCGCCGCTGCTCCGGGAATTTCAGATGGGTCTGGAAGCCCACCAGATTGTAAACGGTGCCCTCGGCGTTGTCCCGCCGCAACTGCACCACGGCGTAGGGCCAGCGGCCCGTCCGGGGATCGTCCAGCCCCCGGGATTTCAGGGGGCCGTACAGCAGCGTGTCATGGCCCCGGCGGGCCATGACCTCCACCGGCATACATCCCTCGAACACCTGACTGTCCTCAAAGCCGTGGACCTCCGCCTCCTGGGCGGTGGTCAATTCCTTCCAGAAGGCGTCATATTCCTCCTGATTCATGGGGCAGTTTACATAATCGTCCGTGCCCTTATCATACCGGGAACCCATCCAGGCGTGTTCCATATCTACGCTCTCAGCAGACACCAGCGGCGCCGCCGCATCAAAGAAGTGGAGGTCGCTGTGCTCCCCCAGCAGCCCTTGCAGCGTTTCCGCCAGCGCGTCGGAGGTCAGAGGGCCGGAGGCGATAATGACCTCTCCCTCCGGGATCTCCGTCACCTCCCCGGGGATCACGGTGATGTTGGGATGGCTGCGGACCTTCTCCGTCACCAGCCTGGCAAAGCCGTGGCGGTCCACTGCCAGTGCGCCGCCGGCCTCCACCCGGGTGGCATCGGCGCATTGCAAAATCAGGCTGTCCAGCCGCCGCAGCTCCTCCTTCAAAAGGCCCACGGCGTTTTCCAGACCCGCGCCCCGGAGGGAGTTGGAGCAGCACAGCTCCGCAAAGTATTCCGTTGTGTGGGCGGGGGTCATTTTCTCCGGTTTCATCTCGTGAAGCTCTACCTGAATTCCCCGCTGGGCCAGCTGCCAGGCGCATTCGCTGCCGGCAAGGCCCGCGCCGATGACTGTTACGTTCATGCTCAAAATCCTTTATCTCCGGGCCGGAACGGGGTCATTCCTCCGTTGTTTCGGCCTTTTTCGTTGTCTTTTTAGTAGTAGTTTTTTTCGTCGTGGTCTTGGCCACCGCTTTCTTTACCGCAGCCTTTTTAGCGGCGGGTTTTTTTTCCGCGTCGCCGTCCTCCGCCTTTTTCGCGGTCTTTTTCACGGTGGTTTTCTTTGCGTCGGTCTTGGTTGCGGGCTTTTTGGCAGCTGTCTTCTTGGCGGGCTTTTCCTCAGCAGGCGCGTCGCTCTCGCCGGGGGCCTCCTCCGCGTTGGCGGATGCCTCCACCTGCTTCTTGGGATAGCCCCGCTTGTCCTCCGGCAGGAAGTTGGCGCACTCCGGATTGATGCAGTAGGGTCGCTTGTAACCCTTGCCCGCCCGCTTGAACATGGTCTTGCCGCAGACAGGACAATCATCCTTCACCGGCACGTCCCACGTCATGAAATCGCAGGTCGCGCCGCCGGCTACCCGGTTGTTGGTGTGCTCGCAGCAGTAGTAGGTGTACTGCTTGCCGGATTTCCGGCTGGTGCCGGTGCGCTTGAACAGCCGCCCGCCGCACTTGGGACAGCGGCCCGGCATCTCCACCACCAGGGGCATGGTGAAATTGCACTCCGGGAAGCCGGGGCAGGCCAGGAACCGGCCGAACCGGCCGGATTTGACCACCAGGTTCCGCCCACAGACGGGGCAGATCTCCTCGGAGACCTCGTCAGGCACCTTGATATAGACACCCTCCAGATCCTTCTCCGCCTTTTTGAGGTTTTCCTCAAAATCGCCATAGAAATCCCGGAGCACGGACTTCCAGTTCACCGTGCCCTCTTCCACATCGTCCAGCTTTTTCTCCATGTTGGCGGTGAATTTCAGGTCGGCGATGTCGCTGAAGCGCTCCTCCATCAGCTGCGTGACAACCCGGCCCAGATTGGTGATGTGGAGGTACTTGCCCTCCTTCACCACATATTCACGGTCCAGAATGGTGGACACCGTGGGGGCATAGGTAGAGGGACGGCCGATACCCTGCTCCTCCATAGCCCGGATCAGCGTGGCGTCGGTATAGTGGGCCGGAGGCTGGGTGAAGTGCTGGTCCCGGCCAAAGCTCTTGAGGTCCAGCGTCTCCCCTTCCGTCAGCGGCGGCAGGGTGGGTTCCTTTTCCTCCTTATCATCGTCCTTGCCCTCCTCGTACACGGCGGTGTAGCCGGAGAATTTCAGACTGGAGGAGCTGGTACGGAAGCTGTGTCCCGCGGCGTCGATCTCCACGGAGACACTGTCATACACTGCGTTGGCCATCTGGCAGGCCACAAAGCGACTCCACACCAGTCGGTACAGCCGGTACTGCTCGCCGGTGAGGTCCTTTTTCAGCATCTCCGGCGTCCAGTTCACGTTGCTGGGGCGGATAGCTTCGTGGGCGTCCTGGGCGCTGGCCTTGGCCTTATAGTGATTGGCTCCCTTGGCGGGATAGTACTGCTGACCATAGCGGCCCACGATAAATTCCTTAGCGGCGGCAATGGCCTCTTCGCTGATGCGGAGAGAGTCGGTACGCATATAGGTGATCAGACCCACGGTGCCCTCGCCCTCAATATCCACGCCCTCGTAAAGCTGCTGGGCGATAGCCATGGTGCGGCGGGGGGTCATGGACAGCTTGCGGCTGGCCTCCTGCTGCATGGTGGAGGTGGTAAAGGGGGGAGAGGGAGAACGGTTCTTATCCGTCCGCTTCACGGACTTGACGGTAAAGACAGCATTCTTCGTCTCCTCTACCACGGCTTCCACCTCGGCGGCGGATTTCAGCTCTGCCTTCTTGCCGTTCTTCCCGTGATACCGGGCGGAGAAGGGCAGCTTTTTCACGTCATTGCCGGTGAGGTTGGCGTCCAGCGTCCAGTATTCCTCCGGCTTGAAATTCTCGATCTCCCGCTCCCGGTCATCCACCATTCGGGTGGCAACAGACTGGACCCGTCCTGCGGACAGGCCCCGCTTGATCTTCTTCCACAGCAGGGGACTGAGCTGATAGCCCACCAGCCGGTCCAGAATACGCCGGGCCTGCTGGGCATCCACCAGATTCTGGTCGATGTCCCGGGGATTTTCGATGCTCTGGCGGACCACGTTCTTCGTGATCTCATTGAAGGTGACCCGCTTTGTTTTCTTGTCCGGCAGATCCAGCAGGCTTTTCAGGTGCCAGCTGATAGCCTCGCCCTCGCGGTCCGGGTCGGTTGCGAGGTACACGGTATCCGCCGCCTTAGCGGATTTTTTCAGGTCGGAAATAATGGCTTCCTTCCCCTTGATGGGCTTGTAGACCGGCTCGAAGTCATTGTCTACATCCACGCTGAGTTTGCTTTTCTGCAAGTCCCGGAGATGGCCCATGCAGGCCTTTACCTCATAGTCCTTGCCCAGATATTTTCCAATGGTTTTGGCCTTCGCAGGAGACTCCACGATGACCAAGCTCTGTTTTGCCATAGTTACCTCCGGCGACTTTGTTCAAAAGCCGCGTTTTCATATTCTGATCGTGCTCAGGAGCGCGTTTATTCTGTAAGGGTCACGGCGCGGGTATAGTGCTTGCCCGCGTGCTGGACCACATATTGGTCGATCTCAAGGACCGTCAGGGCAGAAAGCACCCGGCGGGTGGGGATGTCCACCAGCTCGGTGAGGTCATCCACCTGCATGGGCTCCGTATCGGAAAGCGCTTTTAAAATGGCGATCTGGTCATCCGTCAGCTCCACATCGCCGCGGGACAGGCTGAGGGCAGGGGCCACAGGCTTCGGCTCCGGCACCGTCCGGGCCTGATAGCCCAGAGTCTCCGGCTCCTCCCGCGCCTCTTTCAGATTCAAAGTGAAGCGGCCCTCATACTCCCGCAAAATGTCGGACGCATCTGTTACCAGCCCCGCGCCGTCCCGGATCAGACGATTGCAGCCCACGCTGGTAGGTGCGTCGATGGGACCGGGGACCGCAAATACATCCCGGCCCTGCTCTAAGGCCGTCATAGTGGTGATTAGCGCGCCGCTCCGTTCCGGCGCTTCCACCACCAGAGCCGCTAAGGACAGACCGGAAAGAATACGGTTCCGCACCGGGAAATGCCCCGGCGCCGGCTCCGTCCCCGGTGGGTATTCCGAAAACAGAACGCCTGATGCCGCTACATCTTCATAGAGATACCGACTCTCATAGGGATAATGGACGTCCAAGCCGTTGCCCGCCACGCCTATGGTCACGCCGCCGGCCCTGAGAGCGCCCCGTGTGGCTGCGGCGTCGATGCCCTTTGCCAGACCGCTCACCACCACGGCTCCGCCGGAGGCCAGACCAAAGCCCAGCTTTTCCGCGCAGGCAACGCCGTAGGGCGTACAGTCGCGGGTACCCACCACCGCTACGCTGAGCAGATCGTCCAGCAACGGCAGCTTACCTTTGTAATAGAGCAAAGCCGGTGGATCGTAGATGTTTTTCAGCCGTCCGGGATAGGCGGCATCGGAAAAGGTCAGAAGCTGAATGTCCAGCCGCTGACAGTCGGCAAGAATTTTGTCAGCCGGGGCGAGATCATGGTTTTCCAGCAGCTTCAGCTGACCGGGGTCGGCCCCCTCCGTCAGCATCAGTTCATCAGGATCGGCGTAGAAAATGCTCTCCGGATCGCCGAAACGGCGCAGCAGCGCCAGCTTGGTCTGATTTCGCAGGCCCTTCAGTTCCGACAGCCATACCCAATATTTCAGCATATCCCCCGTCCTCCCCGCTCAGTCATTCCGGGCGGCCTCCCACAGCAGGACCGTGGCTGCCGCCGCCGCGTTCAACGATTCGCAGTGCTCGCTCATGGGTATTTTGATCGTCCGGTCACAGAGGGCCAACACGCCCTCCGTCAGCCCCCGGCCCTCGCTGCCGATGGCAATGGCGCAGCGGTTGTAATCCACCGCACGGGCGTCCAGGGTATCCTCCCGCAGCGCCGCGCCGTAAAGAGGAATGCCGCTCTTTTTCAGCAGAGCGGACAGTTCCTCCGCCCCCACCGTCCACACCGGGCAGCGGAACACCGCTCCCATGGTAGCCCGGAGGGTCTTGGGGTTATAGAGATCCGCGCAGCCGTTCACCAGAAACATTCCATCGGCATGGAAGGCGTCCGCCGTGCGGAGGATGGTACCCACGTTGCCGGGGTCCTGCAAGGTGTCCAGCACCACATAGCGGCGGCCCGTCAGCATTTCCGGCAGCGGCTCCGTGTGGATGGCGCAGGCAAACAGCGTCCCCTGGGGGGTCTCCATCGGCGAGAGGGACTTCATCACCTCCGCCGGGACCTCCACCTGCCGCACACCCAAGGGCAGTTCCGGCAGGTCTACCCCCGCCGTAGCCACAACGGTGCGGACCTCCGCCCCCCACAGCAGCGCTTCCTTCAACAGCTTGGGACTGTCGCAGAGGAATTCTCCCCGCTGGCGGCGGTAGGACGCAGAGGCCGCCAGCTTCCGGAGATGGGTGCACAGCGGATTCTGTCTGCTGGTGATGATCTCCATAGGTCGGCGGCTCCTTTCTCATTCTCTGGTCGTTTGATTGGATGCATTTGCCGGCAACAGGGTCCGGCTTCCAAATTCGCCGTATCCGTTCCCGGTTTTGGGGCAAATGGCAGGCAATTTGCCGTACCGCGCGGAAAAAACAGGCGGTTTTTCCGTGTCTGTCGGGCAAATCTAAACGCTTACTATATTAAATGTATCCGTCAGAATTGTCAAGGGAAGTTTGTTTGAAGGCCGATACAGGCACGGTTCTCATTTTTTCATGGGAAATCGGCTATTTTTTATGATACTTCACATTGACAGCACTTATGGAGAATGATACCATCAGAATGGCAAATTGATTGGACAGGAGCGAAACCGAAATGACATTGGATCAATTAAAGATCGGTGCCTCCGGCACCATTACCTCTGTGGGCGGAGACGGCCCTCTGCGCTGCCGCCTGTTGGATATGGGACTGATTCCCCGCACGCAGGTCACCTTACAGAAGATCGCCCCCATGGGAGACCCCATTGAGATCCGGGTCAGGGGCTACGAGCTGACCCTCCGGGTGGAAGAAGCCGAAAAAATTGAAGTGAAGGAGGACGCGTGATGATTTTTGCGTTGGTAGGCAATCAGAACTGCGGCAAGACCACGCTGTTCAACGCCCTCACCGGCTCCAATCAGCACGTGGGCAACTTCCCCGGCGTTACCGTGGATCAGAAAATGGGCGAGATCCGGGATGAAAAGGGCTGCTCCGTTGTGGATCTGCCGGGTATCTATTCCCTGCGGCCCTATACCCAGGAGGAGATCGTTTCCCGGGACTTCATCATCAATCAAAAGCCTGACGGCATCATCAATATCGTGGACGCCACCAACATCGAACGGAACCTGTATCTGACCCTTCAGCTTTTGGAGCTGCGGGTGCCCATGGTGCTGGCCCTGAACATGATGGACGAGGTCCGGGCCAACGGCGGCTCCATCGACGTGCGGAAAATGAGCCAGGCGCTGGGGATCCCCGTGATCCCCATCACGGCGGCCAAGGGCGAGGGCGTCAGCGAGCTGGTAGATCAGGCGTTGACTGTGGCCCGCGGAAAGGTCCTGCCCAAGGTGACGGACTTCTGTTCGGACGACTCTGCCGTACACCGCTGTATTCACGCCGTGGTGCACCTCATCGCGGACCATGCCGACCGTATAGGCGTTCCCGCCCGGTTCTGCGCCGCCAAGCTCATCGAGGGCGGCGACGATCTGGCGGACCAGCTGAAGCTGGATGAAAACGAAAAGGAACTGCTGGAACACTGTATCGTCCAGATGGAGACGGAGACCGGCCTGGACCGCAACGCCGCACTGGCGGATATGCGGTACAGCTTTATTGAAAATGTGGTGAGCACCTCCGTGGTGAAGTGCCATGAGAGCCGGGAACACGCCCGCTCCATGAAGTTCGACCGGATCCTCACCGGCCGGTACACCGCCATCCCCACCTTTTTGGCAGTGATGCTGCTGACCTTCTACCTGACCTTCAACGTCATCGGACAGCGGCTGTCCGACTGGATGGACGTGGGGATCGACGCCCTGACCGCTCTGGCGGACCGGGCACTGACGGCCTACGGCATCAATCCGGTGGTCCACAGCCTCATCATCGACGGCATTTTCGCCGGCGTAGGCAGTGTACTGGTGTTCCTTCCCATCATCGTCACCCTGTTCTTCTTCCTGTCCATTCTGGAGGACACCGGCTATATGGCCCGTGTGGCCTTTGTGATGGACAAGCCTCTGCGGAAAATCGGTCTGTCAGGGCGCAGCATCGTGCCCATGCTCATCGGCTTCGGCTGCTCCGTGCCCGCTATCATGGCCACCCGCACCGTGTCCTCTGACCGGGACCGGAAAATGACCATTCTGCTGACGCCCTATATGAGCTGCTCTGCCAAGATCTCCATTTACGCCTTCTTCACCGCCGCCTTCTGCCCCAAGTATCAGGCGCTGGTGATGATCTCCCTGTATCTGCTGGGCATTATGATCGGCATTGTGGCGGCCCTCATTATGAATCAGACGGCCTTCCGGGGCAAGCCCGTGCCCTTCGTCATGGAGCTTCCCAACTACCGCCTTCCCAGCCTTAAAAGCGTGGCTCTGCTGCTGTGGGAAAAGGCCAGAGACTTTTTGGAGCGGGCCTTTACCGTGATTTTTCTGGCCACCATCATCATCTGGTTCCTCCAGAGCTTTGATACCCGGCTGAACGTGGTCACTGACAGCGCTGACAGTTTGCTGGCCCTCATCGGTCAGTGGATCGCGCCGGTGTTCGCCCCCCTGGGCTTTGCGGACTGGCGCTGCGCCACCTCCCTGATCTCCGGCTTCATCGCCAAGGAGTCCGTGGTCAGCACGCTGGAGATCCTGCTGGGCGGTGCCGCTCTCTCCACTCTGTTCGCCAGCCGGGCCGCCATCAGCTTTCTGGTATTCACCCTGCTCTATACCCCCTGCATTGCGGCGGTAGCCACCATCCGCCGGGAGTTCAACTCCACCCTGAAAACCGTGGGCGTGGTGCTGATGCAGTGCTGCGTGGCGTGGATCGTGGCCTTTGTGGTCTATACGCTGGTGGGGATTCTGTGATGAACACTTTGGATTGGCTGCTGCTGGCACTGGTGGCCTTTGCCGCCGTCGCCGCGATCCGCCGCTGGCGGAAAAAGGGCAGCTGCGGCTGTTCCGGAGACTGCCGGCACTGTGCCGGCGGCTGTCCGAAAAAGGAGTCCTGAAAATCGTCCCCGCCGGTAATTTCCTTCTCAGGTATAACGAAACCCCCGCTTGCGAGACAAGGCTCTGTCTCACAAGCGGGGGTATTTTTCATTTCTTGACACAGTGTTTACTTCGTTCCCATCAAGGCACGGAAGCGCCGGGTCGATGCGTTCCGCACGCAGCTCCAGACCTCCCGGGTGGCACAGATCTTGTCCGCGCAGGTCACCACAACGCTTTCCTTGTACTTGGGCGGCGTGGGGTTCAGGGGAAACATGTGCCGGTGGATGATATTCGCTTCCAGCGGATTCAAACCGAAATCCCGCTGGGCGTTCTCCATGGCCTTGCGGGCGTGATAGAACCCGTGGAGCTTGTGATCCCGATTGTGTTCCCGCCAGTTGTAGAGAAAATAGTCATGAAGCAGTGCTCCCCGCACCAGGCTCCGCCAATCCACGTCCCAGCCCCATTTCTGAGCCAGACGGATGCTGCAAAGCGTCACCGCCACGGAATGATCGTAGCAGGTGGTGCTGCCGTGCTGGGGGATCGTGCGCTCCTGATCCATGGTAGGCGAACGCAGAATATCACCGCCGTATTCCCATAGCATTTCTTCTGCAGTCATATCCGCTCACCTCTTTTCTGTCCCTGATTATAGGGGCAAAACCGGAGAAAATCCAGTAGGAAATGCAACAGAGCTTTCCTGCCCGTCTTCACATTTCTTTGTGCGGTTTGCCGTTTTTGTTGGAAACGTCCTGCTAATTTTTAGTTTTTTAGATGAAACTGCAAATTCCCACTTGACATTTGCCCTCGGGCGGCGTATGCTTGCGCCAATTTCAAAACCAAAACCGATGACACGGAGTAAGTACACGAAAGGGCATTTCCCCCAGCGAGCTGCCGGTAGTGAAAGGGCAGCGGAAAGGCGTTCGTGGAATGGACCGTGGAGGGCGGGCCGAACAGGGCAGTTTAGTAGGCACCGACGGGCTTTTCCCCCGTTACCAAGGAAAAACGTGTGATGGCACGTCGCCGAGCGGACGATTTTCGTCAATTTGGGTGGCACCGCAGAAGTTTCAGGCTTTTGTCCCAAAGGAACCTATCAACAGGTTCGTTTGTGGATGAAGGTCTTTTTTTGATGCCTTCTCCACAAAGGACCGTTTACGAGCTATGAAAGGAGAACGCACCATGGCAGCCGAAATCAACAACATTCCCTACAAAATTTATCTCTCCGAAGATGAGATGCCCAAGGCATGGTACAATGTCCGGGCTGACATGAAGGTCAAGCCCGCTTCCCTGCTGAATCCCGGCACTGGAAAGCCTATGGGCTTTGAGGACCTGCGCCCTGTGTTCTGCGACGAGCTGATCCGCCAGGAGCTGGACAATGATGACCGGGAGATCCCCATTCCCCAGGAGATCCTGGATTTCTACAAAATGTACCGTCCCTCTCCCCTGGTGCGGGCCTACTGCCTGGAAAAGGCCCTGGGCACCCCCGCCAAAATCTACTACAAGTTTGAGGGCAACAATACCTCCGGCTCCCACAAGCTGAACAGTGCCATTGCCCAGGCCTATTATGCCAAGCAGCAGGGCCTCAAAGGTGTTACCACCGAGACCGGCGCCGGCCAGTGGGGCACGGCCCTGTCCATGGCTTGCGCATACCTGGGTCTGGACTGCAAGGTGTATATGGTAAAGGTCAGCTACGAGCAAAAGCCCTTCCGCCGGGAGGTCATGCGGACCTACGGTGCCTCTGTCACTCCCTCTCCCTCTGAGACCACCGCCATCGGCCGGAAAATTCTGCAGGAGCATCCCGGCACCACCGGCTCCCTGGGCTGCGCCATTTCCGAGGCCGTGGAGGTCGCCACCTCCACCCCCGGCTACCGCTACGTGCTGGGCAGCGTCCTCAACCAGGTACTGCTGCACCAGAGTGTCATCGGCTTGGAGACCAAGGCGGCGCTGGATAAGTACAACATTGTGCCCGACATCATCATCGGCTGTGCCGGAGGCGGCAGCAACCTGGGCGGCTTGATCTCCCCCTTCATGGGCGAGAAACTCCGGGGCGAAAAGGATTACCGGTTCATCGCCGTGGAGCCTGCCTCCTGCCCCAGCTTCACCCGGGGCAAGTTCGCCTACGACTTCTGCGACACCGGCATGGTGTGCCCCCTGGCTAAGATGTACACCCTGGGCAGCAACTTCATCCCCTCTCCTAACCACGCCGGTGGCCTGCGGTATCACGGCATGAGCAGCATCCTCTCCCAGCTATACCATGACGGGTACATGGAGGCCGTGTCCGTGGAGCAGACCAAGGTCTTTGAGGCTGCCGAGCAGTTCGCCCGGATCGAGGGCATCCTCCCTGCTCCCGAGTCCAGCCACGCCATCCGGGTAGCCATCGACGAGGCCATGAAGTGCAAGGAAACCGGCGAGGCCAAAACCATTGTCTTCGGCCTGACGGGCACCGGCTACTTCGACATGGTGGCCTATGAGAAGTTCCACAACGGCAAGATGACGGACTACATTCCCACCGACGCCGAGCTGGAGGCCAGCTTTGCCACCCTGCCCCAGGTGCCCGGTCAGGACTAAAGTCCCCTCCAACTCTCACCCTCTCAACACACAATCGCCCAGCCGCGCCGGATTTCCACGCACCGCCTTTACCCGCAAGGGGTATGCAGCATCCATAAAGCAGCACAGCCGTTAACGGCTGCCCTACCTTACCGTTGTGAAAATCTTACCGCTTTTATCGACAGTTTCAAGCAAAAACCATCCCCGCAGGCAGTTGCCTGCGGGGATGGTCCGTTTTTCATTAAGAGTTGCTGCAAAGAACCCATCTTATGTCCGATCCGGAAAAGTTCACTACTCCTGGGCAGTCTCGGACAGCTTTTTCAGTTCTTCCTCCTCCAAGACCCGGTAGGCTACCTTGCCCACCAACGTCTTGGGCAGCTCCGCCCGGAACTCAATGTCATAGGGCAGGGCGTACTTGGCCACATTCTTCCGGATATAAGTCATCAGAATATCTTTCGTCTCCTCATTGGCGGCGACACCCGGCTTCAGCATGACGAAGGCCTTCACCTTCTGCATTTTCAGCTTGTCCGGCACGCCGATGACGCAGCTCATCTGCACCAGCTCGTGGGCGTCCAGAATGTTCTCCATCTGAGAGGGATACACATTGTAGCCGCTGGTGACGATCATGCGCTTGAGCCGCTGCCGGAAGTACGCAAAGCCGTCCGGGTCCATATAGCCAAGGTCGCCGGTGTGGACCCAGGCAAGACCGTCCTCATGGGTCTGGAGGGTCTGCGCCGTTTCCTCCGGGTGGTGGAGATAGCCCATCATCACCGTAGGCCCGGACAGGCAGATCTCGCCCTCGGTGCCGTAGGGAACCTCCTTTTGTGTTCCGTGCTCCACGATCTTATAGTAGGTGTCCGGGAAGGGGATGCCGATGGAGCCTTCCCGGGAGATGTGGTACGGCGTCAGGCAGGAGGCGGTAACGCACTCCGTCAGGCCGTAGCCCTCCCGCACCTGAATGGTGGCATGGTGATCAAAGAGGAACTGGTCGAACCGCTTCTTCAGTTCCACGGACAGGCTGTCGCCGCCGGAGTAGACGCCCTTCAGGCAACTGAGATCCGCGTTTTTCATTTTGGGCAGCCGCAGCAGCGCCTCGTACAGCGTAGGGACGCCGGCGATCAGGTTGCACCGGTATTTCAGCAGCAGCTTTGCGTAGCTGTCCGGGGTAAACCGGGGCACCAGAATACAGCAGCCGCCGCTGACCAGCATGGAATGGATAGACACGCCCAGACCGAAGCCATGGAACATGGACATCACCGCCAGCATTTTGTCACCGGGGCGGAACATGGGGTTGGTGGCGATGATCTGTTTTCCCAGAGCGTTGAAGTTCAGATTCGTAAGCTGGATGCCCTTGGTGACGCCGGTGGTGCCGCCGGAATAGAGGATCACCGCCTCATCCCCGGCTCTCCGCTCTGCCCGGTACGTCCAATGGTAGCCGCGGCCCCGGCGCAGGAATTCGTTCCAGCGCAGCACAGGCGCGTCCTTGGGGATTTTGGCCTGCTTGCGGCCCTCGGTGAGCATATAGCCCACCCGGACCGGCTTGGAAAGGGCGTCCGGAATGGAGGCCAGAATGATGTTGTCCAGTGTCACATTCTGGCGGATAGCTTCAAATTTATGGTAAAACTGATCCAGCGTCACAGCAAAGATGGAGCCGGATTCCTTTAAGTAAAACTCGATCTCCTTCTCGCTGGAGAGGGGATGGATCATATTGGCCGTGGCCCCCACCAGATTGATGGCGTAGAACATGATCACCGCCTGGGGGCAGTTGGGCATAGCCATGGTGATCCGGTCGCCGGGACGGACGCCGGTGGCCTTCAATGCCCGGGCGCAGAGGTCGATTTCCGCCGCCATAGCGCGGTAGGTGGTTTTCCGGCCCATGAACACATAGGCGATGTGGTTGGGATAGGTTTCCGCGCAACGCTCCACGGCCTCATACATGGTGCAGTCCGGGTAATCCAGATGGGGCGGCACCACGCCGTAAACATTCAGCCACGGTGCTTTCACATGGAATTCCTCTGCGATTTTTGTCTGTTCAGCAGTCAAGGTCGATGGCCTCCTTCAAGGGTCTGTCCAGCAGCTCCGGGTGGCTCATCAGGTGCTGCACGATTTTCAGGGAACGGCCGAAATAGAAGCCGTCCGCCACCCGCTCGTCCAAGGTGATCCCCAGTTCCACCACGTCCCGCACCTGGCGGGTGCCGTCAGCGGCGATCTTCTCCGCCTTGTGCATGGTGCCAATGGCGATCATGATGGAATTGGTGCCGTAATTGTTCAAATGGTGGTACACGCTGGGGCATTGGATACTCCCCAGGTTGGTAAGGAACACGCTGGCAAAGTTGGGGTCATCCTCCTTCAGCACAGCAGGCACCTTCCCATAGAAATCCAGGGTTTTCAGCCCCCAGAAGAAAAGCATCAGGAACCAGCGGGGCATGATCTTCAGGATATCCATGGCACCGTTGGCACCGCCGCTCTTCTCCGTTCGGGCCTTGTGGACCTTCCCCACCACCTGACGGGTCACAGCGGTCAGGGTCCAGTCCTCCGGGGCTGTGGCCACCACCAGCTTTTCCTCACTGTGGTCCTCAAACCGCTTTTTCGCCACAAAGCCAAGGGTGATCTCGTGGCGCTGGTAATACCGCCGTCCGGAGATGTAGCGGTTCAGATCCGGCCGCAGGTATACGGTTTTGGCAACGGCCATGAGGATACAGTGGAACAGGGTGGTCTTGTATTCGTCCTCTCCCCGGTTCTTTTCCTCGATATAGCGTAGGGCCTCCGTCACGTCAAATTCCATATTGACGTAGACCTCGGCGTCGGTGCGCTTATTCATCAGATGGGGCATGATGGCGTGAAGCCCGTCCAGATTCCGGATCCAGTAGGCATCCGGCCGGTCACCCCATCGTTTCGTTCGTTTTTCCATAATTCGCTCCCTTTTTGCCATGCAAAAGCATCACAAAATAAGAAATGTGCCTTTCCCGCGCCCCTGCGGGGCAACCGGAATGCTGCGCGAAACCTTCATGCACTGGCATTTGTGCATTTTGTAGCGCACTGCTTATACACGAAATTTCATGCGGTTTCCTGCCATTTGCCGGAAAATCCAAGCAAACGGGATACCGTGCACAGTATAGCACACCGCATCCCGTTTGTCAGCAATTTTATAGGTTCTTACAGATACCGGTCCAGCTTCTGCCAGAGGGCTTCGCCCTTCTGCTTCAGTTCCGTGCGGAAGGCCCGCCGGCCTTCTCTGTGTTCTTCCAGGCGCTCCTGAAATTCCTCCCGGAACTCATCCCGGCGCGCCTGGATGCCTTCCCGGTGCTCATCCCAGCCCTCACGGTACCGCTCTGCCAGGCCATCGCCCAGATCCCGGAGCTTTGCCAGCGCGTCCATCATGCTGCCCTGAGCATTCAAAACACCGTCCATGGGCCTATGGTGATCGTCATACCGGCCCATGCGGTAGTTCTCCATCACAATGCCATAGCGCTCTCTGGCCCGCTTTACCGCATCGCCCCAGGAGAGATACAGCCGGTCCCCGGCCTGACGGCCCACCTGGGCCATACACTCCGGGCGCTTGCAGATCTCCTGCAATTTTGCGGCCATAGACCCGGCATTTTCATCAATGAGGAAGCCGTCCACCCCATCGGTCACGCCCTCCGCCGCGCAGCTGCCGTCGATCAGCACCGCCGCAAGATCGCAGGCCGCCGCCTCCCGAACCACCAGCCCGTTGGTGTCATAGCTGGAGGGGAACAGGAATAGATCCGCCCGGCAGTACCAGGCCCGCAGCGTCTCCCGCTGGGAGATAGCCCCGGTAAAGATGCACTTGCCGCCCAAGGGCTTTGCGTACTCCTGCACCTCCGCCGCGTCAGCGCCGCTGCCGATGAACACCATGCGGAAATCCTGACCCCCGGCCTGAAGCAGCTTCAGCGCGTCCAGAATGATCCGCAGTCCCTTGTACCACATCATGCGGCCCACGAACAGAAACACAGGCACGCCCTCCGGCAGATCGTAGTCCGTTGTGGCGGCGGTGATCGCCTCCTCGCTGACCCGGCCCCGGGGCATATCCACGCCGTCTTCCATCACTTGATAGTCTCCCTGATAGCCGATGGACCGGAGGTTTTCCCCCGCGCCGTGGCTCACCACCCACACCTCATCGCAGGCGGAGATATTGGAGGCCAGTACATACAGCGCGCTCTCCTGCAGCAGCCGACCCCGGAGGAGCTTGGCTACGTCCACATCAAACTTCGTGTGGTATGTAAACACCAGCGGCGCATCCACCACGTCCCGGATGGACCGGGCCAGGATCGTGGACATCACAGGGCAATGGCTGTGGAGCAGGTCCACCTTCTGCTCCTTCAGCTGCCGCAGGGTCTCCGGGGAAAAGGGATACCCCGCCAGGTAGCCGAACAGCCGCCGGGTATCCACGCTTGGATAGCGGACCACTGGAAAGGGAAAGCGGCTGTCGTCGGCGTCCGGATGCTCAGGCGTCACCACGATGGCCCGGTCTCCCAGCTTTGTCAGCTCCCGGGCATAGTTGACAACAGTATTGGCCACGCCGTCGATCAGCGGCGGGAAGGAATCATTTAAAAGTGAAATGCTGTATGGTTCCGGCATAGTATGTCCTCCGTTCTATCTATCAGCTTCATTGCGTGTCCCCTTACAGTTTCAGAGCGGAAACCGCCGGGACGCGACACACTTCATCAAAATGACAGCAGTCCCAAATGCTCCAGCAGGATTTTACAGCCAAGCAGCACTAAGATCACACCGCCGGTGATCTCCGCCCGCTGCTTGTACCGGGCGCCGAACCAGCACCCCACCGCCACGCCGGCCACAGAGATGCAGAAGGTCGTCACGCCGATCAGGCTGACAGCCGAGAGGATCGGCGTTTCCAGAAAGGCGAAGGTCACGCCTACCGCCAGTGCGTCGATGCTGGTGGCAATGGCCATGAGAAAAAGCTTTTTATGGTCCAGTCTTCCACCAGTAGCAGTGTCCTCCGCCTCGTCCTCCTCGCCGGAGAGGGCCTCCCGGATCATGTTGCCGCCGATAAGCAGCAGCAAAATAAAGGCGACCCAGTGGTCATACTGCTGGATATATCCTGAAAATTGCGAACCAAGTACCCACCCCAGAAGGGGCATCAATGCCTGAAAGCCGCCGAAATACAATCCCACCGTCAAGGCATGGCCCCATTTGATCCTCGTCATGGACAGGCCCTGACAGATCGCCACGGCGAAGGCGTCCATCGACAGTCCCACGCCGATGAGGAACAGCTCAAGAAATCCCATATTGATTAAGCCTCCTACAGGATCACCGGAACTTCTCTGCGAATTTTAAGGCTGTCCGGCGTCACATCGCAGTCATAGGCCAGCACCCGGACCCCGTGGGCCGCCGCCTCCCGCAGGGCTTCTCCGAATGCGGGATGGGTTACGTCATTGGGTGCGACGCTGTGAATATCTCTTATTTGTACCACAAAGAACAGGACTGCGTCAAGGCCGGTTTCCGCCGCCCGCTGCAGCTCCCGGATGTGCTTGACGCCCCGCTCCGTGGGGGCGTCCGGGAACAGGGCGTTTCCGTTTTCCTCCAGTGTGACGCCCTTCACCTCCACCAGATGAAGCCGTCCCTCCGTCTCGACGCAAAAGTCCAGCCGTGACCCGCCGTAAGTATACTCCGGACGGATGGCGGTGACGTCCGACAGGAAACCTCCGACCGCCGCCCACTCCGCAAACACCTTATTGGGAGCCTGCGCGTCCATATTGATAAGGCTGCTACCCTTTTCCACCGCAATCAGATCGTATGCGGTTTTTCGGTTGGGATTCGTTCCCTTTTCCAGATAGACCGTGCAGCCCGGCACCAGCAGTTCCCGGCACCGGCCCGTATTCTTCACATGGACGGTCTCCACGCTGCCGTCCAGTTCCACATGGGCGATAAAACGGTTGGGGCGGTCGATGAATTTCGCCGCCCGGACATTCTGATAGTGCATTGCTGTCTCCTTCGTATCATTCGCCATCCGCAGGCGCGGCTGACAGCAGGGGGCTGTACATCATAATGGCATCGTTGGTGCAGAGGTACTGCTCCTCCAAAAGCGCACCGGACAGGCCATACACCTCCCGCCAAAGCTGGTTGTGCCGGATATAGCCGCCCCAGGATGCCTGATCGATCCGGGCGTCCTTTTCTATGACCCGGAATTGCAGCGCCGGCGGCTCTGTCGAGCGCCACGCCCCCTCCAGATGGGTCTCCCCCACCCGCAGACACAGCTGATACGGCCGGTCCGTGTCATTGCGGATCATGAGGTCCCGATGGGGATAGGCGCAGGTAGCCCCGCTGCCGAAGGGCTGGGTACGGTTGGCGTCCGGGAACACGTCATGGGAGTGGCGGTAGCGCTCCGTCACCGTCAGAGGCGTGTGGAGGGTCATCCAGAAAATCAGATTGGACAGCTGGCACAGCCCGCCGCCGATGTCCCCGCCGATCTGTCCCAGAAACAGCACCATGCCTTCCTTATAGCCCTTCCGGGCGGTGGGTTTTCCGATGCGTTTCCAGTAGCTGAAGGTCTCGCCGGGATACAGGATCAGCCCGTCCAGCCGCTTTACGGCCAGCTTCAGATTTGTCACCTTATTCTCCTGCCAGACCATTTCTTCTCCCCGGAGGTGGCGCATAAGCGGCGTGGCATGGGAGAACTGGACGCAGGGGAGCCGCTCTTCCTTCCGGGTCTTTGCCCAACGGTACTTGGGCGAGCACCACAGTAGATAGCGCTTTCCTGTGTAATATGCCTTTCCCAGCCGCAGGCGCAGCCAGCTGCGTCGGATGGGCGGACGCAGATCCATCTTCGTATCCACAACGTCTCCCCCTTTCATTTTTCTTAGTATGCCACAGGATCTGCCGTAAATCTACATCAAAACGGTAACATTTCCCAGCTTGTCAGCGTTTTTTTGTCACCTTTTTGCAAAAGATTGATCAAATATGACGTCCGGCATCCGGTGGAATCTGCCATTTCCCGGAGCTTATCTGAAAAAAGCGGCAAAAATTCCAATCGACCTCGTCTCAAGTATGAAATCAGCCGTTTTTCGTTCACAAATTGTTTTCTGGACAGTCCTTCCACACGGTGCTAAAATTGCTGTTATCCATAGAATACATACCAATTCAGAAGCGGAATTTCTGCCGGTTTCCGCTCCAAGAGAAAGAAGGAACGATCTATGAATGAGGTCCATTCCCCGAAAAAGCCTCTGATCTTCTACTACATGGTGGCCATGCTGCTGGTGATGCTGTTCAACTTCATCGCCATGCCCTGGCTGTCCCAGTATCAGATTCAGGAGGTGGACTACAACACCTTTGTGTCGATGACAGAAAAGGGCGAGATCGGTCGGGCGGAGATCCAGGAGGCCGACAACCGGATCCTGTTCACCAGCAAGGACGAAAAGACCATCTACAAGACCGCTATGATCTCCACGGACAGCCAGCTTGTCCAGCGACTGCTGGACGCCGGTGTTTCTACCAGCGGCGAGGAGATCGAGCAGACCTCCCTGCTCATGAATATTCTGAGCTGGGTGGCTCCCATTCTGATCTTCATCGCCCTGGGGCAGTTCATGTCCCGGAAGCTGATGCAGAAAATGGGCGGCGGCAATTCCATGATGTTCAATATGGGCAAGTCCAATGCCAAGGTGTATGTGAAGTCCGCCGAGGGAATTCGCTTTGACGACGTGGCCGGTGAGGACGAGGCCAAGGAGAATCTGACGGAGATCGTCAATTATCTCCATGACCCCAGTAAGTATCAGGAGATTGGTGCTTCCATGCCCAAGGGCGTCCTGCTGGTTGGCCCTCCGGGTACCGGCAAGACCATGCTTGCTAAGGCCGTGGCCGGTGAAGCCAATGTGCCTTTCTTCTCCATGTCCGGCTCCGAATTCGTGGAGATGTTCGTGGGCATGGGTGCTTCCAAGGTCCGTGACCTCTTCAAGCAGGCCAAGGAGAAGGCTCCCTGCATCGTATTTATCGACGAAATCGACGCCATCGGCAAAAAGCGTGACGGTCAGATCGGCGGCAACGATGAGCGGGAGCAGACTTTGAACCAGCTCCTGACGGAGATGGACGGCTTCGAGGGCAACACCGGCGTCATCATTCTGGCAGCCACCAACCGTCCGGAGTCTCTGGACCCCGCCCTGACCCGTCCCGGACGGTTCGACCGTCGGGTGCCGGTGGAGCTGCCGGACCTGAAGGGCCGGGAGGAGATTCTGAAGGTCCACGCCAAGAAGATCAAGGTGGCTGAGGATGTTGATTTCAACAAGGTCGCCCGTATGGCCTCCGGCGCATCCGGCGCAGAGCTTGCCAACATTGTGAACGAGGCCGCTCTGCGGGCCGTCCGGGACGGGCGGAAATTCGCCACCCAAGCGGATCTGGAAGAGAGCATTGAGGTGGTCATCGCCGGTTATCAGAAGAAGAACGCCATTATGACGGACCACGAAAAGCGCATCGTGGCTTATCACGAGATCGGCCATGCGCTGGTGGCGGCGAAGCAGACCAATTCCGCACCGGTGCAGAAGATCACCATTGTTCCCCGGACCTCCGGCGCGCTGGGCTACACCATGCAGGTGGATGAGGGCAACCACGTTCTGATGAGCAAGGAGGAGATTGAAAACAAGATTGCCACCTTCACCGGCGGACGGGCTGCGGAGGAAGTGGTCTTCGGTTCCGTCACCACCGGCGCCTCTAACGATATTGAGCAGGCCACCAAGCTGGCCCGTGCCATGATCACCCGGTACGGCATGAGCGACGATTTCGACATGGTGGCGCTGGAGACCGTTACCAATCAGTATCTGGGCGGCGACGCCTCTCTGGCCTGCTCCGCCGAGACCCAGACTAAGATCGACCAGCAGGTAGTGGCGCTGGTGAAGCGGAAGCACCAGAAGGCGCTGGATATTCTCCGGGAAAACCGGACGAAGCTGGATGAGCTGGCCAACTTCCTCTATGAAAAGGAAACCATCACCGGCGAGGAATTCATGGGGATTTTGAACGGATAAGCCGGGGCGGTTGTTTGAAGCGACAATCAGGCCGCTTTTATGTGATTCACCCAGCAGAATTGGAATTTTAGGAGGAAGGTGTTTATGAAGAAGGTGTTTATGAAGAAGCCTTTTCCCAAAATGATCCTGCGGATTCTTCTTGTTTGCGTTCTGCTTCTTGGGTTTCTTTATATGGATGACGATATTGGCACATCTGCTGCCAATCTGGAATCAGATATTCGCAATTTACAGAAGATTCCAGAGGATTGGATCGTTGAGGGAGATGTTTCCGATACGATGGCAGCCTATATCTCCTATCCCCAAGATCGGAGCGATCATACTTTTTCTGTCTACGTAAATCGTCCCGGACTTTCCTTCGGATATTTCTTTCGCGGCGGCGGAAGTCTTTCCGGAGTTGAAAGGGGAATCGCGGAATTCACGGTCGATGGGTATAACGAGCGGGCCTTCATCTCTATGAATCAACCGAAGGCGGCGCGATTGGAAATCGATGATGGCAACACAGTTCAAATCATCGATCTTAACAACGATCAGCCGTTTGCGATCGTCTTACCCGCAAATGCTGGCGTTATCCATTTTTATGACGGAAACGGAAATCCTGTAAATTATCAAAAGAACCCTCTTTGACAAACGCCGACTTCAAATCGCGTATAGGTAACAAAAATCTCCACTTGCGGCGGTAAGACGTAAAAAAGAGTGCCATCCGAAGGATGGCACTCTTTTATTGCTTTAGGAAGCCCTTACTTCGCGGCCTTGGCAGCCTTGATAGCCTCGATCAGCATGGGAGTGACCTTGAACAGGTCGCCGCAGATGCCGTAGTCAGCGATCTCGAAGATGGGAGCGGTGTCGTTCTTGTTGACGGCGATGATGCACTCGGAATCCTGCATGCCAGCCTTGTGCTGGATGGCGCCGGAGATACCCAGAGCAACGTACACCTTGGGATGGACGGTCTTGCCGGTCTGGCCGACCTGGTGGTCAGCAGACAGCCAGCCGGAGTCGATGGTGGCACGAGAGCCGCCAACAACGCCGCCCAGGACCTCAGCCAGCTCCTCAGCCAGCTTGATGCCGCCCTCGACGTCCTTGCTGATGCCGCGGCCCACAGACACGATGAAGTCGGCGCCGATCAGGTCCACCAGCTTCTTAGCGGCCTTCACCACCTCGGTGACGTCGGTGTGGATGTCCTCAGCAGTCAGAGTGAAGTTGGGCTTCACGATCTCCACAGCGTTGGCCTTGGCCTCGTCAAAGGCGTTCTTCTTCATAACGCCGGGACGGACGGTAGCCATGCAGGGACGGAAACGGGGGCAGATGATGGTAGCCATCAGGTGACCGCCGAAAGCAGGACGGGTCATCTTCAGGTTACGGTCCTCCATATCCCACTTCATGGAGTCAACGTCCAGAGTGGAGGACTCACGCAGGAACTGGATGTAGTTGGGCACATCCACGTCCAGGTGGGTGCAGTCAGCGCACAGGCCGGTGTGCAGACGGGCTGCGCAGCGGGGGCCCAGGTCACGGCCGATGTTGGTGGCGCCGATCAGGAACGCCTCGGGCTTCAGGTCCTCGATCACGTCGCAGATGACCTTGGCGTAGGCGTCGGTGGTGTAGGTAGCCAGCAGGGGGCTCTCGCAGACAATGACCTTGTCGGCGCCGTAGCCGCCCAGCTCCTTAGCGGCGGACTCAATGCCCTCGCCGCCCAGCAGCAGACCGCACAGGTTCACGCCCAGCTCGTTGGCCAGGTCGCGGCCCTTGGAGATCAGCTCGAAATCGGTGGGCATCAGCTTGCCCTCGCGCTGCTCGCAGAACACCCATACATCCTTGAAAGCAGCGATATCAGCACTATTGAAATTAGACATGATTTTCTATCCCCTTTCTTAGATGATGTGCTTAGCGGCCAGAATACCGGCCAGCTTCTCGCAGGTTTCCTTACCGTCGCCCTCCAGCATCATGCCGACGCCCTTCTGAGGAGGCGTGAAGCTCTTGAAGATGTTGGTGGGAGAGCCCTTCAGGCCGATGGTGGTAGCGTCGATCAGGGGATGATCCTTCAGGTCCTCATAGCCCAGAGTGGTCAGGGGCTTGCTGTAGGTAGACAGGATGCCGCCGATGGACATATAGCGGGGGTTGTTCAGCTCCTTGATGCAGGTCAGCAGGCAGGGAGTCTGGACCTTGATGGTCATGTAGCCATCCTCCAGCATGCGCTGGACAGTGATGGTGTCGCCGTCCTTCTTGATGTCGGCGGCATAGGTGACCTGGGGCAGGTGCAGCTTCTCAGCAATCTGGGGACCGACCTGAGCGGTATCGCCATCGATAGCCTGACGGCCGCACATCACGATATCGTCCTTCTCAACACCCAGGGTGCTCAGAGCGGCGGCCAGGATCTGGGAGGTAGCGTAGGTATCGGAACCGCCGAACTCGCGGGCGGAAACCAGCACGCCCTCGTCAGCGCCCATGGCCATCAGCTCACGCAGCATACCGGCGGCGGGAGGGGGGCCCATGGTGACAACGGTGACCTTGCAGCCGGTGGCGTCCTTCAGCTTCAGGGCGGCCTCAACAGCGTTCATATCATCGGGGTTGGTGATGGTCTGCATGGAAGCACGGTTCAGAGTGCCGTCGGGATTGACAGCCACCTTGCCGGAGGTATCGGGTACCTGCTTGACACAAACATAAATCTTCATTTCGACTTCTCCTCCTTACAGGCCCATGTTGGCGGAGATGACGATACGCTGGACCTCGCTGGTGCCCTCGTAGATCTCCGTGATCTTGGCGTCGCGCATCATGCGCTCCATGGGATAATCCTTGGTGTAGCCGTAGCCGCCGAACATCTGCAGCGCCTTGGTGGTGGTCTTCATAGCGTGCTCAGAGCAGAACAGCTTGGCCATGGCGGCCTCCTTGGTGTAGCGCTCACCGGAACCCTTCTTCATGGCGGCCTGGTAGGTCAGCAGACGACCGGCCTCGCAGCCCAGCTCCATGTCAGCGAAGGTGAACTGGGTGTTCTGGAACTTGCTGATGGGCTTGCCGAACTGGACACGGCCCTTGGTGTAAGCCTTGGCCTCTTCCAGAGCGCCCTCGGCAATACCCAGAGACTGAGCGGCAATGCCGATACGGCCGCCGTCCAGAGTCTGCATGGCGATATTGAAGCCCTTGCCCTCGCGGCCCAGCATGTTCTCCTTGGGGACGATCATGTCGGTGAACACGATCTCAGCCGTGGGAGAGCCGTGCAGGCCCATCTTCTCCTCGTGCTTGCCGACGGAGAAGCCGGGGAAGGAGGACTCCACGATGAAGGCGGAGATGCCCTTGGTGCCCTTGGACTTGTCGGTCATGGCGAACACCACGAACACGTCAGCCACATAGCCGTTGGTGATGAAGATCTTGGAGCCGTTCATCACATAGTGGTCGCCCTCCAGCTTGGCCTCGGTCTGGCCCTTGGAAGCGTCGGAACCGGCGTTGGGCTCAGTCAGAGCGAAGGCGCCGACCTTGTGACCGGTGGACAGCATAGGCAGATACTTGGCCTTCTGCTCCTCGGTGCCGTGAGTCAGGATGGGATCGCAGCACAGGCCGTTGTGGGTAGCCACGATATCGCCGGTGGAGGCGCACTGCTTGGACAGCTCCTCGATGCAGATGGCGCTGGCCAGAGGGTCAGCACCCTGTCCGCCGTACTCCTTGGGGATGCACATGCCCATCACGCCCAGGTCGAACAGCTTCTCGATGTTCTCACGGGGATAGAGGGTCTTGGCGTCGGTCTCGGCAGCGATGGGCTTCACTTCGTTCTCAGTGAACTCAGCCATCATCTTCCGGATCAACAGATGCTCAGGGCTCAGATTGAAATCCATAATGCTTTCTCCTTTTATGTAAATTTTGGAAAGGCTATATTGATATGTCGCAGGGACAGATATCACAGTTTATCATTTGTTCTGACCGGGCGCTGCCCGGTCAGAACGCTGCTGCCCGCGGGACGGCATGCCCACCGCTGGACGCGTCAGGGGCAGCGTGTCCGAGGGGGATCAACCCGCCTCAGAATCAGTCCACAATGCCGGCGATGTCCTTAGCAAGCTGCTTCTTGCCCTGGATGTTGCCCTGACGGGCGATCATGATGCGCTGGGCCTGGGGAGAACCGGCACCGTGCATGGACTCGGTGCGGTAGCCGACAGCGGCAGCGCCCAGGCACAGGTTCTCGATGAAGCGCATGATGCGCTGACGGTTCTCGGTGGAAACACCCTCGCGAGCGGCAAAGAACTTGTTGCAGATCTGGCCGATGGTCTCGCCGTTTCGGCCAACAACCATATCGCTGTGGAAGTCCACCTGAGAGGGCATGGTGACCATCAGGCCGCCGGCAATGTCCTCTGCCAGACGCACGATCTCATAGGGGAAGCGGGTCACGTTCTGCTTGCAGACATTGGCCAGCAGCAGGTCGATCTGGTAGTTGCCCGCCTTGGTCTTGAAGCCCTGAGCGGAGCAGGCGATGCCGCAGCAGAACAGGGTCTCGTTCAGGTGGGTCATCTCGATGAGCTTGTCCTTGACAGCGGAGGCCTTCTCCACGCCGTTGTACTCAGCGGCCAGAGCGGCGGCACCGATCAGGGTATCGCCCACGCCCACCTTGCAGCCGCCGTAGGACTGGCGGTGATAACCGGCGAAGCGCTCCACGATCATACCGGCGAACTCATACTCGCCGTTGAGGAAGATGTACTCGTTGGGGATGAACACATGGTCAAGAACCACCAGAGCCTCCTGACCGCCGAACTTGGCGTTGCCCACATCGATGGAGGCGTCCTCCTCCAGCTTGCGGGTGTCGCAGGACTGACGGCCGTAGATCATGTACATGCCCTCGGCGTCGGTGGGGCAGGCAAAGCTGACAGCCCAATCCTTATCGGCCTCACCCATGGAGATGGTGGGCATGAAGATGTGCCAGTGGGAGTTGATGGAGCCGGTCTGGTGGCACTTGGCACCGCAGACCACGATGCCGTCGGGACGGCGCTCCACAACATGGACGTACATGTCGGGGTCAGCCTGCTGGCTGGGAGATTTGGAACGGTCACCCTTGGGGTCGGTCATAGCGCCGTCCACGGTGAGGTCATTGTCCTGAACGTAGGTCAGGAACTTCTTGAAGTTCTCGTGATAGTGGGTGCCGTACTTCTCGTCGATCTCATAGGTGGTGGAGAAGACGGAGTTAAAGGCGTCCATGCCCACGCAGCGCTGGAAGCAGGAAGCGGTCTTCTGGCCCAGCAGACGCTGCATCTTCACTTTGTTCATCAGGTCCTCGGTGGACTGATGCAGGTGGGTGAAGCGGTTAATGGTGTGACCGGTGAGGCTGGACTTCACGGTCATCAGCTCAGCGTACTGAGGATCCTGAGCCAGAGCGTAGGTCATGGCCACGCAGTTGATGGAGGGGCGGATCATGGGGTGGTCCACCCAGTTCTCGATCTTCTCGCCGAACATGTAGACGCGGGTGTTCAGCTTCCGCAGGGACTCAATGTATTCTTGGGGGGTCATCAATGCCATTTTTTGTTATCCTCCTAATTAATTTGGGGACTAAGGGGGGATCGCTCCCCCCTTAGAGGGATGTTTAGTCATTAGCCAGACCCATCAGTTCCTCACGGAAGATGCGCTCATCCATGAGCTTCAGGTCATCGGCGATTTTGGGCATGAACTCCATCTGATCCAGAACCTGGGTCTGGAGGTCAATGCCGGGGGCGATCTCCACCAGCGTCACGCCCTCGGGCCGCAGCTCAAACACGGCGCGTTCGGTGATGTACAGAACGGGCTGGTGCACCTTGTTGGCGTAATCGCCGGAGAAGGTGATCTGCTCCACCTTGTTGACGAACTTCTTCTTGGCACCCTCCTGGGTGATGACCAGCTTGCCGTCCTTGCACTCGGTCTTGAGGCCCTTGGCGGTAAAGGTGCCGCAGTAAACAACCTTCTTGGCGTTCTGGGTGATATCGATGAAGCCGCCAGCGCCGGCCAGACGGGTGCCGAACTTGGAGACGTTCAGGTCGCCGTTGGGAGCGGTCTCGGCCAGGCCCAGGAAGGCCACGTCCAGGCCGCCGCCCTGATAGAAGTCGAACTGGACGTTGTGGTCCAGAATGGCCATGGAGTTGGCTGCGCCGCCGAACTGGGTGCCGCCGTAGGGCACACCGGCGATGGAGCCGGCTTCCACGGTCAGCGTCATCTTGTTGGAGATGCCCTCCTCAGCGCAGACGTTGGCGATCTTCTCCGGAGCGCCGGTGCCCAGGTTCACGATGGCGTCCTGAGGCAGCTCCATAGCGGCCCGGCGGGCGATGATCTTCTTGGCGTCCATGGGGATGGGGGGGATATCGTCCACGGGGATGCGGAACTCACCGGAGAGAGCTCCGTCATAGGGCATGCCCAGGCACTGGTTGTTTTCCTCGGGAGAGCCCACAACGATGGCATCCACATAGATGCCGGGGATCTTCACCAGGCGGGGGTCCAGGGTGCCGCCCTGGACGATCTTTTCCACCTGGACGATGACGATGCCGCCGGAGTTCTTGGTGGCCTGGCACTGGGCGGTGACGTCCAGAGGGCCGATCTCACGGTGGACGGTGCAGTTGCCGTATTCATCGGCATAGGAGCCGCGGACCAGGCACACGTTGATGGGGATGGGCTTGTAGAGCAGGCGCTCCTCGCCGTCAATGTTCACCAGCTTCACCAGGTCTTCCTTGGTGCACTCGTTGAGCTTGCCACCCTCGTGACGGGGGTCTACGAAGGTGTTCAGGCCAACGTGGGTGATGGTGCCGATGTTGTGGGCGGCGATGTCGCGGTACATGTGGGTGATGACGCCCTGAGGCAAGTTATAGGCCTCCAGCTTGTTGGCCAGAGCCAGCTCGCCCAGCTTAGCGGCGCGGTCCCAGTGACCGCCGACTACCCGCTTGCACATACCCTCGTGGCCGAAGTGGTCGCCGCCGGTGCCGTCCCGGTGGCCCTGACCGGCTGCAAAGAACAGAGTCAGGTCGCGGGGATGGCCGGTTTCCACAAAACGGTTTTCCAGAGCCTTGGTCAGCGCCTCGGGGCAGGCGCAGCTAACGAAGCCGCCGGTGGAGACGGTGTCGCCGTCCTTGACCATCAGGGCCGCTTCCTCAGCGGTGATAACGCGTACTTTCTTCATATCCTAAATCCTCTATTTAAATAAGAATTTTGAACAGCCGGTAAGACCGGCGGGAATCGCGCGGGATAATTACTTGTTCTGGAAGTGCTTTTCCTTGCGCTTTTCAACGAAGGCGCTCATGCCTTCCTTCTGGTCGGCGGTGGCGAAGCACATGGCGAACAGCTCGTTCTCCAGAGCGATGCCGTCGTCAATGTCCATCTGCATGCCGCGGTCGATACAGGCCTTGGAATACTTCACGGCGATGGGAGCATTGGCGGTGAAGGACTTGGCCATGGCGATGGCACCGGGGATCAGCTCCTCGGGAGCATACACGGCGTTGACCAGGCCGATTTTCTCAGCCTCAGCGGCGCCGATGACCTTGCCGGAGAAGATCAGCTCCTTGGCCTTGGCGATGCCCACGCGGCGGGGCAGGCGCTGGGTGCCGGAGAAGCCGGGGGTGATGCCCAGGCCAACCTCGGGCTGGCCGAACTTGGCGCCGCCCTTGCCCTCAGCGTTGGGGCCGGCAGCCAGGATGATGTCGCAGCTCATGGCCAGCTCGCAGCCGCCGCCCAGAGCGAAGCCGTTGACAGCAGCGATGGTGGGGATCTCCAGCTTCTCAATGCGGCGCATCAGGGCGCTGCCCCGCTGGCCCCACTTGCGGCCGCCGGCCACATCCAGGGGGAGCTGCTCGCCGATGTCGGCACCGGCCACAAAGGAACGGCCCTCGCCGGTGATGATGAGAGCGCCCAGCTCGGCGTCCTTCTCCACCTCGGTGATGGCCTGCTCCAGGTCGCCGATGACGGTGGAGTTCAGTGCGTTCAGCGCCTCGGGACGGTTGATGGTGAGAATGCCGATGTTTTCCTGCTTTTCATAACGAAGGGTCTGATACATAAGTAGATTCCTCCTAAAAAATAATATGTAAGCGTCTGTGCTGATGGAGATGTGGGTCCAGCTGCACCCGTCAGCCTATCCATGGTTGTACAGCAAATAGTACAGCAATTTATGTGCCAAGATTGGCAAGCTGTTTTTCACAAAAATAGGGCTGACAACTGTGCGGGTTTGACAAAAAAATCGGGGGATTTCGGCGGAATTTTCCTCTTTTCAGCGACCTCATTCGGGCCATATTCAAAAATGAATAGGCTGGATGCGCATATATTTTTCCCTGCGCAGGACATCCTTTCGGCAAGAACCACGAAAGCCGGCGGTTATTTTTTACAAAAGATACAGAAGAAACTTGGCACTGGCCCTTTCTATTCGTTTTTGAATATGCTATAATCAAAAATGAATAGATCGCACGCGGGAGGTACTCTCATGGCGCATACACCTGACCTTCCTCATTTCTTTGAGGAAAATATCAATCTGGAGGGACTTTTCGACATCCTCAGCCCCAGAAATAATCTGGTCCTGGCAGACGATATGATGCTCTCCGACGCAGACGGCATCATTCTCCGAGTCAGTGAGAACTATGAGCGGAACTTTGGCTTTACCCACGATTCCATCGTGGGTAAGTCGGCTTTTGATCTGGAAGCGAACGGGACCTTCCGGCCCTGTATCACTGCGGAGGTCATCCGGCAGAAGAAAAAGATCACCGCCACCCAGACCATCAACCACACCCATAAAAATGTCATGACGGTGGGAATTCCGCTGTTTGACCAAAACGGTGTGCTGAAATATGCCGTGTGCTTCAACACGGTGTCCATGGAGCAGATCAACACCATTCAGCAGAACTACCGGCATTTACAGGACTCCTTGCAGCAGTATACGCAGGAGATCGCGGAACTGCGGCTCCGGGCCACCGCCACGGATCTGGTGGTGAAGAGTCCCGCCATGCAGCGATTGTGGACACTGATCCTGAATACCGCCAACACGAAGGCCAACATTCTCATCACCGGGGAGACCGGCGTGGGCAAAAGCGCGGTGGCCAAGGCCATCCACGCCATCAGCAACCGGGCCAACGGCCCCTTTATCGAGGTCAACTGCGCGGTGCTCCATGAAAACCTCATTGAATCCGAGCTGTTCGGCTATGAAAAGGGAGCCTTTACCGGCGCGGCCTCTGCCGGTAAGATTGGTAAGATCGAGCTGGCCAACCACGGTACCCTGTTTCTGGATGAGATCGGAGAGCTGCCGCCTCATATTCAATCCAAGCTGTTGCAGCTCATTCAGGAAAAGACCATCGAGCGGGTGTCCGGCACCAAGCGCATTGAGTTGGATTTCCGTCTGCTGGTGGCCACTAACCGCAATCTGGAGGAGGAGGTGCAGCGGGGGCTGTTCCGTTCGGACCTTTTCTACCGGCTGAACGTCATCCGGGTCCACATTCCCCCTCTGCGGCAGCGCCCTGAGGATATCCTGCCTATGGCGCATCAGTTTTTGGAGCGGTTCTGCAAGGAATACGGCAAGCAGCTGGCGTTAAGTCCCCGGTTTGTGGCCTTTCTGGAGCAATATCCCTGGCCCGGCAATGTGCGTCAGCTGGAAAACCTGATGGAACGGCTGGTCATCACCGCCCAGAATCCGATTTTGGACATTACGGCCCTGCCGCTGGAATACAACAGCGGCGGCAGCGCACCGGACCTCCCCTCTCAGGAGGGGACTCTGGCGGAGCGGATGGATGCCTTCGAGGGACAGATCATCCGGGATTCCTACCGCCGCTGCGGCACCACGGTGGCTGTGGCGAAGGAACTGGGCATCTCTCAGGCCACCGCTGTCCGGAAAATCGCAAAATATGTGAAGGACCGGAAGGAATGAAGCTGTTATGAATCTCATTTCTTTAAAAACAGAACTGCGGCAGGAGCTGAAGCTGACGCCGCAGCTACTGCAATCCATGGAAGTCTTGCAGATGAATTCTCAGGAGCTGCTGGACTATCTGGGAAAGATCTCCGAGGAGAACCCCACCTTGGAGCTTTCGGAGGCCTCAGAGCTTCGCTCTGCCTACGCGGAGCTGCGTCAGAAAGCCAGTTGGCTGGACGCGGGGACCTTTGGGACCTCCTTTGCCCATGAGGAGGATGCCCCACCGGAGCCGGGAGCGACTGATAAGGAGCTGGACAGCCTGTCTGCGTTTCTCTGCGATCAGTTGGAACGGAACCGACTGCCGAAGCCCATGCTGGCCCTGTGTAAATATATGGCGGAGCTGGTGGACGAGGACGGATATCTGACGCAGGAGGATCTGGACGGCCTGACAGAAATGAAGATCCCCCAGACGATGGTAGATCAGGCACTGGATACGATTCAGTCCTTGGAGCCTGCCGGTGTGGGCGCCCGGGATCTGTCGGAGTGCCTGGTGCTTCAGTTGAGCCGCCGGAAGGACAACGTCCCCTACGCTATGGACATTGCCGCACGGTTCCTCACGGAACTGAGCCGCAGCCACTATGGACCCATCACCAAGGCACTTGGGGCCAGCATCTCTGAAATTCAGGCGGCGGAGAAGGCCATCGCTGCCTTGGATCCTCACCCCGGTCAGGCGTTTCAGCCGGCAGAACCGACCCTCTATGTCCGGCCGGACGTGTTCGTGGTGGAGCTGGAAGGGGAATTGCAGGTGCTGCTGAACGAATACTATCTTCCAAAGGTCACTGTGAACCCTTATTACAGCAGTATGGCCAAGGAGAGTGACGATCCGGAGGCCCGCACCTATTTAAAGGAGAAGCTGCGGCAGACCAAATGGCTGCTGGACAGCCTGGAACGCCGGGGCAGCACCCTGCGCCGCTGCGCGCAGGCCATCCTGGATGCGCAGAGACCCTTCTTCTCCGGACAGACTGTGGAACTGTCACCCATGAAGCTGTCCTCCCTGGCGGAGACGCTGGACCTGCACCCTTCCACCGTTTCCCGGGCCGTGCGGGATAAATACCTGCAATGCCGTCAGGGAATCTATCCGCTGCGATACTTTTTCAGTCGGGCGGTGGGACAGCAGGGACTGTCCCGTCAGGCGGTGAAGCAGCGGATGCTGCTTCGCTTCAAGGATGAGGATTCCAGCCATCCTCTCAGCGATCAGACCTTTTGCGACCTGCTGGCGGAGGAGGGGATTTTTCTGGCCCGCCGCACCGTGGCAAAATACCGGATCGAGCTGGGAATCGGTTCCTCTACGGCGCGCCGGGCCCGGAACCGTGGAAAATAAGGCATGATGAGTTAAGATCAAAAGACGGAAGGCCCTGAGTGGCTTCTACTGATACCCATTTAAATTTAGAGGTATGCGTTGATTTGACGCATACCTCTGCTTTTTGCAATGACGGGCGTATGACCGGTAAGACAGCCTATGGGACTGGGCACGTTTTATAAGAGCCGTGTAAAACGGGAATTGAAATGGATTTGCGTTGCGTAAAGTGACGTAAAAATTTTGTAAAAACTAAAAACTTTTCTTGCAATCAAGGTTGTCAGTTTGTATAATAGGCGTATAAATAAAGGAGCGAGCTTTATGGACAATGACGGATTGACCCAGTATATGCGAATCGCAATCTCTGTGGCTGAGCGGATCGCGGCGGGAGAACTGCGGGAAGGGGAAAAAATCTCCGGTCGGTCCAAGCTCTCATCGGAATACGAGGTGTCGCCGGAGACTGTCCGGCGGGCCATCCAGCTTCTCAGTGATATGCGGGTGGTGGCGGTGAAGGAGCAGAGCGGCGTATATGTGCTCTCTGCGGACAACGCCAAGCGCTATCTGCAAAACTTTGAGAACAGGGCAGATCTGATGAGCAAACGCCGGAAACTGCGGGAACTGATCGAGGAAAAGGAGGCGCTGAACCGCCGCATGGGGGAGCTGTGCCAGAGTATTCTGGAGGATACCCTCTATCCTGTTCAACCGGCGGAGACGCTGCCTACGTTTAGCTGCCGGGTGCCGGATGGCTGGTACGGCATCGGAAAAAATTTGGGTGACCTGCGATTCTGGCAGGCTACCGGCGCTACGGTGGCTGCCATCCGCCGGGGCACCACGGATATTCTTTCCCCCGGCCCTTACGCGGAGCTGTACGCCGGGGATACCGTTATTTTTGTGGGCGAAAAGAAAGCGAAGGAGGCGGTGGAACGCTTCCTGAACACAGAGCAGGAAACCGGATCCGGCAAGGGTCCTTAATCGGAAAGGAGCAGCCTATGGTTCACAATCAACTTCACGCAATCGACCTCATCATCATCGCAGCCTACCTGATTTCCATGGTTTTGATCGGCGTGGTGGTGGTCAAGAAAGTTCAGAGCATGGACGACTACTATCTGGGCGGCCGGTCCTTCGGTCCACTGGTGCTGATGGCTACCGTGTGCGCCACCATCATTGGCGGCAGCGGCCTTATGGGCCGGGCGGGCGTGGCCTATTCCAGCGGCTTCAAGGCCATTATGACGGCACTGCCCTATCTTCTGGGTATGTTTATTTTCTCCGGCTTTGCCGGGCGGATCTCCGCGGTGGGCACCACGTTCCATGTGACCTCAATCCCGGACCTTTTTGAGCAGCGCTTCGGCAAGACCACCAAGGTGATTTTAGGCGGCCTGATCGCCTTTACCATGATGGGCACTGTGGCCTCGCAGGTGACGGCCACCGCCACCATCATCAATATGCTGGGCAATGAGATCGGAATTTCCTACGAGATGGGCGCACTCATCGCCTGTGTCGTGTTTATAGTCTATACGGCCACCTCCGGCCTGTTCGGCGTGATCTATACGGATGTATTCCAGTTTGTCATGCTGATCCTGTTTGTCTACATTCTGATCCCCTCGGCATCTCTGGTTAAGCTGGGTGGCTTGTCCGTCTTTTTGGAGGGACTTGCTCCGGAATTGGCAAAGCCCTATCTGGATGGCGGCATCGTGGGCGATATCATTACCTATTTCGTCTTTACCCTGGCGGGAGCGGAAATGTGGCAGCGGGCCTTCGCTGCCAAGAGCCAGAAAGCGGCCAAGGAGGGGCTGTTCCTGGGGACTCTGGCCTATGGACTTACCATTCCACTGGTGTGGTTCATGGGCGTGGTGGCACATCAACTGGTGTCGGCGGAAAAACTGGCCCAGTACGGCTCTACGGACGCGGTGGTCCCGGCTCTGGCCATTGAGATCCTGCCGGTGGGCCTGACGGGTCTGGCACTGGCGGGGATTCTGTCCGTCATCATGTCTACGGCGGACAGCTACCTGATCGTCTCCGTGCAGACCTGCGTCCACGATATTTATAAGGTGTTCAATCCCAATATTTCTGAGAAAAAGGAACTGCGGCTGACCCGCGTGTTCGCGGTGATCCTACCCTTGGGAGCGCTGGTGATCGCCCTGTACATCAAAAACGCTTACAGCATCCTGATGTTCGCGTGGAGCTTTTACGCGGCGGCGGCGGGACTGCCGGCATTTGCGGCGCTGTATTGGAAAAAGGCCACCAAGGCCGGCATCATCGCCGGTATGGTGGCGGGTTTCACGGTCTGTGTAGGCTGGAAACTGGCGGGGGTGCCCTTCGGCCTCGGGCCTACGGTCCCCGGCGCCATTGCCTGCGCTGCTGCATTGGTTGGAGTCAGTCTGGCTACCTATCGGAAGGCACCGACCCCCTTCCTGGACCCTTATCAGAACGCGGCGGGCCGCTGAACGGTTGATGCCGGTATGAAAATCTGATACCATATTCTCCGGGGAAGATTCCCCGGAGAATTTTTTGCTTTTTACGCGACGGAACGCACGGATTTCTCGTCTATATGGGCAGAGAGACAAAAAGGAGGCACGGCTATGGACGATACGCAGATCATTGACCTCTACTGGGACCGGGATCAGGGAGCCATTACAGCTACCGCCGGGAAGTACGGCAGCTTTCTCCATGCTCTGTCCTGGAATATCCTCCGCAGCCATCACGATGCAGAGGAGTGCGTTAACGATACTTATTTCCGGGCCTGGAACGCCATACCGCCGGAGCGACCAAGTGCACTGCGGGCATGGCTGGGGCGGATCACCCGGAACCTGTCGCTGGACCGCTGGAAGGCGGGGCGGACCCAAAGCCGGGGCGCGGGTATGGAGACGCTGCTGGGGGAACTGGACGAGTGCATCCCCGACCATCGGGGACCGGAGCAGGCGGCGGAGGAGCGGGTTTTGGCGGAATGTGTCAGCGCGTTTCTGCGGGGACAGACGGCGGATAACCGGTATATCTTCCTGCGGCGCTATTGGTACGGCGAGGATATCGCCGCCATCGCAAAGCATCTGGATTGCGGCGAGAGCCGGGTAAAATCTGCCCTGTTCCGCACGAGAAAGGCGCTGCGGGCATTTTTGGAAAAGGAGGGGATCACGGTATGAAAGCCGAGCGATTGTTCCGGGCCATCGGTTTGGTGGATGAGGGTCTGATCGAGGCGGCCGCTGAGACCCCTGCGAAAAAGCGGCCCGTCTGGCGGCGGTATGCGGCTGCGGCGGCCTGCTTGATGGTGCTCTGCGGGGCGGGAGCCGCCTATCTGGTTACCGGCGGCTTTCGCGGTCATGGAGCCAGCGCAGGCGGCAGCGGGATCAATAATGCGGACAGCGCTGCGGACGCTGTGGCGTTCATGTCCTACGCCGGGCCGGTGCTGCCCCTGACCACGGCAGACGAAAATCCCGGCGTGACGGCGGAACGCCACACGGATTGGGATTTTACCCCCCGGACAGACCCGGAGGGATACGATTCTCAGTGGGGCGCGGCGATAACGGACGGTTATATCCTCGGCAATCCAACCGATACGGATGTGACGCTGACCCTGCTGTATCCCATTGTGGGCGGGATCAGGGATCTGCTTTCCATAGATCCCAGCGTGACGGTGAACGGAGAGAAAGCGGAGAAGGAGTTGGTCATCGGCGATTATGCGGGTGGCTTTGGCGGCGCCGGCGGCGGTGACACTTCTACCCTGAATCTGCGGTATCCCAGCCAATGGACGGATTACCAGGTGCTTCTGGACGGCGGCGGTTACCGGAAAGCGGCCACCGGGACGCATACACCGGCGGATATGCCGGTCACGGTCTATACCTTTACGGATTTTGAAGCGCCCACGGAACAGTATCAGGCGGCTACCCAGGCGGTGACGTTTACGGCGGATGACACCCGTACCACGGTGCTGTCCCACGGCTTTGAGGGGTACGGCTGGGATGAGCGCACCGGAGAGGTCACTTACAGCTATTTTGTACCTAACGGGAAGCGGCGGAGTAAAATCTGCAAGAAGCTGATCGTGATCGGGGCGGACCTGACGGGCTACACATTACAAGGCTATCAGGACGGCGGCTGCGATCCCGGCGAGGAGATCGACGGTGTTTCCTGTACCGTTACCCGGAGTGAGACCACGCTTCATGAGGTGCTGCTGACCCTGTGTCGGGAGATCCTTGACACAATGGAAAAAAATCCCGGCTATTACGGCTGGCTCAGCGAGGCGGCGGAGGTTTTGAACCCGGAAACTTATTGCTTGCTGGCGGAGCGGGCGTTGGAGCAATACGGCCTGTTGTCGGAGCAGCCTGCCGACCGTTATGACAGCGGACGGCTGGATGAGCTGATGGACGAGGTGCTGTCTGTGGATCGGGTACTGTATCTGAAGACGGAGGTTACCGTTCCGGCTGGCGGTACGGCGGAGGTCACGGCGCAGTATTGGAAGGCCCCCAGCTTTGACTTTGCCTGCTCCGGCTCAGGCCGCCGGAACTTGCAAGGATATGATCTGATGACCACGCTGGATTCCACCCTGACCTTCACGGCCCAGACAGCCTCCGTTAGCCATGCAGAAAACGTCCAAATCACAGGCCAGAACGTCGGTTTTGATCCGGAAAACGACGTTACGGAGGTGACGTTGGATTTGAACCAGCCCCATTATTATTTGGAAATTCAACCGGTTCCCAAGGAGACGGATTGACAGACGGAATGAACAGGAGGCACAGCGTCAATGCTGTGCCTCCTGCTTTCATCTGTTATTTTTCGTAGAATTTGATCAGAGCCTGAGTGCCCAGATCACCGCAGCCTCGATCGATCAGGGATTGACAGTTGGAAAGCGCCTGCTGCAAAACATTCAGATCCAGCCCGGCGTTTTCTGCTTCCTCTTCCGCAAGGCGCATATCTTTCACAAAGTGCTTCATGAAGAAGCCGGGGGCAAAGTCACCTGTCAGGATCTTCTTACCCTGAAAGTCCAGCTGCTTGCTGCCGGCGGCTCCGGTGGATACGGCGCCCAGCAAAGTATTCCCGTCTAACCCCTCCGCCAAGGCGTAGGTCAGAGCCTCACACACGCCGGAAAGCGCCCCGGCGATCATGATCTGATTGGCCATTTTGGCGTGTTGGCCGCAGCCTGCAGGACCGAAATAGGTGATGTTAGTGCCCATTGCCTGGAAAATGGGGAGGCAAGCGTCGAAATCTGCCCGGTCACCGCCCACCAGGATGGACAGGGTGCCCGCCTTGGCGCCGCTGTCCCCGCCGGTGACAGGAGCATCCAGCACTCGCAGTCCCCGGGCGGCGCCCTCCTGGTAGATCCGCTGGGCCAGGGTGGGGCTAGTGGTGGTCATGTCGATGAGCGTCATGCCCTTGGCGGCGCTGTCCAGAATATTGCCGGGGGCAAAGTAGACCTCCTCCACATCCTTGGGGAAGCCCACCATGGTGATGACCACCTCGCTGGCCTTTACGCACTCCGCAATGCTGCCGTGGGGTACGGCACCCTCGGATACCACGTCTGCCACTTTTTCCGGGTGACGGGCATAAATGTGGACCTCGTAGCCCGCTTTCATCAGGTTCCGCACCATGGCTTTCCCCATGATGCCCACGCCGATCCAGCTGATCCTCTGCATATTGATCCCTCCTGTGTCATTTTTTTCAGCATGGCACATTTAAAGAGGGGTGTCAAGAGAAACAACTGTCCTTGTTGTAAATACACATAAAATTGGTAGGAAAAGCGCGGAAAATTTGACATCTGAAATCTTGACGGATGAACTGCGCGGGGCTATAATCAGTCCATCAATTTCGGAGCGGGTCAACGCTCCGGCCATATTGAAAATGCGTGGATCGAGACAAGTACCGTGGCCAAACGGTCACAGCGAGCCGGGGACGGTGAAAGCCCGGTACAACGGGGCGGCGGGAATAACACTCGGGAGCAGCGATCTGAACGGCGACAGCCCAGTAGGAGAGACGCGGCGTGCGGCGTTAAAGCACAGGGGTTTGTTGGAACCCCGCAAAGGGGCTGATTTTCGATCAGCAAGTTAGGTGGCACCACGGATGCAGCAGCGATTCGTCCTAAAATTTTAGGATCGTTCGCTGCTTTTTTGTATTCGGAGGTGTTTTTTATGTGCGCAATTATGGGTTTTTCCACCAAGAAGCTGGACAAGAGCGAGATCCCGGCCTATTTTGACCGGACCGTTTCCCGGGGACCCGACATGTCCCGGATCATGGACACCGGCTCCGGCTGGCTGTGCTTCCACCGGCTGGCCATCATGGGCCTGACCGAGGCTGGTATGCAGCCCTTTGAGCTGGACGGCGATATGGTGGTGTGCAACGGGGAGTTGTACGGCTTCCGTCCCCTGAAGCGGCAGCTGACGGAGAAGGGCTACGAATTCAAGAGCGGCAGCGACTGCGAGATCATCCTGCCCCTGTACCGGGAGTATGGCCTGGACATGTTCTCCAAGCTGGACGCGGAGTTCGCCATGATCATCTATGACCACAAGACGGATTCCCTCATCGCCGCCCGGGACCCCATCGGCATCCGACCGCTGTTCTACGGCTATCTGGATGACGGCGGCATCGTGTTCGCCAGCGAGGCCAAGAACCTTATCGGCCTGTGCAAGGAGGTCTGCCCCTTCCCTCCCGGCCACTATTACGCCGGCGGCAAGTTCGTCCGCTACGCCGACCTCACCACCGTCACGGACTATTGCCATGACGATCTGGAAACCGTCTGCCACACCATCCGCAACAAGCTGATCGCCGGTGTGGATAAGCGGCTGGACGCCGACGCTCCGTTGGGCTTCCTGCTCTCCGGCGGACTGGATTCCTCTCTGGTGTGCGCCATCAGCGCACTGGTGCTGGGGAAGAAGATCCGCACTTTCGCAATCGGCATGGACAAGGACGCCATTGATCTGAAATACGCCAGAGAAGTGGCGGATTACATCGGCGCGGACCATACCGAGGTATATATGACCCGCCAGCAGGTGCTGGATACGCTGGAAGAGGTGATCTCCCTGCTGGGGACCTATGACATCACCACCATCCGGGCCAGCATGGGTATGTACCTCTGCTGCAAGGCCATCCACGAGCGGACGGATATCCGGGTCTTGCTGACCGGCGAGATCAGCGATGAGCTGTTCGGCTACAAGTATACGGATTTTGCCCCTTCCCCCGAAGCCTTCCAGCAGGAGGCGAAGAAGCGGGTGGACGAGCTGTATATGTACGATGTGCTCCGGGCGGACCGCTGCATCTCCGCCAACTCTTTGGAAGCCCGGGTGCCCTTCGGCGACCTGGATTTCGTGAAGTACGTCATGAACATCGATCCGGCCATGAAGGTCAATACCTATGATATGGGAAAGTACCTCCTGCGTCACGCTTTCGAGAAGGACCATCTGCTGCCGGATGACATCCTTTGGCGCCAGAAGGCAGCATTCTCCGACGCCGTGGGCCACTCCATGGTGGATGATCTGAAGGAATACGCCGAGACCAAGTACACCGACGCCGAATTTGAAGAGAAGCGGAAGAAGTACGATTTCGCCCAGCCGTTTACCAAGGAATCCCTGCTGTACCGGGAGATCTTCGAGAAGTACTATCCCGGCCAGGCCCCCATGGTGAAGGATTTCTGGATGCCCAACAAGAGTTGGAAGGGCTGCGACGTCAACGATCCCTCTGCCCGCGTGCTGAGCAACTACGGCGAGAGCGGAACATGAAGAATCAAATCACCTCCGTCATTTTCGGCGGAGGTGATTTTGATACACATATAAATTAAGGGGTACACTTCGGCCTTTTCAGTGCTTTCGGGCTTAGTCAGAGGGGTTGATCTGGGAGAGATAGCGGTAAATGCTGGCGGTGGAGCAGCCGAGGGCGGCCGCGGCGCTTTTGATGGCGCCCTTCAGCAGAAAAATGCCGGCGGATTCCAGAGAAGTGATGACCTGAAGCCGCTCGCTGTGGGTGAGGTGGCCGGGCGTGACCCCCATCCGTTCCAACTCCCGATTGATGGCGTCCAAAGCCACCGCATCTGCGGAGTTGCGGAATTTTTCCGGGGAGGACCGGGCGGATATGTCATCTTCACTCTCCGGCAGCGGCTGTGCCAGCACATCGGTTACGAACAGGTCCGGGTGGCACAGCTTCAGGATATGGTCACTGATGGCCCGATACAAGTACATCTTCACCCTCAAGCCCGAGGGTTTGCTGAATCCCCAGGTCTGGGTCTTTGCATTCGGTCAGGCATTTTTCTCCCTGTCTGTGGCGGGCAACGGCTCCGTGATCTACGGCTCCTATCTGCTCAAGGATGAGGACCTGCCTTCCTCCGCCCGCAATGTGGCTCTGTTCGACACCATCGCCGCTCTGCTGGCTGCCATCGTCATCATCCCCGCCATGGCGGTCATCCTGGGTGAGGGCATCGTTGGGATGGAGGGCGGCCCCGGATTGATGTTCGTCTACCTGGTCAACGTGTTCAACGCCATGCCCGGCGGCCAGATCGTGGGTATGATCTTCTATATCTGCGTTCTGTTCGCGGGCGTCAGCTCCATCGTGAACCTGTATGAGGCTCCCGTGGCCTTCCTGCAGGAGAAGCTCCACACCAACCGTGTGCTGTCCGTGGTCATCATCGGCGTAGTGGGCGGCGTGATCGCACTGTGCATCCAGCCCTGGACCTCTCAGTGGATGGACGTTGTCTCCATTTACATCTGCCCGCTGGGCGCTCTGCTGGCCGGTATCATGTTCTTCTGGGTCATGAAGAAGGACACTGCTCTGGCGGCTGTCCACGAGGGCCGCACCGTCGGCAAGAAGGACATCAGCGGCTGGTTCTATCCTCTGGGCAAGTGGGTGTATTGCGCAGCCTCTCTGGCGGCCCTGATCCTGGGCGCCATCTATGGCGGCATCGGCTGAGCCTGTATACAATTTGAAAATGGAGCACCGGGATCGGCCGGTGCTCCATTTTTGATTTTTTGTGAAGCATGACTTTTTGCGGAGCGCATAGAAAAAAGGATAGTAATGAATAAATGAATAAGGGAGAGAATGTGCGAATCAGATTCTTTACTCGAAAAAACGAATAGAGCACTCAGTGGGAAAAGAGTGGGAAAACAGGAATAACTCTCATGGAACCTGTCCGTAATACGAAAAAAAGTATCAGTATTTTGTCTTTGCTCTGTTGACAAACGCAAGCGATTCAGGTATCATATATAGCAACTATTTGCAGGTCTCTTGTGAAATGCTTGCAAAAAAATAAATTGGAGGCATGTATGAAAAGATTGCTGAGCACACTGCTTGCCCTGACCATGGCTCTGGCCCTGGTTTCCTGCGGCAAAAGCAACCCCACCCCCAACACTGGCAGCAACAAAACCGAGACTCCTTCCGAGACCGCTGACACGAAAACCGAGGGCAACGTCCACATCGGCATCGTGACCGGCTCCGTTTCTCAGTCCGAGGACGACCGCCGCGGCGCCGAGGCTTTCCAGGCCCTGTACGGTGAGGATATGGTCAAGCTGGCCATCTATCCCGATAACTTCACCGAGGAGCTGGAGACCACCATCCAGACCATCGTGAACCTGGCTGATGACGCCGACATGAAGGCCATCATCGTCAACCAGTCCGTCCCCGGCACCACCGAGGCGTTCCGTAAGATCAAGGAGATCCGCCCCGACATCCTGTGCATCGCCGGCGAGGCCCATGAGGATCTGCTCGAGATCGGCTCCGCTGCCGACCTGGTGTGCAACAACGACTTCGTGGCCCGCGGCTATCTGATCATCCGCACCGCTCACGAGCTGGGCTGCGACACCTTCGTGCACATCTCCTTCCCCCGTCACCTGGCTTATGAGACCATGAGCCGTCGTATCGCGGTCATGAAGGCCGCCTGCGAGGAGTTTGGCATGAAGTTCGAAATGGAGACCGCTCCCGACCCCACCTCTGACGTCGGCGTGGCCGGCGCGCAGGCTTACATCCTGGAGAAGGTCCCTGAGTGGTCCAAGACCTACGGCGAGAAGGCCGCTTACTTCTGCACCAACGATGCTCACACCGAGCCTCTGCTCAAGCAGCTGCTGCAGTACGGCGGCTACTTCATCGAGGCCGACCTGCCCTCTCCGCTGATGGGCTATCCTGGCGCTCTGGGCATCGACCTGACCGCTGAGGCCGGCGACTTCCAGAAGATCCTGGCCAAGGTTGAGGACGCGATCTGCGAGGCCGGCGGCGCTGGCCGCTTCGGCACCTGGGCTTACTCCTACGGCTACACCACCACTGCCGGTCTGGCTCAGCACGCGCTGAATGTCATCAACGGCGAGAGCGAGCTGTGCGATATCGATGATATCGCCAAGGCTTACCACGAGTTCTCTCCCGAGGCTTCCTGGAACGGCTCCAACTACACCAACGCCACCACCGGCGTCAAGGCCGATAACACCTTCCTGGTGTATCAGGACACCTACATCATGGGTGATCCCGGCTGGTTCATGGGTTCCACCGAAGTTGAGGTTCCCGAGAAGTATTTCACTGTGAAATAAGCAGCGTTTTTTCTCGCTCATTCTAAACTGAGGAGGAGGGGCGACCCTCCTCCTCTCTTATTAGGTAGGGTATCATTTATGGAAAGTAATACGGCTCCCCTGTTGGAGATGCGCGGCATCAAAAAAGACTTCTTCGGCAACCAGGTCCTGACGGACATCAACTTCACCCTGAAGGCTGGTGAAGTCCTGGGCCTGGCAGGCGAAAACGGCGCGGGTAAATCCACGCTGATGAAGATCCTGTTCGGTATGGACGTCATCCGGGAAACCGGCGGCTACGGCGGCGACGTCCTCATCAATGGTGAAAAAGTCACCTTTAATACGCCCTTTGATGCACTGGAGGCCGGTATCGGCATGGTGCATCAGGAGTTCTCTCTGATCCCCGGCTTTACTGCCACGGAAAACATTCTGCTCAATCGTGAGCCCCAAAAGAAGAACGTCATTTCCGAGGTGTTCGGCCCCCGGCTGAATACGCTCGATTATAAAAAAATGAAGACCAAGGCCGCAGAGGCCATTGACAAAATGGGCGTGGAGATCGACCAGAATATGGTCATCAGCGATATGCCCGTTGGTCATAAGCAGTTCACCGAGATCGCCCGTGAGCTGAGCAAGGACCAGCTCAAGCTGTTGATCCTGGACGAGCCTACCGCCGTTCTGACGGAGAAGGAGGCCGCAGCTCTGCTGGAATCCATCCGGGGCATGGCGTCCCGCGGCATCGCTGTTATCTTCATCACCCACCGGCTTCAGGAAGTCCTGAACGTATGTGACAAGGTAGTCATCATGCGGGACGGCAAGGTAGTGAAGGACACGCCTGCCTCCGAGACCAGCGTGGATGAGATCACCAGGTGCATGGTGGGACGCAGCGTGGACCTCAGTGCGGTCCGGGAGGTTCGGGATTGTTCTGATGCCCGGACGATCATGTCCATCCGTAAGCTGTGGGTGGATATGCCTGGCGAGATCGTCCGGAATGTGAATCTGGATGTCAAGGAGGGTGAGATCCTCGGTATCGGCGGTCTGGCAGGTCAGGGCAAGCTGGGTATTCCCAACGGTGTCATGGGCCTGTATGAGGCCGGCGGCACCGTGGAATTTGACGGCAAGCCCATTCCCCTGAACAATCCCCGGAAGTGCCTGGACGCGCAGCTTGCCTTCGTGTCTGAGGACCGCCGCGGCGTGGGCCTGCTGCTGGACGAGACGCTGGAATGGAACGTTGCCTTCCCGGCCATGCAGATCCAGAACAAGTTCCTGAAGAAATACGGTCCTATCACCTGGCGCGATACCAAGGCGATCCATGATGTGACGCAGAAGTATATCGACGAACTGAAGATCAAGTGCACCAGCTCCAAGCAGAAGGCCAGAGAGCTTTCCGGCGGCAACCAGCAGAAGGTGTGCCTGGCCAAGGCTTTTGCCCTGCAGCCCCGGTTCCTGTTCGTTTCGGAGCCTACCCGCGGTATCGACGTGGGCGCAAAGGCACTGGTGCTGGACGCGCTGAAGAAATTTAACCGTGAAAACGGCGTTACCGTGGTGATGATCTCCTCTGAGCTGGAGGAGCTGCGCACCACCTGCGACCGGATCGCCATTGTCTCTGGCGGCAGGATCGTCGGCATCCTCCCGGCCACCGAATCCTCCGAGACGTTCGGCGCGCTGATGGTCAGCCAGGTCAAATAAGGAGGAAGTATGGATAACACGACAAATACGCTTGCGGAGCAGAGCAAGCTGCGGCGGCTCGTCAACAGCTATGGCGTGCCCCGCCTGATCATCACCGGCTTTTTGCTGCTGATGTTCATTCTGGCGCCGGTGGCCGGCGTGGACTTTGCCACGCAGATCACCAACGTCATCAACCGCTTCAGCTGGAACGCCATTATGGTGCTGGCCATGGTCCCCATGATCCACTCCGGCTGCGGCCTGAACTTCGGCCTGCCTCTGGGCATCATCTCCGGCCTGCTGGGTGCAACTCTTTCCATTGAATTCGGATTCACCGGCGGCATGAGCTTCCTGATGGCTATTGTCATCGCCACGCCCTTTGCACTGGTGCTGGGCGGCGGCTACGGCTGGATGCTCAACAAGATCAAGGGCGGCGAAATGATGGTCGCTACCTATGTGGGCTTTTCCTCCGTGTCATTCATGTGCATGATGTGGCTGCTGCTGCCCTACAAGAGCCCGACGATGGTTTGGGGCTTTGCCGGTAAGGGCCTGCGTACCACCATCTCTCTGGAAGGCTTTTACGATCAGTTCCTGGCAAAGTTTTTGCAGATCGACCTGAACCGGTTCGGCATCAATCTGGTAATCCCCACCGGCAGCCTGCTGTTCTTCGCTCTGCTGGCATTCCTGATGTGGGTCTTCCTGCACACTAAGACCGGTACCGCCATGACGGCTGTGGGCTCCAACCCCACCTTCGCCAAGGCTGCCGGTATCAGCGTGGACAAGACCCGTCTGCTGTCTGTGGTGCTTTCCACTTGGCTGGGCGCTGTGGGCATCCTACTGTATGAGCAGGGCTTCGGCTTTGTACAGATCTATATGGCGCCCCTGAACATGGCGTTCCCCGCCGTGGCGGCTATTCTGATCGGCGGCGCCAGCGTGAACAAGGCCAGCATTACCAACGTTATCATCGGCACGATCCTTTATCAGGGCCTTGTCACCATGACACCCACCGTGATGAACGCCATCGTGCATCTGGACATCAGCGAGGTCATCCGGATCATCGTCTCTAACGGCATGATCGTTTACGCTCTGACCCGTAAGACGGAAGGAGGGAAATGAGCATGAAAAAGACGAATGTACCCGGCAGCCAGAGCTTCGGGCAGAAGCTTTTGCAGTTCATCCGCAACAACACCGTCCCTATTATGTTCATCCTGATCTGCGCGTACTGTATCCCGCAGGCTGGCTTTTCCTGGTCCTACCTCTTGAATGAGGTCATGACCCGTCTGGGCCGTAATGCATTCTTGATCCTGAGCCTGCTGATCCCTGTTATGGCAGGCATGGGTATGAACTTCGGTATGACGCTGGGTGCCATGGCCGGCGAGATCGGGCTGATCTTCGCCGCTGACTGGCAGGTTTGGGGCATCCCCGGCATGATCCTGGCCGCTATCGTTTCCATCCCCATTTCTGTGGCATTGGGCGTGATGATCGGCAAGATCCTGAACCGCTCCAAGGGCCGGGAGATGATCACCAGCTATATGATCTCCTTTACCATGAACGGCGTGTATCAGTTTGTAGTGCTGTTTATGATGGGACCCATCATTCCCATCGTTCATGATTCCCTGAAGCTTCCCCGCGGCTACGGCATCCGCAACACCGTGAGCCTGCTGAGCATGCGTCAGAGCCTGGACAACCTGCTGGCTGTTCAGGTTGGCGGCGTGAAGATCCCTGTACTGACCCTGCTGATCATCGGTCTGGCCTGCCTGTTCATCGTCTGGTTCCGCAAGACCAAGCTGGGCCAGGATATGCGGGCTGTGGGTCAGGATATGGAAGTGGCCCGGGATGCCGGTATCAATGTGGAGCGCACCCGCGTGATCTCCATGGTGATCTCCACGGTGTTCGCCGGCTTCGGCATGATCATCTACCTACAGAACGTAGGTAACTTCCCCACCTATACAGCTCATACCCAGATCGGTATGTTCGCCATCGCGGCTCTGCTGGTGGGCGGTGCCTCTGTGGATAGGGCGAGCATCGGCAACGTATTTTTGGGCGTGATCCTGTTCCACACCATGTTCATTGTGGCACCCAAGACCGGTGCTGCCATTACCGGCGACTCCATGATCGGCGAGTATTTCCGCGTGTTTGTGTCCTATGCGGTCATTACGCTGGCTCTGGTCATGTATGAGTCCAAGAAGCGCAAGAACAAGAGCCTGGCAGGCCAGCAGTTGGCTGCCGAGCAGGCTGCGGAAGAGGAGGCATCGAAATGAAAGCAAAGCGGAGACTTCTCTTTCAAATCTTAGCGGTGGTCCTGCTGGTGGCGATCGGCTATACCATGACCATCATTGGCCGTGGGCATACGATCTATCTGGACAGCAAGACCCTGGAATATGACGGCCAGACCTACAAGCCCGCCTATAAGACGGTGGTGTATGTGGATGGTCAGCAGGTAGCCAAGCTCTACGACAAGGAGCGCGGCGTTGCTACCTGCATCGGCCAGACGCTGACCGTGACGCTGGAGATCACCCAGCAGAAGGGCGGAACGGAAGAGGTTTATGCCTATAATATCCCTGTTCCCCGGAAGATGGACAATGTGATCATCAACCTGCCCGGTTTCCTGGCGGGACTTCCCGAAGAGGCGTACCTCAGCGAGTTTATCCCTTCTCCGGACGAGGTGGCGGCAGACGAGACCGATGTTCCCTCCGACGATGATTTCGGCATGGAGGATATGGGCATGGGCGACGAGTCCGCGGCTCAGTAAATCGGCTGAGAACGGCCAAACCAAAACCCAAAATAGAACGGCAGCCCTCACGATTCATCGTGAGGGCTGCGTTTTTGCATATAATACCCGCATATACGGCAAGAAGCAGCTGGTACGGTGGAAGGAGGGGCGTGGGCAATATAGGAGAGCCTCTGCACTCCGGGGAGCGGGAAGCGAAGCACCTATGCTGACCGGTCCGACTATGCCGCGTTTTTGCATTTCCGACAGCGCTAAGCCCGGTGTATTCAAGGGGGGATTGGGTGTAGGGTGCAATCAAACGTGAGAAGAGATCGTAAAATCCGTCCCATCGGTCTTAGCCGATGGGACGGATTGTTATCTGACATGGAAACGATCAGGCGTTGTTAAGCTGCTTCTGGAGCCAATCCTTGCCTTCCACGAAACGGGAGACGATGTAGCTGACCACATAGTCGCCGGCGGAGTTGATCATGGTAGCGGGAGGGTCCACCAGATTGCCGATAGCCACCAGAATGGGGAAGGCCAGTTCCATCTGCGTGGGGAAGAAGATGGAGCAGATGATGTACTCGCCGATGTAGCCGCCGCCGGGAACGCCGCTCATACCCACAGAGGACAGGACGGCCACCAGAACGATGAAGGGCAGACGGGACCAGGAGAGCTGCTCGCCGAACACGCCCAGCACGAAGGCGATCTTCAGCACGCAGGAGAAGCAGGAGCCATCCATGTGCATGGTAGCACCCAGGGGCAGCACCATACCGGCGATATCCTTGCTGACACCGGTCTCTACGGCTTCCTCCATGTTGGTGGGGATGGTTGCCACGGAGGAGCAGGTGCCCAGAGAAACAACGGCAGGGCGGGCAATGTGCTTGAACATGATGCCCACGGCACCCTTGCCGCCGCCGAACCACGCGAACAGGGGGAAGGCCGTGAAGATATAGATGAAGCACAGGGGATAGTAGACCAGCAGGGCGCGGCCGTAGCCCTTGGCGACCTCAGAGCCGTAGGTGGCTACCAGATCAGCGAAGATGGCGAAGAACGCGATAGGGGCATAGTAGGTGATGATCTGGACGAACTTCATCATCACGTCGGAAAGGCCGGCCAGCCACTTGCCGATGCTGGAATCCTTGCCGCCGGTCATCTGGACGGAGAAGCCGAACAGGATAGAGAACACGATGAGAGGCAGCATGGCCCGGCGGCTCAGCAGGCCCACAAAGTCAGAGGAGGTGAAGAAGTTGACGATCATCTCCGTAAAGGAAGCGTGTTCGCCGATCTCCTCAGCCACCATATCTGCCCAGGGAGTCAGCACTGGGGGGAACAGCTTCATCAGCACGAACATGAGCACAGCTGCGATGGCGCCGGTGATGACGAAAGTGCCCACGGTGACGCCCATGATCTTGCCTGCCCGCTGGCGGCTTTCCATATTGGCAACGGAACCGGCGATGGAGGCAAAGACCAGAGGCACCACCACACAGAACATCATGTTGATGAATACAGTGCCGAGGAAGGCGATACTGTGTCCCCACTTGGGCCTGAACCAGCCCAGCAAAGCGCCGGCGACCATGCAGCTCAGCAGGATCGCCAGAAAGCGGTAGTTTTTCGCAACAGATTTCTTATCCATAAAACACACTCCTTTTGGTTTGGATAACAGATACTTGGGTTGGCAAACTTTATCAATTCAGCGAAAGCTCCTCATCCGTGACCTCGCCCTTGCAGACAATATTGGTGGGACCTGTAAGATAGAGGTTTTGGACGGAGTTTCCCTGGAGATCTATGTCTACAATGAGCTGGCCGCCGGTCATATTGACCCGGACCTGCCGGCCGCTGACTTTACCCATCAGGGTGAGGGCGGTGACAACGCAGCCGGTTCCCGTGCCGCAGGCATAGGTGAAGTCTTCCACACCCCGCTCAAAGGTACGTTCAAAGACCTCATCCTCACCGGTGAGCTCGCAGAAGTTGACGTTAGCGCCCTTGGGAAACTCCGGATAGAAGCGGATCTTGCGTCCCAATTCACGCAGCGCATTTTCATCGGCCTGCGCCAGATTGGGATATGGAACCACAGCGTGAGGGAGTCCGGGATCCCCTAATTCTAAATAGGAACATTCATAGCGAACGCCGTCGATCACCACGGGCGCGTCCAAACGAATCGTGGTGGGATCATTCAGACGAATCCGATAGAGACGCTGGTCGATGCGGTGGCCTGTCACCAGACCGGCGGTGGTTTCTATACGCTGGATCTCGCCGGCCAGACCATTTTCGTAGCCGTAGCGGCAGATGCAGCGGGCACCGTTGCCGCACATTTCACCGAGGCTGCCGTCAGAATTGAAAAACAGCATCCGATAGTCACCGCCCTGAAGCAGGGCATCTACGATCATCAGACCGTCGGCCCCAATGGACAGATGGCGTTCGCACAGAGTGCGGGCCAAAGTGGGAAAGCAGGTTTCGGGAAGATGCTCTACCATATTATTTATAATGATAAAGTCATTGCCGGCGCCGTTCATTTTCCAGAACCGCAAGTAAATCACCTCAAAGCTTGGTATGATATTGTATTATAGTAAAGCAAAGCTGGAAAAAACACTGGATATTGTGCGAAAAACCATGCAAAAAGTGCTTCTGACAAAAAACTCGAAAAAACTTGAAAAAATGCTTGACATTTCAGGTGTGTTTTGGTATCCTAATAAAGCTGTTTGACGGCGATGAAGTGAATGAGTCGGGTGCTTGAAGATCTGAAAAGATCGGAAAGAAAAATCTGAAAAAGATTTGAAAAAGTA
>OLFV01000157.1_pt1 | contig 80835 bp, 69 predicted proteins | sample 1605551 | NCBI WGS metagenome assembly OLFV01 (sample SAMEA3888922, study PRJEB22519) | human gut metagenome | biome: human gut; feature: human-associated habitat; material: faeces | place: Denmark | collected 2011
GGGGAAGAAGATTGGGGAAGGGGAGGGAAAGCTTTCTGAAGAAAGTTTTCCCTCCCCCGCGTAAGCTCTTCATTCTTCCCCATTTTTCAATGATGCTGAAGCATGATATGTGCCATTTCGGTATCGGCTCCGGCAAGGATGCGCTGGGAGAATTCGGCGAGAATGGCCCCCAGTTCCTTGATGCCGGGCGCGACCATGCCCTGCACGTCATGTACGCCGCCGCCCTTGAGTGCCAGCGCGGCCGCGCTGTACGCCTCGCATCCTGCCGTCGCGACCTTGAGACTGCATGTTTCCTTGGCTCCGTCGCAGATCATGCCGAGCAGACTGGCCACCAGCGTGACTACGGCGCGCTCCGCCTGCTCCGGGTTTGCGCCCATGAGCCGGGCCATGCCGCCTGCCGCCCCCGCGCCCGCCGCCACGGAACAGCCGCAGATGGGCGTCAGACGGCCCGTATAGGCTTTGAGATAGCCGCAGACCAGATGGCTCAGCGCCAGGGCTTCGGCCAGCGCCCGGCGCGGCGCCCCGAGGCTCTCCGCCACGACGGTGACGGGAATGATGGCCGTAATGCCGTGGTTGCCGCTGCCCGCGCTGCTCATGATCGGAAAGTCCCCGCCGCTCATGCGCACGTCGGAAGCTCCGCCCGTGGCATGCCGGATACGGTCGAGAATATTTGACTCGTTGCCGTCGCTCAGTCCCACGCCCATGCCCCACACGGCCTTCATGCCCTTGTCGGCCACGCCCATGTTCATGTTCGCGCCTTCCAGAAGAAAGGATTCCGCTCCGGGAGAGAGTTCTCCGGCCATGCGCCAGAGATCGGCAAAGTTCATGGCCTTGAGCTCCTCATACATTTCGGAGGAGTCGCCAGGCGTTTTTTCTTCAAGAGGTGCGGCTTCAAAAAGAACCGTTCCGTCCGCCTCCATGCGTTCCACACGATCGTGTCTCCCCGATATGCGGCACAGGGCCGAATGCCCTTCTCCTTCCACCTCCACCTGAATCCATACCGCGGGCACGTCCTGCGCCACGTGTTCTTCCACGGCTCCGGAATCAACGAGCGCGCGGGCCCTTGTCACGGTTTCGGGAGTCATGTCCTGAAGCACGGTGAGACCCCGTTCGGGATTGCCCGCCAGGGCTCCGAGGGCCGCCGCCAGACGGTTGCCCTTGAGTCCGCCCGTATGGGGCAGCATGACCGAACGGCCGTTCTTGTAGACATTGACGGAGAGCGTCAGTTTAATCCGTTCGATATTCCCGCCGTGAGCGCGGCCCGCATGCGCGGCGGCCAGCGCCACGGCTCCCGGCTCGGTGCAGCCGAGCGCGGGTTTGACCTCGGCCCGGAAAAAAGCGTCCAGATTCATGCGGACTCCTTTTTGCTGAAAGCCAGGCGGCAGACCTTGTCTCCTCCCGCAATGGTGGATTCCAGCGTGAATTCGTAATCGGGAAGGGTATCGGCAATGCCGCGATCCCCGTCCATGGCGATGTCGCATACTTCGGCCAGTTCCTTTTCATCGGAAGTCAGGTTCTGCCATGCGGCCAGAAGCGGGCAGAAATGGAAATCCACCACAAAGCGTTCCGCCGTGCTTTCCACGATTTCCATGTCGAAGAGCTGCATGGGGATTTCCGTAGCGAACTCCCTGGCGAAAAGTCTGAGGTCATGCCGCGCTTCCTCGCTGAATCGCTGGCCTCCGTGTATGTGTCCCATGCGCCGGATGGCGGGACGGGCAAATTCTTCCACGTCATGTCCGCGTTTTTTCGCTTCGTCCAGCAGCAGATAAAGCCAGGCGGCGCGGTGGCCGAAGGCTTCGCGCATCATGTCGCAGACAGGGCCGTGATCTTTTCCCTTGTTGACGATGGGCATGTGATGGCTCCTTATGTTTGGAATGAGAGTTGTTGTATATGGGGTTGACAGGGGATGCTTTTGTTTTTCCGGCTGGAGTTGCGGTCCGCTGCAGTTCTTCAGAAGAGCATATTGGCGAAGGGCAGGCCGATTGCGTAGATCACCACAAAGTCAATGACAACGCATATGATGCCGAGTATCAGGGGATAATTGCCGGGAATCCACTCCTTGTTGCCATAGACAAGCGCGCCGGGCGTGGAGCCTGCGGGGGTGGCCATGGCCATGGAACAGATGGTGATCAGCACGACCATGAGAGCCTTGATATTCACATCTCCGCCATACACTTCGGCCAGATTGTACGCGATAGGCGTGAAAATTGCTACCGTGGCGAGATTGTTGCAGAAATTTGTGATGATGCAGGCCGCCAGCAGCAGAAGGAACGCGAATATCCAGAAGCTCTGTCCGCTCAGAACGGGGGTCATCACTTCGGAAATGAAGGCCCGGACGCCGAGCTGGGGATCCGCCAGAGCCGACGAAATGGTCAGCGCGCCGACCAGCAGGAAGATGAGGTTCCAGTTTACCTTTTTGACCATGTCATTAATCGGCGTACCGTCCCTGAAATTGAGGAACACAAGGAAAATAACGGCAAACGCGGAGATTCCGGTATTGTTCACCGCCCTGAGAACCCCGGTTATGCTCCAGCTTCCGGGCAGAATGCTCGGAATGAGCATGAGCAGCACATATATGCCGAAGTAGACAAGGATGAAGCCCTGATAGGGGGTCAGCTTTTCCGTATTGTCCAGAGAGGTGTCGGCCTGCTCGATGAGGGAAACGTCAGGTTTGAAGATAAAGCGCATAACCAGCAGATAGCCGAGGATGACCAGCCAGTCCGTGACGAACATCCAGATGAAGTACTTGAAAAAGTTGATTTCCTGCCCGCCGGAAAGTTCCCGGTAACTGTCAAGGACAATAAGCGGCAGGGATTTGAAGGGAAAAAGCTGATAGGCCATGCTTCCGGAGAAGGCGATGCCCGCAAGCATGAGCATGGGCCACTTGTCGCCCTTTTTGAAGCCGAATACTTCGCATATGCCGTAGAACATGGTCCAGACCACCATGATGGCGGCGGTGATGGAAATCATGGAAGACAGCACGAACATGCTGAACAGAATGAGGAAGCTCAATACCCAGGGGCGGCCGCGCGAGAACCTGAAGGAGACAAGACGGTTGGCTACATACCTGGCGACGCCTGAAGTGTCCAGCACGCCGGTGATGATGAACATGAAGAAGATGAGCAGGATGGTATTGTTTCCGAATCCGCTCTGGAACGCCTGAACCACGGTCATCCGGCCGCTGAACCCGAGGGCCGTGATGCCGAGGATGCTCGGCCAGGTCATGCCCACGGTGAGCCAGCCGTAAATCATGCCGATGAAAATGCCGACGACGTGCATGCCGGTGGGCGTGATGGGCGAGGGGGCAGGAAGGTGTCCGAGGCCGAACATCAGAACGACGCAGATCAGGCTGTGGATATAATATCCCGTGCTGTTTCCGGTTTCCAGATTGGCGAACATGTGTTTTCTCCGTTTTTGGGGTACGGGGAGGCCGATATTTTCACTCGCAAGGCGCATCAGACAAAGCGGGTCAGATACAGCGTCAGATCCGGCACGAAAGATATGATCAGCAGCATGACCAGCATGGCGACGAGAAAGGGAATGGCGGCGCGGGCGATGAGTTCGGATCGCTCTTCGGCAATGGAACTGGCCGCATAGAGACAGCAGCCGATGGGAGGCGTGACGAACCCCACGCACAGGTTGCAGGTCAGGATAATCCCGAAATGCAGCGGGCTGACTCCCACCTGCTGCATGACCGGAACAAGAATGGGAGCCAGAATGATGGTTGCCACGATGGGATCCATCAGTGCGCCCACGATGAGCAGGAAAACATTGACCATCAGCAGCATGGTCACCCGGTCGGAGGTAAAGCCGAGGATCATCCGGGCAAAATGATCAGGAATCTGCTCGATGGCCATGACGTAACCGAAGATATGCGCCATTGCCACAATGAGCATGACGGCGGCGCACATGACCACACATTCCACGATGATTTCCACAATATTGTGACGGTCGATGCCCCTGAGAACGAAAATTCCAACAAAGAGCCCGTACAGGGCTGCAACGGCGGAGGCTTCCGTGGCGGTCATGATGCCGCCGTAAATTCCGCCGAGGATGATGACGGGAACCATAAGCGCCCATTTGGCGCGCCATATGCAGGCGAACACCTCACTCCATGTATGCCGTTCCGCCTTTCCTCCCCAGCCGTTTTTCCTGGATATCCACCATGCGACAATCATCAGCAGCAGAGCGGTGAGGAGACCGGGCACGATGCCGCCCATGAACAGCTTGCCTATGGAAACATTGGTGATGATGCCGTACAGGACAAAGGGATTGCTTGGGGGGATCATGGCGCCGATGGTGCCCGCGCAGGCAATAAGAGCTCCGGCAAAGGGGCGGGAATATCCGCGTTCCACCATGGAAGGCACGACAATCATGCCGATGGCGGCCACAGTGGCCAGAGCGGAACCGGAAATTGCGCCGAAAAGCGTGCATGCCACAATGGTGGTCAGGGCAAGCCCGCCGGTGCGCCCACCCATGAGCTTGTCGGCAAGGTTGAAGAGATCGGCCGAGAGGCCTCCCCTGCCCATGAATACCCCTGCGGCGATGAAGAAGAATATGGCCAGCATGGGGAAGGAATCCAGAGAGGTGAAGCTTTGCTGCGCCGCAACATTCAGGGACAGATAGCCCGTGGAATAAATGGCGCCTGCTCCGGCAAGCCCGAGAGCCGCCGCGATGGGGACGCCGAAAATCATGCAGACGGCCAGAACTGTTACCAGAATGAAGGTGACGCCGATCTCGGCGCGCATGACTATGGGCGCGGCCATGAGCGCCGTTGCCGCGGCAGCGGCGAGGAGCTGCCCGAAACCGGACTCGCGTGTCAGCTTGTACAGATCCTGCACAAGACGGATGCTCATCAGCAGAAAGCCGACGAACAGCACGGTATAATGCACGAGATAGGGCATTCTCAACGTCGGCGTGACCTGCGGCAGGCGGATCTGGGCTTCCATCATGTCCGTGGACAGAAAGGCGATGAGGCCGGTCAGCACCAGAAAGGCGCAGTCGTTGAACATGAGCACGAGATTTTTCCAGCGTTCCGGCACAAGTTCCATGATGGCCGTCATGCGGAGCGACTTGCGCCGCCTGATGCTCAGTGAGGCTCCGAAATAGATGGCGGTAATGAAGCAGAAGAGGGAGAGTTCTTCCACCATTGACGTATCAACATTGAACTGGAGCCATGTGCCGAGAATATATCTGGTGAAAACCTGATAGGGGATGAGAATAAGCGCGACAAGCAGACATATGACGATGACCGGCTTCTCGAAGTTCTCGTCAATCCAGTGCAAAATGTTATGAGGGGTGGTTTGGGACATTGACACGTCTCCTCATCAAAAATTCATTTATGGTTTGAAAACTCTCCCCGCAGGAGAAAGCGTCCCTGCCGGGACGGGAAGGCCGGTGAAATCGTTTTTTCCAGCCCCACTCCCCATGAAGGGGAGCCGCACACCCCCTGTTTGTCGGCTGCGGACTCGGCAGGCGATATGGGGGGGCGGCTGCGCACAGAAACATGCTGAAAGGCTGAAACGGCATCGGACTGCGCGCGGGAACGCCCTCTGCCCTCCCGAGGGCATTCCCGCCTGCGGACGGGGACTACTTCTGGGCGTCCCGCATAAGCTGGAGGAAGACAGGATCAATTTCGCCCTTTTTCACGAAGTCATCGGGAATGGAAGCGCACAGCTCCCTGAGCTTCGCCATATCGTCCGCGGAAGGTTCGACGATGTTGAAGCCGTTCTCCCGGCAGTACCGGAGGCCTTCATCTTCCATCTTCTGAACATTATGCCACTCTATGCGCTGAGCTTCATCGCCTGCGGAAAGAATGATCTCCTGCATTTCCGGGGAGAGCGCGTCGAATTTGGCCTTGTTCATGACGGCGAACATGCGGGCCTGATTGTGTCGGGAAAGATAGATGCTCTTCTCCACTTCGGCGCGGCTCATGGCCTTGATTGTGGTGTAGTTGATAAGCTCGCCGTCCACGGTTCCCTGCTGAAGGGCGGCGTAGGTCTCGCTCATGCTCAGCGGACAGGGATTCATGCCCACGGCATTTACGAAAGCCATTTCCACCGGGGACATGGTGGTGCGGACCTTGAGCCCCTTGAGGCTGGCGAGATCGGAGATTTCCCGCTGTTTGGAGAATGCGTAGCTGCGGAAGCCGGAGTCGATGGTCATGATCAGCTTGAGGCCGATCCTGTTCAGTTTTTCGTCAAGATACTTGTAGAGTGGGCCGGTTTTATAATTGAAGGCTTCCAGAAACTGTTCGTTTTTGGAAGCATCGGCAATAAAGGGAAAGTCCATGGCGACCACGGTCGGAATGAACATGTTGAGCTGGGACTGACCGATATTGGCAAAGTCCAGCGAGCCTTCCTGGCACATTTCCGTGACGGCGCGATCGTTGCCGAGCACATTGTTGCCGAAGCGCTTCACTTCCACTTCGCCCCCGGTTTTCTCTTTGACGAATTCGGCGAACTTTATGTATGCCACGGCATATTCCGATGAATCCGGGCCGCCGTGGGCGACGCGCATGATCTGTTTTGCCTGGACGGCGGGAGCCGCAAGAAGAGCCAGAAGAGCGGCGGCGGCGAGAACGCGCGACAGGGAGAGGATGTTCATAAGACCTCCTGAAAGTGAAGAATTGTCAAATTTTTAGGCTTTGTTGCAGAATAGTGTTGAACATAACCTTGACCGCCGGAGGCACGCCGCGTCAGCGGCGTATGGAGCGGAGCCTTCGGGCGGCTTTGCCGCCAGAAGGCGCAAGCGAGCCGGCCATGGATGCATGACGCCTTTGTCCGTGTGGAACACGGGCTGTCTTTGCGGCAATGAATATTGCCGCCTGTGCCGGGGCAAAACCATATGCCCCGCGCAACGCTACCAACACGGTTCTGGGACAGAGCCAATTTTTAATGCATGACTTCATGATGTCGCCGGACTGCGGATTACAGAACCGCGCCTGCATTCCAGCCGGACTCCACAGCCGTGCGTATGGTGCCGACCTTTTCGCAGTCGCCCACGCTGATGACGTCAAAGGCCGTATCCCGGAAGGAATCGCGCACTTCCGCAAGGGGCAGGGTTCCCGTGCAGAGAATGACGTCATCCGCTTCAATAAAGTTTTTGCCGTCCTTTTCTTCCACGGTGACGCCCTTGTCGGTGATTTCCAGACAGCGGGCGGATGTGCGTGCGGCAATGCCGTTCTTTTCCACGAATTCAAGAATGCTCATGCGTTCACTGATTTCCGCCGTGGGAGCGAGGTGGGCGCCCATTTCAAGTATGACGGGGCTGTGCCCTTTTCCGGCAAGGTGGATGGCAAGCTCGCATCCGACGGAGCCTCCCCCGACGATGACGACTTTTTTGCCGAGTTCCTCTTCACGGCCAAAGACATCCCATGCCTGCCGGGCGTTTTCCGCGCCGGGAACAGGCGGCGTCGCGGGCTTGCCGCCGACGGCCACGACGACGGCGTCGGGATCCATTTCCGCGATCATGCCGGGAGTGGCCTCCACATTCATCATGACGGTCACACCGGATTTTTTGATCTGGGTGATGAGATATTCGCGGAATGCCCTGATTCGGTTCTTGAACCACATGTGATCGGCAAAGAACGTCTGGCCGCCGAGTTTGCCGCTCTTTTCCAGAAGCACGACTTCATGCCCGCGCTGCGCGGCGGAAAGCGCCGCCTGCATGCCGGAAATCCCCCCCCCTATGACAGCCACACGCTTTTTTGACGTGGGCCGGAGCGCACGGGGCTTGTGCGCGCCCTGACGGAACAGCGGATTGACGGAACAGTGGCAGTCGAATGTGGCGTCCTTTCTGATGTTGACCTCTGTGGTCAGGGAACCGCGCCGGCCTCCGTCGATGCAGTAGTCGCAGCGGATGCAGGGGCGGATGTCCTCGACGCGGTTTTCACGCACCTTGTTGACCCAGTCCGAATCGGCGATGGCCTGACGGGCCATGAGGATATAGTCCGCCTTGCCTTCGGCGAGCAGGCGCTCGGCCAGATCCGGGTCATGCACGTTGCCGACCACGCCCACGGGAACTTTGACTCCAGCCTTTTTGAGCGCCTCGCTGGCATCGGCGTTATGGGCGTCAGGCACGAAACAGGTGGGGTGCATCTTGGGGCGTCCGGACGCGTCAAGGCGCGTGCCGCAGGAAACATGGATCATGTCCACGAGATCCTCAAAAAGCAGCGCCTGCCGCGCTGCGTCTTCCGGCGTGATTCCTCCTTCCATCCTGTCGGAGCCGTTCATGCGCAGTTCGATAATCATATCGTCGCCAATGGCTTCACGCACGCGTTCAATGACGCGCCTGGGGAAACGGACGCGGTTTTCCACCGGGCCGCCGTACTGATCAGTCCTGTGATTGCTCAGCGGAGACAGAAAGTTGTTCATCAGCCAGCCGTGTCCGTAATGCAGGCAGATGCCGTCAAAGTTGGCGCGTTTGGCCAGAAATGCCGCATCCGCGTAAAGCCGTGCGACGTCTTCCATGTCTTTTTCGTCCATTTCCTTGACAGGATGGCCGTTGTAGGTGAAGGCGCTGGCGCTCATGACCGTGCGGCCGGGGCCGGGGAGCATGCAGCAGCCCGCATGGTAGAGTTCGCACAGCGTTCTGGTGCGGAACATGTGTACCGAGCGCTGCATGTTGTGCATGAACGCATAGCCGCCTGCGGATTCATCAAGGCTCAGGGCGAAAGCATGACCGCCGTTGGCCGGAATTTCTATGGGAACGGTGACGGAAGCGAAACCGCCGCGGGCGAACTGGGTATAATAGTCCACCCCGGCATCGTTGATGCGTCCCTGGAAATCCATGGTTCCGACTGCGGAACCCATCGGTGAGGTGAGTATGCGATGTTTGAACTCAAGTTTTTTCTTTCCGATAAACATTGGAGAAAAAAGGTGGGGATACTTTTCCTTGTAGAATGGTTTCATGAGACTGCTCCCTTTCGGATTTTCACATGTTGCGGATGATCCGGCATGTGCGTGCATCTGCATAAGCAAGTTTCATTCCAATTTATAATATCGTTTGAAATTCATAACTTATGTTTTTTGTGGCGGAACGTGAGCCTTGATTCTTGCGAATTCTCATTTTCAATAATAGGTTGAGAAAAACAGATTGAGAAAAGGAGCCGATCATGCCTGCCGTGACTTCTTCCGCCGTGCTGCGGCATATCCAGCCCCGCTGGGTGCTTGATCCCTCAGGAGAGGCATGCCGGGCGGAACCGGCGCGCATTGCCTTCTGGCGGCCGCTGCAGAAACTGCTTGACAGCATCGGCGCTCTTTTTTTTGTGGAAATCGTACTCATCGATCAGGAAGCCGTCTGTGTGGCGGGCACCGGTCCCTACAGCGCGGGCATAGGGCTGACAGTGCCTCCGGATACGGCGCTCGCGCACAGCTTGTCTTCGCGTGACTGCGTACTGATTCACACGCCGCGTGAAAATGCCGCCTGTCATGATTGCTCGCTGCGTGCCGACTGCCGCGATCATGCCAACTATTCCGGTCCGCTGAGCGTAGCCGGTCAGGTTGTGGCGGCAGCGCAGATCGTGGCGTTTGACACGTTTCAGAAAAGTGCGCTGCTGGAACGGGCCGAAGCGGTCTTCGGCGTGATCGGGCAGCTCGTGGGGCTGCTGTTTCAAGCCGGCGGAGCGCCGGGAAGCGCCGGGAGGCGTGATTCCGCCGGTCCCGGCTTTCACGGGCTGATCGGCAATTCCGCGCCCATGGCGCAGCTGCGCCGCCAGATTCTGCGCGCAGCCGCGTCGGACAGCACGGTGCTGATCACCGGTGAAACGGGTGTCGGCAAGGATCTGGCCGCCCGTGCCATTCATGCGGAAAGCGGGCGCAAGGGCGCGTTTGTGCCCGTGAACTGCGGCGCTCTGCCGGAACAACTGGCGGAAAGCGAGCTGTTCGGCTATGGGCGGGGCGCATTTTCCGGCGCCTCACCAGGAGGAAGGAGAGGATTATGGGAGGCTGCGCACGGCGGCACCCTGTTTCTGGACGAGGTCGGAGAGCTTTCTCCCGCCATGCAGGTCAAGCTGCTGCGCGCCTTGCAGGACGGCGGTATCCGGAGGGTGGGGGAGAATGCGGTACGCCGTTTTGATACGCGCATCATCGCGGCCACCAATCGTCCCCTTGCCGAATGCGTGCGTGAAGGTCGCATGCGCCAAGATCTTTATTACCGGCTCAAGGTTATTCCCCTCCGCGTTCCCGCTCTGCGGGAACGCCCCGAGGATATCAGCCTGCTTGCCCAGCACTTTCTCAAGGAATGCTGCACGCGCAACGCAGGACGCATGGTGGCTACGGACGGCGATCTCATGCATCATTTCATGCAATATGCGTGGCCCGGCAATGTGCGAGAACTGCGCAACTGCATCGAGTATGGGGTCAATGCCTGCGAGGGCGCGGCAATAACCTGGGCCATGCTGGCCGACTATTTTGAGCAGGCGGAAGATGTTCCCGAGTCCAGGCCGTCAGGGGAAGGCAGAACGGCGCGGCACGGCAGGACGGCATCCCGCCGGGGCGCGGAAGATGCGCGGAGGGTGCTGGAAGAGTGCGAAGCGGAGCCTGAAGCATGCGGAAAGGGATGGGCCAAGCGGGAGGCTGCCAGACGCCTCGGGGTAAGTCTGGCAACACTGTACCGCCTGCTGCGGCGCGAATGACAGCAGCAGGCGGGGGCTCCGGGAAAGCCGTTTATGGCATTTTCGCTTTGAAGCTGCTCTACAGCAGATCGAGGAGTTCCTTCATCATGTTCTTCAGATGGTCCGCGGCTTCCTCCTTTCGTGCCAGTTCTTCCCTGCCGAGGGGAATTCTGGGCGCGCCCATGGCATACCCGCGTACTTCGAGCGCCAGCTTGAAGCCGGAGGGGAACGGCAGGGCGTTCATCATGGCGCGGGCAAAGGGAACCATGCGTTTTTGCAGGAGCAGCGCCCGGTCACTGTCTCCCTGTTTCCAGGCCGCGTAAATGGCGGACATGTATTCGGGGAGTACGGCGCATGTCGCGGTGAAGCAGCCGGAACCGCCCATGTGCAGCGTGGCGAGGAGCGCCTCTTCCCGTCCTGTAAGAAAACGCATGGCGCTGCCCGCTCGTTCGCCTTCCTCCATGAAGTTGAGGAAGTCGACAATGGAGCCGCTTGAATCCTTGAGTCCCGCGACGTTGGCTTCACGGGCCAGCAGTCCGATGACTTCGTGAGGGATGGGCTGGGCGAACAGAGGAATATTATAGAGAATGACGGGGAATCCTCCCAGTTCTTCCGAACGGATGATGCGGAGGAAATATTCCGTCAGAGAGCCGGAGGAAGGTCTGTAAAAATAGGGCGGCATGAGTACGACGCCGTCACAGCCGCATGCGCGGGCATGACGGCCCAGGGCCAGGGCTTCTTCCGGAGCGCAGCCGGGGATGCCCGGCAATACGGCGGCCCGGCCTGCCGTCTGTTCCCGGACGATATCCATCAGACGGCAACGGGATGCGAAATCCATGGCAACGGATTCGCCGCTCGAGCTGACGGGAAAGATGCCGTCAAGCCCTCCTTCAATCTGCATTTCCACCAGTTGACGGTTCACCTCTTCGTCAAGAGAGCCGTCGGGCCTGAAAGCCGTGAGCATGGCGGAATATACCCCTTCGGGATAAAACATGATGAACTCCTCGTAAGTTGGGTTGGAAACGGAATGCGTCCCCGATGATGCGCAGGATCAGCCGCGGTTTTTGCGCCGCAGGCTTCGGGGAAGACGAAAAATCGATGCAGGAACATCCAGGTCTTGTCATATGCAGCTTTGGAGCATTTTCGGTTTGAAAATGTTCCCGGAGTCAAGCGAAGCGGGGCTCCGCCGCGACATCCCATCTTCTCCGGCGTCGCCGCAATTCACTTGCGGCGTCCGGCTCCGGCGGAGGCGTGAAACCTGCGGGCCGGAATATAGGGTTCTGGCCGGCAGATATTTTCGAGAGCAAAACGCTCTAAACCTGAACTGCCCCGATATCCCGGGGAGGAGGATAGCTGCCTCCGAGCGCGGCGGTAATGGCCCGGGCGGCCCTGTTCAGCGCCTTCAGCAGCCCGGTCATGTCGCCGTCGATCTGCTGAAGCGGCCCGGAGGCGCTGACCGCTGCGGAAACGCGGCCGTCCACGGAAAAGACGGGCATGGCCACACAGCGTATCCCCAGTCCGTCCTCTTCGTTGTCCATGGCCCACATGCGGCGGCGGATATCGGCAAGATGGTTGAGAAGGACATCGGGACAGGTGATTGTATGCGGCGTAATGGCCTCCATATGCAGTTGCGAGACAATGCGGGTCTGCTCTTCCGGGGGCTGCCAGGCAAGCAGAACTTTACCCACGCCGGAGGAGTAGAGGGAGATTCTCTTGCCTTCCCATGAGTTAATCTGGAGATTGTTGTTGGTCGGCTGCAGCTTGATCAGATAAAAGGCCTCCATGCCGTCAAGACAGCCCAGATGGCAGGTCAGGTCTATGGCGTCCCGCAACTCCACAAGGTGAGGCATGGCCAGATCGCGCAGATTGATGCGCCCGGCGGCAAGGGTGCCTATTTCATAGAGCTTGAAGCCCAGAGCATAGGTTTTGCCGTTGGGCAGCAGCCGCACATAGCCGACATCAAGCAGAGACTGAAGCAGCACATAGGCGCTGGTTTTCGGCAGGCCGAGATCGCGCACGATGGCGGGAAGGGCCGCTTCGTTGCGCGCCAGATAATCCAGTACCTGTGCGATACGGCCGACAAGAGGATTACGGTAGCCTTTGGATTCTGTCATCCGGGTATTCCTGCTGAAGATGGGGAGATTCCGCGCCGGGCGGAACAGGCCGCCGGCGCGGAATGTGGAGGAGAGGGCGGGTTACTTATAATAGGAACCGTTGTTTATTGCCAGTCTGCGCAGCCCGCAGACCGCCCCGAACAGGGCGACGGTCGCCACGGGCAGAATATAGAAACCGTTTTTCAGTTCACCGGTGATATCGCCGAGTATGCCCATGAGCAGCGGCGCATTGGCATAACCGATATTGCCCATCAGGGCGATGACGATAAAATATCCTGCCTTTGCGCCGGGTTCCAGATCGGCGATGAGGCCCGTAAGAGAAGGCCACAACGGGCCGACGCAGATGCCGGCAAGGGCGAGCGCGAGATAGAACACCGGAAGGCCTTCCATGGTAAAGAGCAGAATGGAGGCGGAGAGTCCGCACAGCGCGGCGGTGAACATCATGTAGTAGGCGGCCTTTTTGCCGCTGATGAAGGCGGTGGCGAAGCGGGCCAGACACATGAACAGGCCGAAGATGGCCAGCCCGGTGGTGGCGTACTGCTGGTTGTCGTTCAGATAGAGCGCGATATAGGTGGCGCTCCATACATAGAAGAGATTTTCCAGACCGCCGGCGATAAAGATGCCGATGCTGAACAGCCGCCCGGCCGCTCTGGAGAATACGCTGCGCAGCGCTTCGACGTAGCCGCCTTCCTCGGCTTCCACTTCCGGAAGTTCGGAGAAGAAAAGCAGTGCGGCGACCAGAACGGGCAGAATGGAGGTGTAAAGGAAGAGATGTCTCCACGGCACGCCATGCTCCAGGGCAAAGCCGTACAGCAGCGGAACGGTGATGACGGCGATGGAAAAGACTCCCTGAATCACGTTGAAGAATTTTTCCTGATTATTTTCATCGCGATGAAGATTGGTGATGGTCTGGGCAATGAGAGATTCCACGAAGCCTGCGCCCAGGCCGGCCAGAATGACGCCGAAAAGGAAAAAGGTGTAGTCTCCGGAGAGTCCGGAAACTATGTAGCCCGCGGCAATGCCCAGGCGTGAGACGATGAAGAGCGTTTTTGCGCGAAAGATGCGCAGGAGCTTGACCGTAATGATCAGAACGAAGAAGATGGCATAGCTGCGGATGGTTTCGATACCGCCGGCGGTGGAATAGTCAAGGTTGAATTCGGCAATGATGCGCGGGAGCATCGACCCCGTGATAATGGCGCATATGGCATGGAAGAACATGAGCGCCATGAGGGATACGTCTGTGGCGCGGAATCCTTTGAGAGCCTGCATGGTGTGTCCTTGTCTGACCCCGCCTAGATGCGGGGGCTGGAGTAGAGGATGCGGCCGTTGACCTCGATATTGACGGATACCATATAGTTGCGCAGGGCTTCCGGGTTCGGTGAGATGCCGAGACCGGGAGCTTCCGGAAGGCGGATATGTCCTGATTCGTCCGGAACCATGACCCTGTCCGTCAGAGAAGCAGCCAGAGCGCTGGGCTGGAAGGGATATTCGCAGAGCGCGGCATCCCCGACGCCCGCGAAAGGCTGGAGAGATGCGCTGAGCGCCAGCTGGGTGGTAAAGGTGTGATTGACATACTGGATGCCGGAGCCGGAGCATGCCTGAGCGACTTCAAGGGCCGGGGTGATGCCTCCGATGCGTCCGGTGTCGATCTGAATAAAGCCGAGCTTTGCGTAGCGCATCATGTGCAGGGCCATTTCCGGAGTGTGCGAACCTTCTCCCCCGGCAAGCCGGACAGGGGCGGAGAGTTCCGCAAGGCGCGCATAGGCGTCGAAATCGTGGCTGGAAAATGGTTCCTCCAGCCAGGTGACGCCGGCCGCCTTCAGCGAGGGCAGGCGCAGGGCCGCGTCTTTTACCGGATCAGGGGAACATGCCCATATGGTGCCCGCGTCCACCATGATGCTGATGTCAGGTCCGGCTTCTCTGCGTGCTTCTTCAATATGGGCGATGTCCTGTTCTAGGTTCACGCCATAACCGCCCCAGCCGAGTTTAAGGGCGCGAAACCCCCGGCTTGCGGCATCCGCCACGTTCTGCCGGGTCTGTTCCGGTGTATCGCCGAAAAGCATGGAGGCATAGGCGAGCTTCGGGTATGCCTTTCTGTATCCGAGCAGTTCGTATACGGGAGCCTGGGTCTTTTGCCCCAGCAGATCCCACAGGGCGATATCTATGCCGGAAAGCGTATGCGGGGCCTGGAGCAGGTCAAGACAGTTTTCACGGACTTTGCGGCGGATGCGCTGAAGATCCGCCGGGCCTTCCAGCGTTTCCCCCTCCACCTGTGAAGCGACGGACTTGCAGGCCGAATGGGACATGGGGGTTACATATGCCGCAATGGAGACAAGAGGCGAGGCTTCGCATTCTCCCCATCCTTCCAGTCCCCCGCCCCGCACGCGGACCACAAGCGCATCCTGGCTTCCGTCTCCGATATCCCGGACATGAGGCAGGGCAAGATAAAAGAAATCAATGGATTCAATTTTCATGGCATCCGCCTTGCAGAATCAGAAGGTGATGGTCAGGCCGCCGTCAACATGGACGGTTTCTCCGGTCATGTAGTCCGCGCCTTCTCCGGCGAGAAAACAGCAGACCCGCGCCACTTCTTCCGCCCTGCCGGGACGCCGGGCGGGCATATGGTGTCCTTCCACGTAGTTGATGCGGAACCAGTCGCCTTCCGTCTCATCCTGTCCGTCCGCAGTGACGGACATGGGAGTTTTGACAAAACCGGGTGCCACGGCATTGATGTTGATCCCGAGCGGAGCGAGCTCCACGGCGCCCGCCCGCACCATCTGGGCGAGCGCGGCCTTGGCCATGCTGTAGGCGCTGCCGCCGGCCTCGGCATGGTTCCAGTGAATGGAGGTTACATGGACAATTTTACCGCCGGGCTTCATGTGCCGCGCTCCCAGCCGGGTTGTCAGAAGCCCGCCGTTGACCATCATGTCGAACATGCGGTGCCATTCCTCCAGCGGGGTATCCAGCAGGGAAACCTGGCCGCATACTCCGGCGCAGTTGACCACGGCATGCAGGCGGCCGTCCCACGCAGAATCAATCAGACCGGATGCCTGATCCATGGTGGCCTGCCTGCTGTAGTCTCCTGCGCAGATATGGTGTCCCCGGCCGGGGAGTTCCCTCAGCAGTTCCCTAAGCCTGTCCTCCCTCCGGGCGTTGAGCATGACGCTCCAGCCCTGGCCGGCGAACATGCGGGCCGTGGCTTCTCCTATGCCGGAAGCCGCTCCGGTGACAAAAACATTACGCTGGGTGTTCATGCGATTCTCCCGACATTGATGGTGACAATGGTTTCAAGTTCCGCCCCCGGGGCGAGTGCCGTGCAGGTGCCGTTTTTCATGGATGTTCCCAGAGAGCAGGGAACAGCGCTGGCCGGTTCGAGGATGCCGGTGTACAGGCCGTTCCACCCTCCGTATGTGGCGAAATACCAGGCATAGGGAAAAACGGCCGTATCGAATGCATAGCTGAAGAATGTGCCTGCTTCCGGACTTTCCATGCGCATTTCCCCCTTGCCCAGGTCATGGAGGAAAAAGAACTCGTTTCGCGCCTCTTCCGGACCTCCCGCGATATCCAGCCGCTCATCGCCATAATGGGGCCAGTCAAAGAAGCGGGCGGAATGGCGTCCGGTAAAGTCGGCATCAGCGATTTCACCTCGTTTTGCATCACAGATGAGGCGATCTCCCTTGTGCAGACGAAGTGCCGCATGCATCTTCAGCAGAAAATGGTTTTCAGTCTGACGGAGGTTGACGATCCGGTACGTCATGCGGATTTGTCCCGCCCCGCCAAGGGCCAGTTTTTTTTCATAACGGAGCCCGGCAATGGGCAGATCCGCGCGCAGCCTGATTCCTTCCTCTGTCCGCTCCCATTCGAGAGAGCTTGTCCACAGTTCGCCATGGTCGGGATAATCACGATCATTGATGCGCTCTTTCTCATCGTTGGGAAGCAGCTCATCAATGCCGCCGAAAAAATGCGGATCATATTCCGTTCCTGCCGGATATGCACGCAGGACAAGCCTGGGATTATTCCACAGAAGTTCGACATCGGGATTTTTCAGAACCAGGCTTGAAATCTTTCCTCCCGCCGCCGGACATAACGTGGCGGCTAGAGTCTCATTTTCCAGTATAACGCAGTCCAGTCCGTTGATAAGCGTTGTGGTTACAGTCATAGCTACCTCTTTTCCTGACGGAAAAAAGTCTGTCGGCGCAATGAAGGAGCGCCCTGAATTTGCTTTTGCCGTGACGATCGTCTTGCGCATGTGAGGATGCACGCGCCTCAGGTACAACAAGGAAAGCTCGTTGTGTCAAGATATTGAATGAAAGTTCCTTATTTTGAACATAATGTTTTCAGGACAACTTTCCGGATACCCGAAGGGATCTGTCAGCATTTGCAGGCAGACGCTCTTTTCCGCCGGATGAACAGGCAGGGCGGCAGGAGCGTTCCCGAATGGACGAGGGAGCGGGAATGGGGAGCAGAACTGAGGAGTGGAGGCAGGAAAGCGCGGAGAGCCGTCAGAAAGAGGGGAGTCTTGTCTGGATCTGTCCGTCATGAATGGCGAAGCGCCTTTCATGAGAGCATTTCGCTCTTGAAATGTTCTACGGAGTCGAGCAGGGCGAGACGCATCTCCGCTCTCCTTGTCCGTAACGCGCTTCGCGCTGACGGCCAGGGGCGCCGCGACGCCTCCCTTCTCCGGTGTCGCCGCAATTGACTTGCGGCGTCAAGCTCCGGTGGAGGCGTGAAAGCTGCGAGCCGGAAAGGAAGCCCGGCCCGGCATCTCGCGGACATGACGGCTATGGCGTACTTTGCCGGGATCTGCTTTAAATACCCTGCCGCATCAGGCGGTCAAGTTCCGCCCTTGCCTGTCCGGGCTCCCGGCCCTGCGCGCGTGAAAGCGCGTCCAGGTTGTCAATGGCGTCGGGTTCGCGCAGATAGACGGGATCGATATCGCTCAGCGCGCCGTCGTCCCATGGGGCGTCAAGTGCTGAGGCAAGAAGAGAGGAAGGGAAGGGATGTTCCGCGTCAATCAGGCGCGCTCCCGGCAGAGAGCGCAGGAACAGGGCGGCGCGTTCAGGCTGGCCGGTTCCCGCAGCGCTGCCCAGAATCCAGTCGATTCCGTTTTCCGGGGCTGTTTCCGGCACAGGCAGAGGAAGCAGGCGGATATTCCCCTCCCGCCGGGGAGGACGGGGAGCGCCGTCCACTGGCCTGGGAGCCTGCGCAATATAGTCCGCCTGATATATCCAGCCGCGCTTGGCGTTCACGACCACGCGCACCCGCTCTCCCGGCTTTGCCGGAGCATTGGCCGCGATGCACTGGAGGTAATCCAGTCCGGCCTGGCGTACAGGGGAAGACCGATGCGCCGAAGCCGCGCGGGCGAGCGCGGCCGCCGTGGTCAACGCGAGCCGCAGACCGGTGAAACTGCCCGGTCCGGCCACGCAGGCGATACGATCCAGCGAGAGAGGGGAAAGGTGCAGTCGGGCAAAGGCATCATGCATGACAGGAGCCAGAAGCTCCGTGCTGCCGGTACGACACAGCCAGTCCTGGGCGCAGAGCATTTCGCTCTCGCGCAGGATAAGCATCTGTACGCGCTTTTCCGCCGAGTTCAGAACCAGGGTCAGAGCAGAGGACATGGCAGGCTCCAGTTTTTCCCGGGCCTTGTCAGGGCTTCACGGGCGGCTGGTTTCCGTCCGCCGCGCCTTCCGGCTGTGTGATTTCGGGCTGAACAAACCAGCGTTTCACGTCGTTGAAGGTGGCAAACAGCATAAGGCAGATCAGAAAGACCACCCCGGCGCGCATGGCATACTCCTGGATTTTTTCAGGTACGGGGCGGCGGACAACCATTTCAATCAGACAGAACAGGATAAGCCCTCCATCCAGTACGGGGATGGGAAGGAGGTTGAGCAGCCCGAGGTTGACGCTGATAAAGGCTGCCAGCATGATCAGGGACATGATGCCGTGTTCGACGCTCTTGCCCAGCATTTCGGCGATCATGAGCGGTCCGCCCACATTTTCCGCCGCCACGCTTCCGGTCACCAGTTTCCTGATGCTCTGCGCCGTGATGTCGATGACATTCCATGTCTGCCACAACCCCTGCCGGGCCGCGTCCAGCATGCCGAGTTTTTCATAGCGCACGGCGCTGCCCGCGCCCACGCCGATCATCCAGGCAGTTTCCTGCTCGCCGAACATGTTGGTCCTGTCCATGCGCGTGGGAGTCATGGTCAGAAAAAGTTTTTCCTCGCCGCGTCTGACGGTGAAATGCATGGAACGACCTTCCGACGCGCCGACCATTTCGGGAATCTGATTCCATTCGGCCAGAGGGGTTCCGTCAATGGCCAGAACCGTGTCGCCGGGGAGCATGCCCGCCTCCGCAGCGGCTCCGCCGGGAAGGACGGTGCCAATCTGGGGAAGAGGAACAGCCATGCCGGCCGTGGCGGCCACGCCCCAGTACAGCAGAAATGCCAGCAGCAGATTGGCGAAGGGACCGGCCGCTGCCATGGCAAGGCGCTGCCATGCCGGACGGCTGGTGATGGCTTCTTCCGGCGTGAAGCCGAGTTCCTCCACTTCATCGCTGTATTCACCCACAGAGGCGACATAGCCTCCGAAGGGAAGCCATGACAGACGGTATTCCGTTTTGCCCCGGTGGAACGAACAGAGCTTCGGCCCCATGCCGATGGAGAAGGTGACTACGCCGATGCCCATCAGGCGGCAGGCAATGAAATGTCCCAGTTCATGGAAGAAAATCAGACCGCCCAGAACCAGTATGACGGCAAGAGCGGAATCCCAGTAGGAAAGAATGTGCAGAAGAAAGTCCATGTGGTGTGTCATGCGCGCCATGCGGCGGCTTGTTTGCGGGTACGGGCATCCCGGCTCAGAATGTCTTCCAGTGCGGCACGGCTCTGCCCGGGGTTTTCGGCAAGGGACGGCGGCGTCCCTTCGCCTGTTTCCAGTATGGTATGCACGAGAGCCGGAATGTCCAGAAACCTGATGTCGTTTTTCAGAAAACGTTCCACGGCCACTTCGTTGGCAGCGTTGAGTTCAGTTGTTTTTCCCCCGGCCAGTGCCCGGCGGGCAAGGTCAAGGCAGGGAAATGCCTCTGTGTCCGGCGCTTCAAAGGTGAGCGGGCCGCATTTCAGCAGATCCAGGGGGGCAATTCCTGCATTTTCCAGCATGAACGGCCAGGAAAGGCAGGCGGCAATGGGCAGGCGCATGTCGGGCGTGGCCAGCTGGGCCATGACCGCTCCGTCTTTCAGCTCGACAAGGGAGTGAACTATGGACTGCGGATGCACTGCCGCTGTTATTCTGTCCACAGGCATATCGTAGAGGTAGCAGGCTTCGATGATCTCCAGCCCCTTGTTCATGAGCGTGGCGGAATCAATGGTGATTTTCGCACCCATGCTCCAGTTCGGATGTCTGAGGGCATGCTCGGGGCGCACGGAGCGCAGTTCCTCCCGTGTTTTGCCGCGGAAAGGGCCGCCGGACGCAGTGAGGACAAGCGAACGGATTTCCTCCGGAGCGCGGCCTGTCATGCATTGGAACAGGGCATTGTGTTCGGAGTCCACAGGCAGGATCACCGCGCCGGTGCGGGCACAGATTGAGCGGATGAGCGGCCCGGCAAGAACGAGGCTTTCCTTGTTGGCGAGGCAGATGACCTTGCCCGCCTCGGCGGCGGCCACGGTGGCGCGCAGTCCGGCAGCTCCTACCTGTGCGGAGACGATGACATCCACGTCGTCCCGGGCTGCAATGGCGGCGAATCCCGCCTGTCCGACCAGTATTTCCGGGCGGTAGCCGGGAGGAAGCATCTGTTTCAGGGCGCTGACCCCGCACTCTCCGTCCGCATCGCGCAGGGCAAGCACTGGCGGGCGCCAGCGCTCCGCCTGTGCGGCCAGAAGAGCGATATTGCGTCCTCCGGCCAGAGCCGTGACGATGAATTCACCTGCCTTCTTTGCAGGATATGGTCCGAGCCGCCCCGCCCATGCGTCAAGCACCCGCAGGGTATTGACGCCGATGGAACCCGTACTGCCCATGATTGCCACGCGGCGCGGCCAGGGAAGCGGTGAGTCAAGAGGGAGTCGGCTGATGTAGCGCATGGATGCTCCGGAAAAAACGGGCCGCGTGGTCAGCCGAGAAAGGGGCGGCTCAGGGTGAAGGCGGCCGAAGCGAACAGAACGCTGTCGATACGATCCAGCACTCCGCCGTGTCCTGGCAGGATTTTGCCCGAATCCTTGATATGGACCGCGCGTTTAAGTGCGGATTCAAAAAAATCGCCCAGTTGGGCCATGACTCCCATGAACAGTCCCAGCCCAGCCCATGCGGGGAAGGAGAAGGCCGATCCCCTGAGCAGCCAGCCCGCGGCGATACAGGCGGCGACGGCTGCAAGCAGACCGGCGGCAGCGCCTTCCACGCTTTTTTTGGGACTGACGGAAGGCCATATCCTGCGCCTGCCGAACTGCACGCCCGCAGCATAGGCGGCAATGTCGGACAGCGCGGGAACCGCCACGACAAGAAGCTGTTCGCCCGGACTGTAGTGCAGAGCCGGAGAAAGCAGCAGAGGCACATAGACAATGCCGCCCAGAAGAATGGCCGCCCGGCGGAAGCGGGCAAGGGCAGTTTCCTGCGTCCAGCCCGCGAGGGAATGTACGGCCAGCAGCGCAAAGGACGCCGTCAGCGCCAGGCCGGCGGAGTACTCCGGTAGAAAACGGCACTGGGCGACGAGTCCCGCCCCGAGCAGAACGCCGAACAACTTGGCGGCCAGTTCCGCGTTCGGGAGAAAAAGCGAGTAGAGTTCCCATTGTCCTGCGCAGCATACGGCAAGAAGCAGCAGAAAAAGGGGAAAGCCTCCGGCTTTCCATGCAGTGAAGACCACGGCAAGGAGGATGATTCCGGTGAGGACGCGCGGTCCGAGGCCTGCGGCGAGATACTTTTGCAAGGACATGACAGCTCCTGGAAAATCAGCCTGTTGCGTCGGGGGGCGTGTTATGCCCATGGCCCGGGGAAGAGGGCGCGGGGGCCGCCGCGAGCTGCTCTTCCGTAAGGCCGAAACGGCGGGTTCGCCCCGCATAGTGAGCCAGCGCCCGATTCAGTTCGGCGTCGTCGAAGTCGGGCCAGAGCCTGTCACTGAAGTAGAGTTCGGCATAGGCGCTCTGGAACAGAAGAAAATTGCTGAGCCGCAGCTCGCCGCCGGTACGGATGATCAGATCCGGATCAGGAAGCTCCGGGTTATACAGACCCCTGCGGAAGACTGCTTCCTGTTCTTCCGGAGACGTATCCCCGTTCGGGAGGGAGGCCGCCAGAGTCCGGGCGGCACGCATGATTTCCTCCCTGCCGGAATACGCCAGAGCCAGTGTGAACAGCATGTCCCCGCCGGAAGTCTTTTTGATGCCGTAATCCAGCGCCGTCCGTACGGGCAGGGGGAGGGCGTTCCGATCTCCGATCATGCCGAGGCGTATGCCCTGGCGCTCCAGTTCCGGCAGTTCCGATTTGAGAAAGCGGATGAACAGATCAAAGAGAAATCTGACTTCCTGCGGCGGGCGTTTGAGATTTTCCCGCGAGAGGGCGTACACCGTCACATACGGGATGCCGAGCGCGCGGCAGCGTGTGAGCAGAGAGCGCACCACATCCACGCCGCGCGCATGACCCTCGCTGCGCGGCAGGCCGCGCCGCTGCGCCCAGCGGCCGTTTCCATCCATGATGACGGCAAGATGCTGCGGCAATTTGTGCATGACATTTCCGTTCACAGTCGGCTTCACCCTCTGGCCGGCTCCGATGTTCCGGCGGGTGCTCTCCCGCCGGAACATCGGGTTCAGATTTCCATGATTTCCTTTTCCTTGGCGGAAGCCTTGGCGTCGGCCCTGGCGACATAGGTATCGGTAAGTTTCTGGATATCTTCCATGGCCTTTTTCAGTTCATCCTCGGAGAGAAGCTTGTCCTTTTCCAGTTTTTTCAGTCCGTCATTGACATCGCGGCGGATATTGCGGATGGCGACCTTGGCTTCTTCCGTGTATTTTCTGGCGATTTTGGTCAGTTCCTTGCGGCGATCTTCCGTCAGCGGCGGGATGGCAATGCGGATAAGCTTGCCGTCGTTCATCGGCGTAAGGCCGAGATCGGATTTCAGAATGGCCTTTTCCACCAGGGCGAACGCGCCGCGATCCCAGGGCTGGATGGTCACCGTGCGGCTGTCCGGCACGGCTACGGAAGCAAGCTGCTTGATGGGAGTAGGGGTGCCGTAATAGTCTACCTTGATGTCTTCCACCAGGCCGGTGGTGGCCCGACCCGTACGCAGTTTGCCATAGTCGCGCTCAAGGGCGGCCAGAGCCTTTTCCATGCGCTCTTCGGCGTCAAGCAGCAATTCGTCCTTATCCATCTTTGTCTCCTTGAAATCAGCGGTTGCCGCGCCACGGGGCGCGTGAAGGGAGTTGAAGCCGCCGGCCCCGGCGGCTGTTGCCGGAAGCTACGCTTCCTCCACCACCGTGCCCGCGTCCTCTCCGCATACCACACGGCGGATATCGCCGCCGAACATGTTGCATACGATGATGGGCATGTTGTTTTCCCTGGCAAGAGTAATGGCTGTGGCGTCCATGACCTCAAGACGGCGCTGCAGCGTTTCATCGTAGCTGATGCGGGAGAAACGCACCGCGTCAGGGTGTTTGACGGGGTCCTTGTCGTATATGCCGTCCACCTTTGTGCCCTTGATGATGGCGTCGCATTTGAGTTCCATGGCGCGCAGGGCCGCGGCGGTGTCGGTGGTGAAGTAGGGGTTGCCCGTGCCTGCCGCGCAGATGACGATGCGGCCCTTTTCAAGATGGCGCAGGGCGCGGCGGCGGATATAGGGTTCGCAGAGTTCCGTTGTATTGATGGCGGAAAGCACACGGGTGGGACAATCACTTTTTTCCAGAGCGTCCTGTACGGCCATGGCGTTCAGGATGGTGGCCAGCATACCCATATAGTCGGCGGTGGATCGATCCATGCCCCTGGCCGAGGAAGACAGGCCGCGAAAAATGTTGCCTCCTCCGATGACCAGGGCAAGTTCCAGACCCAGGGCCGCCACATCCGCCAGTTCTCGGCAGATGCGGGATACAGTGTCGGGATCAAGTCCGTAGCCTTTTTCTCCGGCCAGGGCTTCGCCGCTGAGTTTGAGCAGTACCCGTTTGTATTTGAGCTGAGCCATGGGAGCCTCCTTGGTGGAATCTCGTGTCGGATTGGATCAGGACGCGGAGCCGGTATCCGGACTGACCGCCGCGCGTTCGGAGGGGAGGAGTCCGGCGTCATAGGGAGCTCCCCATGCCCCTTCATTGATACGGATGTATTTGAGAAAGGTATAGAAGCCGGTATGCGCCGCCATGAGAAATCCGGCCCTGCCGTCGAGAAATCCGCGCCTGATGACATACATGCTGAAAAAACGCCAGAAGCCGTGTCCGAGGCCTGCTGCAATGCCGCCGCGTCTGCCCTTGCGCTCAAGATCCTTCGCGCCGCGCTGGGCATAGTCGTTCAGTTTGTCCATCTGATTGAAAAAATTCGCATAGGTATAGTGCAGCAGATCGCCCTTCAGTTCTCCGCAGGGGCCGGAAGGGCGGAATTGCTGGTGTGCGCCGCTTTCCTCGATACGTATGGTCTCCGGTCGGAACAGGCGGAAAAGACGATCGGGATAGGACCCCCCATGCCGGAGAAAGCGATCAAAGTACCAGGTGCGCCGCGGCATGGAGAAAGCGGTACTGTCTCCGGGAGCGGCAAGAGCCGTCTGAATGGACTCCGCCAGTTCTGGGGAACAGATTTCGTCGCAGTCGAGAAACAGTACCCATTCCGTGGGGGCGTGTTCCGTCAGCCAGTTTACGCCGAAACGGATTTGCCCGGCGTTGCCCGGCCACGGGTTCTGGACGAACATGGCGCCATGGGCTTCGGCTATGGCTTGCGTGGCGTCGCTGCTGAATGAGTCGACGACAAGAATTCGATTGCAGAAGGCGAGTGAATCCAGACAGCGCCCGAACAGACGTTCGCCGTTAAGGGTGATGATGACGGCAGTAAGCTTTACCGGGGGAAAGGGGGCTTCCATGACGATCCGTTGAATATGCGCATCCGCTGAGGCGTCTGGTATCTGGCGGGTGCGCCGATAGTCCGCCGCGGCGGAGAGAGCGTGTGTTGAAACTTTCCTCTTGTAGCCTGATGAAGAGCGCAATTCAAGCTAAAAACGATGCCCGGCCCTGTTGCAGAATTGTGGTGAAAATGACCTTGAAAATAACCTTGATCGCGGAGCCGCGGGCGCAGCAGGCGTGCAGAACGCAGACCCTGCCATGCGGAACCTGCCTCCCTTGAGGCGGAACAGTCTGCGGTTGCAGCCCGGGCGGGTTCCGTATCCGGCGCAGGGGCATCAACCGGTTACTGCAACAGGGGTTCCGGCAGCAGAGCGCGCTTGATCTGAAGTGACAAAGGGCATGATATGGAATACGCTCCGGAGCGTTTTCGCGTTGAAGAGGCTCCCGGAGCGGGACTCGTCCCTGCTCTCTTCATGCGCCGGGCGCTGCGGGCCGGAACACAGGGGCTGGCTGGAAGATATTTTCAAATACGGAATAATCCGGGATGAAAGAGTCAGGTTTTCCGAGGAACCGGCAGATCCGGTTGCCGGAAGCAGGGAAGGGAAGATGGGAAAAAAAGCGACGGATGGGCGTTTCGCCCAGGCAGACAGGGAAGCCCTGATCACGCTGGGGGCATATGCTCTTTATTTTCTGTGGTGGTATGTTTCCGCCTACGGGCCGGGTGACGGCGACCCCGCGAACTATTCCCGCATCATGGGCATGCCCTCCTGGTTCTTTTTCAGCTGCATTGTGGGGTATCCTCTGATTACACTGCTGCTGTGGGGGTTGATGAGACTGTTTTTCCGGGACATGCCCCTGGATGAAGGGGAGACGGATGCCGAAAATGCCGCTGCCCCCGCCGGAAGCGGAACGGAAGCGAACGCCCCGGTCTTTCGTGTGGATGGGGAAAGGAAAAAGGGAAGCGGCATATGAGCGCGCGTCTGCAGATGCTTGTCCCCGTAGCGGCATATCTGGCGCTGTCGTTCGCCGTGGCCGTGTGGGCCGCAAATCGGGAAAGGACGGGGAAAGGGGCGCGGGGCGTTCTTGAGGAATACTTCATCGGCGGACGTTCCCTCGGCGGTTTTGTGCTGGCCATGACCATCATTGCCAGCTACACCAGCGCGAGTTCCTTCGTGGGAGGGCCGGGAGTGGCGTATCAGCTTGGCCTGAGCTGGGTGTTGCTCGCCATGATTCAGGTGCCGACCACGTTTCTGACTCTCGGGGTGCTGGGCAAGCGTTTTGCCATTGTGGCCCGCCGCACGGGGGCAGTCACCATCACCGATTATCTGCGTGCCCGTTATAAGAGCGATGCTGTTGTCATCCTCTGTTCAGCCGCGCTGCTCATCTTTTTCATGGCGGCCATGCTGGCCCAGTTCATCGGCGGGGCGCGGCTGTTCCAGGCTGTGACAGGGTATCCTTATATTGTGGGGCTGGGGCTGTTCGGCGTGACGGTTGTGCTGTACACCTCTCTGGGCGGTTTCCGCGCTGTCGCGTTTACCGACGCCGTGCAGGGGGTGGTGATGCTGGTCGCCGCGGTGCTGGTGCTGCTGGCCGTCATGGAAAAAGGCGGAGGCATGGAAAGCTGCATTGCCGCGCTGGAACGCATCGATCCCGGTCTGATCACGCCGTCGGGGCCTGACGGGGCCGTGCCCCGGCCCTTTATTCTGTCCTTCTGGATACTGGTGGGGCTGGGAGTTCTTGGTCTGCCGCAGACCACCCAGCGCTGCATGGCGTATCGTGATTCCCGCTCCATGCATCAGGCCATGCTCATGGGGACGCTCATCATCGGTTTCATGATCCTGTGCGCTCACCTTGCAGGAGCGCTGGGACGCGCGGTATTCCCCGATCTGCCGGCAGGGGATCTGGCCATGCCCACTCTGATTGTGGAACTTCTGCCGCCGTTCTGGGCCGGTGTGTTCATTGCCGGGCCTCTGGCAGCGATCATGTCCACTGTGGATTCCATGCTGCTTCTGGCGTCGGCGGCCATTATCAAGGATCTGTACATTCACTATCGCCTGGGCGGGGACGCATCCCGCATGCGCCCTGCCAGTCTGAAACGGGCCGGTTTTCTGGTCACGGCGGCAGTGGGCGCGCTGGTGTTCGTTTCCGCCCTTGAGCCGCCGGATCTGCTGGTGTGGATCAACCTTTTTGCTTTCGGCGGGCTGGAGGCAGTATTCCTGTGGCCTGTCGTTCTCGGCCTGTACTGGAAACGGGCCAACGCGGCGGGGGCTGTGGCCGCCATCATGACAGGGCTTGGCGTTTTTTTTCTGCTGAGCGTACTCAGGGTTCCGCTTGGGGGAGTGCATCCCATCGTGCCCACGCTGCTGGCATCCGGAGTTGCATTTGTGTTCGGCGTTCGTTGCGGTGCCGCGCCGGATCGGGAGATCATGGACGTGTTCGGCGGGTGAGGAGGACGGGCGTTCCGATATCATGGACGTTTTCTGATTGAAAATATCCTGCAGGCCGGCCCCCTGTTTCCGGTTCCCTGATTTCACGCCGCCTCAGGAGGCTCGCCCTGTCCGACCCTGTGCGCATGTTCAGGCTGTCTGAAAACACCTTTGCCGATGGAATCTGCGCGGAAAGCCCCGCCTTCCGTCCGGAAGGCGGGGCTTTCTGCAGTATACGGATATTTCCTGACGGAAACTTATTCCGCGCCAAGCTGAATGCGGAAGAACCTGCCGAGGCTGACCGCGCCTCCGGCGGCCTTGCCGGTAGCCTTGAGCAGATCGGCGATGCTCTGCTTGTCATCGCGGATATAGGGCTGCTCCAGCAGGCAGACTTCCTTGCAGTACTTTTTCACTGCGCCTTCGGCAATCTTGTCGATGATATTTTCAGGCTTGCCTTCTTCACGCGCCTTCTGGCGGTACACTTCGCGTTCACGCTCCATGAGGGCGGGATCGAGGCAGGAAGCGTCCAGAGCCAGGGGGTTGGCGGCGGCAATCTGCATCGCCACGTTTTTGGCACACTCCCTGACGCCTTCCGAGGCGGCCACGGCGTCGGAGTCGCACTTCACTTCGACCATGGAAGCAATTTTGCCGTTGGCGTGGACGTACGCACCCACCAGCCCCGCGCCGTCGACGTCGATACGGACAAATCTGCCCAGCGTGACATTTTCACCTGTGGCGGCAATGGTTTCATTCAGCATGTCCTGGAGACCGGCGTCTTCAAGAGCGGCAGGCCGGACATCTGCGATCTTCCTGACCACGGCATCGGCGAATTCCCTGAACTTGTCTCCGCGGGCGACGAAGTCGGTTTCGCACTTCACTTCAACCATGACGGCGGACTTGCCGTCTTCAGACATCCATTCGGCGATCACGCCTTCGGACGTGGCGCGATCAGCCCGCTTGGCGGCCTTGGAAAGACCCTTCTGGCGCAGCCAGTCAATGGCCTTTTCCAGATCGGCTTCACACTCGGCAAGGGCCTTCTTGCAGTCCATCATGCCCGCACCGGTCTTTTCGCGCAGGTCTTTTACCATGGAGGCAGTAATATTCATGGCAATACTCCGTTAGGTGAGGGGTTATGCCTTATTCGGCTTCAGCGGCGGCTTCCTGTTCGGCGGCTTTCTGCATGGCCGCTTCGGGATCAGCCGCGCCGTCTTCCTTCTGCATGGCGGCACCTTCGATGCAGGCTTCGGCCATGGCGTTCACAAACAGTTTAATGGCACGGATGGCATCGTCATTGCCGGGAATGATGTAGTCGATGACATCGGGATCGCAGTTGGTATCGGTCACGGCCACAATCGGAATGCCCAGCTTGCGGCATTCTTTCACCGCAATGTCTTCGCGGTGCGGATCGATGATGAAGGCCAGCTGCGGCAGCTGCTCCATATCCTTGATGCCGCCGAGGGTCAGATTGAGCTTGTCGAGTTCGCGCTGGAGGGTCAGAATTTCCTTTTTCTGATAACGGTTGATGGAACCGTCGGCGAACATGGCTTCAAGCTTCTTCAGGCGTTCGATGCTTTTCTGAATGGTGACGAAGTTGGTCAGAGTGCCGCCCATCCAGCGGTTGGTGACATAGGGCTGCCCGGCGCGGGTGGCTTCGGCGGCCACGGCTTCCTGAGCCTGGCGCTTGGTGCCGATGAACAGTACCTTGCCGCCGCCGGCCACGGTTTCCACCAGCTTGTCGTGCGCGGTGCGGAACAGCTTCACGGTCTGCTGAAGATCGATAATGTGAATGCCGTTGCGGGCGCCGAAAATGAAGGGACGCATCTTGGGATTCCAGCGGCGGGTCTGATGGCCGAAATGCACGCCCGTTTCCAGCATTTGCTTCATGCTGACATAAGCCATGACAAAGCTCCTTGAAAAAAGGTTTTTCCTCCACACCGGCTTCACCGAAACGCTCCGCCCGCTCCATATGGCGCGGGACCGGGAGCCGCTGCCGGTGTGTGTGGTTTATGTGAACGGAAATATATAGTTCCGGAACTGGAAAAAGGCAAGCGTTTTCCGGCAGTGCGGCCCCTCGCGCTGCTGCGGAGCCGTGCCGAAAATTTCCTTGACCACCGGAGACGCGAACATCCCGGGCGTTGAGGTCGGCCATGCGGCCTGTCTCCGGCTTGACCCGGGAGCGCGCACCGTTCATAATAAAGGGAAGAAGGCGGCGCTGGAGGCTGCTGGCGGGATCTGCAGAGATTATGAGATTCCGGGTGGTTCGCCAGTGCAATCCTCATCTGCGGAGGAGAATGGACTTTTTTCTTTACCCGCAAGGCATTTTGCGGAGAAGCAGAACACATCAGATCCATATCCATGCCGAAGAGGATTTCGCCTCTTGCCTGGAAGTGCAGGCCGGGCCGCTCGGCTGGCGGGAAATACAAGTTTTCCCCCATTCGCGCCATGCGGGCTGTCCTGCTCCACAACACTGCGGGAAACCTGATTAAAACGTTTCCCTGGAATGTTAATTCTGTGTTAATTGCAGCATGCGTCAGGGGGCATCCATGTCTTTTTCCATTTTATGGCACGGCCATTCCAATATGCAGATTTTTTCGGGGGGTGTGAGCATCCTGATTGATCCCTTTTTTGAAGGTAATCCTCTCGCTCCGGACTGGAGGAGCGTTCCCCGGCCTGATGTTGTTCTGGTGACGCATGATCACGGTGATCATCTGGGGCAGGCCGTTGAGATCGCCCGCGAGACAGGCGCGGCGCTGGGCGGCATTGTTGAGCTGGCCGCCCATTGTGTTGAAGAGGGGGTGCCCGCCGCCCAGGTGACAGGCTGGAACATGGGCGGCACGGCGGAACTGCGCGGCGTGCGGGTGACCATGACTCCGGCGTTTCATTCCTGTGAACGGTGGGGAGTTCCCGTCGGTTTTGTGCTGGAACTTCCCGGCGGCGGCGTGATCTATCATGCGGGAGATACCTGCCTGTTCGGCGACATGGCGCTTATCGGGAGGCAGTTTTCTCCTGATGTAGCCCTGCTGCCCGCAGGAGGCTTCTATACCATGGACGGCGTACAGGCCGCCCGCGCCTGTGCGCTGCTTGGGGTGCGGAGCGCGGTTCCCATGCATTACGGCACGTTCCCCGTTCTTGCGCCCACAGCGGAATCTTTTGTCGGCGCGCTTGCGCTGGAGGCTCCGGGATGCCGGGCCGTATGCCTGAAGCCGGGCGAGCGGGCGGAATTTGAGGCGGAAACCGCATGACGACCATCATGCGGGAAGATGAACTGGTGCGCCGGGCTCTTGCGTTTGCCGAGGAGCGCCTGCAGGAGCTGAAGAGCGAAGGACGGACGAGTGAGAGGGAGTTGTCGGCCTTGCTTGATGAAGCGGGAGCGCGCTTCAATCTGTCGCCGGCGAGGAGCGCAAGACTGACCGCGCTGCTTGAGCGGGTCGTGAAAGGAAAAACTCCGGAATGAATCTTCTGCAGCGTCGGCTTTTTGCCGAATTCAGCAAGGTATTCGCGCTTTCCCTCGCGGTTCTCCTGCTGTTCATTCTCATGGGACAGGCAATGCGTCTGCGGGATATGCTGCTGGGGCTGGAACTGGGAATGGGGGATACTCTGCGCCTGTTCGCCTATCTGACGCCTTCCCTGCTGCAGTATATCATGCCGGTTGCGTGCATGCTCGCCGTGTTTCTGACCTTCCTGCGCATGAGTTCGGATCGTGAACTGATCGCGCTCAAGGCGGGGGGGGTAAGTCTGTATCAGATGCTGCCCGCACCTCTGCTGTTCAGTTGTCTCTGTACGTTGTTTTCCCTGTGGGTCACGCTGTTTCTGGTCGGCTGGGGGGCGGGGCATTTTCGTACCGAGGTGCTGGATATCGCCAGCAGCAGAGCGCGGGTTGTTCTCCGGCCCGGCGTGTTCAATCAGGATATTCCGAACAAGGTGTTCTTTGCCCGACGAGTGGATCCGGAAAGGGGAACGCTGGCGCAGGTGCTGGTGGAGGATAAATCCCGTCCGGACATGCGCCTCACCATTCTTGCGCCCCTGGGGAGCCTGGGAGTGGACTACAAGCTGGGGGAGCTGCTGTTCCTGCTCAAGAACGGACGTATCTATACCGAGCGCGGCGATGCCGTCACTACGCTCGGGTTTGAGGAATACGTCGTCCGCCTGCAGCTGAGTGAAATGTTCAGGTCTCTGGATATGGGGCCGCTCAAGCCGGGAGAGATGACGTGGAGTCAGCTTATGGGCGCGGATGACAGCGAGCTTGCCAGAACCGATCAATGGTTTGCCAACAAGGTGATTGTCGAGCGGCATTCGCGGGTGGTCTTCCCCCTGGCATGCATTCTGCTTTCCCTTATCGCCATTCCTGTGGCGGTTTCTCTGGAAGGTGTGCGGCGGCAGAGCGGCATGGTCATGGGGCTGGTAATTTTTCTGTTGTATTATACCGTGCTTTCGAGCGGCATGAACATGGGCAAATACAACGGGGTCAATCCGTTATACTGCGTGTGGGCGCCCAATCTGGCTTTTCTGCTGTTTGGCCTGGAGGGGTTTCATCTGGCGGCTCAGGAACGTATGCCCCACGCGCTGGAATGGCTGCGGCGTTTCCGCCAGTCGAGAAAGAAGCGTGACGCCGGAGAAGGAAGTGCCGGCAGGAACAGGGAGGGAACGGCATGAGTCTGCTGTTCCGTTATCTCTTTTTCCGTCATGCCCGGCTGCTGCTGCTCACCCTTGCACTGGGCGGCGGGATGTTCATGCTCACGGATATGGTGGATCGGCTTGACGTCCTTCTCGATGCCGGAGCAAGCCCGATGCTGATGCTGCTGTACTATGCGGCGCGCCTGCCCGGCATCATTGCCCAGATTCTGCCTGCAGTATTCCTGCTGGCTTCCGTCATTCTGCTCTGCCTCATGGCGCATAACCGGGAGAGCACGGCCCTTCAGGCCGGAGGAATTTCTCCCGGCACGATAACCGTCATGCTCGTGTGGTGCGCCTTGTTCTGGGGGATCATCCAGTTCGGCTGCTCCCAGTACTTCGGCATCAAGGGTGAAGAGATGGCCGGTCGGATATGGCAGGAGCAGGTGCGTCAGAGGAAGAGTTCTCTGAGGGTGCTGGACAATCTGTGGTTCAGTGACCACGACTGGATAGTATCTGCCGGTGAACTGCGCGAAGACGGTCAGGGCCGGGATCTGGCCGCGTATCAGCTTTCGGATGACGGACTGCGGTTCGACACCGTAATCAGAGCATCCCGTTTTGAAACGCGCGGGGGAAGCTGGACGGCGCTCGACGCTCTGCGTATCCGGCCGGAAGAGTATGTTTCCGAACAGGTCGCGGAACTGGCGCTGCCGCTGACGCAGGATGCAAGCCTGTTTTTTGTGTCTGAAAGCGAGAAGCCCGAGCAGCTTTCCTTCTGGCTGCTTGGAGAAGCCATCACCCGGCTGAGGGATGCGGGGTCCAACGTGGAAGGGCTTCAGACCCTGTGGCACGGCAAGCTGGCCTATGCAGCTTCACTGATGGTCATGGCGCTTGTCGCAGCCGCCATAGTGTCCTGGCGGGACAACGTATATATGGCGGTGGCGCTTGCCATTGTCGTGACCTTTGTGGTCTATGTGCTGACTCTGTTCGGTGATACCATGGGGCAGCGCGGTCTGGTTCCGCCCGTGGCGGGAGCCTGGGGGCCTCAGGTCATACTGCTGTGCATTGCGCTGCTGCGCCTGCACTATGCCGGGCTGAGGCGCTGATGTCGTTTCCGGAGACGCGCCCATGAATATGGACGGCGCACCTTTCGATGCTCTGTTTTTCGCTCGTAAGCGATGCGTGCCCGAACGTCTCGGCTCGTTCGGGTTCAGGCCGGACGGCGGCGGCCACAAGTATGCCGTGCCGATACTGGAGGGGCATTTTCTTCTGTCCGTTGTCATTGACGCGGCAGGCGCGGTTGCGACGAATCTGGTGGATACGGCTGCAGGCGAAGAATATGTGCTGCACCAGACTCCGGGCGCGCACGGGGCCTTTGTGGGCAGGGTCAGGGAAGAAGTCGGGGCCGTCCTGAAGGCTGTTGCCGATTCCTGTTTTGTACCGTTTGTGTTCCAGAGTGCCGAAGCGCAGCAGGTCCTCCGCCATGCTCGTGACATGTGGCAGGAAGAGCCGGAGTTTCTCTGGCCGAAGTTTCCCGACAATGCAGTCCTGCGACGCAGGGACAGCAGCAAGTGGTATGCTGTTCTGCTGGTGCTGGCGAAACACAAGCTGGGCCTGGACTCCGATACTCTTGTTGATATCCTCGATCTGCGCGGCAGGCCCGGGGACATTGCCGCGCGTATGGAGAGGGGAGCCTGCTTACCCGGCTGGCATATGAACAAGAAGCACTGGTACACCATCTGCCTTGACGGTTCCGTGCCCGTGGACGACATTCTCCATCATTTGGAGGAAAGCCGGGCGCTGGCGGGAAAGTAACTTGAGGCATCCTGCGACTGAAAATATCCGGCAGCCTGCCGCCGGTTCCGAACAGCAGACTTCACTTTTTCTGCCGGAGTCTGACACTGCAAGCGAATTGCGGCAATACCGGACAGGGGAGCCCCCCAGCATCTTCAGCCGTCGGCGTGAAACTCATCGGCATTTTTGATTTGAAAATGCTCCGCTATTGCCTGAGCGTGTCCGGCCGTGCCGTTTTGAGCCGATAGGCTGACACAATATTCTGAATTTTTTCGACGGAAGCAGTTTGCTTTTTGAGCAGTTCCAGATAGAAGCGCGTATTTTCAGCAACTACGGCAAGAGCCTGGAGATTTTCATCGCCGGGATCCGCAGCGAGCGCTTCGACACCTGCCTTTCTGTACGATATGGAAATATCAATCAGGACGTCAAGCGGGAGGCGGATAGCCTGGGAGAGGCACGCCTCTTCGGGCGACACATTCTCCTGCATGGAAAGAACATTCTGGAGGTAAGACGGATTTGTTCAGCAGCGATGACAGGGATGCAGGATGAGTAAAGGGGCGTTTTCGCCCCTTTCGTATCTCATGCCCGCCGCATGTCTTCGACAAGGCTATTGAGGATCTGTGCCTGCCGGGCAAGATCCGATACCGCATGAGTTGCTTCCTCCATGGCACGAGCGGTTTCCCCCGCGATGGTTGTAACCTGGGTAACCGATCTGTTGATTTCCTCGCTGGAAGCTGACTGTTGTTCGGAGGCGGCGGCGATGGCCCGGACCTGATCCTCCGTACTTTCCGTTATTTTTACTATTTCTTCAAGCGCTTCGCCGGAATGTCCGGCCAGTTCCGTAGCCGTGTCAATACTGTGTACCGCCGTTTCCACCTGCCGCATGCTCTGGTTGGCGCTTTCCTGAATGGCTGTAATAGCGTCACCTACCTGGGATGTCGAGGCCATGGTTTTTTCCGCCAGCTTGCGAACTTCATCTGCAACTACGGCGAATCCCCGTCCTGCTTCCCCTGCCCGGGCGGCTTCAATGGCCGCATTGAGCGCCAGCAGATTGGTCTGATCCGCTATGTCGGAAATCACGCTCATAACCTGGCTGATGGACTGGGCATGGCCATCCAGAACCTTCATGTCTGCCATGAGTTTCAGGGCCAGACGCTGGACTTCCTTGATGCTTTCCAGTGCGTTCTGTACAACTCTCTCGCCTTCTTCCGCCTTTTCCCTGGCCTGAGAGGACATTTTTGCCGCGTCTCCGGCATTTCTGGCCACTTCCAGCACAGTACTGTTCATCTCTTCCATTGCAGAGGCTGTTTCTTCCGTACGAGCCGCCTGTTCCTCCGCGCCCCTGCCTGCCTGTTCAATCTGGGCGGAAAGCTCGGTAGAGGCGGAAGAGATGATGGATACAGCTTCTTCCACCTGCGTGGCGGCAGTCAGCATGCCTTCGCGTCTGGCGTTTTCCGCTTCCCGGCGGGCGGCCTGCGCATCTTCCAGCGCCTTGTGCGCTTCTTCCGTGGCAGCTTCAGCTTCATGCGTCTTCTGTTCCGCTTCAGCAAAGAGCTGACGGATATTATCCACCATATGTCCGATACCGCGCGAAAGCGTACCTATCTCGTCGCCCCGTCGGCTTGCCTTATCCAGTTCAGCCTGCATTTCAGGAGAAACGGTGAGGTTTCCTTCTGCTATAGTGGTAACGAAATTGGCTCCGCCTTTAAGAGTAGAACTGATATTTCGCGCAAAAGTGAAGATAATCAGCCCTACAATAAGGATTGAAACAGTTACCAGAATAATATTGCTGTACAGCATGGAAGTAATGGGGCGGAGAACTTCCTCCCTCTCCTGGGCCAGCACAAGAATCCAGCCCATTTCAGGAATGGAACGGAAATAGGCAACCTTTTGCCTCCCGTCCCATTCATATTCCTGTCTTCCATTACCCTTGCTCAGAATCTGGCGTACCCATTCCTCCTTTGAGTCGTCATCTCCAATATAACTTTTGTTGGGATGCATGAGGATGGTGCCTTTTTCACTGTAAACGTAACATATACCTGTACTGCCGAGTTTTACTATATCTGTTGATCTTGAACTCAGTGCGGGGATGTCTATATCCGCAAACAGGACTCCCAGTGATTTTCCATCAATGGAGACGGGAACAGCTATAATTGTTGTTTGTTCTTTTGTCGTTGAACTTATGAGGTTTTCTACGGTCTTCTGATTTTGCATGCCTGCTTTAAAATAGTTTCTCTCTGCCCGTGACGTTCCGTTTTGGTCCGGAGAACTGTGCGCAAGAACAGTGCCGTCCGCAGAGATAAGACCAGCTTCGCGAATAAGTTCATAATCGCTGACAAAACTGCTCAGTTCAGTGGAAGCTGAGGATTTCAGTGCTTCCAGACGAGAAGAGGAGCCTCCACTTGCATATTCCTGCAGCAGATCCCGGAAGTGGGCGGAGTGGGCGCTGTTTTCTATACTGTCACCAAGTTCGGCTCCCATGTTTGCCAACAGCCTTTGCTGTTGCTCTACAATCAGCGTCATATCTTCCGCTGTCTTTGAAACCAGGGCTTTTTCCGCCGTATGGAAGCTGAACCCGGCTACAGTCACCAGACCAAGCAGCGCCGGAGTCAGAATGTACAGAAGTAATTTTGTCAAAAGCGTAAGGCGCATATTCCCCTCCTTTCCCTGACAGACCCAAACGAGTGAAGTATGTACTCATGGTTTCATATGATAATTTTACGATACTCCGATATTTGGTGATTTCAAGCATAAAAATGAAGGAAGAATACCGTTTGGTATTGCGATACATGAGGATTTTTTTCTCAATGCGTCATTTAAGCGTGGAGTTGAAATTAACCTTCGGGAGCGCGAGCGCCAGCGAGCCTGGAGCGTCCCCCCGCGCCGCATGGTCATGCGGCATGGAGAGGGTACGGAGTGCGAGCGCGGCGTTTTCCGCGCAAAACGCAAGCGGGAGCGAGTATCGTCAGAAGGTCGTGAAAGCATGTCACGAGGCGCGAGCGAGCCGGTGTGAATACATGCTGTCTTTCGCCCGTCACGGGCGACATCGGAGCAGCCGTAATTCACTTGCGGCCGATTCGAAGGAGGCGTGAAACCTGCGGGCCGGAACATGGGGTCCTGCCCGGCAGATATTTTCAATAACAAAACGCTCTAGGGAAATACTCGACACACCCGGATGGAAACCCGGAATGCAATCAGCTACGGAACTGGCACGTCAGTTTTTCTTGTTGTCCGCCAGCAGGGTTTCCATATATTTTTCCACGACGTCACGGGTCCAGACTGCGTCGTCGTACAGGGGGTCCTGCGTGTTGATGGAACTGGCGCAGATGAAAATGATATGCCCGCGCACCAGCAGGATAAGAGTGGTCAGGCTGGTGAGCATGCGATCATCGGCAGGGCTGCCGGCATGGCCGGGGGAGAGAGGATAGGCCAGTTGATACTGAAAGAGACGAAGATTTTCCGTGCTGCGGGTATCCAGCAGAAGATTGCGTCCGTCCCGGCCGGCCTGGAGAAGCACTTCCTCCAGTGCAAGGCTGTCGCGCAGAGCGGCGGAGGGAGCCTTGTCAAAGGAGAGGAAGCCTTCTTCCAGGATACGGCCAAGCAGCGCGATGTCGTCCTTATTGAAAGGCGCGTCATTCGCTTTTGCTATGCCATAGACGGCAAGCTGTCGGGTGAGGGCGTAATGTTTGCCTTCTTCGTAAAAGTGGGCCTGATTTTCCGGAAGAAACAACCGGAGGAGCCTGGCGCGTTCACCGAGTTGGCGGGCATTTTCCGCAAACAGCGTACCGTTCTTTTCCTTTATTTCCACAAAATCGGTGGGGGGGCGCAGGATCAGGGGCGGCGGAGATGCGGGGGCTTCTCCGCCCGGTTCAGGCTTTGCCAGAGCAGGACGGGGGTGATGAAGCGCGGCGCTCGCTGCGAAGAAAACGGCAAGGAACAGTATGACAAGAGGAAGGAACCGCACGAAAGACGCCGGAACGTCGCGGAAGACGTTCCGGCGGAACGTTGGGCGCATATTTCGTTCAGCTATGGGGATCACTTGCGCGCCAAAGCTTTCATGGCCTCGGTTCCGGCATGCAGGCCGGCTTCAAAGCAGGCCAGGTTTCGCGGAACAAAGGCTTCCTTGGTACCTGCGGCAATGACCTTTTTCTGGGTTTCCGGCTGGATGGGCATGACCCCTGAGGCGTACAAGGCGCCCAGCATGACCATATTCAGCCCGAGGGCGTTGCCCTGGGCCAGCGCAATTTCACGACCGTCAAAGGCCAGCACTCTGCCGCACTTGGCGTTCAGATAGGCCAGCAGTTCGGGAACGGGCGGATAGGCTTTGTCGTCCCCCGCGGGAGAGAAGGGCTTGAGCGGGGCGGTGGACGTGATGACCAGGCTGTCCCTGTGGATTTTGTTCAGCGCGCGTACCGCCTCAAGGGGTTCAAAGGCCAGCAGAATGTCGGCGCAGCCGTCAGCAATGGTGGGGCTGAGCGCGCCTCCCAGCACCGCCGTCGATTCCACCACTCCGCCGCGCTGGGCCATACCGTGCGTTTCACTGAGGACGACGGGCACCCCTGCCTCCAGAGCGGCTTCACCCACAAGTTTGGAGGCCAGTACATTGCCCTGGCCTCCGACGCCCACAAAATATATTTTCAGCGTATTCATCAGATTTCCTCACAGGGTTGCGGCTGTGCAAGTCATGAAGCAGCAGGTTTTGATGTTTTCCGGGAGGAGCCGGAAAAGACGTTTCATCCGGGGCTACCTCACCGGGCGGATCGCCTGCCGGGGGCAGACCTGAACACAGACGGCGCAGCCGGAACACTGGGTGGGATCAATAGTAATGCGGTCGCCCTCAGGCTGGAAGGCCGGGCAGCCATAGTCCCTGACGCAGGTGCGGCACTGGTCGCATTTTTCCTGATCCACGGTAAAAGTCGGACGCTTTTTGCCGTCCCCCTGGCGCTTATGATGCAGAGGGCATGGCTCACGGGCAATAATGACGGAAAGACCGTCATAATCAAGCGCCTCGCGCACCGCGGCCTCCATCTTTTTGAGATTGGAAGGTCTGACCACCTGAACATGGCGGACTCCCAGCGCCCTGACCACCGCTTCGGCGTCAATGGGCGTAAGTCTGGCCATGGCGGCGCGTTCGTCACCTTCCGGATCAATGGCGAAAGAAGGCTGGTGCCCGGTCATGGCTGTCACCTGGTTGTCGAGAATGACCAGCGTGTATTTGTGGCCGTTGTAGACGGCATTTGCCAGACCCGTCATGCCGGAATGGAAAAAGGTGCTGTCTCCGATAAATGACAGGATCTTCTGTCCGGTATGTTCCGTGGCCTGATCCAGTCCGCAGGGCAGGGACGCGGATGCGCCCATGCACAGGATGGTGTCGGCCATGCGCAGGGGCGCGCCGAAGCCGAGAGAATAGCAGCCGATATCGTTGGGAAACAGCAGGTCCTGACCGGCGGCCGCCTTTTTGGCCGCATAGTAGGAAGCGCGATGCGGGCAGCCCGGGCAGAGGTTGGGCGGGCGTACCGGCAGCCTGGGCCGATCAGCGAGATCGGGGCGGAGGGCCGGCTTCCAGGGGACGCCGAAGAAGACCGCCGCAGCCTCACGCACGATTTCGGAGTCGTACTCATACAGGCGGGAAAGCCCGGCGACGCCCTTGCCGCCGATTTCCACCTCAACACCGTATTTCTGGGCAAGAGCGCGGAGGAAATTTTCCATGAGAGGCTCAAGTTCCTCGATAACCAGCACCTTTTGCTTGCCGCGCAGGAAGGCGAGCAGGGCCTCGTCCGGTTCGGGATAGCTCAGGCCCGCACGGAAAACGGCAGTCTTGCCGCTCAGTCCCAGGGAGGTCACGGCATCCATGGCGTAGGCGTATCCGATGCTGCTGGCCACGATGCCGAAAGGCGCGTTTTCCGCGCCGCGTGCAAAGTTGAATGGGGAAGCGTTGCTGATGACGCGCGCCCTGTCCAGACGTTCCAGGAGTTCCCGATGCATCCGGGTGGCGTTGACCGGCAGCGTGACTTTGGAATGATCCTTTTCAACATGCACGGGTTTGGGCGGTTCGGTAATTTCACCGAGTTCGACCACGCCGCGCAGATGCGCCACGCGGGTAGTGGAACGCACCATGACGGGCATGCCCAGCTCATGCGAGAGCCGGAACGCCGCAACGGTCATGTCTTTCATTTCCTGCGCGGAGGACGGTTCAAACAGGGGGAGGCCGAACAGACGGCAGTAATTGCGGTTATCCTGCTCGTTCTGGCTGGAAAAGAGGCTGGGATCATCGGCATTGTAGATGACCAGGGCGCCCTTGACGCCGATGTAGCTCAGCGTGCCGAGCGGGTCGGCCGCCACGTTGAGCCCGACATGTTTCATGGAACTGAGACTGTACAGCCCGGCCATGGCCGCACCTGCCGCCGCTTCCACGGAAACTTTTTCATTGGCGCCGAATTCCATGCGGAAGGGGGCGCCGGCCTGAAGCTTGAAAAGCAGCGTGCCCACTTCGGACGACGGTGTGCCGGGGTAGGAGCAGGCGAAATTGAGGCCTGCTTCGTAGGCTCCTCGCACCAGAGCCTCATTGCCCATGAGAAGGACTTTTTTCCCGGGCGCGTTTTCCAGCAGATTACTCATGTCGTTATCCTTGTCAGAGTCAGAGGCATCCCGCGCCAGTGAGCGCGGATGTTGTCGGGAAGGTGGTATAATCACCCAAGAGAGCCCCTGTGTCCAGCCCTCCGGTTCTTTGCCGCAGGGAATGTTCATGAATTGTCTGATGATGCCCTACGCAGGGCGGGGCAGCTCTTCCGTGCTGATGATGCGGCCGTCACGCATGACGGCGCGGTGCGTCAGGCCGGGAAGAATATCGTCCCCGCGGTGACTGATCAGAATAATCTGGACGCCGCCATGCATCAGCAGCGCGATCAGTTCCATCATCCTCCGGCGGGATGTGGCGTCCAGACCGGTAAATGGTTCGTCGAGAAGCAGAAGAGCAGGGGCGCCCGCCAGCGCACGCGCCAGCAGCACACGCCTTGCCTGCCCGGTGGAGAGGGTTCTGAAGCGGCGCTCCCCCAGGCCGTCCATGCCGGACAGGCGAAGACAGCGCATGGCTTCCGCCTGTTCACTCTCCGAAAACTCCCGATGAATGCCGATACTGCCGTCCAGGCCGCTGAGAGCAACCTCGAACACGGTGTCGTCATGACTGTAAAGCGCCTGGAGACGGTCGGAGACCAGACTGATGTGCCGCTGGATGTCGGAAAGCAGATCGAGTTCGCATGGCCTGCCGTCTGCATCGACGAGGAAGCGGCGCAGGCTTCCTCCTGCGGCAATGGGTTCCTCCCCCATGAGAGTGCGCAACAAGGTCGATTTGCCCGCTCCGTTGCCGCCGGCCAGCAGCCACTGCTGGCCGGGTTCCACTTTCCAGTCTATGTCGTGCAGCACTTTCTGACGCTCGATAAAGACAGTGGCGCGACTGAATGTGAATCCGATGCCGCGGGCGTTTTTCCCGGCGGAAAGAGGAAGAGGGGGGGGGGCCGATGAAAGGGCATCGTCAAATCGTTCGGGGGGCAGGCAGTCCGAGGCGTCCCTGTCGCATGGTTCGACGAGTCTGCCCGCGTTCATTCTGCCGATAAGACGGCAGAAGTCCGGCACTTCTCCATCACGTCCCGTCCGATGACTGGTGAATACGACAGTGGGGGCACTCGGCCCCGCAACTGCGGAGTCAAGGGCGCGGAAAAATGCTGCTCTCGCTTCTTTGTCCAGACCGTCGGCGGCCTCGTCCAGAAGAAGAATCACAGGATGCCGGAGCAAGGCCCGCACCAGCAGGAGCAGGCGGAGCTGGCCCTGCGACAGCGTGGAGGCGTCTCTGCCCAGCAGTGCCGCAGCGCCGAGTTCCCGGGCCAGGGCGCGTGCCGCCTCGCAATCCTCGGGGGCGGCGTCTCCATAGAGCATATAGCCGTCATGCAGCCCGGAAAGCACAACCTCCTCACCTGAAACATGCCAGCCCTGCCGCATATATGTTTCCTGCAGAGCCGGAGATACGGAGGCGCACATGGCGCGTCCGGTCAGAGGCGTCGTATCGGGCCGGGGATTTCCCTGTTCGTCGGGAACGCGAGGGTCGAACCATGTGACAGACCCGCCGTCGCGCTGATCAGGCCATGCTTCGCCGCACAGAACCTTGAGCAGGGTCGACTTGCCCGAGCCGTTGGGACCGAGCAGGGCCATGTGGTGTCCGGGGAACAGATCGAGGTCGACATGATCCAGGGCGCGGAAGCCCTGCATGGTAACGGTTACCTGGTGGAGACTGACAAGTGCTGTGGACATGACGGAGTTATGGCTGGTGACGGGAAAAATGGGCAGGGGAGGAGCCGGCTTCAGCAAGAACCGGGACAGTGAGTGTGCAGCATGTGGCAAAAACAGACATGATGCTTGAACATGCCGCTGCAACGCCTAGAAAGGCAGAACGCGCACTTCACGGGTTCCGTCTCGTCTCCGTCGGAAGACAAGACTTTCCGTGTATCCGGCGGCGGAAGCATGGCGGGCGAGTTCTTCAAAGCCGGCGCCGATGGTGTTGACGCAATGTCCGTCCGAGCCGAAACTGACAGGCAGGCGCAGATCGGCTGCCGCCTTGACGATTTCGCCGCAGGGATAGATTTCCCGACAGGGCTTGCGCAGTCCGGCGGAGGAAATTTCCATGGCCATGCCCGCATCCCTTGCCGCGCGCAGCGCGTCCCGCACCAGTTCCATGCTGTCGGGCCTGGCCAGCCAGTCATGAAACTCGTTTACACTGAAAATCTTGATCAGGTCAGGGTGGGCTACAATGTCATACAGTCCGGATTCCGCCATTTTCTTCATAGTGGCGTAATAACGGCAGTAGCACTCTTCCTTGTACTCGGCGGAAAGCTTTTTCCAGTCATCGGCAGAGGCGTCGAAGCCCCATGTCCCGAGAAAATGGATGCCCCCGATCACATACTCAAAGTGTTCTTCTGCCAGAATATGTTTCTGGAAGGGAACCTCGTCTTCCAGCCAGTCCATTTCCAGCCCGAGCAGGACTTCTTCCCTGCCCTCGCGGCCCGCCTCGGCGGCAATTTCCCGCACTTCACGGATATAGTCCCCGAAATGCGCGGAGAGCCGTTCACGGTATTCATTGGGATAGTCATATCCCAGCGGACGGGGAGAGTGTTCGGAAAAGCCGTGGATCTGCAGCCCCTTCCGTTTGCCTGCCTCGTACATTTCCCGCGGGGTACTGCTGCCGTGGGCATAAAGGGTATGCGTGTGCAAGTCCGCGTGAATCATTGAGAAGCTCCGGAGAGAACGCGTTAACCTGCATGGCCGGAACGCATACGGAACATCCGGAACTTCCATGCCCGACCTCCCGTGCGCCCCGGCTCCTGCGGGCGGTTTTATTCCTTGGGACGTCTGACAACGGTATCAAAGGCGTCAAGAACGGCTTCGGCCACATCCTCGTCACGCACGGGATCGCCTACCACAATGGTTCCCTTCTGACAGTAACGGGCGGGCAGTCTGTTCAGCGCCAGCGCGTACATGTCCTGATAGTCCTTTTCCGTCAGTGTGGAGGCGTAGGCCGCTCCCCGGCCCTGACTCATGAACTCCGCAAGCGCTTTGCGGACCTTTTTTTCATTGCGGTTGACGACTGTGCTGAAATCCATGTCATCCGGATTCATGGTGGAACTCCTTCCGGGCTGTTGTTCACTCCAGGCCGAAACGGCGGGCAATTTCCCTTGCGGCTTTCCGGCCTGCACCCATGGCAAGGATGACCGTGGCCGCGCCGGTGACGATGTCGCCTCCGGCAAAGACGTTGGGAATGGAGGTTTCGCCGGTGGTTTCGTCCGTTACGATATAGCCCTTGCGGTTCAGTTCGAGTTCGGGCGTGGCCTCCAGAAGCAGCGGGTTGGGACGGGTACCCAGCGCGATGATGGCCAGATCCGTCTCATGGGTGAAGGTATCGCCCTCCACAGGCTGGGGACGGCGGCGGCCGGAGGCGTCGGGTTCACCAAGTTCCATGCGCTGGAGTTCCACGCCGGACAATCGTCCGCTCTCGTCGCCGATGAAGCGGAGCGGAGCGGCAAGCTCCATGAGGGTGACGCCCTCTTCCAGCGCGTGTTCGATTTCTTCCCCGCGTGCGGGCATTTCCGCCCTGGTACGACGGTACACGATGTTCACGCTTTCCGCCCCCATGCGCATGGCCGTGCGGGCCGCGTCCATGGCTACGTTTCCCGCCCCGAACACCGTGACCTTTTTGCCGGGATAGTTGGGGGTGTCGTAACAGGGGAAGTCATAGGCCCGGCCGAGGTTGGCCCGGGTAAGATATTCGTTGGCGGAGAAGACGCCGATGAGGTTTTCCCCGGGGATATCAAGGAACAGGGGCAGCCCCGCGCCCACTCCGATGAATACGGCCCTGTAGCCTTCCTCAAGAAGCCGGGGGACTTCCACCGTACGGCCGCCTACCCAGTTGGTGCGGATATCCACATCAAGAGCACGCAGGTTGTCCAGTTCTCTGGCCACCACGTCCTTGGGCAGACGGAAGGAGGGGATGCCGTATACCAGCACGCCGCCGGGCTCGTGCAGCCCTTCAAAAACCGTGACCCTGGCCCCGAGCGCGGCAAGATACCCCGCGCAGGTGAGCGAGGAGGGGCCGGAACCGATGCAGGCAACCCTGACATCATGACGCGGGGCGGCGCATCCCATGTCCGTGTCGCAGGCTCCGGCTGAGGCATTGTCGGCCACATAGCGCTCAAGCCTGCCGATGGCCACGGGCTCACCCTTTTTGCCGAGGATGCAGGCCCCTTCGCACTGTTTTTCCTGCGGGCAGACGCGGCCGCACACGGCGGGCAGACTGTTGGTGCTGCGCAGGATGCGATAGGCTTCCGTCAGATTTCCTTCCGCTACCCTGGCGATGAATTCGGGGATACGCACTTCCACCGGGCAGCCGGAACGGCACAGAGGCTTTTTGCACTGGAGACAGCGCGAAGCTTCGGCCGCAGCCATTTCAGAGGTATAACCCAGGGCGACTTCTTTAAAATTTTTGACGCGTTCGGCCGGAGCCTGACAGGGCATGTCAGTACGGGGGATTTTTGCGCCGAAAATTTTCTTTGCTTCCATTGTCAAATCCTTGATATTGCGGTTGGCATGTCCGCCCGGAGCTGTTTTGCCCTGCGGGCGCGCTCCGAACCGGCCGCATGCGCGGTGCCGGCGTTTTTCAGGGCGGCTTCCGGGAGGGATGCGGCCGTTCCTTGTGACGGGGGCCTTTCAGAGCCCTTCCGGGGCGGCGTCCTGTCTCGCCGCAGCATGTTGCGGAACGGCTCGAAGTGAAGCGGTTGGCACCACATGACATTGAATATTTTGTATTCAATATTATCAGGAGCGCTTCGCCGGAGACATGGTTTCAGCTCGCTCGCTGTGGCCCGCCGCGCCGGGCCCGCGTCGACGCCTCGTGCGCGGGAATCTTTCATGCTGCGGAGTGCCAGAGCGTTTTGCCGTTGAAAGTATCTGCTGGCCGGAACCCTGTGTCCGGCCCGCAGGGTTCCCCCCTGAAGCCGGAGATGTACGCCGCAAGTGAATTGCGGCGACCCCGGAGAGGGGACAGCGCGGAGGAGTCCCGCTGCGCTCGATTCCGGGAACATGCTGAGTCAAAATGCCCTAATGCGCGCCGCACCGGCAGGCATGACCGGCTTTGTGGCGTTCAAGGGAAAGTGCTTCCTGACTGCGGAATGCGGAGAGCCGCTTGCTCAGTTCTGCGAAATCCACCTGATGCCCGTCAAATTCCGGGCCATCCACACAGGTGAATCTGGTTTCGCCTCCCACGCTGACGCGGCACGCGCCGCACATGCCCATGCCGTCCACCATGAGTGAGTTGAGACTGACCGTGGTCTTCACCCCGAAATCTGCCGTCAGTCTGGCCACGGCCTGCATCATGGGAACGGGGCCTACTGCCACCACTTCCGCGATGTCACTGTCCTTTTCCAGCCTGTCCTTGAGCGGATCGGTCACGATGCCCTGCATGCCGAAGGAGCCGTCGTTGGTGGAGACCAGCACTTCATCGCAGAACCTGGAAAGTTCATCGTGGAAAAGCAGCAGATCCTGACTGCGCGCGCCGATACAGGCAATGACATAGTTGCCCGCCTTATGGTGTCCTTTGGCTATATGATGCATGGCCGCCACACCGGTGCCGCCGCCCACGCACACGACCTTTTTCGGCGCGGGGAGTTTCTCGATATGCGTCGCCTTGCCGAGCGGGCCGCAGACGTCGAGAATGGCGTCGCCTTCGTCAAGTTCTTCCAGAACAGTAGTGGATTTGCCCATAACCAGATAAACAATGGTAATGGTGCCGGTTTCCGGGTCCGTATCGGCAATCGTCAGGGGAAAGCGTTCGCCGTGTTCGTCGACGCGAAGCATGACGAAATGCCCCGGTTTTGCCGTACGCGCGATGTGCGGGGCATCCAGCACCAGCTTGCTGGTCCTGCCGGGGATGAGTTTTTCCTTGTGCAGAATGGTGGTGGGCATACAAGCTCCTTGCCTTGTTTCGCTCCTCAGTCCGGTCGTCCGTTGATGAGTGCGTCTCCCACGGGGTAAGGGGACATCCTCTGCCCGCGCCGTCATCAGCAAATGTCGCCCTGCGGGATGTCTCTGCCTGAGGGAAGATTTTGCAGATGAGAATCTACCTGCGGCATCGTTTTGTCAATCTATTTTCTCTTTGCACTCTGTTGCGGAATAGTATTGGTGGCGTTGTGCGTGATGTATGGCATTGCTCCGGCATGGGGCGGCAACATGTACTCGCGACCGGCTCGCTTGCGCCTTCGTGCGGTTGCGCCGCCCAAAGGCTCGCGCTCCGCGAGACATTGCTTCCGCGACCTCCTGATGACGCTCGATCGGCTTTGCCGATACCCGCTCCCGCCTGCGTTTCGCGCGGAAAACGCTGCGTTCGCACTGCGTGCCCCCACCATGCCGCATGCCCATGCGGCGGGGGGGCGTCGCTTCATGGCTCGCTGCGTTCGCGCCTCCGGCGGTCAGGGGTATTTTCAGCACAATTCTCCGGGCCTCTCTTGGGGGGCTGCAGCGGAAGCACAGGTGGAGAACCTCTTGCGTGGATGCCGTCTTGGCGTTAAGCTGGGGAGAATTGACTGAAAACAGGAAGCAGAGGCAGCATGTCCGCCCTGGGTTCCTTTTTCCCAAGCAGGAGGTTGTCATGGATTTCGTCATTTTCTTCACCGGCATCGCGGCCGTTGCCTGCGCCCTTTACTATCTCAAGAAGACCAATCCCAACAAGCCGCATGCTCACTGAGTCGGAACGTTCCATGGAGTTCTATCGCATTACGCGCCCGGATGACCCCGCGCTGAAAGATTTCTGGCGGATGTATGAATGCAGCTTTCCGCCCGAGGAGCGCCGCTCAAGGGAAGGGCAGGACAATATCATTTCCGATCCCGCATATCACTGCCTGGCAGCAATGCCTTCCGGCGGCGGGCAGCCCGCTTCTGAAGGGGAAAACGGAAGAAAGCCAGTGGGCTTGTTCTGCTTTTGGATGTTCCCGGAAATTTGCTATCTTGAGCATCTTGCCGTGCATCCGGATCATCGTTCCGGGGGAATCGGCGGAAGGATACTGCGCACATGGCTCGAACGTTACGGCGACGCACGCCTGACCGTTCTGGAAATCGACCCGCCGGTAACGGAAATCGCCCGACGCCGCAGGGGATTTTATGAACGCAGCGGATTTGTGTTCAATGGCGGAGAGAGAGGGCTGTTCATGCATCCCTCGTTCGGGCGGACGCCGCACTATCATCCGCTGTGTCTGATGAGCCTTGGCCGCCCGATGAGTGAAGAGGATCGCCGTGTATTCAATGATGCCGTACTGCGGCGTGTGCTGAAATACGCCGGTCCGCCGTATGCCGGTCCGGCGGTGCAGACGTTTTGAAAGGAAAATCCCCCGACATGAACTGCCGGGGGATTTTTGCACCGCAGAGCATGTTTGTGAGAAAATCTCTTCAGGCTGGCATCGGGATAAATTCCACTCCCCCCCGCGCGGCGGTTTTTTCAGCCTGCGCAGGGTCAAGAGCGAACAGCGCGGTGGAATAGGCATCGGCAAGAGCGGCGTTCGCCGCCATGGCGCTTGCGGAAAAGAGTCTTCGAGCATCAGGAGCCGAAAAGTGTGCAGGCAGAATATGTTCGTAGCCTCTGGCAAGACTTTCGGAATTTCCTGATGTAGCCAGAGCCATGCCGCACAGGGGAACGACCCGCGCGATCCGGCCGTCGGAATTCATGATTCCCACCGTCCAGGGCCTCTGTCTTCCCGGGCTTCCTGCCGCAAAAATATCTCCTCCGGCGTTGATCAGGTGATCGGATACGCCATGTCTGTTCAGAATACCGCTGATGGCGTCAACAATAAATCCTTTGGCTATTCCGTCCAGACTGCACAGCAGTTCTGATGACTCCAGCCTCAATCCCGAGTCATCCAGACGCAGAGCTTCCGGTTTACTCAGTTCCGCAATCCTTTTCAGTCCATTTCCCCGGACACCCTGCCGCTTTGCCTCTGCAACGGTGACAGCCAGGGGGTTGAATGCGTTTTTTGTGGCGGTGGAAATCCTGAAACTCAGGGACAGAACCTGACGGAGTTCGGGCGGGATATCGCGGATGGCTCCCTGCCGATTAAGCAGCCCCAGCGGTGCCGAGGATACATGTCTGGTCAGGAGCGATTCCAGTCTGGAGGCTTCGGCAAAGGCCGCCTCAACGGCTTCGGCGGTCTGCTGACTCAGGGGACTGCGGGTGCTGATGCTGACCAGTGTGCCCATCATCAGGCGAGTCTGTTCATGCGGCGGATTGTCCGTTCCGGCAGTCCTCAGGGAGGAAAAAACGGCGTGAAGGGACCACGGCGCCAGGAGAATACCTCCTGCAGCGGCAAGTCCCCGCAGAAAATGTCGTCTTGATTCAAGCATTTTGCAACTCCGGCAAGACACATCGAAAGGCAGAAGGTGATGTTCCGTATCGATGTTGTAAAAAAGTGTAGTGCATAAATATGGTTACTGAATGGATATGTTGTTATGTACAATCCATATGATACAGATCAGGCCTGCTATATAAAATAAAATAAAAAGGAGCTGTGATTTTGTTATTTTTAATTTTTTCACACATGGTGACTTTGAACAGCATGCATGTGTTGTTCTGATATCGTTCTTTGAAGAAGATATGGTTGGGATAGAGGCAGTTTCAGATACGCTTTCTTTTTGGGTTTTACATGGTTTTACCTGGCACGGCACGCTCCTGCGGCATAGTTTTGCCGCATCCCTGCGTCTCGCCGCGATGAAGTCAAGCAAAGCTCCTGCCGGACAAAAAACATGACACCAGAATCTGTGGAAAAAGAAACTTGCCGCCAGCATGAAGAACAGCAGATACCAGTTGCAGTTTTCGCCATTCAGGCCGAATATGGTGCCAAAGGGTTCATAGCTTGCATATGACGGATTGAGGGAGAGAAAGCCGATGAAGAGCGCGATAAAGAGAAACAGGCCGCGCAGGACGCGCGCGATTTTCATGAGCGGCCCGACAGACAGATTTACATGACTGATTTTGTGCGTCATCTCCTGCAGGCCGCAGAAGGGGCAGATGAATGTGCAATAGAGGTTTTTACCCAGAATGATCGTCGGCAGGACGGCTCCTGCGACGACGATATACCAGATGAGGTTCCGCGTGATGTCGGGAAAGAATCCCATGCAGGCGGCCAGAGCATGGGCAAGGCTGAAGGAGCGGTTCAGCCAGAAACCGAGGATGACGATGCTGCCGCCAAGCAGCAGCAGGCGGAATCTGGCGAGTTTTTTTACCGTGGAGGCGATGAGGCCGAGGGCGAAAAGGGCGGCAATGGAGATTTCACCGACACCGATCCGCCATGGCAGTTCCGCCTTCCTGGGCGTAAGATTCATTGCTTGTGTCGCAATGGCATGCGCGGCTTCATTGACAGCGAGAGCAATGGCATGGGACGAAAGCGTGGCGCCGCTTATGCCGTCAATGTCAAAGCCGGGCACCAGGGCGTCATCCGCCCTGAGGGTTTCAAACTGTTTGAAAAAGCCCTGCTGTTCTATTTTGTCCAGATATGCCTGGGTTTCCCTGTGCGTGAAAATGACCGGAGTTCCCATTGTGCCGTCCGCATGTACGGCGATGCCGACAAGCATCGGACCGCCGTAGCCAGTGGCGGATTTTACGCCGACATAGGCCAGAATTGAACCTGAAGCGTCGCGTGCGGCGGCGATTCCGTCATCCAGAGGCTCGAAGTCCTTTGCCTCCGGCAGCAGTACCCGGTAACAGTCCTGCAGCTCCTGCTGATCTTCCCTGTGACCATGTTGAGCGTACATCAATGTCATGAACAGGATGACCACGGCCATCCAGGGCAGGTATTTCTTCATCAAAAAATCCTTGTGAGGGACAGGCCCGGCGTTTTTACATGCAGGTTCTTCGCCCGCCGCGGCTGAATTTTCCTTTCAGGCAGGCCGATTCGGCAAACGGGGATCTGAAACCCGTGAATATGTGCGGCCGGGACTCCGGAGTCCCGGCCGTATACAATTTGGCATATCCTCAGATGCGTCCAACAGAGGTAAAACCTATCCAGGATTTAAGTTCTGTCGCTACCTCGCTGCCATAACCACAAATATCGTCCATCTGAACAATAAGACGATTGAGAGCTGAACTTTTCATGGAACTTAGGTAAGATCCCATGTAGTGAAACCAACTATCTTCTTTGCTGGACCAGGGGCAAACTACAGCGCAACGACCGCAACCATAGCCTTCAGGGTTGGTTCGGCGGAAAATGGTACATGCCTTGGCATCAAGAGGATACTTCAAATATCCATTATAAGGTTCTCTTTCTGTTTCCATGGAAATAGCCTTGCTGGGGCATAGTTGAGCACATTTTTTACAGACACGGCAAAACTCCTGTACGCCAAACTCTATGGGTTTGTCAGGCATCAGAGGCATATTGGTTGTGACTACCGCTGCTTTGTAGTTGTAGCCAAGATATGGATGCAATACGCAGTCTCCTACACGACTTAATTCACCCATGCCTGCCGCAATGAGTATGGGGGGAACCATGACCTGATAATTTTCATTATGATGGGAACGCGCTTCATAACCGAAGTTCCGGATATAACGGGCTAACACATCGGACATGATGCCATTGTATAAATAGGCCCGTCGAGAACCAAAGGTTCCTCCATCGTAACCGTTTGAGGCCATAGTGGTAGTTTTGAAATCTTGATTATACAGCAGTACTACGGCAAAAGGATGCGTATTGACAATTTCTTTGTCCTGTGCGCGCGGTACGCCATTGCGCATTTCCTCATATGTGGCAGTCTGATGGGTGTAGACGGCCTGGACGGGGAGTACGCCGATACCGCAGTCGTCTGCTCCAAGGAACATAGCCATGTCTTTAATGTGACGGGCCATGGTAACGGGATCGGGAATGGGAAGTTTTTGCGGCCTGGGGGGGCCATCTACCATGGCTTCCGTACCGGTTGCGCGAGCACCAAAAACAAGAGCATCTCCCATGGGAGAATAGTACTGCGCACCAGCTTTTTTACGTAGTTCTGCAGGATCGCCATAGTAGCCGGTATCGAAACGTTTAAAGCCTCCTTCAATTTCGTGTCGGCGGGTGATAGGACCTACAATGGTACTGCTGCCCAGACTGTCACACTTGTTCAAATCAACCTGCTGGGGGTTATTTATATCAAACGAGCCGCCGATCCAGTCTAAGGTTTTGACACGTGCTCCTTTCCATCCATCGGGGCGGTAGACAGGTTTTTCCGCGAGAATAGCTGCTTCGTAACCCTGCTCCATTGTCGCGCGCACTGAGGAGGGAAGGCCCATGGTTCCCGCCGCGCCCAGCATCATGCCGCCGAACTTAAGAAAATCCCTGCGATCCATAATATCTCTCCCCTGCTATATCTGTTCCTGCATGTTTTTTTTCTTTCCGACAAATCCCAGGGCCCGGGCGGTAATGAAGGCCCAGGCTATGGCCGTGATGCCGAAGAACATGGCGCCGACACGCGCTGCCTGATGGTGATATCCGACGCTGTTGATATAAACGAAGGAGACTCCCAGACAAATCCAGATATAAAGAGAGATTGCAAGAATCCAGTGATACCACCTGGTGGCTGTTTTCCGCAGGAAAAGAAGCATTCCAACAAATCCGGCACCGCATAACAAAAGATACAATGTACCCATGAGTCCTCCTGTGCTGATCATTGGGCAATTAAAAAAGCTAGATAACTCCACAAGAGTGGAGTAATGAGTCTTTTTTTAATAAACCATGACCTCAGGCCAGAACAATTTAATTTTTTAAAATTGCTCATGGTGTCGAACGAAACGAGACTCCGCCGCTCCGCCGGATCAGCCGCAATTTAATTGCGGCTGATCCGGCGGGGGTGTGAAGCTTGCGAGCTAGAACATCGTGTCTTGACTATGTATGATCTTGAAGTTGCTCTGCTTACCAGATAGTTTTAATCGAAACAGATTCTAGAACATGCCGGGGTATCCCATCCATGACTTGTATTCCGTTGCGACTTCCGTACCGTACCCGAGCATGTCATCCATCTGGACAATCAGACGATTGAGAGCGCTGCTTTTCATGGAGCTCATGTAGGACCCCAGATAGTGGAACCAGCTGTCCTCCTTGTTCGCCCAGGGGCAGACCACGGCGCAGCGTCCGCAGCCATAGCCTTCAGGCTGGGTGCGCCGGAAGATTGTGCATGCCTTGGAGTCAAGAGGATAACGCAGATAACCGTTGTATTCCACCGGGTCATCCAGATCAGAGATTGCCTTGCTCGGGCAGTGTTCCGCGCATTTCTTGCAGACCTTGCAGAATTCATGCAGTCCGAAGTCAATAGGCTTGTCTGGCATGAGAGGCATATTGGTGGTAACGACGGAAGCCTTGAAGTTTGTACCCAGATAGGGATGAAGGACACATTCGCCCAGGCGGCTCAGTTCGCCCATGCCTGCAGAAATCAGAAGGGGGGGGACCATGACGTGATAATTTTCGTTGTGGTGAGCGCGCGCTTCATAGCCGAGATTCCGGATGTAGCGCGCGAGCACGTCGGCATTCAGTCCACTGTACAGATACGCCCGGCGCGCGCCGAAGGTTCCGCCATCGTAGCCGTTTGAAGCCATTGTGCCCATTTTGAAATCCTGATTGTACAGCATGACAATGGCGAGCGGGTGCGTGTTGTGAACCGGCTTTTCATAGGATTGCGGCACGCCCTTGAATTTCATTTCCTCATGGGTCGCAGCCTGATGCGTAAAGACGGACTGAATCGGGACAAGGCCGATGCCGCAGTCGTCTGCTCCGAGATACAGGGCGACATCCTTGATATGGCGGGCCATGGTGACAGGATCGGGAATCGGGAGTTTTTTCTCTCTCGGGATTCCGTCCACATCTTCTTCATAGCCGGTTCGGCGCGCGGTCATGGCAATGGCCATGCCCAGAGGAGAATAGTATTGCGGACCGGCCTTTTTGTTCAGTTCGGCCTTGTCTCCGTAAGCGTTTATGTCGAATTTCATGAAGCCGCCGTCAAGTTCGCGGCGAGAGGCCACGGGACCGACAATTTTGGTTGTTCCCAGGCTGCTGCAGGTGTTCAGATCCACCTGTTTGAGATTGTTTACATCAATGGGCCCGCCGGGAAAGTCCACAGTTCTGACTCTCGCGCCCTTCCATCCGTCAGGCCGATATACCGGCTTTTCTGCCAGAATTGCAGTTTCATATTCTGAATTCATTGTCGCGCGCACCGAGGAGGGAAGGCCCATGGTTCCCGCCGCGCCCAGCATCATGCCGCCGAGTTTGAGAAAGTCTCTGCGATCCATAGTATCTCTCCCCTGCTATATCTGTTCCTGCATGTTTTTTTTCTTTCCGACAAATCCCAGGGCCCGGGCGGTAATGAAGGCCCAGGCTATGGCCGTGATGCCGAAGAACATGGCGCCGACACGCGCTGCCTGATGGTGATATCCGGTGCTGTTGATATAAACGAAGGAAATTCCCAGACAAATCCAGATATAAAGAGAGATTGCAAGAATCTAGTGATACCACCTGGTGGCTGTTTTCCGCAGGAAAAGAAGCATTCCGACGAATCCGGCACCGCATAACAAGAGATACAGCGTACCCATGAGTCCCCCTGTGCAGGTTATCAAGTTAAGTAAATTGGTTGACGTCCATAAAGACACAACATGTTGTGTTTTCCCCCAAGGACATCCGGCATCAGATTTTTGAATCTGGTTTTCATATGTAAAGAAAAAAACGGATATACGAACAATATGGATATTTAAAAGTCTTTATTTACACTTTTTCCACCATAATGCCACTTCCACTTCAGGAAGGCATACTCCACTAACACTTTGACATCTATGAAAAATGTACGAATATACGTTTCAGGTTTCCTCCTCTGGAAAAATTAAAAGTTTAAAAAATTCTAAAGACCATATTCCGGTTGAAAACAGATTTAGCAAAACTTTATATGAGTGTAAATAAAATATGACAGTTTGCATCATTTAAAAAGTGGCATATCGTCTTTCTTGTTGTAATAGTATAAGTGCAAAGCGTTAGCATTTAAAATTGGCCGGATATTCTCAACTTGCTGTAAAGTTTAATGTTTTGCAAAAAGCATGAATAACATCTGGCGCAGTTTTTAACCGTCGCGAGGTTCATGCGTGGAGTTGCGATCAGCCCTGACCGCGCATGGAGGTCGGCCAGACGGCCTCTCTGTGTCTGTATCTGTTGTCGTGCGCGGCAGGGCTTAAGGGGGCGAGAACAGAGATGATGTCCCCCGCCGTATGGCATGCGGCAGCTTGAGGGAAGGATATCGGAAGCCGGTTGTGGAGGAATCGAAGAAGGGAGGGAACTAGAGCATTTTCGTTTTGAGAATGCTCCCGGAGTCAAGCGAAGCGAGACTGAAGCCGCGACGCCCCTCTCCCCGGTGTCGCCGCAATTCACTTGCAGCGTAAGGCTCCGGCTTCAGGCCTGAAACCCGCGGGCCGGAACATGGGGTCTGGTCGGCAGAAATTTTCGAGAGCAAAATGTTCTGAAATGGGAAACTCCCTGCAGAAGGGGAAAGCAGGGAAGAGTCTTGCCATGCCCGGAACCGCGGGCATGTTTAAGACAATATGTATCTGAATGGTTGAACTGGTGCAGGCATATGCTGTGCCCGCCGATGTGCCGTACTGACGGTATGGGATGACACGTTCCGGGATCTGCCGCAGTATGCTCCTTCTGCCGGATTGTCCTCTCATGCCTGAGATGTTCCAAGAGCGGCCCGCAAGGAGGGGATTCTGCGCCCTGCCGTCAATACGGCGAGGGCGATGACGGAGGCTCCGCCCAGAGCGAGGAAAGCCCACTGAAAGCCGATATGGTGTGCGAAAAGGCCGCCGTAGGATGCGCTGAGTGCCGCCCCGATACCCTGAAGCGTCATTGCAAAGCCAAGGCCTGCATTCACATGCCCGGTTCCCTGAAGGAGGCGGGCGGCGATCCCCGGAGTCGCGACACCAAGGATCCCCGCTCCCACGCCGTCGAGTATCTGTACGGGGAGGATACTCCATGGAGAAGCCCAGAAACATGCGATCAGGCCGCGCAGGGGAAGTGCTGCGAGAGCGCACCATAACGCAGGACCATAGCCGTATCTCTGTGCTGATTTTGCAGTCAGGAGAGAAGCCGGGATCATGATGCACTGGGCGACGAGGATTGTTCCTGCCGTATAGCTCGCCGGGTTCACGCCAAAACGCGCCACGGCGGCTTGACCAAGCAGCGGAAGCAGCGCCGCGTTGCCGAGATGAAAAAAGAGGAGAATCAGCCCGAAGCAGAGCAGGGCCGGATTCCCTTTATATGCTGTCTTCGTCAGCGGGGATCGGAACTCTGCTTCTGCCGGGGGCTGCGCTGCTCCCCGCGCGGTATGATAATCTATGTGGCCCGGGCGAATATGCAATACACAGTATATGGCAAGAATTCCCATGACAGCCATAACCGCAAAAGCTGCAGTGATGCCCCAGAAGTAGCCGAGGATGCCTGCGGCGAGTGCTGTGGATGCGTTTCCGGCGTGATTCCAGGCTTCATTGCGCCCAAGGCGGGCGGGAAAGTTTCTGAATCCGGCCATGCCCAGTGTGATTCCGGAGAGAAGCGGCGCGATGGATGCCGCCATGATGCCCTGCATGACCTGAGAAAAAAGTGTTGCGGCAGGGTGAGGCATGCAAAGTACAAGCAGGGAAAGGAACACGATTGAACCGGAAGCTGCCGCGAGGAAGAAGCGTTTGTGACGTGTCGCATCAGCGAACGCTCCGGCGGGGACGGCAGCCGCCATGCCGGCAAAACCGCCCAGCGAGGCGACAAAGCCGATGGTGTCTGGGGTCCAGCCTTCCGACTGGAGAAAAACCCCGAGAAAGGGGCCGAGTCCGTCACGCACATCGGCAAGCGCAAAACATAGAATGGAGAGAAAGAAAAGTGAACGACGCTTTTCCTGTTGAAATTGTTCTGTGTCGCTTGACATTTCGTATTCCCTGCAGTGTGCGGCTTGTTCATGAAGCCGGACATCCGGACTCCGGAATGCTTCCGGAGTTGAGCGAAACAAGGAGTATATCCATGTTCCCTGTCTGTAGGATATTCCGCGTTCATGGCCGGGGGCGCCGTAAAACCTTCTGGCTGGTGTCGCTGTAGAGCGTTTCGCCATTGAAACGCTCTACGGGGTTGAGCAGGGCGAGACTCCGCCGCGCCGTTCCCTATCCGGCATCACCGCAATTCACTTGCGGCGTATAGCTGCGGCTTCAGGTGCGCAACCTGCGGGCCAGAACACAGGCCCTGGCTGGAAGATACCTTCAGTGGCAGAATGCTCCAGGTTGACGGAAGGGATGCGTTTCCCGCGGAAGATGGCAGGAACAGGGTACAAAACAAGGACAACGCCCCTTCTCCCGGGGCGTTGTCCTTGTTTGCAGGCTGTGGTCAGTTTGCCTGGCGGCGGATGAAGGTCGGCACGTCGCTTTCGTCTTCAAACGTGAAGTCTTCCGCTCCGGGAGCATGCATGCGCGCGGCCTGCTGGGCCTGCATGCGCTCCTTGATGCGCAGATAGGTGGGAATAGAGCGATCCTCGTCATTAAAGCCGTGATACGGGTTGCTCTGCAACTGCACTTCGGGAGGCACTGCCATGGGGCGGGGAGACTGAGCTCGGAAAACGGGCTGAGGGGAAGGCGCGGTTTCCTGCTGGGGCTTCGGGGGAATACGGGTTACCTTGGTGCCGCTGCTGGTCTGGGAAGTGGATGTTGCGGGCTCGATACCCGTGGCAATGACGGTAATGCGCATTTCATCGCCGCTGTTCTCATCCACGGACATGGCTATGATGATTTCCGGATCTTCTCCGTCAGGCCCCTTGGCCGCATCGCGGATGAAGCTTCCTGCGTTGCTGAACTCGTCCATGCCCATGTCTTCGCTGGCAGTAATGTTGACCAGAATGGCCTTGGCTCCGCCGATGGTGATATCCTCGAGCAGAGGGCTGGAAATGGCTTTCTTGGCTGCGTCGATGGCGCGGTTTTCGCCGGAGGCGACGCCCTCTCCCATGAGAGCCATGCCCTGTTTGCTCATGACGGTGCGCACGTCGGCAAAGTCGGCATTGATCATGCCCGGCTTGGTGATCAGATCGGTCACACCGCGTACTGCCGCATAAAGCACGTCATCAGCCTTCTTCAGCATTTCCGTCAGTTTGGCGTTCTTGGGCGCAATGGCAAGCAGGCGATCGTTGGGAATGGTCACCAGGCTGTCCACATGCTGGCGCAGCTCGTCAATGCCTTTCATGGCTGATTTCATGCGCTTGTCGCCTTCAAAGTGAAAGGGCTTGGTCACCACCCCCACGGTCAGCACGCCTTTTTCCTTGGCCGCCTTGGCGATGACCGGTGCGGCGCCGGTTCCCGTTCCGCCGCCCATCCCCGCGGTGACGAAAACCATATCCGCGTCGCCGATGGCTTCGCGAATGGCGTCAAGGCTTTCTTCCGCCGCGCCCGCGCCGATTTCCGGCTTGGCACCCGCACCGAGGCCGCGGGTCAGTTCCTTGCCGAGCTGGATTTTATGTTCCGCACCGGAACGGGCAAGAGCCTGGACGTCGGTGTTGGCGCAGATGAACGATACCCCCTCCAGTTTGGAGTTGATCATGTTCTGTATGGCGTTTCCGCCGCCGCCGCCGACGCCGAATACCTTGATTTTCGCGGCCTGTTCCGTATCAATATGCATTTCCATGGAAACCCCCTCTGAATTTCCGTCTCAACTTTACTTGATATCCACGAACCATTTCTTCATGCGGGAAATGATGTCGTTGAAGACGCTGGTTTCATTGTTGCTGTCGCGGAACTCGGGCTCCGCGCCTTCCTTTTCCGCCCCGTAGAAAAGAAGGCCGATGGCCGTGGCGTACTTGGGATTGTTGACCTTGTCCTTGAAGACTCCGATTCTGCGCGGATAACCAAGTCTGGTGGGCAGATTGAACACCTGCTCGGCCAGTTCCTGACAGCCCGGAATGAGAGCCGTGCCGCCCGTGAGAACTACCCCCGCGCCGATTTGCCGCTTGTAGCCCGAACGTTCCAGCTCCTGATCCACAAGAGTCAGAATTTCCTCCATGCGCGGCTCGCAGATTTCCGCCAGAAGCTGGCGGGAAAGATAGCGGGACGGACGCCCTCCCACGCTGGGAACTTCGATGGTTTCCTCTGGGCGCACCATGTGCGCCACCGCACAGCCGTGGCGTATCTTGATCTTTTCCGCCGAGGCCACGGGCGTGCGCAATCCGAAGGCGATATCGTTGGTAAGGTTCTGGCCGCCGAGCGCCACGGCTCCGGTGTGCTTGATGGAATCGTTGGTAAATACGGCGATATCGCTGGTGCCGCCGCCAAGATCCACGATGGCCACGCCGATTTCGCGCTCTTCATCGGTAAGAATGGCCTTGGAGGATGCCAGTGCCTCGAGCACAATGTCGGAAACCTCAAGATTGCTGCGCTTGCAGGAACGGATGATATTCTGCGCCGAAGTGATCGCTCCGGTGACAATATGCACATGCGCTTCCAGCCGGTACCCGGACATGCCGACAGGGTCGGAAATGCCGAGCTGATCGTCCACGATATATTCCTGCGGAAGAATGTGTATGACCTCGCTGCCGGAAGGAATGGCCACGGCCTTGGCCGCCTCGATGACGCGCTCGATGTCCCGCGCGTCCACTTCCTTGCCGTCCTTGAGGGGAATGGCCCCGTGGGAGTTGGTTCCCTTGATGTGGCTGCCTGCGATGCCCGCATAAACCGACCGGATTTCACAGTTGGCCATGCGTTCCGCTTCTTCCACCGCCTTGCGGATGGATTGCACGGTCTGTTCGATATTGACCACCACACCCTTGCGCAGACCGGTGGAAGGGCTTTCTCCGACGCCGACGATGTTCATCGTTCCGTCATCCGAAGTCTCGCCCACCACACAGCAGATTTTGGTGGTGCCTATATCAAGGCCAACGATGAGTTCGGACTTGGACATGCTGTTCCTCCGAAGGAGCGATCATGGACGCCGTTAGATGGAAAAGGAAAACACGATCCGGCGGAGAATGCGCGGATCTTTTTACATAATTCTACATTGTCGCGTGGTAAAAAATTCATCATAAATCCATGAAATTGTCTAGAAGATTTTGAGATAAATTCTCGATAATTTCGTATAAAAATCATGCCTTATGCAGCCATACCTGTCCATCGGCCGCATAGATTTCCCGTGTTTTGTTGATTTCCTTACGTTTTTCCATGTCGGCAATGACCATGGCCAGACGTTTCAGATTCTCCTGCCAGTTTTCAATGCCTATACTTAGAGACAGGTGCTTGTTTTCCCAGTACAATTCAAACCCTTTTCCGGCGCTGATGCGTAACCAGGAAATCTGGGCAAGATCAAAGGGCAGTCCCTTTGCTTTCAACTGCGTCATGAAGGCTCCGAGATGCGGGACGGCGTCCTCTCCCCCGGGGCCGATGTCCAGCGTCGGAAGAGAACGGAAATTTTCACTCCGCACAGGAGCGATGAGGAGTCCGTTCTGATCGAGGTAGTGCAGTGTTCCGTTCCGCAGTACCCAGAACTGCGGAACGCGCTCTGTGACATTGATGACAAAGGCATCCGGCAGTTCCCGCCGGATGGAAACAGCTTCAATCCACGGGTTCTGCAGCAGTTTTGCCTCCATTTCCGCAATACGCACGGAAAGGCAGTTGTCGCCCTCCTTGAGGCCGCTGATGTTCAGAATTTCTTCCGGTTTGAGCTGGTTCAGCCCCTGAATGTCGATGCGGCTGACCCGGAAGAAGTCGCTTGTGGTGCAGAACCGATAGGCCCTGTGAAGTCCGAACCCGAGAGAGCCGCACAGCAGGGCGGCGCATCCGAGAGTGCAGAACCATGCTCCCAGTCTGCGGATATCCGCCCGCCCTCCGACCGGCCGGAACAGTCCGGAATCCTGTGTCGGAATTGCGGCGGCCTGGGGCGCGGCTCCTGCCGGTGCGAGGCGTGACCGGGAGCTTTTGCCGGACAGAGGGGGAGAATCGGAGGAAATATAGCGGTTACGCACCTTGCCGCGTTTTTCACGGGATGAGAAAATGCTCATGACCATACCTTGATTTCCATTTCGAGATTCACGCCCGAGGTTCGGGCTACCTTTTCCCTTGCTTCGGCAATGAGATCCAGGGCGGCCGCACAACTGCCGCCGTCCTCATTGACAAGAAAGTTCGCATGCATGTCTGAAAAGCGCATGCCGCCCCTTCCCACGCCTTTCATGCCCGCATCATCCAGGAGTTTTCCTGCGGAACACTCCGGGGGGTTCCTGAAAACGCAGCCTGCGGTATGGGCTGCGACAGGCTGGGTTGATGTCTTGCGGGCGAGGTTTTCCGCCATGTGCGCCCGCACTTCGGACGGATTTTTCACGGCCAGGGAAAGAACGGCTTCCACTGCGATGAACCAGTCGTTTTCGCCGGCAAGCGCGAAGTGGCGGTAGGAGGCCGTCCAGCCATCTTTTCCGATGCGGAGGAGCCCGCCTGCGGGGCTGAAGACCGTCAGTTCCCGCAGGAGCGGAGCGAGGGAACAGCCGTAGGCTCCGGCATTCATGGCTATTGCTCCGCCGAGTCTGCCAGGCACGCCGACCAGACCTTCCAGGCCGGAGAGTCCGCGCGCGGCGCACCATGCAAGCAGAGCGGGCATGCGCAGTCCCGCCCCGGCGCGGATCAGAACGCGCTCTTCCCCGCAGGCACGGAGATCCGGCCCGACGTGTTCGGGGGATTGTCCCATGCCGTTCAGGGGACGGATGACGGCAAAGGGCAGGTTCCCGTCATCCGCGAGCAGATTGCTGCCGCCGCCGAGTATCCGCACGTCGAATCCTTCCCGTTCCAGCAGGGGAGGGAGAAGATCATAGTCCGCAGGATATTCCAGCCGGATTTCAGCCAGCGGAAAACCTCCGAGACGCAGGGTGGTGCGTCTGGCGAGAGGAAGGAAGGCAGGGCTGCGGCGGTCAAGAATTTTCATCGTCTAATCCATATTCGCGAGTACGCGCGGTCCCACATTGGTGACACTGCCTGCGCCCTGGGTAACAAGGACATCGCCGGGCCGCAGCTCGTCCCTGAGGGCCTCCGCAATGGCATCGAAGTCGGGCAGAAAGGTGACATCCGTGCGCGAAACCTGCCTGATGCCCTGGGCGAGACTTGCTCCGCTCACGCCGGGAATGGGTTTTTCCGAGGCGGGATAGATTTCCGCCAGAAAAAGTTTGTCCACCGGCTCAAAGCTCTGGCAGAACTCGCCAAACAGCGCCTGGGTACGGGTAAAGCGATGCGGCTGGAAGACCATGACCACGCGCCGTCCCGGAAAGACCTGTTTTACCGTGGCCAGCGTGGCGGCGATTTCCGCCGGATGATGACCGTAATCGTCGATGACCGTGACGCCGTTTTTCTCGCCCTTGCGCTCAAAGCGGCGGCCCACGCCGCTGAATCCGGCAAGCCCGGCCACGCAGTCGCGCGGCTCGATGCCTGCCTGCAGTCCCACGCCGATGGAGGCCAGGGCATTGAGCACATTGTGTCTGCCCGGCTGGGCCAGTTCGATTTCCGCAAATTCGGTTTCCGTGCCGTCGGCATCTTTCAGAAATACGCGGAACCAACTGCTGGCGGAGCACTCCATTATTTCGCCCCTGATGGCGCAGTCCGGCGCAAAACCGTACGTCAGCACGGGGCGCTTCACACGGGAGAGCAGGCGGCGCACGCCGGGATCGTCGGCACAGACCACATTCACGCCGTAGAAGGGAACCTTGTTCATGAACGCTACAAAGGCATCGTCGATGGCTTCCTGGGAGCCGTAATGATCAACGTGATCGTAGTCCACGTTGGTGACCACATTTATGATCGGGAACAGGCAGAGGAAGGAGCCGTCGGACTCGTCCGCCTCCGCGATGAAATATTCGCTCTGACCAAGATGGCCGTTGGCTCCGTAGGCATTGAGCAGCCCCCCGATGATGACGGTGGGATCAAGCCCGGCTGCCTTGAAAATGGAGGCGGTAAGAGATGTGGTCGTTGTCTTGCCGTGCGTGCCTGCCACCGCGATGCCCGTGCGCAGGCGCATCAGTTCGGCCAGCATTTCCGCGCGGGGAATGACGGGGATGCCCCTGGCGCGCGCGGCCATGACCTCGGGATTGTCATCCCCCACGGCGGAAGAGCGCACCACGACCTGCGGCGTCCCCAGGTTTTCGGCGGCATGGCCGATGCGGATATCCGCGCCGAGCGCGCGCAGCTGGCGGACTGTCGCGCCCTCGGCAATGTCTGAACCCTGCACCTTGTACCCAAGGTTCAGCAGCACTTCGGCAATGCCGCTCATGCCCGATCCGCCGATGCCGATCATGTGTATGGCCTTGATTTTGGAATTCATCCGCGTGTCCTTCTGTGGAAAGATATTCAGGCGTTCCGGAGCCGCGCCAGGGCCAGGATTTCTTCCGCCACCGCTTCCGCAGCCTGAGGGCGGGCCAGGGTGACAGCGCCGTCGCTCATCAGGCGCAGGCGTTCGCGGTCGGCAAGGAGCGAGAGCATGAGTTCCGCCATGTTGCGTTCCTCTATTTCACTTTCCGGAACCAGAAGGGCTCCGCCCGCGTTCTGCATGGCTCTGGCGTTGCCCGTCTGATGATCATGGGCCGCATAGGGGAAGGGCACGAGTACGGAAGGCGTGCCCGTGGCCGCGAGTTCGGCCAGCGAGGTCGCGCCCGCCCGGCACAGCGCGAGATCCGCCCATTCGTAGGCTGCGGCCATGTCATGGATGAAGGGTCTGACAATATCCTCCACGTCTTCCGCAGCATAGCCGTGGCTGCGGTAGGCGGCGCGCACGCGATCCAGGTCCTTGGGGCCGGTCTGATGCAGAATATCCACGCCCGCGTCACGCAGTCTGGCCAGCATGATGATCCCGAGTGAATTGAGGGCCCTTGCCCCCTGGCTGCCGCCCATGATCAGCAGGCGGGGGCGTTCACGCCCGGCCTTCTGCTTCAGCAGAGCCTCGCGCACGCCGGGCTTGCCCAGCGCCGCGATGTCGGCGCGGATGGGATTGCCCGTCATGATGCATTTGGCGGAGGGAAATGCGTGCCCCAGATCCGGAAGCGAAAGGCATATCCGGCGCGCGACTCTGCCCAGCAGCCGGTTGGCGGCGCCGGGTATGGCGTTCTGTTCATGAATGCCCGTGGGCAGCCCCCGGGTAAAGGCGGCAAATACGGTGGCGAAGGCCGCGTAACCGCCAAACCCCATGACCACATCGGGCCGCCGTCTGCCGATCAGCTTCCTGGCCTGAACAATGCCTCTGACCATGGCTCCTGCGGCGGACAGCGCCTTTACCCCCCGCCCGAGCATACCGCGCACGGCGAGTCCGTGAAATTCAAGCCCGGCCCGGGCGGCGAGTTCGGCTTCCGGGCCATAGAGACCGCCCACGAACAGAATTTCCGTTTCGGGCAGACGTTTTTTCAACGCTTCGGCCACGGCCAGAGCAGGGAAAATGTGCCCGCCCGTGCCGCCGGTGGTAAGGATGACGCGCAAGGCCATGATTCACTCCCGCGACGTGCGTGAATAGTTGAGCAGAAGCCCCACGCAGATCATGCTGGCGATGAGGCTGCTGCCGCCGTAGCTGAGAAAGGGCATGGCCACGCCCTTGGGAGGAGCCATGCCGAGAACCACGGCGAGATTGAGTACCGCGCCCAGCGCGATGACCAGAGTGATGCCGAAGGCGGTGAGGCGGTCGCGCAGGACGCTCTGCCCCATGATGATGCGGTAACAGCGGGCGAAGAACATGGCGAAGAGCAGCATGATCAGCGTAATGCCGATAAAGCCCAGCTCTTCTCCCACCACGGCCATGATGAAATCGTTATGCGCTTCCGGCAGGTAGAGCATTTTCTGCATGCTGTTGCCCATGCCCAGCCCGAAAAGACCGCCGCTGCCCAGCGCGTAGAGCGACTGCACCAGTTGATAGCCGGTGTCCAGCGCATCCTTGAAGGGATCGAGGAAGGCCAGCAGGCGGCGCATGCGGTATGGGGACACCATGACCAGCATGGCGGCGGAGCCCAGAGTCAGCCCGAGTGTCAGAAAGAGATAGAGAAAACGCGTTCCGCCAACCAGGCACATGAAGAACAGCAGCGTAACCATGACCATGGCTCCGCCGAAGTCGGGCTGAAGCAGGAGCAGGCAGCAGATAACCCCGGTCACGGCAAAGGGCGGAATGACGCCCTTGATGAAGGTCTTTACCAGCTCCTGCTTGGTGCTCATGAAATAGGCAAGATACAGCACCAGGGCGATGCGCGCGAATTCCATGGGCTGCAGGGAAAAGCTCCCGACAGGAATCCAGCGGCTCGCGCCGTTGACCCGGAGGCCGAAAGGCGTAATACAGGCCAGCAGCAGGAGAAAGGCAAGAAAAAGCGCGGGATAGGCCAGACCGTCGATGACGCGGCGGGGCAGCCACGCGGCGGCGATCAGAGATACGCCCCCTGCGCCCGCGAAGATGAGCTGCCGCTTGAAAAACAGGTACTTGTCTCCGGCCAGCCTCTCGCCGATGACGCCGCTGGTGGAAAGAACCATGAGCAGGCCGATGCACAGCAGCGTAAGCACCACGGCCGCCAGCCACCAGTCCATGGGGCCCATGGGCTGGGCTTCCGGCCCGCGCGCGCCGGTCCGGGCGGTATTCCGGGAGGAGGCGCGTGATGTTCCGGACGCGGAGCTGATGAGCGGTGAGGTTGTCATATAGGCCATACGTCAGTCCTGTTCCAGCACGGCGCGTCGGAAATCATCGCCGCGTTCACGATAGTTTTCATACTGATCGTAACTGGAGGTTGCGGGTGCGAGAAGCACCACGTCTCCGGGCCGGGCCATGCCGCGCAGGCGGGCAAGAGCAAGACGGAGAGTTTCGTCCCAGCTTGTGGGCAGGATGTCTTTCCAGGCGTTTTCAAAGACTTCGCGCGAAGCGCCGTAAAGTCCCGCGGCCTTCACATGCCTTTTCAGCAGAGGAGCCAGCCCCGCCAGATCGCCGCCCTTGAACCTGCCGCCCGCCAGCAGCAGCACGGGACGCTCAAAAGAGGCGAGCGCCACCTTCAGTGCTTCCACTGTGGTGCATTTGGAGTCGTTGACATAAAGCACACCGTCTTTTTCCGCGATACGTTCAAGACGATGCGGAAGCGGTTTGAAACGCTGCATGGCGCGGCGGGCATTTTCCAGCGTCACGCCGAATTCCCGGCATGCCTGCCAGGCGGCTTCGGCATTGGCGTGATTGTGCGGGCCGATAAGCTGCATGTCGGGAAAGCGCCCGGAATCCGGATCGAAATAACCCGTGCGGGCACTGACCTTCATCCGTTCGGGCAGGCCGCGCAGGCCCGGGCCGAACACGGCGAGGCAGGATGCGTCCTGACAGCGGAACAGACGCATCTTGGCTTCGATGTATTCCTTCATGTCCTTGTGGTAATCAAGGTGGTTGGCGGAGATGTTCAGCAGCACGGCCACGCGCGGCCTGAGCGTGGTGCAGGTCTGAAGCTGGAAGCTGGAAAGCTCCAGCGCCAGAACATCGGCCCGGGGGCGTCCTTCCGCGCGGGCCAGCACATACTCCGAAAGAGGCGTGCCGATGTTGCCGCCGAGAAAGACGTTCAGTCCCTGCGCTTCCAGCATGGCCGCGCACATGCTGATGGTGGTGGTCTTGCCGCTGGTGCCGGTTACGGCCAGCACAGGTTCGCCTTCGAGCTGACGCCAGGCAAGCTCCGTTTCGGCCATGATTTCCGGCTCCTCTCCGGGAGTCAGCAGCGGACGGAGCATGGATACGGCCGCGCCGGGACTGGGAATGAGGATGTCCGCATCAAGAAAGTATTCCCGCCGGTGTTCTCCGCCGAGGATTTCCACTCCTTCGGAAGCGGCCCATGCCGTGAACCCGCCGGGCAGCTTCTCCGCATTTCTCTCCAGCAGGCGCACCGTCGCTCCGAGGCGGCGCAGCAGGCGCGCGGCGGCCTGTCCGGAACGTCCTCCTCCCACCACGATGGCGGAGGTATCGGCATTGATGGGGGTAAGCAGGGCGGGATTGCAGGTCATATCAGCCTCCGGCGGATTCAGCGAAGTTTCAGAATGGACAGGGCGGCCAGGGCGAAGAGTACGGAAAGAATCCAGAAACGCACGATGATCTTGGACTCCGGCAGTCCTTTCTTTTCAAAATGGTGGTGCAGAGGGGCCATGAGAAACAGACGCCTGCCGCCGGTGTAGCGGAAGTATCCCACCTGCAGGATGACGGACATGGTTTCGATGACGAAGAGCCCGCCCACAAGGATCAGAATGAGTTCCTGCTTGCACAGCACGGCCATGAACCCGATGGCTCCGCCCAGGCTGAGGGAACCGACATCACCCATGAATATCTGGGCGGGCAGAGCGTTGTACCACAGAAATCCGAGACCCGCGCCCATGAGCGCTCCGCAGAAGATGACCACTTCGCCCACGCCGGGCACGAAGGGGAACTGGAGATACTGGGCGAACTGCGCGTGCCCCGCCACATAAAGGAAAACCATGTAGACCCCGGCGCAGATCACGGCGGGCAGAATGGCCAGGCCGTCCAGGCCGTCGGTGAGGTTCACCGCGTTGGATGAGCCGATAAGCACCACACAGGCGAAGACCATGTAGAACAGACCAAGATCGGGCATGAACCCTTTGAAGAAGGGCACGGAAAGCCGGGTAGAGTATTCGGGTTCATGAAGCAGCAGCGCCAGGGAAACACCGGCCACCACGAGCTGGCCAAGAAACTTGGCTCTGGCGCTCAGACCCCGGTTGTGGTGGTGGCGGATCTTCATCCAGTCATCCACCAGTCCCACCAGTCCGAATCCCACAAACACAAGGAGCATGAGCAGAATATAGGAGTTGGTGATGTCGGCCCACAGCAGCGAGGAAAGCACGGTTCCGAAAATAATCAGCAGACCGCCCATCGTCGGGGTGCCCGCCTTGTTCATGTGTGCGAGAACGTCTTCATGGATGTGCTGGCCGAACTTGAGCCTGTGCAGCAGAGCGATGAACCTGGGCCCCACGGCAATGGTCAGAATCAGCGCGAAGGCCATGGCGAGGGAAGCCCGGAACGTGATGTAGCGGAAGACGTTGAGCGGGCCGAAATCGGCGCTGAGCGGAACGAGCAGATTATAGAGCATGGGCTTCCTCAAAGGCCTTGACCAGTTTTTCCAGATGGTTGCCGCGCGACCCCTTGAACAGGACAGTCCCAGGCCTGCCTCCGCCCGGGTGTTCTTTTTCCCAGGCCGAAAATTCGGGAAGAAAGATGTCATGTGCGGCAAGCTCGGTGAAGCGTCCCGTAAAGCCCGCCTCCATAAGCCCCCGGTATACGGCGTCGCCGTGCCCGCCAAGCCAGAACACGGCGTCGGCGCCGGCGCCGGCCATGCCGCGCCCCAGCTCTTCGTGGGAGGGCACGGCCAGTTCTCCCAGTTCCAGCATTTCCCCCATGACGAACACAAGGCTTCCCGTTCCGTTCCGCAGTTCTGCGGCCGCTTCGATCATGCGGGAGCAGGAAAGGGGATTGGCATTGTAGGAATCGTCCAGCAGCGTCCAGCCGGAAAGCATGCGCCGGTTGAAGCGCTGGACCGCCGGACGGGCTGCGGCGAGGCCGGAGAGAATTTCATCATCCCTCAGGCCGAGCAGATGCGCGGCGGCGGCGGCGGCGATCAGGTTTTCAGCGGCAAAGGAGCCGGAAAGCGCGCTTTCCGCTTCCAGTTCATGCCCGTCCAGCCACAGACGGCAGCGGCTCCGGCCTGAAGGAGTCAGACCCAGATATTCCGCACGGTAGGGGGCGTCCGCTCCATATGCGGAAAAACGGATGATGTCGCGGCGTACGGCACAGCTTTCCCGCACGAGATCGGGGTAATCCGCGCTGACCAGAGCCATGCCGCCGGGCGCGACATATCTCAGCAGGCGAGATTTATGGTATGCGGCCCCGCCGCCGAGGCCGAGGGCGTGGCCGGCTCCCGCGTTGAGAATGATGGCCAGATCCGGCTCCAGCATGCTTCCGAGTTCGTCCATGTCGCCGGGGTTGCTGATGCCCGCCTCCATGACCCAGAAATCCTCGTCGCCGCGCGCGGCCAGCATGGATTCGGGCAGCCCGATCTGGGTATTCAGGTTAAGAGGATTGCGGGCCACTGCGGCCGTGCCGTTCGCGGCCATCGTCAGGGTATGGGCGAGCATTTCCTTGAGCGTGGTCTTGCCTGCCGTGCCGGTGATGCCGATCACCCTGCCCGAAAAGGCCTTGCGCCATGCGTGACCGGCATATCCTAGGGCCTTCACGGAACTTTTTCCCCCGGTCAGAAGCAGGGGAACGGGAGGCCGGCCGCCAAAAGGATCCCGTTCGGCCAGAATCGCCGCCGCGCCGGAACGCACGGCCTGGGCGGCAAAATCATGCCCGTCGCTCTTTTCGCCCCGGATGCAGGCAAAGAGCGAACCGGGGACAACGGCGCGGCTGTCATGGCAGACGAGAGAAATCTCCCGTTGCGCCATGTCTTCCGCGCCGCCGCGGGGCAGTATGAGCGCCGAAGCGGAAGCCCCGGCCATTTCTGCAAGCGTCATGCTCACCGCAGCAGCTCCTTGAGAATTTGCTGATCGCTGAAGGGATATTTGACCTTGCCGATAATCTGATAGGGTTCGTGCCCCTTGCCCGCCACCAGTACGGCATCCCCGGGCCGGGCGAGGTCAAGGGCAAGGGCAAGGGCCATGCGGCGGTCGGCCTCGCGGTGTATTTCCTTCGCGCCGGAAAGACCGGGCATCACGTCATCCATGATTCTTTCCGGGTCTTCGGTGCGGGGGTTGTCGGATGTCAGCACGGCCACGTCGCTGCCCTTCGCCACGGATTCTCCCATGAGAGGCCGCTTGGTGCGGTCTCGATCCCCACCGCAGCCGAACACGGTGATGATCCGTACGAATCCCGCGTCGCGCAGGGCTTCCTGTGCGCGGGTCAGCGCATCCGGAGTATGGGCGTAGTCCACAAAAATGCCGATGCCCGCGCCTTTGCCGCGTTCCGGCACGGGAATCCTCTCAAGGCGTCCGGATACGCCGCAGAAGTCATGAAAGCAGGAAAAATCGTCGGGACGGAATCCCGTCTGCAGCCCCAGGGCAATCACGGCGGAAAGGTTGGCGGCATTGTGTCTGCCCACCAGAGGGGTGGACATGCGCCAGCTTTTTCCCTGCCATGTCAGCCGCAGCTCCATGCCGCGCGGAGTGTCGGAAAGCACGGCGCAGGAAAGTCCTCTGTCTTCCGCATGTTCGATTCCAAAGGGGACGGCGCGGGGCAGTTCTTCCAGCAGGCGGCGGCCGTACGGGTCGTCGGCATTGATCGCCATGGCCTTGTCCGCGCGGGGGACGGCGGTGAACAGCTTTCGCTTTGCGGCGAAATAATCTTCCATGCCGTCGTGATAGTCGAGGTGATCCTGTGTCAGGTTGGTGAACAGTGCGCCGGAAAAGCTCACTCCGGCAATACGGTTCTGATCCAGCGCATGGGAGGAGACTTCCATGACTGCGGCGTCGACGCCCGCATCCCGCATGGCGGCAAGACGTTCATGGATATCCACGCAGCCCGGCGTGGTCAGGGGGGCGGCTTCCTCGTGTCCCGGCCAGCGGTAGCTCACCGTGCCCAGCACGCCGACCCTGCGGCCGCCTGAACGCCAGAGATGCTCCAGCAGGTAGGCGCAGGTCGTCTTGCCGTTGGTGCCCGTCACCGCGATGACGGGAAAGTCCGTATGCTCCGTGCCGAAACGGGCGGATGCGATCCGGCCGAGGGCTGTCCGCGCGTCGGACGCGGGGATGAAATCCGGAGTGTTTTGCTCTCTGTCCGCCTCCGCGGCGGCGGAAAAACGGGGATCGGCCACAATGACGCCCGCACCGCGTGCCGCCGCGGCACGTATGTACTCGCTCCGGAGATCGGGCGCGCCCGCTCCTTCCCGTGCGGCGGGGGGCAGGGCTACAAAAATGTCGCCCTCTTCCACCAGCCTGGAATCGGTACGGATGGGACGGGGCTCTTTCCGCATGCTGTCGCAAAGCTGAGTCAGCTTCATATTCATGACATATCCTTACCGGGCAGAGGTTCCGGTCCGGGCGGCGGCCTGTGCCGACTGTCGCCCCGTGCCCGTTTTTTGCCGCGGACTTCCGGTGGAGGAGTCCTTTTTTTCCGCTTCCGTTTTTCCCGGCTGCACAGAGGAAGCCTTTTCCTGCCGGGGCGCGGGAACAGCAGCGGCCTGAGCGGTTTCCACGGCCTGCGCGGCGGCCTGCTGTTCCGCCTTGCGGATATCTTCCTCATAGGCTTCCCGCGACATCCAGACGATGCAGGGCCGGGGAGAGCCGTCTTTTTCCAGAGCCTCGCCCGGGGCGGGCTGCTGGCGGAACACCGTCAGCCCGTCTCCGCGCACCTCGGGTACGGCGCCCGCCAGGGCGAAGCGTTCCATGGCCCGGCGCAGACTCATACCCGTCACATCGGGGCTTGCCCCCGCTTTTACCTTGGAGGGTTTCGCGGCCCGCGCGGGACGTGAAGAGGAGGCAGTTCCCGGAGCGCCGTCAGCCGTGGCGAACACCACGCCGGGCAGATAGCCGCCATAGGCAAGCACGCGGCTGGCGACCTTCTGGAAAACGGGAGCGGCGAGTTTGCCGCCGTAAGTTACCGTGGTGGGCTCGTCGAGCATGACCCAGATCACATAACGGGGATTATCTGCCGGAACGATGCCGCCGAAGGAGGCCAGACGCTTTTCCCCATAGCCGTTTTTGCCGTGGGGATCGGCTTTCTGGGCGGTGCCCGTCTTGCCCGCCACGCGGATGCCGGGAATGCGCGCCCGCGTGCCCGTGCCGTCGCCGTCCACCACATCAATGAGCATGCGCATGACTTCATTTGCCGTCCTGGCGCTGAACACGCGCTGACTGGCCTGGTGTTCCCGGCCGCTTTCGTCCCGTACCAGACGCAGGGGACGGAACAGGCCTCCGTTGGCGAGGGTGGTCCATGCCTGAAGCATCTGAATGCCTGTTACGGAAAGGCTCTGCCCGAACCCGGCGGACATCAGGTTTACTTCCCGCCAGTCCTGAAGAGGATGCAGGATGCCCCGGCTTTCGCCCACGCCGATGCCCGTACGCTGGCCGAAGCCGAGGCGGGTGAGATAGGTGCGGTAGGTCTGCGCCCCGACTTCAAGAGCGAGCTTGGCCATGCCGATATTGCTGGAATAGGTCAGCAGCTTGGAAACGGGCAGATCCTTGTAGGCGCGGCCGTCATCGCCGATGACGATCTTGTTGGTTCTCCATGTGCCGTTTTCGCAGTAAAACACGGTATCCGGGGTGACGATCTTTTCTTCCAGCGCGGCTGCCATCAGGAAGGGCTTGAGAGTGGAACCGGGTTCCAGCGCGTCGGCGGCAAGATGGTTGCGGTATTCGGCAGGAGTGGAGAGGCGGAACGTGTTGGGATTGAAAAAGGGATACTGCGCCCACGCGAGTATTTCACCCGACTCCACATCGGAGATGAGCACGCCGCCCCATTTGGCCTCGGCTTCACGCACGGCCTCTGCAATGACTTCTTCCGCGATGAACTGGATCTGCACGTCCAGGGTGAGATGGAGATCCTTGCCCTGAGCCGCGCTGGCGCTGTCGGTATAGAATCCGCGCCCCGTGCCGTCTCGCTGCACGACGTTTTTCCGGGAGGTCCCCGCAAGAAGCTCGTTGAACGAGCGCTCAACCCCTTCCAGCCCCACATTGTCCAGCCCGACGAAGCCGAGCAGCTGGCCGGCCAGATGCTTGAACGGATATACACGTTCATATTCCCGGGAAAGTCCGATGCCGGGCAGCGCGGCGCGGCGCACGGCGCTGGCCGTGGCGTCGTCAATCTTGCGGCTTACCCAGATGAAGGAACGGTCCTTTTCCAGTTGCTTCTGGAGAGAAGCGGCATCCAGCCCCAGAATGGGAGCAAGGGTAAGGGCGGTATGCACGGGGTCCCGAATTTCACGGGGGTTGGCATAGACCGAACGCACCTGCACGCTGCGGGCCAGAACCTGATCATTGCGGTCATATATGGTTCCCCGCCGCGCTTCCACCAGCTCGGTGTAGGTATGCTGGCGCATGGCCTGTTCGGCGAGTTCCGGCCCCATGACGAGCTGGACGTAAAAAGCCCGGCCCCACAGCACGACCCAGATCACGGCAAAAAGACCTGCGGCGATCTGAAAACGCAGAGTCTGCCAGTCGAGCCGGCCGCCGGTCTTCCGGCCGCCGCGCGGCTCTGAAGGCCGCCGCTGGTTTGCGTGGAGCCGACGCGAGGAAGAGCCTCGAGCGGTGCGCGTGGAGAGGGAAGAGCCCGGACGCATGACGGTTCCTACTGTTTTTCCAGGCGGCGGACCTGGCCGGGATCGGCCATGCCCATGCCCAGTTCCTCCGCTTTCTTGCCCAGCTCATAGGGGGAAAGCAGACTGTCGCGTTCAACTTCCAGCTTGTTGACATGGCTGCGCGCCTCTTCCACCCGCTTTTGCAGCTTGTGGATGGAATAGGCGGTGTCATTGCGGTCGATGCTGAGCCAGATCAGGGCAACGCCGAGAACCATGCTGAACAGCAGGGAAAGAACAAGGCCGAGCATCCAGCCGCCCGCGCCGAGGGTGCCGTTTTTTTTCATGCCCGGCCTCCCTTGCGGATGGAGCCGGAGGGCCCGGACAGCTTTTCCGCCGCGCGCAGTTTTGCGCTGCCCGCGCGCGGATTGAGAATCATCTCCTCGCGGGAAGGAAGCACCGGCTTTTTGGAAAGCAGACGGACTTCCGCCCTGTGCCCGCAGACGCAGCGCGGAAGGTGAGGAGGACAGACGCAGTCGCTGCTCCAGCGCCTGAATCGCTGCTTTACGGCCCGATCCTCCAGAGAGTGGAAGGAAATGATCGCCAGCCGTCCGCCCGGCGCAAGCCGATCGAGAATTTCGTCAAGAAAGTGTTCAAGCTGACCGAGTTCGTCGTTGATCGCCATGCGGATGGCCTGAAATGTGCGTGTGGCGGGGTGGTTGCGTGCCGTGGCCCGCCATTTGGGCGGATAGGCCAGCCGGACGATTTCCGCCAGTTGCCCGGTCGTCTCGATGGGAGAAACCGCACGTGCGTCAACAATGGCGCGGGCAATGCGCCCGGCCTGGGGATCCTCCCCGAACTCCTCGATAACACGCTTCAGTGTGGGAAAGTCCGCGCGGTTGACAAAGGTGCGGGCGCTTTCCGTGTGGGGCATGGCTTCCCGGCGTCTGCCGTTCATGAGCGCTTCGCCCATGTCCATGCGCATGTCCAGCGGGCCGTCGCTGTGCAGGCTGAAGCCGCGTTCCGCCACATCCAGCTGCAGGGAGGAGACGCCGAGATCCAGCAGGGCGCCGTCCACACTGTCCCATCCCAGTTCATCCAGCGCGGCTGAAAATGAGGCATACTCAAGAGCGAAAAGGTGACAGCGCCCCCCGAAGGGTACGAGACGGGCCCTTGCGCGGGCAAGCGCCTGAGGGTCCCGATCAAGACCGCACAGTTCCGCGCCCTCCCCGGCTTCTTCCAGCAGAGCGGAGGCATGTCCGGCAAGGCCGAGAGTGCCGTCAAGATAACGGCCGCCCGGGCGCGGAGCAAGAGCCGTGATCGCTTCGCGCAGCAGAACGGACGCATGGGCAGCGTTTTCAGCGGTGACAGTTTGCATGGCGCTCATGAAAACAGGGTTACAGGGCGAAATCTATGCCGCTTGCGGCCAGTTCGCCCGTTACATCTTCCAGCTTCTGTTCATCCAGCGATGCTTTGAGGCGCGCCGGATTCCAGATTTCAAAACGGTTTACCAGCCCCATGATCACGGCTTCCCGTTCAATGCCCGCATATTCCCGATGATCCTGGGAAAGGCGGATGCGTCCCTGGGCGTCCGGCTCCTGTTCCTCCGCGCCGCCTATGAACAGACGGCGGAAGGCCCGCACGGCGGGAGAAGGATTGGGCAGGCGGGCGAACTTTTCTTCCAGCTCAATCCAGTCCGCCCACGGATACGCCACAAGGCAGCCGTCGTAGGTGGTAACCATGAAGCGGGGGGAGGCGCTGCCGTCTTCCTTTTTCAGACCCCGCGCCGCAAGACTCTCCCGATATTCGGGAGGGAGCATGAGACGCCCCTTGGGGTCGAGGCTGCGGGAAGAACGGCCGCGAAAAAACATATCTTAAAATCCACTTCCTACCACTTTTTCCCACAATCTTCCAAAAACTTTCCAGTGTCAAGGTTGGCTGTCAGTTTATCAGGGAATGACGTGAGGGGGCGCGGAGCGTTCCCGGGACGTTTTGCTGCTAGAATATCCTGCCGGCAGACACCATGTTCTGACTCGCAGCTTTCGTGTCTGAAGCCGGAGCTTGACGCCGCAGGTGAACTGCGGCGTCACCGGAGAAGGGGGCGGCGCGGCGGAGTCCCGCCCTGTCGTGTTCCGTGGGGCATTTCGCCATTGAAGTGCTCCGGGAGATCACATTCCGGAACAATATTGCCATGAAACTGTTCCAGCGTGATGATATCTTTCAAATTGCCAGCCGGATTGCTTTGAGATAAACTCGGAAAAATCATTTCTCTCAGAAGGAGAGCCGCATGGGGAGCTATCAGTCTGTATTCACCCCCTCGTGCCTTGAGGGGCTGTTTCCCGCTGAAGAACGTACAGCCGCTTTCTTCGACGCATTGTTCGGCGATGCGGAAGACGGCGCATATGATATCAGGCTGACATTCCAGCGCGCGCGGGAAGGCGCGGCGGAGCAGCTGGAGTTTTTCTTTGAGCTGCATCAGCGCCGCGGCATGTGTCTGGCCTGCAACCTGACCCATGGTCTCCCGCAGGTTTTCCGGCGGCATCCTGTCATCGCTCTGAACGACTTGTGCGCGGGCATCGCCCGGCGGGCAGGCTGGACTGACGGAGAATGGTCATGGGAACTGGGAGAAACGGAGGAAGTGTCGGACAGTCTGCATGTCATTCCTCTGAAACTGATGAAAAACTGAAGACGCGGCACGCAGTGTGACATCCGTTCCTGGCGGGCGCGGATCGTCCCGGTGCGTGTGCGGGGGAGAGCCTTTGTTTCTGGGGGGAAGGCGGAATTCAGTGTGAGCGAGGATATTTTCAACAGCCCGGAATGGGCGAGAGAAGTGCTGCGCGATGCGGATACCGGGCTGTGGCGTATCGTCATTGACGGTGACAGGGGACGGATGTGGGCCAATGATACCATGCTTGAACTGCTTGGTCTCGTCTCTTTCCCCGGTCCGGAGGAATGCTACGCCCACTGGCTGTCCCGTGTGAAGCCTGCCGCATTGCCGCGCGTGCTGCGGGCGGTGGAAGGCATGCGGGAAGGGGCGGGCATGCAGGAGGTGGAGTATCTCTGGCAGCATCCCGGAAAAGGCTGGATATATGTGCGGTGCGCGGGCAGGCGTGTTGCCGATCCCGAGGGCAGGGGCTCCCTGTGTCTGCAGGGATACCATCAGGACATCACCGCTCTGCATGAGGCGCGGGAATCTCTCAGGGAACATCTGGCATGGAAGCACAATGCCTGCCGCATCGCGTCGCTGGGCACGTTTGAGGCGGAATGGGAAGAGGAAGACGGAAGAAAAGTCTGCCGGCTGCACGGAAACGACATCTGCGCCGGACAGTTCGGCGTGGACTTTTCCCGCCCGGCGGAAGAGATTCTGGCCCTTTTCAGGGAGCGCGAACCCGAGCGTGACGAAATGTTCTGGGCCGAGCTGGAAGAGCCTTCATGCTGGGTTCCCGGCAGGAAAGTCCGGAGGGAGATCGCGTACATCCACCCTGAGGATGGGAAACGGCTCTTTGAAATACAGTGGGAATATATCCAGCGCGCCGACGGGAAGCTGAAGGCGGTGGCCGTCACCCGTGATATCACGGACGAAAGGCGCATGGAGCAGACGCTGCGGGATGCCAAGGAGAAGGCGGAAGCGGCGAGCGAGGCGAAAAGCCTTTTTCTGGCGAATATGAGCCATGAAATCCGTACCCCCATGAACGGCATACTCGGACTCAGCACGCTGCTCCTGCGCGAAAGGCTGAATCCGCGTCAGGCCGATTACGCGGCCAAGCTGCAGGACGTGACCCGTTCCCTGCTCGGCGTGCTGAACGATGTGCTGGATTTTTCCAAAATCGAGGCGCGTCATATTGAACTGGAAACGCGGCCCTTTTCTCTTTTTCACCTGTTGAATTCCATTCAGACCATCATGCGGGCGCGTGGCGAAGACAAGGACGTCGGGTTCCGGCTGATCAGGGATGACAGTGTGCCGGAATTTCTGGAAGGAGATGCCCTGCGTCTGCGCCAGATACTGATGAATCTGTGCGATAACGCGATCAAGTTCTCTTCCTCGGGTGAAGTGACGCTGTCGGTTTGCGCCGCTCCTTCCCGGAAGGCCGGGGATTTGATTGAACTTCGGTTTGCCGTGCGGGATCAGGGGATCGGCATCAGTCCCGACAAGCTGGAAAGTCTGTTCGAGCCGTTCGTGCAGGCGGATACGTCCACCACACGCAAATATGGCGGCACGGGACTGGGGCTTTCCATCTGCCGCAGTCTCGCCCGGCTCATGGGCGGAGATATAGCCGTGGCCAGCAGGCCGGGAGAGGGAAGCGAGTTCACCGTAACCGTTGATTTGAAAAATGCGCGGGAGGAGCCTGTTCATTCCTCCCCCGGCGAGAGTACGGAAGACGTGAGCGGTCTTCATGTGCTGGTGGCGGAGGATAACGACATCAACCAGGAAATAATGCGCAGTCTGTTGCATGAACTGGGCGTGAGCTGCGATGTGGCGGAAAACGGAGAGGAAGCTGTGGCCGCCTTTGCCCGTCATCCCGGCTATGACGGTATATTCATGGATGTGCAGATGCCGGTGATGGATGGTTACCGGGCGACGGCGCTTATTCTTGAGGAACAGAAGAAACGGGGGAGCAGCGTGCCCATTGTGGCGCTTTCCGCCAATGTCATGGCCCGTGATGAGGAAATGAGCCGTCTGGCGGGCATGGAAGGGCATTTGGGCAAACCTGTGGAACTGGCTACGCTGGCTTCCACCCTGGCGGGCTGGAAGAAGCGGAAGTTCAAGGCCGTCCGGGGAGGAAGCGGTGAATAAGTCTGCCCGGGGGCGGCTTCGGTCAGGTTTCTCAGCCTGTCCTGCCGGTTTCAGACGGGAAGCGGGCGCCGGGCGAGGGCTGTTCTCCGTGGCGGAAGGAGGTGTGTTTCCCTGTTCCCTCTGCCATGAGAATAAAGGGCGGAGCGCAGATGCAGCGTTCCGCCCCATATTTGCTGTGTTTCCGTTTCCGCCGCAATTCACTTGCGGCGTACAGCTCCGGTGGAAGCGTGAAGCCTGCGGGGCAGAACCCAGGACCCTGACGGCAGATACTTTACAACAGCAAAATTCTCTGGAGCAGATTCGCTTTGACTTTTTGCAAAGCCAAAGCTGAAAGGCCCGCTCGCTTCGGCATGTAACAGCGCAAATAAATTGCACGTATGCCTTCGCGGCTGCCGCCTGCTCTCGCAGGCGGCAGGGCATGCTCACTTTGAAAATGCTCTAAAGGCTGTTCAGCCGGTGCAAATCCTCGGCAGTCAGCAGTTTGTCCAGATCCAGCAATATCAGGAGCCTGTCCTGCAGTTTGCCCACGCCGCTGATGTATTCGGAATCCACACCGGCAGCCACGGGCGGTGTCGGTTCCACCGTATCGGCCGGTATCCGCAGAACTTCGGACACGGCGTCCACTATGAAACCTACGACAAGACTGTTGAGTTCGATGACGATAATACGGGTATCCTTGTCATGGGCTATGGCGGCAAGACCGAAACGGCGCCGCAGGTCAACGATCGGAATGACCCTGCCGCGCAGATTGATGACTCCTTCCACAAATTCCGGCGAACGTGGAACTCTGGTTATTTCCATGATCCGGATGATTTCCTGCACTTTCAGGATATTTACGCCGAATTCCTCTTCATCGATGCTGAACGTCACCAACTGCAGCAGCGATCCGTTCAGTTTTTTCCGGATATCTTCCATCTTTCCGTCCTGACTGCCTGCTGGGCGGGATCATGCATTTTTCAGTTCACGAATCAGGCCGGTGAGTACCTGGGCCTGCTCCGCCAGTTCCGATACAGCTCTGGCTGCTTCCTGCATGGCGGAAGCCGTTTCTCCGGCGATGGTGTTCACCTGCATGATGGATTTGTTGATTTCTTCCGAAGAGGCGGACTGCTGTTCGGAGGCAGCGGCGATGCCCCTCACCTGATCCGCCGTGTCATCCACCATGCCCACAATCTCGCGCAGAGCATCTCCCGAGCGGATGGCAAGCTCAGTGGCCTTTTCAATATTGCCTACGGTGAGATCCACCTGATCCATGCTCTTGGCCGCGCTGTCCTGAATGGCCTTGATGGCGTTGCCCACATCGGTGGTGGAGGCCATGGTCTTTTCAGCCAGCTTCCGGACTTCATCCGCCACCACGGCGAACCCCCGTCCGGCCTCTCCCGCGCGGGCGGCTTCAATGGCCGCGTTGAGCGCCAGCAGGTTGGTCTGATCCGCTATGTCCGAAATGACGGCCATAATCTGACTGATGGCCCGGGCGTTGTCGTCAAGCGCCGCCATGTCGTTCTTGAGCGCGACGGAGGCTTCCTGCACACCCTGTATGCTGGCGACAACCTCCTGTACCACGGCCGCGCCGTGTTCGGCCTTTTCCCGCGTGGATGCCGAAACTTCCGAGGCGTTGCCCGCATTCCTGGCGACTTCGAGGACGGTGGAATTCATTTCCTCCATGGCGGTGGCGGTTTCCGTCACTCTGGCCGCCTGTTCGGCCGCACCCCGTTCCGATTGTTCGATCTGGGCGGCGAGTTCCGTCGAGGCGGAAGACACCACATTTGACACTTCCTCCAGCCGTTCCGCCACCACCAGCATGCCGTCGCGCTTGGCCCGGGCGTCCGCTCCGGCGGCCTCGGCCTCCTTCATGGCCTCCTGCGCCCTGGCCGACTGTTCACGGGCGTTTTCCGATTCCTGCGTGGCCATGTCGATGTTTTTCCTGAGGGCGCCGACCATCTCCACCAGTGCGCCGTAAACGCCCAGCTTTCTGCTGCCGTCGTCAATGTCATAGTCGCCGTTCACCACCCGCCCGGCGAGAATGTTCAGTTGGCCGGGATCCTTGCCCAACTGGCGCATGACATTGGAGCTGATGAACAGGGCGGTGGCCACGCCCGCGGTCAGCGCAAGCGCCAGCAGAACCATGGCTGCGGCATTTGCCGTGTCGTCGGCTTCCTGCACGGCGTTGATGCCGGCAAGGGAAAGCTGTTCCAGCAGTCCTCCGAATTTGTCCAGATCAGCCCGGAAAGCGCGTTGCAGGTCGCCCAGGGCCGACTGCTCATGCAGGTAGCTTACGGCGTGGTCGCAGTATTCATCGTAGGACGCAAGAAGCGATTCAAACATCGCCCGGTTTTCCCGGACCTTGAACATGGGAACGGTGCCGCGCATCTCTTCCTGGCTTTTCGTGATGGCGGTCATGACTGTCTGTTCCGCCTCCCCGGGCGAGAACATGGTATATGCCAGCAGCCCCGCCCGTACCTGTTCGTTGATGATGTCGCGGATGCCGTTCAGCCGCACCAGCAGGGAGATGTTGTCCTGATCCAGCAGGGATCTCACCAGGGCTTCCACGTTTTCCAGCAGCTTGTCATAGCGGTTTCTCATCTTGTCATAGAGCGCGGCCGCCTGAGCTAGGGATGCGTTGACCTTCCTGTTCTCCGCCCGCAGTTGTTCAAATTCGCCCAGCACCTTGTCCGCCAGGGCCAGGGTTTCCGCAAAGGTGGCGGCAAGAGCCGGATCAGTATTGGACTGGGAAGCGCGTTGCGCAAGAGAACGGCTTTCGGTCAGCAGCCTTTTCGCCAGCTCGGCGTCGGCCTCGTCATTGAAGGCGGTATAGCGGACAGTGGATACCAGACCGGCCTGCATCAGACTGCGGGAGTTGTCGATGTCTCCGGCCATGGAGCTGGCGGCGGACATGACCGAGGTCAGGTACATGGCGCTGACGCCCGTAATGGCCGTCAGCAGCAGAACAAGGCTGAACCCCAGAATAATCTTGGTGCGCAAGAGCATGAGACTTCTCCATCTGTGGCGGGTATGAAGTGAAGGGCTCCGGCGCCCGCCCGGAGGAGAGTGCCGGAAAAGGCTTATACTGCAATTTAAGTTTATGGTTAAACTTTTCCTTGTTAGTCTATAGTATGAAAAAGATATCGGCAAGAAAATTTTCAGACGAGAAATAAACGGAATGATCCTTCAATTTAATTTTTTTATATGTACATTAAATAGGATGTCTTTTCAAAAAAAATGAGGATATTTCCCTGTCCAGATGCAGAGATGTATTTAAATATTATTCAGCTTTTGAAAAAGTATGAACAAATATGGTATATGTCAATCGTCACAGGTCGGAGATGTTCATTTTTTAAGGAAGGAGTCATCATTATGTTTAAAAAAGTGCCGGTAATTGCCGCATGCCTGATCATGGCGTGCGGTATCGAGGCATGGGGCGCGGAAGCACCCTCCGCCAGGACGTCACGTTCGGCGGTTATGCAGTCGCCCGCCAGGGATGGGGCGTATGTGCTTGATCTGCCCGGCCTGGTGAACAGTGAAAAGCATACGACGATCAGCGGGATGAAAAAGACCATCGACGACGGCATTGTCATACGCAAGTCACGCATCAAGAGCGACGGAACGATTGTCATTCCCCCGGCGGGCATCTACACCACAGTGCGCTGCGGCAACTGGAAGCCGTTCGACAACGAAAAAATCTACG